>Ga0180429_10000225_pt1 | contig 51518 bp, 58 predicted proteins | sample SS_ome_FD_132428 | JGI IMG/M metagenome (GOLD analysis project Ga0180429, IMG submission 132428) | Hypersaline lake sediment archaeal communities from the Salton Sea, California, USA - SS_1_S_1 metaG | ecosystem: Environmental > Aquatic > Non-marine Saline and Alkaline > Hypersaline > Sediment ... | reverse complement strand
GTAATCCGAGGCTGCGGAGTAACGGGCTTCCGTGCAGCCTTCGCGGCAGCGAGCGACATAAGAGTTCTGGCCGTTCCATTCGATGCAGTCGCAAGGGGCGTGCTCCGGCGCTTTCCCATCTTCGATCAACTCGGCGTCGGTCAGTTGGTCAGCCACGGTCGCCCTCCTGGCCTTCGCTGGCCTCCCAGCACGGCTCGCACAGCGGGCCGATCTCGTCGCAAGCCCCGAGGTACAGGGCGTCTTCCTCGCAGCGCCCCGTGGGCTCGCCGCACTCGGCGCACAGTTGGCGCGTGCCGGGATAGCGGCCTGCGTTCCAAGAAGCGTGCTCGTCTTGAGTCAGCGCACGGCGCTGTCCTCCGGGCCAGGTGTTCATTGGCTGGGCTCCTCGCCCGTGGGGGCGTCCTGGGATTGGGGCTTCGACAGCAGATCCCTTGCCCGCGAAACTTCCGCCTGCGTCACCACAAGGCCGTCACCCACAGGATCGGGGAAGTTGAAATGCTGCCTGCGCGCTTGGTCGAATGCGTGCTCGAAGTAAAGAACAAAGGGCAGCAGGGCTTCGCGCAACCGCTCCAGCTCGGACTGCTCGGCCTCGCGCTCGGCGCACAGTTCGGCATAGCGGACCCAGTCGCCTTCAGGGTGCTCTGTTTCGTCGATGCCGCACGCGCTCGTTTCCCAGTCGTACCAGGCTTCGAGGTCATACCGCTTGAGCTTGCCGCGGTCGGGCGCCCCCTGGGGGGCGGGCGGGTGGGCGGTCAAGCGGCACCCCCAAAGCAGAGCCCAGCGAACAGAGCGCCGAGCAGACCCCACAGCAGGAAGAAGTCCGAGCGCGAGAGCTTGAAGCGGCTGCGCTCCTTGAGCAGCAGCGCCTCCACAGCCTCGACCCAGACGACGAACGCGAACGCCGCGGATCCACCGCCGCCGATCGCCACGAGCCAGCTTGCTTGGTCGGGGGTCATGCCAGACCCCCAAGGGCTCGAAGGTCGCCCCAGTTGCACTCGACGATCAAGCCCACGTCTTGCATCCGCGAGGCTACGGCGTGCGAGTAGTCAATGATTTGCTGGCTGTCGATGCAGCCAACAACGATTGTCGGTCGAAGCTCGTCCGAGCGCCCGGCGACCAATGCGCCGTAGGTTTGATCTTCCCAGTCGGAGTGCATCCGGCCTTGGATCTCGTCCAGGATGAGCAGCGGTTGGGATCTCGCGTCGTCGATCGGACGATCCGGCAGCTTGTGCCGGATGCGGTGCTTCTCCTCGTCGAGCAGAAGCCCGAGCACCGAGTACTGCCAGAGCGCGCTACCGTTCTGGCGGCTCCAGCGATCGGCGAGAATGCCGGCAAGGACCGTCTTCCCATGGCCTCGCGGACCCAGTAGGGCGACGATCGCCCCCGGTTTCTCGTTGAGGGCCTGCCAAGCAGACTCGAAGCATCGTCGGTGCCGTTCGGAGTGCCACTTGCGCGGCAACGAGACGGTCTTGGCGTGTCGCGACGGATAGCCGCGGTGGTTCATCGAAACGGGTTGCATGGTGCGGGGGTTTGGAGTCGGGGTCAGGAAGCGAGGCCCGTGCGCAGCACCTGCATGTAGGCGGGCTCGGGCTCCGTGGTCTGTTCGGGCTCACCGGTGCGCTCTCGCGCCCACTCGCGCCATCCGTCAAGGCCCCAGGCCGCTCGGACCTTCGGGGCGACGTGCGGGGGCAGCGCGGCGATCTGGGCGGCCTGGGCTTCAAGCACGCCCTCGACGGAGCCCCAAGCGCTCAAACGGGCTCGGGACTCGGCGGTTCGGCGTGCGCTCTCGAACCGCGGGTCGCCGGACGGTCGGGCAAACCACAGAGCCAGGTCCTCGAGCTCGAAGTCCCAGGCTCCGGTCCGGGGCTGCGCGGGTTCGGCGTGCAGGTCCGGTCGGCCGTCGCTCGCTGTGGGCTCGGCTGCCCAGTCGGCCAGGTACCCGCCGGCCAACGCGGACCGCAGCGCGCCACCCGGGTTCGCCTGGCTGCGGGCCCGCTCGAGGACCCGCTGGATGCCGGACGGCTCCAAGCCGACCAGCGCATCGAGCAGCTCGCCGCCGAACGCCGAGTCGGGCTCGACGCCAACCGCGGCCAGCGCGGATCGCGTCAGCTCGCCGATCGGGTCTCGGCCAAGCTCCTCCGGCGGAGCCCCGGCAGCAGCAGCAGCAGCACCGGGACCTCGGGCCGAGCCAGGCACCGAGGAGCTTGCAGCGGGCTGGGGATGCTGTTGTTGCTGCTGCTTTCTGATACTGCTTGCTTCTGCTGTCCGGTCACCGTGTCCGGACCCCCCGGTCACCGTGTCCGACCCCCCCCGGTCACCGTGTCCGGGGTCAGGAGGGGGGTAGGTCACCGTGTCCGGGGTGGGGTAGGTCACCGTGTCCGGGGTACTCCGGTCACCGTGTCCGGGGTGGGTAGGACACCCTGACCGACGTACCCCCGCACCCCGGTCACCGTGTCCGGGGTCCACCCCGGTCACCATGTCCGGGGTCTGCTCCGGGTACTCGCTCAAGCCCTCGGCCCAGATGGCTCCGGGTTGCCCTTCGAGCAGGGCTTCGGTGGCAGCGAAGCGCAGGTGGAGGCGCTGCCCCTTGGAGTGCAGAGGCGTCCAGAAGCCCACCTCGCAAGCGACCTCGGCGGCGCGCCGAACGGTGCGCTCAGAGACGCCCACGTAGTCCGCGAGCCGACCGGCCCCGGCGTTGACCTCGAGGCTCCCGCGGTAGATCAGCTCGACCTGGGCGACCACGCGAGCAGCCTCGCGCTTGACGCCGGCGGCCATGCACGCGCGGCGCACGATCGCCTGCCACGCTCCGCTGCTGTGGGTCGTCCGAGCCCTCACCGCGCCACCTCGCCGCCTGAGATCGCCCCCATGGCCTTCGCCGCCTCCCGGACGACCAAGCGCCCCAACGTGCGACACTGAGCGTCTTGGGAGGTCTGGCAGGGCTCAGAGAGCGTGCGGGATGCCAGGCGCTGAATCGGCAGCGAGTACGCGGACGGCACGGAGCTGCGCCGCTGGAGCGTGACCAGGCACGCCAGGCACATGCGCCACTCCGGGCCCGCCTCGCCAGCGCGAACAGGCTCGAGGAGCCCGGCGCTGACGAGGCGTTCGCAGCCGAAGCAGGAGGCGGTGGGGGACGGGAAGTTCACGCGGCGGACGACCCTTCGCCGTCGTCGTCGTCGTCGTCGTCGCCGTCCGCCTCGCCCTCCATGATCGGCGTGTACTTCTTGACGTCGCAGACGCCCGACAACTCCACGTCCCACTCGGGCCGGTTGAAGTCGCCGATCAGGAAGTCGGACAAGCGCCGCTGGAAGGCCGAGGTGTCACCGGAGACGTTCTCGATCCGCTCGTCGGCCCCCGGGATGATCGTGCGTTCGCAGATCACCCGCAGCAGGCCGGGCAAGATCATCTCGGCGACCTCGCGCGCGTCAGGGCGCTCCGATCGGACCTGGCCGATGTAGACCGACTCGCCGGGCACCGCCTTGGCGGCGGCGTCAAGCGCGGCCTTGCGAGATGGGCAGATGTTGGCTGCGTCCCAGAGGGTCTTGGAAGTGCTCCAGATGTGCTTCACGCCGCACCCCCTCGCTCCCAACGGGCGTTCCGCAGAACGTCCAGCGTGACCTTGCGAAGCCGCGGGTTCTGCATCCGTCGACGCGCCCAGGCAGCCGCCTCAGCGTCCTTGCCGGACTGGGCGTTGGCGAACGCGGACTCGACGAGCTGCACGGCAGCCTTCGGCCCGGCGTACTCTTCGGGCAGACGCTCGCTTCGCAGGTGCTCGAACGCGCAGGGCGCGCAGAGCTTCACCGGACGTTCGGCCAGGTGCGCCAGCCCGACGTAGGTGTCCAGCAGGTTCGGCGAGAACTCGTCTCGGCACGACCAGCAGCGATGGGGTTTGGGGTTACTCACCGTCGCCACCCCCTTCGATCTCAAGCGGCCCGCCGTCCAAGATCTCCTCGGCGGAGTCGAGCACCGCGCGCAGGTAGACCAGGTCCGCGCGGCTCCTCAGAACAACGCGCGTGCCAGGTACCAGGCCCTCCGCGCTGCAGCGGTCCTCGACCCAGGTGATCAGCGTGTCGAGCCGGTTGCGGGTCTGCTTGGAGTGCTCGGGCGCGACCTCGACGGACTGCGCCTCCAGGTACTCCTCCATCAGCCGCCGCAGCGGGTAGTCCTGGGCCTGGCCGACCTCCTCGGCCATGACCCTCACCAGGCGGCGCAGGCCGCTGTCCGACAGGCCCCTCCGACCCGCCATCAGGCTGCCTCGCCTTCGTTCGAGGGCAGCTCGTGCCCGTCGATCTTGCGGCCGTAGTCCTCCACAGACTTGGCGCAGATCTTCAGCTGGCGGGATCCCGGCTCGCGCCAGTGGGCCAGGTGGCCCTCCTCGCAGTACCGATAAATGGTGCTGCGACCTCGGTTTAGGTAGTCCGCGGCGTCCGCCGGGGTGATCCATGCGCGCGGTTTGCGCTTGGGGAGCCGCGTGACGCGGCCTTGAGCTTGGGTGGTCATGGGCTGGTGCCTCCTTCGGGCGCCAACCTAAGGCGGCTGGAGTCTCCTGGGGTGCGCGGAAAGTCAAAAAAGCCAAACGGTCGCCGCAGTGGGACTGCGGGGCCCCTACTATTCAGCGTTCCCACTAGCCCCATGCTTCCCGCCATCCCCACACTGGAGGCTATGCCCTCCGACGCCGAAAGCGCGCCGTCGCTGAAGGATGCCCAGCGCGCGCAGGGGGAACGCCTCCGATTTGCTCGGAGGCTTGCGCGGAAGAGTCAGGCGGAACTCGGGGCGGCTATTGGAAGGGGCAAGGCTGCCGTCAGCGCCTACGAGCGCGGCGGTCGGGGCTCATAGGCCGCAATGGGCTTCACGTCGGAAAGTTGCGGAGCGGGGCCAGTTCAAGTGCGAAGTCTGCGGCCATGTTGTTCGGACCTGGAACGACACCTACGACTGGTCCCACAAGCTCAAGGTTCGAGGGACGCCGCCCCCGGGCAGCGAGAAAGGGGAGTCCTAGCCCCGCCGCTCCCGGTCCTGGGGCTCGCTCTCCTCGTCCTCGTCGCCCTCTCCCTCGGGCTGCTCCTCTAGCCCCAGCAGGCGGTCCAGGGCCGCGGCTGCGTTCTCCTCCTCGATCTTGAGGCGTTCCAGCTCGGGGCCGGTCTTGCGGCCCTTGGGCCCCCGCTTGCTCTCCGAGTCTCCCATTGTCACTCCATTGTGGAATGGAGGCCTGGACAGGCCAGGATCATCCGATATCTTAAATGCGCCCTCGGGACCTGGTAGGCCCTCGGGTCTTGCTAGGTGGAAAGTGCCCCCGGCGAACTCGCATGCCCGGACAAGGCGCCTCCTTGCAAAGGAGGTGTGTCTACCAGTTCCACCACGGGGGCAAGGTGCCGGAGTGGGGGTGGCGGGCCGCTAAACCTCTAAGCCACCCCCACTTACGGCCATCCGGCTGGCTTATCTAGGTGACTTCATAGTGTGTAACTGGGCGTTCAGGAGTCGGATAGGGTCCAGTAGCCGCGCCGAGGGGTAGGCCAGTATTCACTCAGAAGCCTCTTTGTCGGTAGCGCCCAGGAGATCGCCCCTATCCTGAGAACTCGGCATCTGCGACTCAAAGAAGCTCGCAAGCTCATGCTTGCGGATCTTGATCTTCGAGGTCGCCCCGTGAGGTTGGCCTTCCCAGGCGTTGGCCCAGGGCTCTTCCTCATGCGTTAGGCGTGCCAGCTCAGAAGCAGTGAACCCCTTGTAGTCCTCCCAGACGCTTGCGATGAAGCACCGGTCCTCGGCGACCAAGTACGGGTCTTCGGCTGGGGTTGGTATCGGGTGCGCCTCATACTCGCACACCGCCCGATAGACCTTTGGCACTACCGGGCCGTAGTGCCATGCCTCTATGTCCTCATGGAACATCGGTCGGCCTAGGCGTGCGATGGCCCAGCCCTGCACGTAGTACAGGTGCTTTTGAAGCTCTAGGTTCGTGCGAGGGGTCGTGCCTTCCTCCTGAGCTGCGAGCTGCAAGAGATAGTCAGCGACCTCGCGTGCATGGGGTAGGCGCATCGCGGGAGGGGTGCATCTGGATCGCGCAAACAGCATAGCCCGCCCGAAGCCCCCTAACAATTGGCGAACAGGATAGGTCTCTGGTCGGTTAGGCCCGCCCCACTCACCCCCGGGTTTCAACAACTACACACTCCCGGATTTATCCGCCAGGCAAGAAACCAGCCTTTCGCAGGCTTCCGTTGGGCGGACACGGCAAGCGCCGCGACCCTTCGATCGAGCGATCCCACGTCCGCCGCATGGCGCGGCAGTTCGGCGTGCTGGAGTGCTTCCAGCGTGAGATCGAGGGGCTCTAATCCACCTCCAGATCCCCCCGCACTTGAAAGACCTCCTCATGCTTCGCCAGGACCGCGCGCAGGTAGGAGGCGGCCTCCGCGATAGCCACCCGCTGCTTGGCGGTCAGCTCCGCGTCCTCTTTGAAGTTGACTGACAGGTAGGCCATGAAGTGTCCGTTGGAGCCCAGCATGTGGACCTGGGACCGCTTCACGTCGTTGGCCTCGTAGAGGTCCCGCAGCTCGCCCACGTCCATCGCATCAAGCCGCAAGGCAACCTCACCGCGTTCGATGATCTGCCGCAGGAGGTCGACGTAGGGGCCGTCCGCACGTCGCCGATACCAACTGTCCCGGATCGAGCTCGACCGGCTCGAGTAGGCCTCCTGGATGATCGTGGTGTAGAGGCTGCGCCCTGGGGTGGGGATGCCTCCGCCGTTCTCCGCGCGCAGGATGATCGCGCGCGAGGCGCCGGTGCGCGCGACCAGGTCGTTGAGCGCGTGGTAGACCTTCGCCGTGGCCTCGATGCCCGCATGGAAGCGGCGCACGCGGAGCTTGGCCTTGAGGCTCTTGACGCCGGCCCAGATCAGCTTGCCGCCGCCGGTGGAGATCAGCAGGCCAAGCAGGTAGACCCACCAGGTGTCCTTGGTGAGCGGTTGGAGATTCGCGATCAAGTGGCGCCTCAGTCGTCGAGAAACAGGATGTGGTCAGATCGGAGGTCCCCCGTCTCCGCGTCAAAGAACAAGAGCCGTTGGCTCGGGCGGCAGTCGGACTTGACGATCTCGCGAGCGAAGCGGTTGCCGCGCTGCGGGCTGCCGTTGCTCCACCAGATCACGTCGCCGAGCGCGCCCTGCATGGTCTGGTGGAAGTGGCCGAACGCGACGTAGTCGACCGGCCCGTAGATGTTGGATCCGAACAGCTTGTAGAGCCCGCGCGTGATCCCGTACATCGGAATCCCCATGAGCCCGCCACCGCCGGCGGCGAGGTTGTCTCCGTGGCAGAGGAGGGCCTTGCGCTGGCCAAGCTCGACAATCACGACCCGCTCGTCTTGCTCGACGTTGAAAGTGACCCGGTCGTCGGCGAGCCCGCGCATCTTCTCCTGCCAGGTGAGGGCGGCGACGGTGTCCCAGTTGACCCGGGCGGGATTCGGGTCCGCCTTCTTGGGCCCGCTGCGGCCGTGGTTGCCGGAGACGGCCGTGACCTCGATCCGCTGGAAGCCGCGAAGCAACCCAAGGGTGAAGTCCCTGGAGAGGTCCGGCACGGTGTGCATGGACTGGGCGAGTACGTCCTCTTCGACCTCCCAGGCGTGGTTCGAGCGCATCCCCGAGCCGTCGACCAGGTCGCCGAGGGACCAGAGCTGAAGCGTCTCTACCTCGGCGTCCTTGCGCCGGTTGTCCACCGTGGCCAGGGTCTTTTCCAGGAGGGGCCCTAGGACCATCTCGCGCAGGCGAGCGACGCTGAACCGATCAGTCTCCCGCGGTCCGGTGCCCAGGGCGCCGGCTTGCAGGTCCGAGTACAGCAGCACCGCGACCTCGCGGCGGTCCTTGGCCGCGCGCTTCGGAGGGGTCGGGACGCGGGGCGCGGCCTGGTCCTCGAGCGACTCGCGGACCTCCTGGATGATCAGGCGGACCGCGGCCTCCTGGCTGGAGACCTTCCGCTCGAGGGCCTTGTTTCGCCGGCGCAGAAAGTCGAGCTCGGCGGCCATCTCCTCCTGAGCCTCGCCCTCCTTGCGCTCGGAAAACTCCTTGAACGCGGAGGCTCCCTGCTTCTTGGAGGCCTTCTTGGTCCCCTTCTTCGATCTGCGGCGGCTCACTTGCACTTCCTCCACAACTCTCCGAAGTTCGTTCGGACGTGGTTTTGAAGGCTGGTGACGTTCCTCTGGGGAAGGTCGTAGTGCGGCTTGAGGTGCTCCTCCCAGTACTGCGCCAGCGAGATGTCGGTCTCGCCGGCCAGTTTGGCCTCGAGGAAGGCCCTGATGTCGTCGTTGACCTCCGCGCGTTCGAGCGCGTTGGACTTGCCTTTGCGCTTGCTGGTCTGCGCCAGGTACTTCGAGAGAGAAGCAGGCTGGCGGTTCGGGCGCTTACTTGATGCGGCCTTTCCCTTTTTGACTCGGCCCTTAGTGGAGCGGGGCATGGTGCACGCTCAAGCCTTCGACGCCGCGGGCGCGTCGCTGGGGGCCTTGGCCTGCTTGACCGCGATCACCGGATCTTCGCCGGTCGCTTCAGCCTCGTAGACCTTCTCGGTGGTGGCGGTCGAGTGGTGGAAGCCTGCGGCCTTCAGGAAGTCTCGCAGGGCCTCCAGGGCTTTGAGTTTGGCGGCGTTCTGCGCGGACCTGGCGAGGTGCGCTCGCCCTCGCCGGGTGGACAGCAGGCCGAGCAGTTGGGCGCCGGCGACCGCGATGGCCCCGCCGACCGGGCCGCCGGCCAGCGTTCCGAGGGCCCCAGCTGCGACCTCCTGCTCAGGGGTCACGCCGGGATCGGGGGCGAGTTCGGCTTCACGCGCAGCGATCTGGGCCTGAAGCTCCGCCAGCAGCTTGGCGTAGGATTCTGCCTCTGCTGGGCTGAGAACCTTGATCTCTTCCAGCGTGTCAACCTGGGCAAACAGCTCGTCGAACTGCTCCTGCAGGGTCTGCAGCTCGGGATCCGGCGGGGCGGGCGTAGATTCGCAGCCGGCCAGAAGGCTCAAGGCCGCGACGCTTGCGAGGATGGCGTTTCGCATCGGAGGGGTGGTCAGGGGACCGGGGTGGTGGTGGTGTCGAAGCCGACGCGCCACCCCTCCAGGGCTCGTCGGTGTAGGCGGGGTCCGCACGCTCGGCAGATGCGGACCCCTAGAGCTGCTCCCCGCGGTGCGGCGCCACTCCTGGCCCCGCAGCCTTCCACGCGCCGCAGAGTCCACGGCGGGGCAGCTCGTTCGCTGTTCGCGAATGGCGGATCAGACGCGGAAGTAGGCGGTTCCGTCGGACATGAAGCGCTCGGAGTCGTACTGGCTGGCCAGGGAGCGCGAGGCCCCGTCGATGTTGTAGGAGGCCAGCGTCACGGCGTTGCCGCCGGCATCGGTCTTCTTAACCACGAACTCCACGCCCTTCACGGTCGCGGGGTCGGGCAGCGTGACCGAGAACGCGCCGCCGGTCGCGTCGGCGAAGACGCGGCGCTGGTGGCGGTTCAACGTGACAGCGCCGGTCACGGTGTAGACGCCGCTCGACAGCAGGCGCACCACGTTCCACGTCGGGCTCTCGCCGAACGCATACAGCTCGATCACGTCGCCAGGCGCCAGACGGAATCCGCCAGTGGGCTGGCCAGCGATGCTGTCCGAAGCTCCCCCGGTCACGATCACGTCGTAGTCGGCTTCATCCCAGTGGGGCCGGAAGATCAGGATGCGGCCGTAGAGCGAATCTTCCGACACGCGCAGCGTGATCGTGCGGTCAGCCGTCTGGGCCGTCATCTCGAAGACCTGCACTTGCTGGGCCTTCTCGCTTCCACCAGCCACCAGCGTCGGCATGTTGTAGTCGCTGTCACCGGAAAGCTGGTATCCGATGTTCAGAGGGGCGCCCGCGCCGGACTCGACCGGATAGATCCAGTTCCAGTCGGTGTTGGCAGCGTCGCGCTGCTTCAGCACCTTCAGCCCGTCGGCGTCGGTGTCCAGCCACCACTGGTAAGCCACAGGGTTCAGGGGCTCCGTGCTGCCGGAGTGGTTCGCGCGCGCTGCGGCCATGCTGGCGTTGACGGACGCCAAAGCTTGATGTCCGGTGCTGCCTTCAGCGATTACCGGGTCGCCGTTGTCTTGTGCCATGTCGGGTCTTGGAGTTGGGGGTTTTCATGGAACGGTTCGAGTAGCCCTGACGCTCTTCGTCCTCGGGCTGCTGGCCGCGATTCTTGCGCTTGCCGCGGCGCCACCAGGGGGACTTGCCCGGGGTGGTCCGCATGGTTCGGTCGCGTTCGGTCATGCGTCTTCGGGGATCTGGGTCTCGCCGGTGATCGGCTGACCGGACTGCTCGGCGAGGATGGTCTCCGCGCCGTTGAGGGCGGCGTGCCACTGGATGGCGGCCACCTCGGCCTTGGTCGTCGCCGCGGCGATCTGGGCCTCCAGTTGGTTCGACACCGCGCGCACGTTGCCGCGGGCCGCCTGGAGGTTGGTCGGGACCGGCTTGGCGAGCGTGTCCGCGAACCTCGACGCCATCCAGTCGGTGGGCTCGAGCAGCTCCTTCGCGCGCAGACGGATCCGCCCGACCAGGACCGCCTTGGCTTGCTCGAGCGTGATCGACTCGTCGGCGAACTCCCCCTCGGCGGGCGGGTTGTTCGGGACCCCGATCTGGACCGTCAGCGCCGCGGTTCCTCCGCCGGGCAGCTGGACCTGCTGGGTGACGTTGCGGGGACTGCTCATGCCGCCCTCATCTCCACCAGGGGTGCGTTGGCCGCCAGACTGCTCAGGACGGCCGCGCGTGAGGGGAGGCCGGATGCGTAGAGCGCAACCTGGAAGTAGGTGTTGGGGAACGTGACGGTCCCCGCCGCGTTGCCGAGCTGAGGGATCGTGCCCAGGAAGTTCTGGGCCGAGAACGCCGGCGTGGCGTTGTTGCCCAGGATGCAGGTCCAGTACAGCCCCGGCTCCAGTGTGACCGCGATGGTCGCTTGGATGCGGCCGGTCGTGTTGCAGATCAACTCGCCGGAGTTGACGATCAGGTCTTGGGGAACCTGGCCGTCCGGCGCCGTGTCGTAGAGTCCGACGCGCACCTTGTGGGAGGCCGTGCCGGCGCTGGTGCAGTAGACCCCGATGCGGTCCAGGCTGATCTTGCTGGAGACGTACCAGGGCTGGTAGATCGCCGCGTTCGGGCTGACCGCCGCGGTGGTCGCCACCGTGGACTGGCAGCTGGCGTAGTAGTACCAGGGCGCGCGCGGGGCCGGCGCCGACGGGATCGGCCCCAGCTTGACGCCGCCGGCCGTCGAGCCGTCGCCCACGAACAACTCGCTGCGGTCCGTGGTGACGAGCAGCTCCCCCTCTTCGGGGGTGAAGCTCCCGCGGTCCGCTTCGACGCCGCGGCGGATGACGATGCGTTCGACGCCCATCAGAAGGTGCCCCCGTCGATCACGTCAGGCAGCTCCCCCGGGGTGACCGGGTTGGCCTGGACCGCCAGGCGGTCGGCCTTGAAGTTGAAGTCCAGACCGTTGAAGCCCGCGGGGCGGGTGAAGGTGTATCGCAGCTGGAAGCTCCGCAGGCGGTACTGGCCCGGCCGGTAAGGCCGCCAGGTGGCCCCCGTCGGGTCGGCGGTATCCGAGAACCGGATCTCGGTCTGCCGGGTGATGACGCCGTAGTAGGGGTCCGCCGGGTCCAAGGGGCCCTCATAGGCGTCCCAGTTCGCTCCGCGCCGCGAGCCCAGCAGCACCGGCCAGCGCCCAAAGGCCAGCGGGTGAAGCTGAAGGGCGTCCAGGGAGGCCGAGACGTGCATCGTGCGGACTTCACCGGCGTCGAACACCTGGGAGGTGTAGGTGCCGGTCGCGGCCCCGCTGGTGGCGTCAGGGAAGCGCAGGATGGGCTCCCCGTCGTCGGAGCCGACCTCGAGGCCGGAGACCGCGGCGGCGCCGGTGAGGAAGTCGGAGCCCTGGTCCTCGACGCTGACGGACACCAGGGCCGTGTCGAAGCCCAGGTCAGCGCCGACCGCCGGGGCGACCGAGACCTCCTGGGAGACCGCGCCGCGGCCGTATAGGTAGCGCGCGCGCAGCGTGGGCTCGGCCTTGCCACCCGCCGACGTGGGGGCCAGGACGAAGTTCCGGGTGGGCTGGCTCTCCTCGGTTCCGCCCGAGACCACCGCGACGATGTCCGCCATCAACCACCCGCGGCCGCGCCGGATCTCGACGTTCGAGCTCGAGCGGTCCCCGCCGACCGCGTAGACCACCTCGTCCGCCTGGGGGCGGACCGCCAGGGAGCCGGGGGCCGGAGGGGAGGGGACCTGTCCGCCGAAGGTGATCCGCGCGCGCCGCGCCAGGCGCAGGGGAGAGCGCTCGCCGGTGGAACTGACCGGGCGCACGATGAACTCGTAGGCCTCCCCGGGCTCCAGGTACGGGCTCGCGACGATGGTCGAGCTGGCCTCGGTGGGGGCCACCTGGAGCAGCACGGGAGTCGCGTTCTGCCGGTCTTCGATTCCCCGCGCCCAGATCTCGACCCGGCCGGAGTCCAGGATCGACCCGCTTGGGTACTTCCAGGAGACCGACACGCTGGGGACGACCGTGCCGCCGGGGCCGACCGAGGTCGAGTCCGTGACCGTCAGAGCCTGGATCTCCGGGGCCTGGGCGCCGTCGAGCGGGGGCGCGGACAGCTCGGTGCCCGGGTCCTCGGGCGCGTCCGGGAACGTGCCCTCGGCGTAGACCCCCGCGTCGTACTCCAAGCACTGGATCCGACGGTTGAAGGTCTGGGGGTCCACGCTGATCTCCAGCACCTCGAACTGGCGGACCGCCTTCTCCAGGCGCCCAATGGCCCACAGGTCGCCCGCGCGCGGCTGGTAGGTGTCCGTGGAGCCCTGGACCGTCAGAGCCCCGTGCCCGATCGCGGTGCCGGCGGTGTAGTCCCCGGCCGGCGCCGTGACCGCGGCGAAGGCCAGCTGGTTGCTCTGCTGGTCCTTGACGACGATCTCGTAGGTCTCGCCCGAGGCCAGCGTGATCGGCTTGTCGATGGTGGTCCCGCCGGTGCCGCTCGCGTCCGCCTGGACGATGCCGCCGAAGCCGAACTGCGGCATCGGGTGCTCGACCAGGACCACGTCGCCGGACTCGACGGTGACCGCGTCGTGGAAGGCCTCGAACTCGCAGAACAGCCGCAGGAGCTTCCAGGCGTTGAGCAGGAACGTCAGCTCCCGACGGGCCGCCGAGGGCCGGGTGACCCCCCGCAGCTCGATCGTGGTGGCCCGGACCCGCACGTCCCCGGTGGGGTCGTTGTCCAGCTCGGGATGGTCGACCGGGATCGGGTTGCGCTCCCAGTTCTTGGTCCGGTCGAGGATCTCGCCGACCGCCCGGTTGAAGGTCTGGGCCGTGGGGACCCGGCGCAGCTTGAACGAGCCCTGGACGATCGAGTCCGCGTTGAACAGCTGGCTCGGGCTCCGGGGCCGGGAGACCTTGGCGCGGACCTTAGAGCCGATCCGAACCGGCGTCCCGCGCCCGACCTTTCCGATCTGGAGTGCGCCGTCCCAGCCTTTCACGCCGCGGCCGTCCAGGACCATGTCGATCTGGTGCCGCTCCTCGACGCCCTCGAGCTTCACGGTGGCCCCGTCCGCCTCGGCGTCGTAGGGGCCGTCGGAGTTCACCGCGGACCAGTTGGCGCCCAGGGTGTCCGTCCAGGAGAACAGCGCCACCCACTCGGCGGTCGAACTGTCCTGGTAGACCGGGATGATCAGCGCGGCCGCGGCGAGGTTGGAGGTCAGGTTCGAGAGCAGCACAACCTGGGAGACCGTCGCGCCGGTGACGCCGGACAACTCAACGATCCGAAGCCGGGTCCCCGTGACCCAGTGGCTTGGCGGTTGGGCGTTGAACCGGATCTCCAAGGTCTCGGCGGACTCGTACGTGATCGCCGCCACGCTGGCCACGTCCGCGCGCCCCCGCTGGTCTCGGAGAAGCTCGTCGCAGTAGTCCGCCCACTCGGCGAAAGAGGGGCCGTTGAGGTCGGACGAGTCGAAGAAGCGGCCCAGGGCGAAGCGCCGATCCGTCAGGTAGCGCGCGAGCGCCCAGGCGGGGTTTCGGCGGGCGGAGAAGTCCTCGATCCAGCTGCCAGAGCCCGTGTCGTAGCGCAGCCCAGGGCGGCCCTCGACGTCCGTCAGGACCGTGGGCTGACCCCCGGAGAGCTGCTCGCTGGCGTCGATGTGCAGGCCCAGCAGCGCGGTTTCGGGGTAGGCCAACTCGTCGTAGGTGATGCCCACGACGTTCTCCCAGCGGACCTCGTCGCGGATCAGCGGGTCATCCGATGGGGTCGAGCGGCGCTGGATCTCGATGCGGTAGCGGGAGGCGTCTTGGGGCGTCGGGTCCTGCCCGAGCGCCGTGACGCCCGACGAGTAGCTGGGCGCGGCTCCGGGGCCCGCGTTCTCGAGCGTATTCCCGTTGCCAGTCTCGTCCGTGAGGTCGCCGTTGAAGCGCCAGAGCGCGGCGAGCCCGGGCGAACCACTGGACACCGCCTGAGCGAGCCCGCCGCTCCACAACTGGGAGATCTCAGCAGGAGTCAACTCCCGCTCCCAGAGCGCCAGGTCGTCCCACCGGCTCTGCTCGTTGGCCTCGGTGAGCTTGCCATCCACCGTGCCGACCCGGAATCGCGGCGTGAGGCCCGAGGGGAACTGAACCTCGGTGACCGTGAGCAACTCATCGACGAGGGCGCCGTTGACGTACAGCCGGGCTCGGTTGATACCGCCGGCTTGGGCGTCGCGCTGGTAGGTGAACGCGAAGTGCGCCCACTTGGAGCTCGGAACGATGCCGGCTTCTTGGAGGTTACCCCCCAAGATCTGCCGGGAGCCCGTGTTGCCGAACTCGGCGAGGATCCGCGCATCGGCGCCGGACTCGACCGAGCGGACATGGAAGCCCGCCAGAGAGGCCAGCGTGTTGTCCGGGTCGCCCAGGCTCCAGCCGACGAAGAGGTTGCCGGCGGTGGTTTGATCGGACTGGATGAACAGCCACCCCGCGCAGGTCAGTTGCTCGGGCGCCGTGTTGGGGCCCCACTGCTGGAACGGCGCGGTCAGGCTGATGGACTGCGTTGCGACTCGCAGGTGGGTGTCCGTGCCGCCCAGGACGACCGACTGCCCCGTGGTCGGAGGCGTGTAGACGCCGGGCGTGGCGAAGGTGACCGGGATCTGGTGCTGGAACGCCTGCTGGGTGGCCGCGGTGACGATCAGCGGGTTGCGCGGGTCCTCCAGCCAGTCCGAGGTGGTGTTGCCCAGCGCGTCCAGGGTCCGGTACCGGATGTCGAAGAGCACGCTGTTCGACTTCTGGATGCCAGTGCTTTGGGACACCTCGAACAGCCCCTGGGTGAACTCCAGCGTCAGGCGCGCGGCTTGGGCCTCCGAGAGGAGGTCGTACGTGGCGGCCTCGCTCCAGTCCGTGACCGCGGGGTCCTCGTTCGTGATGGGCAGATCCACCTGCTCGAGCACCTCGATCCGGTCGAACCCGGGGACCGGCTCTTGCTCGATCGTGCCGAGGCGCACGAACCCCGTGACCCCCTCGTAGTTGGATGCGGGGTTGCCGTTGATGTAGACCCCGGTGAGGTCTTCGGCTTGGAGGTCGTCTCGGTCCTCGGTGAAGCCCGCCACCGAACGGACCGGGCCGCCGGAGAGCGCGATCAGGAGGTATAGGATCGACTTGGGCTTCCCCTCGGTCTCGATGACCTCGACGGACCGCTGGATCACCACGCCGCCGGTGCGCACGTCTCCGATGCACAGGGGGAGTTTGAGGCCCGCGGCTTGGTACGCCGTGCGGATGCCGCCCCAGCTGTAGGTCTGGCTGGAGAAGTCCTCTTGGGCGACCGGATCTTCCGTGGCGCCGTAGATGCCAGAGATCACACGGCTCACGCCGAAGATCGCGGCGCCTGCGAAGATGGCGCCCGCGACGTTCGAGACGGTAAGGGCCTGCGCTACAAGTGTGCCACTAAACGGTTCGGCCGGCAGTTCCGCGAACGTCAGGTGATCCCCAGGCGCCAACCTCCGGTCCTCGCCGGCCGGCAACAGGGCCGAGTTCACCCAGACCGTCGCGGCCTCGGGATCGACCTCGAGGTCTTCCAGGACCCCGCGCGCCGTGCACCGCTCATAGAACTCGACGTCCTGGCTCTCGCGCGAGCCCACGGGATCGGTCCAGTCCGTCAGCCGGTGGACGTGGATCTGGCACAGCTCGGTCACGGCTTAACCCTCCAGACCCGCAGCGGGGCGACGAACTTGTGGGCCGCGGCCACAAAGACCCCGGACCCCAGGCGCGTGGACAGGTAGCGCCCCGGGCGCTCCTCGACAGCCACGGCCAGGTGGCGCAGCTTCCCGCGGCCGATCCGGGGCAGCTCCAGGATCCACCCCAGCTGCGGCCGCTCCAGGTCGCCGCAGGGGACTTCCTCGAGCACCTCGCGCAGGTCGGTGAACCCGTCGAACGAGCCGTCGGCCGTCTCCAGGTCCAGCTGGTCCCAGAACGGATGCGGTGGGAGGTCCACTCCGAGGCGCTCCCGCAGCCACCAGGCGACCAGGGTGCGGCAGTCGAAGCCCTCCTCGGGGCTCATGCCGCCGGCGGTGTACTTCACGCCGATCAGGTCCGCGTGGTTCATGCCGAGGCCCCCGGGTAGGCGCCGAACCGACGCGGCCAGAGGATGGGTGTGTAGCCCTCGGCGACCGCCAGATCCCGCCGCGCGCGGCAGTCCACGACCCGCTTGAGGCAAGGTCCCAGGATGGCCTGGCCCGGGTCGAGCTCGTCGATCGGGAACTGGCAGACCTCGCCGCCGTAGGCGTGGCGGCAGCCGTCCTCGGTCACGTCCACCAGGGGGGCGGTGACCTCGTAGAGTTGGTCCGAGGAGAGGGTGACCGAGACCACGCGCTCGTCGGCGGCGACCTCGTCGATCTCGGTGGGCAGCCGCAGGGCGGCTTCGGGGTCGTCGATGGTCGCCAGGTTGACCAGGATTAGCTCGGCGCGCTCGCCCTCGAGCCACTCGCGGTCGAACAGCAGGCCCATCAGCTCGGACCGGACGTTGGCCACGGTGATCTGGACCTTGGGTAGCGACCCGTCGGACTGGTCCCGGACGGTCCCCACGGTGATCGGAGCCGGGCTCCAGGTGAGCGCGCCCAAGACCTCATCGGACCCGAAGGTCACCGCCTGGTTGAACGTGGTGAGCCGGAGCGCCTCCTTGGCGCCGCTGTCCGGGTTGGTGGACTCCAGGTAGATCAGCCAGCCCCAGGGGTCGCCCTGGGCCAGCCGGTTGGCCTGCTCGACGGCCGTGCCGAGATCAAGCGCCATCGGTCAGCGCCTCCATCAGCGAGAACTCCACACGGTAGAAGGCCTCAGCGCCGCGGCTGCGGAGCCGCTCGAACCGCCAGGAGCCCCGGACGAGCCGGTAGGTGCCGGTCTCAAAGCCCTCGGCGATCTCCGTCGGATCCCAGGAGAACGGGACCTGCGTACCGTGCTCGTCGAAGAAGGTCTCCAGCGCATCCTTCTCGGACTGGCTGGCGACGCCGGCGAACGCGAAGCGCTGGGGCGCCACGGGCTGGATGGCGCTGGCCCTCCGGCGCCCGCTGGTCATCCGGGCCTGGAGCAGCGGCAGGCCGTCGCTGTACTTGACCTCGAAGGAAACCGGGACGGTCAGCGTCCCCGATGCGCCCGCGGTGGCGTCCTCCCAGGCGATCGAGGGCACGGACTCGGACGGGGGCGGGCCTCCGCCGGTCTGGAGCACGCCCTGGGTGTAGGACAGCAGCGCCACCGTGCTGGGGGAGCCGGGCACCGGGCGCGCGAACAGCCCCTCTCGAGGCCCGGAGGTCAGGCGGAAGCTGCCGAAGTCCAGGATCCCGTCGTCTCCGTTGCCGTCGGTGTAGGCCTGCACTTGGTTGGCCACGGCGGCCTCGATGACCCAGGTGGGCTCGGACCCGTCGATCTTGGCTATCAGGGCCACGGGGCCGTCCTCGCCGGTGGAGAAGGCGTCGAATACGTCGAGCTCCATCGTGAACGCGGTCCCGATCGAGAGCCCCAGACCCGTCGCCGTGGCCAGGGTGAACTCGTCCCCGTTGGCGTTGACCCGCCGCAGCTGGGCCTCCGCCGTGGTGCCGTTGTAGACCACCAGGAACTGGTAGCCGCTGATCGGGACTTCGGCGCCGGCCGCCGCGGTATCCACGGATACGCGCTGCACGAGCCCCACGGCCGCGCCGCTCGAGCCCCCGGTGATCTTGACCGAGGCCAGCCGGTGCTGAGACTTCGGGCTGTCCGCCAAGCGCTGGTAGATCTCCCAGCCTCGAGCGTTCGAGCTCGCCGTGACGTAGCCGCCCTCGAGGCTCGAGTAGCCCAGCTGGTAAGGGTTCGACGCGAGGGCCAGCCCGTAGCCCGCCAGGTCGCCGGAGAACTCGCTCCCGTAGTCGAAGCAGCTCCCCAGGCCGTCCAGCGTCCGCCGGCCGCACAGGGAGTCCACGCGGCCCCCGAAGCGGTCGTCGAAGTAGATGGTGGACGGATCGTTGTTGCGCTCGACCAACAGCCGCGAGCACGCCGCGGCCCAGATCTTGTCCAGCCCGCCAGTGATCGCCTGGGTCTGCGCCACGTCGCCGAAGATCCCGAAGGCGTCCCCGCCGGCGACGTAGTCCGCGCCGGAGACCGTGATCTCCATGACGGTCTTCCAGACCTTGGGGGTGACGAGCTTCTGACCCTTGAAGCCCACGTCCTTGGAGATCGAGGCCTCGGCGTCGACCGCCAGAGCCACCGCCTCGGAGGAGCCCACGTTGGACTGGTCCTCGGCGATACTCGCCAGCGCGCGCGCCTTGGGGCACTCGGACTGCGGCTGCCCGGGGTAGCGGCGAAAGCCGTACTGGCCGTCGGTCGTGCCCTTCTGGTGGCTGTGGAAGAAGACCGCGAGCTCGGTCCCGTTCTCCTCCAGCCAAATCTGGTAGAGGTCCTCGATGAAGCCCTCCATCAGCGGGTCAGCCTGGACCTGCATCATCTTGACGAGGTCGGCCGGCGAGCAGATCAGCTGCTGGCCCCACTCGTAGGCGACCAGGCGCACCCCCTTGGAGTCCGCCTCCGCCTTCTGGGCCTGAATCCGCGAGCGGACGGTGGGGAACTCCGACCGCAGCGTGGTGAAGATGTCCGCGATCGACGGCGCGTAGTTCGTGCTCCCGGGGGTCCCGGGGACGTAGAAAGCCACCGCCAGGGCGTCGGCGTCCGGCGCGTTCTCCAGCACCTTCTCCGAGACGAAGGCGTTGGCGAACTGCGAGCCGGCGACCCGGACCACGCGGTCCAGCTGCCCCTGGAAGACCACGTTGACGTCGTCGAACATCTGCTGGGCCAGGATGCCCATGCCGATGTAGGCCGCCGTGTAGGGGTTCGGATCCAGCGCGCCGGGGCCCAGCTGCACCGCGCCCGCCTCGGTGGGGTGCGGGCTGACGTCGTTGGCGAACTCGAACGAGAAAGGCCCGGGGACCAGGCTGGTGCCGGGGAAGTAGGCGTCCGGCTGGCCCGAGACTGGGACCGCGAAGTGCTGGCCCAGCCACTGCTCGTTGCCGCGCTCCAGGTAGATCTCGAGCCCCGGGTCCACCCCGTCACGGATCTGGGTGAGCACCGCTTGGCGCCCCGCCGAGTTGAGCTTCACCGGCAGGTTGAACCACGGGTTGACCTGCATCTTGTTGGCCAACTCGATCTGCCAGAAGAAGGGCATTCCGTTGTCGCCCGACCAGAACAGGTAGTCGTCCGGCAGCAGATCCGCCTCAGTCTCCTGCTCGTTCCGGTTGGCCTCCAGGAAGTCCATGAACCGGAAGCAGCTGAAGTACTCGGTGAAGTCCTTGAGCGCGTCCGTGTCCCAGGGCTCCGTCGCCAGGGTCGGCTCGTCGTCCTTGTAGAAGACACGTAGGTAGTCCATGCCCCCCGCGTCGACGGTCGTGATCCGCAGGTAGATGCCGGCACTCGACGGCGTCGGCACGTCGAATTCGAGTCGTCGCCCGCCGTCGGGCAGCGTCGAAACCCCGAACGTCTGGCTCACGTCGTACGTGCCAGAAGTGTCCAGTTCGACCAGGCCGCCCTTCCACTCGACCACGTAGCGGCCGGCCCGGTAGGTCGGGAGCGGGGTCGAGTCCACCCCGGCGGTCAGCACGTCCCGGAACAGCACCGTCCCTAGCGTGGTCGCCACCGTCGGGATCGAGTTCGGCAGCCCGTTGGCCTTCAGGTCCTTGGGGTGCCCCTTCTCGACCAGGTCGTTGACGCCAATGTCCTGTGTGACCCACTCGCGCGCCCCGTGCATCAGGTTGGCCCGGTACAGGGCCGCCAGCGTCGAGTAGTCCTTGAGGAACGCGCTGTTGACCCCGAGCGGGCTGTTGCCGGGGTTGCCAGGACCTCCGCCGTCCTGGGCCTCGACGGGCTCCAGGTACGCCGTGTCCTTCACCTGGGCCTTGATCGTGACCGCGCTGCCGGTGTCGTTCGAGAATTGCAGGCGCATCCCCATCGGCTTGTGGAGCGTCTGCTGGTACTGCCGCATCACCGCGGTCTCGGCCAGGTCGACCACGCTGCCGGCGGCGTCCCACCGCTCCAGCTTCCACTTGAACGTCCCCGGCTGGCTCTGGGGCTCCAGAGCGAAGGCGTAGGCGTCGACGTTGGTGAGCGCCACGTAGGGGTCCGGCGACTCCGCGCCCACGATCCCCGCCGCATCCCCGCGCGCGAACACGCCGCAACGGTTGAACTGCTTGGAGCTCGCCTCGCCCTGGATCCGCTGGAACCGCATCCACGCGGAGACCTGGGCGTCCGACAGGGAAGCATCCAGACGGGGGAAGCAGGCCGCCACGGTCGCCGAGCTGTCCCGGCTGTCGAAGACCACGCCCTTGCCGCCGATCCCGTCGGGCAGCTTGCAGATCCGACCCTCTCGGGGGAGGCGCGCGTCGTCCGCACCGGTGCCGAAACGGGCGCCGGGGTAGAGCTGCTGGTAGGGGCCCCAGACGGCCGCGTTGGTCGGGTCGTCGAAGGTGCGGTCCTGGGGGAGGCTCATGCGTTGACCCCCCGGACGGACTCGATGAGGCCGCGGTTGCCGCCTTGCAGGCCCTCGATGACGGCCGCCTGGATGGTGCCGAGTTGGCCCTGGAGCACCCGCGCGGCGTCCTGACCGTCGAGCGCCGAGACGTTGAGGTTCACGACGACCGTGTTGCCTCCGCCGCCCCCGCCGCCGTTGGTGAACTGCACCGGGACCGCACCGTTCGGCATGGGCACGATGGCCTCCGCGGACTGCCCCTCGCCAGCCACGAATAGCTGGGGGGAGTCCACGATGCCGCCGCCGGCGTAGAAGTTCAGGGGGAGGGCACCGAGTGCGGTCGAGGGGCCTTGGACGACGCCGCCGCCTGCGAAGCCAAAGATGCTTCCGAACCCGCCTGGGAGGATCAGGTCGAAGATGAACTCAGCCGCTCGCTCGGCGAGGAGGTTCTGTAAGGCCCGCTGGAACTGCTCGGCAGCCCGAGTCGCCTGCTCGCCGCCTTGGATGAAGCCGGCAAGGGCGTTGGTGGAGATTCGGTCCAAGCTGTCGCCGAACTGCGTCAACTCTCCGCCGACTCCCTCCTGCGCGTTACGAAGCGATCCGTACTGCTGGATCAACTCACGGAGCTTCTCGGCCTGATCGTCAAGGATCGCGTTCTCGTGCAGCATCGCGTCGACCCGATCCAGGCGCCCTTGGATCTCAGCGTCCAAGATGAACTGCTGGTCGTTGGTCAGCTCGGCGATCTCGAGTTGCAGCGCCAGCTGCTCCTCCAGGAAGTTGGCGTTCTGCCCCGCCGCGAACACCTCGGGCCCGATCGCGTTGAGGTACCGGGCGATGCCTTCGGCGTAGGCCTGGCCCGCGCGTTCACCGCCCTGCCCCGCGATCACTTCCGACTGTCGGCCGAACAGGCCTGAGCCTAGACCCTCGGCGATGCGCGAGAAGTCTGTGGCGGCAAGAGCGTTCTCCGCGCCTTCCACGATCCCCTCTGCTGCTTGCTCTCCAAGCGGCGCGAGGGACTGCGCTAGGCCATCTTGAGCGGCAACTAGATCTAGAACGACATCGGGCAGTCCATCGAACAGCCGTTGAGCGTTCTCGAGGCCTTGAAATGCCTGGCGGTAGTCCAGCTGAAGCGCCGTGGCAGCCTGGCTGACCTGGCCACCGTTCTCTCGGAAAAGGTTGGCTTGCCGGACAGCCAGGCCACGAAGGACGTCTTCTTGGGCAGCGATTCGCTCCTGAAGCTCCCTTGCTTGCTCGACTTGCTCCTGAAGAGACGGGCCTTCGAGACTGAATTGATCCTTGATCAACTCGCCTGGGCTACGCCCGAAGGCTGTCTCCGCAAGCACCCCCGCGTCATCTAGGAACTGAACAAGTGGCTCGATCTGCTCGCGAGCTTCAGCTCCAAAGAACCGGATCTGGGCGATAGCAAGGTCTGCGGTCCCTGCCACGACCCGGGCGACCCCTTCTGGTCCACCAAGCCGGTCCACAACCTCAAGGCCAGTCGACGCAAACTCGACCAGCCCAGAGATTCCGACCCTCGTCAGATCAGCGATGGTCTCGAATCCCACCTCGAACAACTGGGTGATGCGCTCCACGCCGCCCGCGTCCTCGATGCCCTGCAGCACCGCCTCGTTGATCCGCTGACCCGCCTCGATCTGCGCCCCCCGCAGCTGGCTCCGCAGCCCCCGCAAGCTGTTCGCGAAGCTGTCCTGGGTTCGGATTAGGTCGCCCTGGGCTTTGTCCGTGTCCCCCAGGATCAGCGACAGGCGGGCCAGCACGCGCGCTTGGTCGTCGGCCGCGGCGCTGGTCTCAGCCAACCCCAAGCGCACCGCCTCCTGGCGGACCCGCACGTCCAGCAGGTTCACGCCGTACCGGCGCAGTGGCTCAGTCTCACCGATCAACGCGGACCGCAGGGCCAAGAACGCATCGTCCTCGGCCGTGTTGAAGAACGAGCTGAGGTCCAGGCCCAGGCGGGTCAGCGTGGACGAGATCTCCAACCCCTCCTCGTTCACCAGCCCCATCGGCGTCAGTAGCGCCTGGAAGCCCGCGATGGCGTCTTGGATGTCGGTCGGCGCGCGGCCCAGGCTCTCGGCGAGGCCCAGAGCCAGGCCGTTGGCGCGCTCCTCGAGCCCGTCGAACAGGGTGTCGAACTTGCTCTGGGTCTCCTCGGCCTCGGAGGCCAGGGCGGAGAGGTCGATCGCTTGGCTGACGACTGCGTAGGCCGCGCCAAGCCCGGCGGCAGCAACCCCCAGGCCGGTCAGGGCGAACCCCACGCCCTTGACGGATCGCTCGAGCCGATTCGAGTCCCGGACCGCCTTGTCGGTGAAGCGGTCGTAGTCCCGGCCAGCCTTGCGGCTCTCGGTGTCGATCCGGCGAGCCGTGTCCCGAACCTCCTTGCCCAGGTTCTCGAAGGCCTCCTCGGCGTTGCCGGTGGCTTTCAGCTCGATCAGAAAGCGTTCGTCAGCGACTACCACCGCGCTTCTCCTTGGCCCTCTCCATCAGAGCGCGTTGCAACCGCCCCCGCTCCCCGCTGTAGATGCGGAACAGCAGGTCCCAGCGCAGCGGCTGATCCATGAAGCCGCCGCCGTTCGGAAGCCGGCCGCTGTCGTACGCCTCCGAGAACTCGCGCGCCAAGCAGGCTCCGAGCGGGGAGAGCCTCGCGGTGGGGCACCTGTACGACGGGACCTCCCCCGTAGGCTCGCCGCCCTCCTCGGGCGTGCACAGCTCGCAGGGCTGCTCGGGGGTCAAATAGCGTCGGCCGTCGCATCGTGGACAGGTGGTGACGAAGACCTCGCAGGGAGCATCGCTGTCGCAACCCCAGGCCCTTCGCTGATCCGCAGCTGCCGGGTCCGTGCAGACCAAGCAGTCGGGCTCCAACTCCGGGTTCCCGTGGATGTGGGCTGCGACTAGGACTCCCCCCGCTCGGCCTCCTTGACTTCGGTTTCCTCGCGGACCTTCTGGATCAGCCAGCCGACGACGTTCTCGGGAACCGACGCCAGGCCCGCCTCGGTGACCCGCAGGCAGCCCTCGGCAAGGAGGGGGTGCTGAGCGCGCGGCACCTCGATTGGCTGGCCGGCCATGTCGAGCAGGTTCTCCACCTTGACCAGGCAGCCTAGGAGGTACTCGAGGCCCGCCTGAGCTGAGCGATGGTGGATGACCACGCCCTCGGAGGTGCGCTCGATCTTCGCGGCGTCGGCCACCAGGGCCTGGAGCTTAGGCGTCGGAGGAGCGAGGTAGAACCGGGTCTGCTGGTCGGCGGGGAGGTCGGCGTCGTCCGGGTGGATTAGGACGCGCTCGCTTCGCTGGATGGCTCGCATGGCGGGATGGGTGGAGCGGGGAGTGGATGGGGGAGGCGCCGGCCAGACACCTCCCCCAGTGGCGTCACAGGGTCAGGAATACGAACTCGTCGTTTCCTGCGTACTCGAAGAAGTCGAGCGGCAACTCGTCGGTCATCAGGCCGTCTCGGTCGCCTGCGTTAGCGCTGCGGAAGGTCGTCCGGTCCGCTTGGAAGGCGAAGGCGTTGCCCGAGCCCTCGGTGCCCCAGGCGACTTGCAGCGGGAAGTCGGTCGCGGCCGCGGCCTTGGCGTAGGTCGCGAAGCTCTGCTCCAGGCGCGCGAGCGGGTTGATCTGGCCGCTGATGTCGCGTCGGGCCGCGTAGGCGCCGAGGATGCCCTCGCTCGACTTCGGATCCGCGATCATCGCGGGGTTGGCGTTGAGGTCGACGGTGAGCTGCTGGAATTGCGGGCAGAACGCGCCGTCGGTTCCCGCCCAGATCGTGGCGCCCACGAAGCGCGGCGGGGTTGCGCCGCCGTCGGGGCTGACCGCGAGCGAGCCTTGGTCGGTGACCGAGTCGTAGACCCCGCGGAAGGTGAAGTTGATTCGCGGCGCACGGGCGTTGGTCAGATCGAACTGGCACGTCCCGCGGCAGCCCCGGAGCACCTTGAAGCGCTCGCTCTCGACCAGGCCGATCGTCAGCGACTGGCCGTAGGTCGCCGTCTGCGTGCCCATCGTGGCGGTGCCTCCGCCGACGCGAGTGATCGTCTCGCCCGCGGAGAAGGCCTGGACGGCGCCCAGGAAGGTCACCACCAGCTTGGTCGCGCCCGACAGGCTGGTCTGGGCCACACGGCCCACAGCCCCCGACGTGCCGCCGGTGACGATGTCACCCTCGTTGAAGTCCTGGGAGACGCCGACGCTGAGGGTCAGCGTGTAGCCCGGCAGAGTGGTGGGCACGAACGCGAACCCCGCGTTCGCCGGGGTCTGACTCGTGATGTCGACAATGTTGCCGTCGAACTCGCCCCCCGGATCGCTCAAAGTGAGCGTGGTGTCGCCGGAGTCGACGTCGGTGCCCAGATCCTCGTAGATCAGCGTGTCGTCTCCCTGGGCGCTGTAGAGCGTCTTCAAGACCCGACCGACTCCGTTGGAGCCGTCAGCCGCGAAGGTCCGCCCCTGCTTGAACACGGTGCCCGTGTCGAAGGCGTCGATGGTCACCTTCTTGGCGGCCACCGCGCGCATCCCGCAGGCCTCGAGTAGCTCGGCCCAGGCGGGTGCCTCGGTCAGCGTGCCGGACTTGGGCCCCGACAGCTCGATCCCGAAGGTGACGGTGCCCTGGCGGACGCCGGCTCGGTACGGCAGGCGACCCGCGCTGGGGGAGGCCGCCTCGTCCTCGATCTTCTCGAAGTCGAACTGGACCTCGGGGTTGAGGATGCGAAGCGCTTTCGCCCCAGCCGCCAGGGAGCTCCCCGAGATCAGCGAGGCCGCCGTGCCGAAGACCGGCTCCGGCGCGAACAGTAGTTGTCGGTTTCTGGAGAGCAGTGCCATGGGTTCAGCAGTAGGGCTCGAGGTAGGGGTCGTCCGCCGAATCGAAGATCTCGATGGACAGGGTCAGATTCGCGCCGCCCCTCGGGCCGCGCTCAGAGTTCAGCCAGCGATCAGAGCTGCCGAACCTCACGTCCAGGGCCTTCCCTCCCAGCGTCCGGTCGGCGTAGATCGCCTTCCGCACGTCACCCACGAAGTTGGAGACGGACTTCTCCAGGTCGGCGTACTTGCCGACAGTTAGCTCCAGAACCACCTGCATGGTGATCCGGTTGGCGTTGTTCTCGGCGCCGTCCTGGTAGCTCGAGCCGACCTCGATGACGGCGATGCCAGGCGTGCGGATCTCGGTCGCGAGCTCGGAGACCCGCCGGACCTCAGCGACCTCGGTGCGGAAGCCGCCGTCGGTCGTGATCCCCTCGAGCTGCGAGACCAGAGCCTGGATGGTCGCCTCCTCGCGCGTCGGAAGCTCGCCGACCCCGGAGACCTGCAAGACCCACTGGTACTGCTCCTCGCCGAGGGCCTCGTCGGTGCCCTTGTAGTCGCGGACGAAGCGGGAGTTCTCAGCCTGGAAGGTCGAGCCGAACTCCGTGTCCAGCGCCAGGAACGCCTCTCGCAGCGCCTCGACGTTCTCGGGGGGGTGCGTGTTGGAGACGACTCCGTCGTAGCTGTCGAAGTCGTAGGGGCCCGCGTACTGGAGCGCCTCCGCGCCGGACTGGATCCAGACCGGCATCGTGGCGTTCCGTAGCCGGGTGCCCTCGTTGGCGAAGGCGTACCACAGCGAGCTGGCCTGCCGGATCGTCTCGGCGCCACCGGGGGCGGCCTTGGCTTCGCCGACGGTGTTGGCATTCCCTCCCGCGCCGTCGGTCAGGTGGCCGCCGGTGTTCTGGGCGTCGACGTAGCCCTTCCAGGTGGCGATCGTGGACTGGTTGATCATCCAGCCCAGGCGGGTGTTCGTGTTGAAGCGGTCCGACCCCGAGCCCGTCCGGCGGTCCGGTCCGATCCCCACGAAGCTGCCGTCCTGGGAGCCCATCGAGCGGCCCCAGATCCCGTTGGCCGCGTCGCTGCGGTCCAGGTCGCCGATGCCGTTGAAGCGCAGGAACTGGATGAAGTTCACCACGTCCTTCTCCGAGCTCCGCTTGCCCAGGTTCGCCGGCGTCGAGTCCAGCCGCACGCCTCCAGTGGGGGGCGTCGTCCAAGTTGTCGGATCGAAGGCCCCGTTGCCGTCCAAGGCCACGTCCGTCACCGTGCGCCCGATCGAGAGGATCCCGAAGCCCCGGTAGTAGAGCTTCGCCAGGATCGGCCGGCCGTCCGTGTCGAAGGTGTCGAACGGCAGCCCGGAGTCCGGCGCCCAGGCACCACCCTCCAGGTTCAGCACCCACGGGCGCCCGGGGGCGTCGAAGGTGATGTCGGTCCGATAGAAGGCGTAGTAGGCCGACCGCTCGCTGGTGTCGCCTCCGGGGTCATAGAAACCCTGGCGGGTCGGGGAGATGAGGACCATGGCTAGACGACCTCCTCAAGCGCCAGGCGCGACACGATGCGCCCTCGGCGGATCAGAGACTCCACCGGCGCGGTCAGGTAGACCTCGCGGATCTGGCCCTCGTCGTCCGTCCAGAACAGGGGGAGCGCGCCGCCTCGGGCGGTCTGTACGTCACCGCGGAGCACGGACAGTTCAGCGCCGGAGCGAAGCTCCAACTCGACCTCCCAGGACTCGCGCGGGATCTGCTCGGTGGTTTTGCCGACCGCGAGCCCCGAGGTGGCGGGCTCGGAGATGCCGTCCAGCGTCCGCACGCGGCGAACGGGGTAGCCCATGGAGCCGACTCGCAGGGTGCCGGCAGTCTCGATCCAGGCGACCATCAGGCGGCCCCCTGGGCGTTGAGCACGCGTCGGATGGCCGAGGTCATCTCCTGGCCGCGGACCTTAAGCATGTCCGACGAGCGCCAATCTTTCCGCAGACCCCAGCGGGCCGGGACGTTGACCTGCTTCGCCAGGACGAACAGCACCTCCAACTTACCCTTCTTGCCGACCCGACGCGCGATCAGCCCTCCCAGCCCCTTCTCGCGGCGCTTGGGCGTGTTAAACACGAATGTCCCGCCTTCAGCGCGGTACTCGCGCGCGGTCTTCTTGAGGATGCCGGAGGGGTCCAGCGCGGCCGGCGTCGGGATCGTCAGGTACTTGGCCCGCTTCGGCCGGATGGTGCCGCCGAACTCCTGGGTGACGCCGTAGGGGAGCGTGATGTAGACGCGGAGCGCCACGTCCCGCAGGCGCTGGCCTCCGACGGTCTGCACCCGAAGTCCTCGCCGGCGCAGGGCTCCCGACCGGTTGACCAGGGTCGTCCGGCGCTTGTTGAGAGCCGGATTCCACTCGCCGTCGATGCGGCCCTGTGCACGTCCCACGAACTCGGCGCCGATCGCCCGGAACGCACGCTCCACACTGCCGCGCAGCGCCCGGCCCCGCGCAAAGATCTCCTGCGCGGTCCGCGGACCATCCCGGACGACGAACTCGAACCGCTGCGTCACCCCGCCCTCGCTGCCCTGAAGGGCGCCAGGGTCTGCTGGACCACCTCGAGCAGCTGAGCCTCCCCGCCGTAGCTGGCGTTCGCTCGGCCCATGCTGACGCTCTCCGCGCCCTGGTAGTCCCGGCGGTCGTACAGGTGGTTGATCTGCTGGGCCGCGGCCACCGCGATCGGGTGGTACTCGTTAGACGGGGTCTCGAGGGTCGCCACGTCCGCGACCATCCCGCCCTCGTAGACCACCCGCAGGCCGAACGGCGTCCGGTCGACCATGATGTCCAGCCAGAGCCGCCCGGTGGTCAGATCCACCGCGTAGGCGTCGGTCGCCACGGTGTAATCGGAGCCCGACTCGAAGCGCGCCTCGGGGTCGTACTCGACGGACGTGACCGACTGCACCGGGAAGTTGCGGAGGTGGTAGATCTCGCGGTCCGGCTGGGTCCGCTTCTGCTCGGTGACGGTGCCCTGGATCACCCGGCGGCCCAGGTAGTTCTCGATCATCGAGCCCACCTGGGGGTTCAGGAGGTCGAACGTCTCCTGCACGTCGGACGCACCGGACGGCAGATCGGCAGTGCCGACCCACGTCCGGTAGAAGTCCCAGGTGATCAGAGACGCCACGGGTCAGGCCCTCAGCCGAGGGCCTCGAGGTCCGCGTCCAGATCGTCGCCCAGGTCGGGCTCGGGGATCTGGCTGTCGTCGACGTCTTGCACGAGCGCGTCCGTGCCGATCTCGCGACGGGAGCGCTTGTCCATGATCGCGCCACCGAGCTCGGTCGCGCGCTTGGCCCACTTGCGCGGCCACTCGGTCGTAGGAACCGCTTCCGACCCCTCGGGGGCTGGCTGCAGGTTGTGCCGCTGGCCGTCGATGAACGGGTCCGTCGAAAGCACCCGGTAGGGCTCCGACATGCCGTAGATCGCCTTCCCGGCCTTGTCGTAGCCGGTGATCTCGCGCCGCGCGCCTCGACCCCGGAAGGTCTCGTCGGGCCAGGAGATCGCGCGCGTGGGGCGCACTTCGAGCACCTCAGCCGCGGGAGCTTTCTTGCTCCGGGCCTTCGAGGTGCGGGATCGGGTGGTGCCAGTCTTCGCCGGCATGTGGGTCCTCCCCTTAGAGTTCCAGGTCGAAGGCCTCGTTCAGGTTGCCAGCAGGCCCCGAGGCCAAAGCGCGGACCGCCCAGGAGGTCACGCCAGGACTGCTGGAGACGTTCCAGATGAACCGCAGGAACGGCTTGGATAGGTTCGCCGTGGTCACCTTAATCCGGTAGCTGCCGTTCCCCGCGGGCACGACGAGCGTCGCGCCCTCGTTGGCGTAGTCGCCGCCGCTCGGAACCTGGCTCCCGTTCGGGGCGGCGGTCTGCAGTCGGACCGTGCCGCCGCCTCCGCCAAGGATCGAGATGCCGATGATGCAGCCCTCGTAGCCCCGCAGGTCGATGCCGGCGGACTGGCCCGAGTCGGCCACGGCGGAAGGCAGGATCTCGGCCAGCTGGCAGACGGTCTCGATCGAACGGTGCATGGAGCGCTAGGCGGCGTGAAGGGTGGGGGGACTGCCCACTCGCGTTAGACAGCCCCCCCGGGGTGAGGGGGAGGGGACCCTCAGTTCAGGAGGCCGCGGCCTCGTTGCCGTTGTAGACGTAGGTCGCGTTCGCGGCCGGGATGTCGTTGGTGTCGCCCGGACCGAACAGGAACACCATCGCTCCCGCGACCACGACCGAGCCGCCGTCGGCCTCGATCTCGACCTGCACGAACTTGTTGAGCTGGGTGGCGTTTTTCAGGTCCCAGCGCACGACGTAGGTCGAGTTGTCCCCGGTGTCGGGGATCACGATCTCTGTGCTCGGCGAAGCCGCCGCGTAGCCGCTGTTCGTGGCGCTGGTCAACAGCTGGCAGTTCAGCGCGCCGCCCATGGCGCCGAGATCCAGCACTAGGACGATCTGCGTGTAGTCGTTGCGGTCGACCCCGGCGGACAGGAGCGTGTCCGTGTCCGACATGGTTCCCGCGTCGATGTGGCCAACGACCTGGCCGAGTTGCTCGAAGTTCAGTCGCATGAGATCAGACCCCCGTGGCGTCGAGGTTGTTGGCGATGGCGATGGCCTCGGGGTGCTGGACACCCATGTCCACCTCCATGTAGGCGCGCAGGGCGAGCTGGCGCTTCTTGAAGAGGACGTGTTCCGAGACGTCGAAGACGAGCTGCTCGAAGTAGCCGAAGATCAGGGTCTCCCAGTCGGCGAGGATCAGGTCGCCCGGGTCGCCGCCAGCCAGCTGCGTGGTGGTGGCGTAGGGGAAGTCGTAGAACTCCCCGGCGATGGCGCCGACGGTGCGGTTGCCGCCCGCGGCGTCGCGCATCCCCATCGTGGAGAAGAACAGCGGACGGCCGTCAGCGTCCTTGGTGGTTCGCAGCTTGCGACGCACCGCCGGAGACATGGCCCAGCCCAGGCGGCCGCCGTAGGCGTCGTTGTCCTCGAGCTTGCCGATCATCTGGTCAGCCAGGTCGCTGACGTTCTGGTCGGCGCCGGCGAAGTCCGCCGAGTTCCAGTCCACCTCGCCGATGCCGGTGGTGTTGTACATGCCGCGGGGCTGACCGCTGGCGCCGTCACCCTTCAGGGCGGCCAGGTCGGCCTTGCGCGACAGCGCGCGCGCCATGTGCTGCTCGATCAGGCTCTGGCCGCTGGACAGGGCCGACATACGCAGAAAGCGCCGCGAGACCGGGATGTAGCTCACCAGGCCGTGCGGGTTCAGGCGCAGCATCCCGAACTTGACGTCCGTGTCGCTGGACTCCTGGACCTCGCCGACCCACTCCGCGTCGGGGACGTTGGTGATGCGCGGGATCTCGCCCGGAGCGCCGTCCAGGGAGTCGATCACCGTGGCGCCCAGCTGAAGCGAAACGGTGCGCGCCTCCAGGGCCGGGATCAGGCGGTTGGCCATGTAGGCCGCCGGGACCGCGAAGCCGCCCTGCACGTCGACATCAGCTTGGACGGCCTTCTCGGTGGCCTCCATGGTCGCCTTGTACTCGGGCAGTTGCTTGGCGGTGCCCTTCCAGTCGACCATCGAGCCTTCAGCGGCTCGGGCGAAGTTGAAGTCGAGCGCCTTGTCGGCGGTCTCCTCCTTGTCGGAGCCCGAGGACTCCTTGGCCTGGGTGCGGATCGCCTGGATGCGCTCCGCGACGATCTCCTTGACCTTGGCGGCCTGCTCGTCGGTCAGGTCCAGCGAGGACGCCTGGAGCATCTTCTCCAGGTCGGTCAGGCTCGCCTTGTGCTCTTCGGCCAGGCGCGCGACCTCTTGGCGAGCGTCCGTCTTGGCCTGGGCCAGCTTGGTGTCGAGATCGGACACGAGGGTTGCGTCTCGCTTGGAGAGCAGCCCGTCGATGCCCTTCAGCAGCTCATCGTGCTGCTCCGGCGTGTTGGTTTCCGGCGGCATTGGGTCGGTAGCGGTCGAGTAGATCGGTGAAGTCGATCGCCTGCTCCGCCCCTCTCTCGACTGCAGGCGTGGCTTCCAGTTCGGTTTGACCTCGCTGCTCGAGTCGCTCGACTCGTTGCAACAGCTCGGCCACGTCCGTGTTGGTAGCACGTTCGCCAACCATGCTGTCGCTATTCGATCCACCGCTGCAAGCGCGTTGCGCGGCCTCGAAGTCATCCAGCGCGCGATCCACCATCATCCGCGCGCGTTCGAGCGTTACGCTAAGACGGCGAAGCGAAGAGACCCCATCGGGCGTCAACTCGCGGACCACGTCCAAGAGCCCGTCAAGCGTTTCGATCTCACCACCTTTCCCGCGCTGCCCAACACTCTCCGCCCTCTCTGTTGCGGGCGTAACGTCGTCCGCTTCGCCGAACTTTTCCGTGTCGTCGGTAGCCTTTTCGGGAATCTGAGCCCCGCGCTCCTCGGTAACGGCTTGCGCCGCAGCCTTCGGCCACTCCCACGACCCTAGATCGGTGAACGACTTGGCGCGCTCGGCGGCCTTCTTCGCGGCCTCGCCGGGGCTCACCTGGTAGCGCTCGCGGAAGAGGCGCTCGAGGCTCGCGCTGATCTGGCCTTCGCTGACCATGTGCCCCAACGCCTCGTCCACCTGCGCGGCGAACTTGCGGTCCGCCTTTGTGTCGCTGAGGGTGAACGCGCCCTGGTTCGCCGGGACCGGCGCCTGGGACAGCTCGAGCAGGTCCTGGCGCTCGAACACGAGCCCCCAGTGGTCGTCCGGCAGACCGTACTTCTCGCGCTCGTCGGAGTCGAAGGCCCGCATGTCCAGCCCGCGGAAGCCCACGGAGACGCCCTTGAGTAGCGGGCGGCCGGTGGGGGTGCCCTGGCCCGACGCGAGGCGCCAGACGACCTCGGAGGCGGGGTTCAGGTCCTCGGACAGGTAGCCGATCTCGAAGAGCTGCGCGGGGTACTGGGCGCCGCGGTAGGTCGCCTGACCCAGGCCGGTCTGGATGCCCTGGCCAATGATGTCGCCGTGGTCGTGGATCCACAGGAAGACTCCGCCGTGCTCGCTCCAGTTGTCGGTCTCCCAGCCGCGCTGGAGGATCAGGTCGCCCATCCGGTCGACGATCTCGACGGACCCGGCGTAGGTGATCGAGCGGGCCTCGCGGTTGATCGCGGCGCGCTCGATGACCGGCTTCGGGCTTGCCGAGCCCCGCAGGAGCATGTTGCCCTGGGACTTGAAGGTGCGGACAACGTCCGCGGCCTGGCGCATCTCGTGAGGGCTGGCCACGCCCAGGCGGACAGCGTCGAGGAGGTTGAGGTCGAGGTCAGTCATGGGATCAGGCGGCCCCGTTCTGGAGGCGGTCGAAGGTGGCTTGGTCGATCAGACCCTCGTCGAGGTCGGTCTGGAGCCGGCGGCGGCGCAGCGCACAGCGGCAGTTGATGGTCTCCTCGGGGGCGTCGACCTGCTTGTCGCCCGGGTGGAGCAGGAGGTGTTTGCCGACGCGGAACGCCTGGCCGATGAACTGGACTGTCCGATCCACCTCAACGTGGGTCGGGCGGGTGCGGCCGGTGGGAGGCGAGTTGCGGGAGGCTGCGAGCCACTCGTGCGTCAGGAACTCGCCGGCGTCGCGGCCTAGCTCGCTGGTGCGGAACTCTGCGGCGTTGTCCAGGTAGGCCGTCTCGGTCCGCGCGATGGTCAGCGCCCGGTCGTTGGCCTTGCCGAACTGGTCCTCGACGGTCTCCTCGAGCTCGGCGAGCGTCTCGCGCACGCGCTCCCGGATCCCCGTCACGGTCGCCGGCCCCTCACTCAGGGTCCGAACCATCGCCGAGCGCACGCGAGTCGCCAGGGTGCCCTGGATGTCGCGGGCCAGCTTGATCCGGTTCTCCCGCGCCAGACGCAGCAAGACGGCGTCCGGCTCGGCCAAGTACGGGATCGAGAGGTCCGAGTTCGCCCGGCGGACCGCGTCGCCCAGCACGTCGAGGAACACCGGCTCCAAGGCCTCCGCGATCTCCTTGGCCCACTCCGGGCTCCCCAGGACCAACAGGGCCTCGATCTCGGCTTCAGACAGGTTCGGGTCCGCCTCGCGCAACACGGCCACGTCCGCCAAGCGGCGCAGGCCACCGGGCAGGCTGGCCAGGTTGCCGTGGTCGGCGAACCAGTTGCGCTGCCGTTCCTCGACCGGCGCCCACCAGGCGGCGATCTCCTGGCCGCAGCAGTCGAGGATGGGCACGAGCTGCTCGCCCTGCTCCCGGTCGGCGCGGATCGCCTTGGCGAGGTCGCGCAACTCGGACCCCAGCAGGCGGATCCCGCGGTCCTCGCCGTAGAGCGATCGGCGGGGGAGGCGCGACCCACCACCGGCAGCGAAGGCGCGCAGGTGCTCGAGCTGGCGTTCTTTGGCCTCGCGCCAGACTTGGCGGACCGCGCGGCTGATCTTGGAGTCGCCCTCCTCGCGTCGAGCCTCCAACTCCTCGTAGATCGCGTCCCGCTCGGCTTGGGGGGTCTGGGAGACCATGCGGGTCCGGGTCTCTAGCCGGGGGGACAGGCGGATCTCGAACGGGCGCGCGGCGCGCTCCTGGTCGGGCTCCTCGGGCGGGCCAGGCGACACGGGCGGCGGCTGGTTCTGTAGCGCCGCCGGCACCGGCTGGGGCTCCTTGATCTCGATGGCCTCGACCATCTTGCGGGCGTCCGCCTCCTCGATCGGCAGCGCGGACGCGATCAACAGCACGGCAGCCTCGGGCGACAGCGCGCCCTTGCCCACGTCCAGCAGGATCGCGCGCAACTCTGCGGCTTGCTCAGGCGAGAGCCCTGGCGCCGACTCGTCGCCAGAGCCGCGGACCGCCTCGGCGAAGGACTCCAGGCCTCCCTCCAACATCGGGATCTCGTCGAACTCCGTGTCCTCGACCTCGACTAGGCCCACCCGATCGAGCGCCGCGCGCCGCGGGACGCCGACCGCCATCAAACCCCGGGCCTGCCGCCCGAGCTCCTCGTAGTCCGGCTGGAGCCACGCCACCTTCGAGTTGTCGAAGTACGCCCAGGCCTGCACCTCTCGGCTCCCGACTCGCAGCCGCGGGATCAAGTGCCAGTTGATCGCGTCCTCGATCATGCACTGCAGATCACGGACCGTGGTCTCCCACATGCCCCGCATCTCGCCGGCGAAGGTCGCGTAGTTGCTCGACCCCATGCCCAGCACGGCGTCCGGCACCCCGAACACGGCCGAGATATCCTTGCGCCCGAGCTCGGACAGCCGCGAATACGCCATCTCCCGGTGCGAGTCGACGAGCTTCTTGAAGTCGATCTCGCCCTCGATGTACGGGATCCGGCCGTCCGCGAGCGAGTCCTGCACCCGGTCGGCCATCTCCTGCATGGTCTCGTAGACGTCGTCCCGGGTCCGCGTCTTGTTCACCATCGCCAGACCCGACAGCCCGCCCCGACTCGCCTGCTTCCGGTTCATCAGCTCGGCCAGGAACATCGCCTCCCCGATGCCCAGCACGGGCGCCAGCGGCGCCAGGCCCCGGTACCTGTCCTCCTCGGACGGCATTCGGACGTTCAGGCCCGCGGCGAAGGGGATCTCGTGGGAGCCCTCCTCGTCCGAGAAGCGCCAGGACTTCGGCAGCCCGCGCTCGTACTGCAGCCCCAGGCGCCCGCCGCCCTGGCGGACCGTGATCTGCGCCGGCATCGGGATCGGGGCGTCCAGGCCGTCGTCCAGCGGCCGAATCACCCTACCCTCCGCGTCGTGGAAGACGTGGAACGCCTCGCCCGTGGTCTGGGTGAACTGGACCACCTGGGTCAGGTACTCCTTGCGGCTCATCGTCGGCGACGGCCGCTCGAACAGGCGCACCAGCGGATCCGTCGGCGCTAGATCGTTGCTCTCGGGGTCCTGATCGACCCGGAACTTCAGCGGGGCCACACCCACTGCACTCCACAGCTTGCGGATCGCCGCGTAGATCCACGGGATCTGCCGCAGGGGGGAGACCAGCGCCCCCTCAGCGCCCATCGCGTACCGCTTCGACGGCTTGCTCTTGGCCCACTGCTGCAGGCTCTTGATCTCGTGGGCGGTGGCCCGCTGGGTGGGGACCGCGAGGCGCGGGGTGCGCGCTTGGCTGGTTCGGCTGAGGGCTCTGGTCATCGTTGGCGACGCAGGTGCTCGATCAGGTCAGCTTCGTGGCTGAACCTGGCACCATCGGGGGCGATGAACGTCTGCTGTCCATCCCACTTGCCGTCGCCGATGCGCTCCAGATAGCCCTCCAGGGAGGACCCGGTCTTGTCGCACTCCGCGAAGATCACCCTTGCCTCCCCTCCGGGAACCTCCGTCGAGTACACCATGGTCGTGCGCCACTTGGGGACGAGCGCGAAGCCTTGGTGCGAGGGACGGGGATTCTCAGACATGGCGTGGGGATTCTCACGCTGCCGGGAAGGCGAAGCGCGGCCCCCGCTCGCGCTCCTCTTGCCCAGCCGCTATAGCGCACACCAAAGCGTCCGCGTCGTCAATGGATCGCCCAAGCATCTCGCGGAGTTGCTTCTTGGACGTTACGAAAAGCGCGTCTGCTTCGTTGTAGTCGTACTCCAGCGCTCCCAGATCTTGCCACAGCTTCTCCCAGCGCCGCGGGATCGAGAGCATGTTGGCCTCGAGCATCGCCCGGATCGTCCAGAAGTACCGGGACCGGGCATTGAGAAAGCGGCGGTCCTCCCCGACCAGCTGGGCGTGCATCCCCTCGGCTCCCAGGCCGCCCTTGCCGCCGAAGTCGATCTCGCAGACGGGGTGCCCCAACTCGCGGAGACGGTCGATCACGCCGGCCCCCATCCCCACGTCGATCCCGGTCAGGCGGGGCGCGACCTCCCAGCGCTGCATGAGGCGCACGACCAAGCCGGCGGTCTTCATCAGGTCTCGCTCCCGCCAGCGGTGCACGGCGGCCACGCGGCCGTAGATGAGGAGCACGGCGACATTCGAGTCCGAGCCGTGGCGAGCCACGTCGACGCCCATGCGGCGGCCGGGGAGGCCCTCGACGATGGCGTGGGCCTGGCGATCCAGCAGATCCTCGGGCACCAGCGCGCGCTCGGAGGCGGGCGGGAAGCGCCCCTCGATGCGGGCGATCCAGGTGGGGGAGTCCTCGCCCCACTCCAGACGCTTTCCCTCGACGTACTCGGGGGAGACCGCGGCCGGGATCGGCAGTTGCCCGGTCTTCGGGTCGCGGCCGTGCACGATGTTCGGATGGTCCAGGCAGGAGATCCGCAGCGACTTCCAGCCCGGGACCTTGCCGCGGCAGACGTCGTAGAACTGCCCCGAACGCCGCACCGGGTTCCCGATCGCCAAGATCCGGCAACCGGCCGAGCTCGCCAGCGTCTCCGCCGCCTCCCAGAACGACGCCTCGATACCCTGAGCCTCGTCAAAGATTACCAGCAGGTGCTCCGCGTGGCGGCCGACGAACGAGTCTGAGCGGTTCGTGGACAACCCCAGGGCCACCCAGCCGGGCATGTTGGAGTTCGGCTGGAACTCCGTCTTCAGCATCCGTCCGCCGATCGGGATGGGCGCGTTGGCGTGCTGCGTCGCGATCTCAGACCACAGGACGGACTCCACCTGCGCCCAGGTGTTCGCCGTGGTCACGACCTTGGCGTCCGGCCACGCGGACATCCAGATGTGGACCGCGGTGGCGGCGAAGTAGGACTTGCCGACGTTGTTGCCGGCCTGGCACCCGACCCGCGGGTGGTCCCAGATCATCCGCAGGCCCTCGCGCTGCTTCTCCCAGAGGTTGATCCCGTACAGGCGCCTGGCGGCCCAGATCGGGTCGTGTTGGATCAGCTTCTGAAGGCGCCACGCCGCGCGCGCACCGGCCTCTCCGGGCTTGTGGATGTCCTCCGCAAGCCGCTCGAGGTCGATCGCGGGCAGGGCCTTCTTGGGCCGCTTGGCCCTCTTGGCTCTCGCCGCCACGGGTCAGTTCCGGGCCGGATCTCCCGAGCCGCGCTTCTCCAGGGCCCGCAAGAACTCCTCGTCCTGCTCGTCCGGCTTGTACTCCTTGGCGGCCTTGAGCGCGGACATGAGCGTCTTACCCTCGGCTGACTCGGCGCCGGCGTGGATGTGGGTCTGGACCGGGTCGCGGTCGCGCCAGCCGCAGCGGGCCTTCAGCCAGAATATCTGGGCGGTGACGTTGCCCTCGACCGTGGCGTTGTGAAACAGGCCGTTCACGACCTTGGCGTCCGCCCACTTCGCGCCCAGCTTCAGGATCTGGGAGTAGTGCTTGTAGAGCGTCGGCTTGGTGATCTCCAGGGCCTTGGCGATCTCGACGTGGGGGACGCCGGAGCGCGCTAGGCCGCGGACCACGTCCTTGGTCTCGTCGTCGGGCTTGTGTGCGACGGGCATGGTTTTTTGGTGGTCAACAGGAGCCCCTCAACCTCCCGCAAGGTCTGGGCGACGGTGTCGATCATCCCAGGCGCGCGGATCGCCCACGCGGCGCCAGGGGTGGAGGTGTTCTTGCGGTAGAGCGCTCCGCCGCGGGCCTCGAGCTGGGCGGCCAGCCTGCGGGCGCGGTTCGACGCTCCCCCGGTGTGGGGGTGGATGGGGATCCAGGTGCGGGCAGGGGAGGGGGTCACGGCCTGCGCTCCTGGCTGATCTGAGCGAGCGCGGCGGCGAAGGTGCTGTCGCGGCTGATGAACCAGCCCATGAAGGCCGCCAGGGCGCGGTAGTCAGGCACCGGCCGCTCCTTGACCAGTCGCCCTCGCAGGAGCTGCTTGGGTGCTGGGACGCCGGGGAGGCGCGTCGGCTGGGTGCTGGGCTGGGGGTCGGTCACAGCTGGCTCTCCGGCTGCCCGGCGGCCCACTGGTGGTAGGACTGAAAGAGCCTGAACTCAGCCTCCAGCCAGTCTTGCGACGAGTATTCCTCCAGCAGGCCAAGCAGTCTCTCCAGCGAGGCGCTGGCGCATGGATCGGCCTCGTCGATCAGGACAATGTCACTGCGGCGCCCGGCGAACGGAGCGGATCGCCGAGGCTTGAGCGCAACCGCCGCCGGCCCGTACAGCGAGAGCGAGTCCACGGCGCCTAAAGCGCGAGTTAGGAGTTGGCGTCGGTTCACTGGTCAGCCTCCGGGATAGGGGGTCTTGTTCTCGGGTAGCAAATACAGCGACAGGTCCTTCAGAACCTTCGTGGGGCCCGTTGCGCCGTCGTATGTGTAGGGGAAGTGAAGCGCCTTCGAGTCCTCGGCGACGTAGGCCGGGCATTCCGCATCCCCAAATCCCGAATCGAACTCAGCATCCAAAATCGGGTCGTCCATCGAGACTTCGACTCCGTCCTCGGCTTGTGTGTGGTAATCGCCCTCGATGTACCGGCCGGTGGCCCGGTCTCGCCTGACGATCAAGCGACCACCCGCGAAGTCAAATCCAGATTCGGTCAGGAACTCACGTAGCGTCGCCATTGGCGGAAGCCTCCGAAGGCTTGGGGTCGCATCTGAAGAGCGGTCTGGCGTGTCCGCAGTGCGGGCAGGCCCAGAACAGCGGGCGGGGGCCGATCGCGCGGTAGGACGCGCGCCAACCGCAGAGTTCCCCCCAGACCCAGCCGGCGCCGAACGCGAGGAGGGGGGCGGCGATGAGGCCGAGTTGGATGCCAGTGGGGAGGTCCGTCAGCTGCGCCATACGGTCTGCCTCCAGCCTGGAGCCTCGATCTGGAACGACCTTTCAGGCTCGGTCGGAAAGAACTCCCAGCCACCAGGGCGGATCGCGCTGCCGGCGAAGACCTGGGCAAGGTCCAACGCGACCAATGGGATGCGCTCCCCGATCTGCTCCTCGGTGGGGCGGGTGCCGGGCTCGACCTGGAGTGGACGCAAGCTCGAGCGGGCCTCTTGGACCTCACCTCCTCGACGGGCTCGGGCATGGGCCGCCACGAGATACGTGCCCTCGGGGTCGATGGCGGTCGAAGGGTCTGGGCCGTGGATGGAGGCGGAGCGCTGGCAGTATGCGTCGTAGCCGAAGACCACCAGCTCGCGCCGACGGACGGCGCCAGGCTGCCGCAGGTGCGCCTCGATCTCGCGTGCCATCCGCGCGGCCATGCCGGCACGCATGAGACCCTTTGCGGATCGGAGACGTTTGGGGGGCCTCCACGGCGGCCAGGGGGCGCAGTAGCCGCGGGCTTCGTCGCGGGTGAGGCGGCGGTGACTGCGCTCGCTGGTGAGCAGGTAGTCGGGCTCGATCGGGACCGGACGGATGGTGTCGTTGAGGTCGACGGGCCCCGCGCCCCAGGTCAGCTTTCCAAAATCACCCATCCGACGCCTCCTCCTCTCCGAGGGGGTGCCAGTCGATCAGAGGATCGCCAGACCGCTCGGGCCTGATGCGCTCGCGCTCGCGCTGGGCGCCACGCGAAGCGGTCACCCCGAGAGCGAACCCGACGAGGCCGCTAAGGCAGGCCGTGGCCAGGACTATGACCGGGTTCACGCCCACCCCCAGACCAGCAGAGCTAGGGCGAGGGTGTAGACGAGGAGGGTGGAGGGGCGGGGCTTCAAACCTCCCCTCCCACCTTCACAGGCTCCGCAACCTTCCCCTCCTTCCCCAACTGCTGAATTAGCCCGGGGGGCGCGATCTTCGCCAACGGCACCAAGTAGGCCGTCATCCGAAGGTGATCCACCCCGCGCTGCTCGATGTAGCGCATGAGGTCCCCGTCTCCGGTGAGCTTCAGGGCGATGCGGGCGGCGAGCTGGAGGGTCTCGAAGTCCGATGTCTCGATGCCGGTCTGGACTGCCATGGCGAGGAGCGCCGGCAGGTAGAAGTCGTCTGTGCGGAGGTCGCCGTTCTTCTTTCGGACGATCCCGTCTTCGGGGACGTCGCCCAGGGAGTCGTAGAGCTGCTGGTTCTCGTCGGCGATGGCGAGGCGGTAGAGCGGGGCGTTGTAGCCGACGGGCCAGGCCCAGAGTTGGGCTCGGAGGGAGTACTCAAGCCGATCGGTCGCCTCGGCCGGCACGTCATAGCGGGAAGCCTCGCTCGCACGGAGCGCGCACCCAATCAGAGCGTCACCCCACGGGCTGTTGATGCCTCGCAGCTTCGATGCTCCCTCAGGCGAGACTTCCTTGGCGGGGCTGCCGGTGTGCTTTCGCCCGAACTGGCCGTCCGAAGTCATCAGGAGGCTCAACACGGTCCCGAGCTTTCCACACCACTGATCGAAGTCCCCAAGGCCGCGCGCCTGGGCCTCAGCAAGAGTCCATAGGTTCCAGGCCTCCCGGCGGTTGACCGGCCCGCCCTCGCCGTGGTTTTCGATCGCCAGGTTCGTCAGGTACGTCAACTCCGCCGCGTACTGCCCCCCCTTGCCATCCCACTGACTCGCCCGGACCGCCACAGCCCTCGCTTGCAGCGTGTGCATCGCGATCGGATCCGCGTCCAGCGCCGCCAGGGCGACCGCCGACGAGACCAAGCGCGTCCCGTGCTGCTCGTCTACGCAGCCGTAGCCGTGGAGCTTGGAGTCCGGGGGGTCCGGTTCCGAGGCCTTGAAGCCCAGCGGGTCGTTCTTCTTGTCGTAGCCGGGGGGGAAGCACTCGTGGCCCAACGGTCCACGGCGGGGCAGGTGGTAGTTGAATAGGTGCCCGTCGTGCTCGTCCGCGTAGGCGTCCAGGTCCATCGGCAGACCGCCCACGTCGTAGAGGTGCCCGGTGCCGCGGGAGAGCTGGCCGTAGAGCTCGGCGCGGAGGTACTGGAGGCCCTTGCGCGTTCCGGCGATCGCGCACTCGGGGTACGGGATGACGTGGAGCCCTTCGCCGCCGCCGAAGCCGCCGTCAGGTCCGCCAAGCGGGGCGCCGAAGCCGAGGGGGCCGGGGCTGGTCTCGTCCGCCTTGATGCCCCCAGCGAGCGCCGCAGCCCGATCGGCCCAGCGAGTCTGGACGATGAAGGCCGGGTCGAGGCTCGTCGGCAGCTCATCCGCGCTCGGCAACCGCATCCCATGCGCCGTGTACCAGGGCGTCTGCTCCGAGAAGTAGCTCCAGGGTCCGTGCGCCACGCCCCAGCCGACGCCTCGAGCGATGGCCTGGGCGGCCTCCAGCCAGTCGATCGGGCAGATGATGGCGCGGAGGTGGATCTCGTGGAGCTGGGGGAGGGTGGTCGACTCCGGCAGGCTCGTGTCGGAGACCAGGTCGATCACGTTCCCGACCACGCTGATCTGCGGCGTGTTCAGCGCAAGGGCGGCGGTCCAGCCTTCGGGCAGCTTGAGCGCCAGATCGCCGAAGTCCTCCGTCACCGCCCCCGGTGCCCCGTTGGAGATCACCAGCGACAGCTCGACGATCGGGAGGTCCGTGTAGGCCGCCAGCCAAGCGCGGCAGCCGAGGCCCCGGACCATCTCTCGGCTGACCTCGCGGCCGATGCGGCCCCAGGTGTAGTCGGTGGACACCTGGTGCGCGACCTCGGCGAACTCTTCGGTCGGGGCCAGCAGGTTGTGGGTGTGCTCCACAGATGCGCCGGCGTCCTGCACGTCGTAGGTCAACTCGATCCCGCCCCCCTTCACCAGATCCCAGGTCTGCGGGTGGACCTTCACGTTCGCCGGCGGCAGGTGCCCAGCCGCCACCACCCGGACTTCATCCTCGATCGACCCCGCCGGGCTCGCCGCGGTCAGCTTGTACGCCAGTGGGTTCCCCTCACCGTCGAACCGGCAAGGCACCGCCGAAGTCGTGACGACCTTGCCGCCACGCTCAAACGCCAAGTTGGGCGGGGCGCCCTTCGGGACAGGGACGACGGTTCGCAGCAACATCGGGCCGTCTTGGGGCTCGATGGTGGTCTGGAGGGGTTCAGGCAAGGTCAAGGCGTCCATGGTCAGTTCACGGCGGCCACGCCGCTCTGGGGTTCGGGTTCGCTTTCTCGATCAGGCTCCAGCGCGACGAGCAGCACCTTCACGCCGCTGACCTCGCGCTCCTGCATGGCCGCCACCACGGCGGTCAGGCGCTGCAACTCGCCTCCGTCGATCACGGGGACCGACAGGCGCTCGCCGAGCTCGGGCACGTCTTGGCTCGTCGGAGGAAGTCGGAGCAGCAGGTGCTCCCTGGGGACCTCGCCCTGGTAGGGGGCTTGGAAGTCGAACTCGAGCGGGGCGCCCAGCTCGTCGTACAGCGCGTCGAGGGCGGCGCTGGTGGCGTGGATCGCCTCGGCCGTCTCGTGCGTCAGGACGTGGGCCAGCGCCTTGGACAGGTGCGCCTGGGCGGGGCCGGAACTCACTCGGCCAGCTCCTTCATCCCCAAATACCGCTCGACCACCTGATCCGCGTGCATCGCCTCCGGCTCGCCGTCCGCGCCGTCGATGTGCCAGAGCATCTCGTCTCCGACCTCCTGGAGCGCAGCGACCTCGCGCCACTCGTCGCCGACGCGCAGGAACAGCGTCCCCAGGAAGCCGTCCGAGATCGGGTCCCGTGACGCGCCCCGGGGCTTCACGTAGCCGTTGGCGAAGTAGCGGTCGACCTTCTTCGGGTCGGGCGGGGCGCCGGCGCAGAGCACGTCCGACAGGCAGTGGAACTTGGTGTCCATGGGGTCGACGGGGGTGGGGGCGAAGTTCGGTAGGGCGTTACGCCCGGCTGGGGTGAGTTCGATCTGGTTGACGCCGGGGCGCACGTCGGTCTTGGTGACCTCGACGAAGCCGCGCTGGCGCATGGATTGGAGGGTCGGGCGTCCGATCTCCAGGAGCCCGTAGCGGCTGACCAGCAGCACGCGACCGCGGGTGCTCGACTTGGCGAAGAAGCGCTCGCCCAGGTGGCAGACCCAGCGGGAGAGCTGGCGGATCCGCTCTGGGGTCTGGTGCTCCGCGCTGAGGCTGACGGCCTTGGTGCGGATCGCCGGACCTCCAACACGCTCTGGGCGCCCGCCTCCGCGCCGCCAGCGCATGTAGTGCATCTGGCAGAGCTTCCGCGCGTGGCGGTAGCGGTCGCAGCCCTCGACGGTGCAGAGAGCCCGCTGGATCGTTGCAGGTCGCGTCGTCAAGGGTTGGATGTGCCGGCTGCTGTCGTTGCGCCGCGCCGGCGGACGGCGTCAGGAACGTCCCACGAGGAACCGACCCGCGGGAAGCCGAAGGGCGCGCACGACAGCTCACGCTCGCCCCCTCGGTCGAATGTGCCGGCTGCCGTCGATTCACCATGCCGGCGGATGGCGTAGCAGAACTCCCACGCAAGCACTCGAAACGTGGGGCCGGGGAGCACGCACGACGGCAAACGCTCGGCTCCCTGACTGTTTGAAGTGCTGCCCTCGGACCCGATACGACGGGGCAGCGCGCCGCGAACTTGCGACCGCGCGCGTCTCCCACTCGGCGCGGTCCTTCCCCCGGACCGACAACGGATCCTTCCGTCGGTCCCTGCTCGATGAGTGGACGCCGCCCCTAGCGACGACGCCCGTTCCAGGACCTGATTCGGACCGGCTAGGCGGCTGCAAACCGAAGCAAGACGCACGGAGTCTAGTCCTCCCGTTGGGTGGCTGACGAGCCGGATGCCCCAAAGACCTCAGACCGCAACGGCCCGCTGTCCGCCTCGGCCGTCAAGATCACGACCCCCTTGGCCTGCGCGGCCTTGGTCAGCGCCGCCCGGTTGTCCGGGTCGAGCCCTTCCCAGGCTTCCTGCGGAACCGCCATCAAGGTCGCTCCGCCGGATGCCGCGATGGCGATGCCCAGCGCCAGACTCCAGCGCTCGCCCTGAGACAACTGCTCGAAGTCGATCGGTCCGCGGTCGGTGATGGCCTGGAGTTGGCCGTCGGCGATCCGCAGCGCCGGCGGCAAGGCCGCCCCGAGGGCGTCCATAAGCGCCGCGTCGAACGTGCCCGCGGCCTCACGTCGCCGCTCGGCCTCCGCCTGCATAGCCTTGGCCTTGTCCAGCCGCTCGAGCGCAGACGCTCGGCGCTCCCGGTTGGCGATCGCTTGCTCCGCCTGAGCCAGGGCGTCGTCAGCCTTGGCGACCTCGCCGATCGCGGTCTCGATCTGTTCCTCGGTCGGAGCCTCCAGCGGCTGGGCTTCGTCGCTCTGAAGCCACACCTTCATCCTTTCCAGGCGGGCTTCGAGCTGCTCGATCTGCTGCCGGCGCTCGGCCACGAGCTTGGCGCGCTCAGCCGAGGCTTGTCGCTGCGCCTTCAGCTCCTGCACGCGCTGCGCTCGCTCCTCCCGGCTCGATGCCAGGTCCGCGACGGTCTGACCATCTTCGGCGACGGACGCGCCCTCAAGCGCCTGGAGCGCGCCCTGAGCCTCCGCGTGCTCGGACGCCGCCCGACCCTCGAGGTCTCGGGCGCGAGCGAACGCGGCGCGCTGGAGCCGTCCGGCGACGGCCGCAGGGTCCGACAAGTCCGCCCCGTCCAGCTCGCGTCCCAGGTCGATGCCGGCAGCCTCGGCCGCGGCACCGAAGGTCTCGGGAGTGACTTCCACGCGAGCCAATCGGCAGAGCGCCTTGAGTCGCGCCGCGTTGGCCGCCTCGGAGCTCTTGATCCCCGGGTCCACGAACGCCGCCGGGTCGGTGCCCGAGACGCCGAGTACTGTCAGCTCGCCCTTAGAGCGGACCGAGCGCCCGACCGTGAGCTGGACGCCCAAGCCTGTCGCGGTGCCCTTCTTCCGGCCGTCCGCCGGTTCGAGTCCCCCCTTGCCGGTCAGCATCCGTTCGGTCGCGCGCAGCGCGGTGGACTTACCCGAGCCGTTGCCGCCCTTGAGAACGACGACGCCGCCCCGCTCGGGAATCGGAATAGCCAGGTGGTCCACGGCGCCGATGCCCTCCAGTTCGATCGTGCCACTCATTGCGCCGCCTCCGGGTCTCCACCCTGGAACGGGTCGTCCCCGAACCAGTCCGCCGCGCTTCGGTCGCCGTCAACGTCGAAGACCGGCTCGCCGTCGTCGCCTCCGTCGCCCAACCCGAGCTGCTCGGCCGCGTGCTCCGCGGGGGCCTTCGCCGTGGCCTTCGCGTCCACGGTCCGCGCTTGGGTCTCCTCCAAGCGTTCGGCCTCGTCGGGGTCCATGATCCCCGAGAAGTTGAAGGCGCGGCGCAGGGCCTGGATGGTCGCCTTGTGCAGGAGCATCCGGTTCGGCCAAGTGCGCCAAGGGTCGGTGTTCCGCTTGCACTCGGACATCCATTCCGTAGCGGTGATCGGCCGGCTGCGGTCCTTGCGGTAAACCTTGACCGTGATCGCCAGGACGTTGCCCTCGGCGTCGTGCTCGTAGGCCTCCTCCATACCGTCGAAGGCTTGGTGGTCGTTCGCCATCTTCAGCCACCCGTCGATGCCGACGATCGGCTGGACGCCGCCCCCCTTGGAGGGGAAGGCGTAGATCTCCTTCCGCAGCGGGTTCAGCTTGTACTGGGTCACCACCGCGAGGAACGCGGCCACATCGGCCTTGCTCGTCCCGCTCGGCATGATGGTCGACATCAGCACGGCTTGGGCGCGGCTTGGGTCGAGCCCGATCAAGTAGCCGAACTTGGCGATCAACGCCTGGGTGGGATCCCCGTTGGGCGGGGCTTCTTGGGTCTGCATGGTTTCGGTTTGCATGAGTCCTGGAGTTAGATCGCGGGCCGGAACGTGACCGTCCCGCGAGCGTTCGTTTTGAGCGTCGCCAGCTTCTCGTCCGAGTGCGTGGCGACTGTTGCGCTGGCCTCGACCATCCGCTTGCGAAGCTCGGCCTGAACGTCGCTGTAGGCGTCGTCCGCCTCCTTCCTTGCTCGGTGCGCGGCAGCGAAGCGCTCGGCAAGCTCCTGGGGGATCTCGACCTCCGTGTCTTCGCGCGGCTTGAAGCGCTTGAGAGCGTCCAGGTCGAGCCTGGAGACCGCCTCGGGTGCGAACTGATGGGGGTCCTCGCCAGCCTCGAGCGCACGGCGGCCGGCGGCCACGCGGGCCCACAGGTCCGAGCCTCGCTGGCGCAGGAGCGCTGTCCACTTCGGTTCACGGTCCACCCAGATCGGCTCGAACCGTCCGACGCCGAAGTAGGGGGCGATCAGCGCGCGCGGCACCTGGAGCACTTCCATCTGCTGCTGCACCTGGAGGAACACCCCGAGCGGGGGGCCGTTGACCCAGAGCTCGCGGGAGAAGGCATCCCAGAACTTCATCTCGCAGACGGCGCTAGAGCCATCTTCGGCCTGAATGAAGTAGTCCGGCGTGGCGCGCAGCCAGTCGTGCTCGGCGTCCGAGAACACGACGTCATGCGGCTCGGAGTCGAGGCCCAGAACTTCCCAGGACCGGCGGATCCGCTTCACGCCGCACCGGCGCTTGACCAGCTCGGCGATCATGGGCTCCGCCAGGTGGCCCTCCTCGAGCCGGTCGACGTTGTTAGGCTGCTTGCGCTCGACCAGACCGACCTTCTCGGCCCACAGGCTGTAGGGCTTCTCGATCAGGTCGGCGGCCTCGGAGGCTCCGATCCCTTCCCAGCGGGCGGCGTGCCACTCCGCTTCGGTGGTGCAGACGTGGGGGGTGGGGCGGGTCATTGGATGGCCTCCCCACAGACCCAGCAGGAGCCGTGAACGTGCTCGCACTTCGCCGTGTCCCGATCGCACTCCTTGCAGTAGAAGTCCGGCTCCTCAGCCGTACCAATCGAGCCGCATCGCGTGCACTCGCCGCCAGCGTCAGCCAAGAAGCTCTCACCGTACTGGGAGACGGTCTCAGCCTCCCACTCGTGGCGGCAGGTGGGGGAGGAGCACCACAGGCGGACGGTCCCGCGCGTGGCGATGATCGAACCGAGGGCGCTCATCGGATCACCCTCCGCAGCAGTCGACGGAACAGCGGCGTGATGTAGCGGCTGCCGCACCCCTGGCACTCGGCGGTGTGGCCGATCGAGCCGATCCAGCCGCATTGCTTGCATCGGATCTTCAAGCGACCACCCCCATCCGGTTCCGCCCCTGCAGGAACACCCGCGCGGAGTCCAGAGCGGCAGCGCCGGCAGCCGGGATCGCCGCGGCGCGCATGATCTCGTCCGCCGGAAACACGTCAGCGGCGCGCACAGCTTCGAGCGGGCGGCCCGGGGTGCGGAGGCGGTGGGCCTGGAACTGCTGGTCCACCGCGTAAGCCAGGTCGTCGTCCGACCAGAACCCCATCGCCTCGCGCGCCAGCGCCACGAGGCTCTCGCAGTCGGTCGCCTCACACAGGTCCGCCCACCGGCTGCTCATCCAGTAGAGCTGGACCAGGCGGGCGTCGGCGGGACCGAACTCAGCCGCGGCCCGCAGGTGCGCCACGACCAGCGGGCGCATGAACTCCGAGTCCTCGAACGCCTCCGCCGCGCGCCCCCAGGCGTCCCAGACCCAGTTGCCCGGGTGCAGGTCGTCCGAGGGCCGCTCCATCGGGACGCCGAGCTCCTCGGCCTCCTCGCGGGTCGTCCCGATCGGCAGATCGACCGGGGCTGCGGCCGACATCCCGGAGCGCGGGACGCCCGGGGTGAAGCGCTGGACCCGCACAGGGGTCAGCAGGGATCCCGGCTTGGAGAGCCGGTCGGCGAGGCTCGCGAGCCCGCCCGAGTGGGTGACAGTCCGTTCGGTGGTTTGCATGGCTTGGTCCTGGAAGGGGCCTAGCGGGGCTTTCTGCCCCACTTCCGTATCGGACTTTACGGAGATACTCCGCCGGAATGTGCAGCCAAACTCCGAGAAACCTGGGGAGGCTGGGGCCCTCGGCGGACTGTCGGCCGTAACTTCGCCCCCCATGGCACCTTCCGACGCTCCCCGATCCGACGCGAAAGACACCCTCGGCCGCCTGATCCACCGCCAGGCCACGATCCGGTGCCCGATCTGCGGCGACACCATCGGCGCCGGCCGCGGCAAGGCCGCCATGGTCAGCCACCTGATGGGCAAGGGGCACGCGGTCAGCCAGGCGGACGCGAACGTGCTGCTGGAGGCTTTGTTCGGGGCCATCGACGCCATGCGGCGCGTGCGCGCGATGCGGCAGGCCTCCAGGGCGCTCGACGATCTGGCGGGCTCCGTGGGACTGGAGAACGTCGAAGCCTTCCAGCGGGCGTGCTGGGAGGTTCTGGCGGGGGTGGAGGAGGGGACCTCAAGGCCGATGGAGTAGGCCTCAGTCGCTCGAGATCGCCCTGTACGCCCGCGCCTGCCACAGCCCCCAGGTGTCCCCGTGGTCCGTCCCGTGCTCCTGGGTGCTCTCCCAGTCCAGCGCGTGCGCCCACTCGTGGGCCAGGATCATCAGCTGGAAGCTGAACTGCGCGCGCGGGTCGATGGTGATGACGAAGCGCTTGGGCTTCTCCAGCAGCTGACAGGTCCCCCAGGAGTCCCTGAGCTGCCGACGCTGGACCCGGACCGGGTAGGGGGCTGGCCACTCGGTTCGCAGCTCCTCGAGCGCGTCTCGCCAGAGCTGCCGGCGACGCGCAGGGGACGGCTCCAGGCGCTTCACGCCGCGCCCTCCCGAGCCACCAGCGTCCGACCCATCCATCGGCGCCGCCCGTACTCCGCGATGAGCGCGGCGTCCGAGAACGCCTCCTGGTCCGCCTTGGTCGGCATCCGCAGATCCGGCCACAGCTCCCGGACCCTCCCGATCGCCGCGCGCTTCTTCTGCTCGTGGCCCTTGTAGCCGAGCCCTTCGAGCATCTCCTTGGACCAGGCCTGGGGTCCGATCAGCTCGACCGCGTAGCGTTCGCGCTCCGCCCAGGCCAGCAGAGCGCCCCGCTGTTCCGCCAGGGATCGGGTCGCGTTCGCGCCCTTGGAGACCGGGGCAGTCCGCTCAAGCGCCAGGTGGATGTGGCGACCTTCGGCGCGGAGGACGATCCAGGAGTCTAACTCCTCGAGGTCCAGCTTGGGGGGTCTGGAGTTGAGCCAGGGCATCCGCTCGGCGAACACCAGCTCGGACCGCTCGTTGATGGCGACCACGCCACCCTTGCGGCCGGGGTCGATGCCTACGATGAGGACTCGTTGGGTCATGCTGCTTTTCGGCTCCTCAGCCACCGGCTCCAGTCCGGAGCGGAATGGTCATGGACGGATCGGTGACACGGCCGGCAGAGCGCCGCGCCGTTGGTCTGCGGATCGTGGGATCCGCCACGGGCCCGGGGGAGCAGGTGGTGCGCTTCCAGATCCCTCGGAGCGCACGGCTGACCACAGCGCTCGCAGCGGCCGTTGGCGCGGTCGAGGACGCCCATGCGGAAGGCTTGGATCTCAGAGAAGTCCGAGCGTCGACGCCGACCGATCCGAGCCAGCCTGCGCCGCCGCTTGAGCTTCCCCGTCCTCTCCAGCCCCTTGCCGCGGGCCAGGGGGCGACTGCGGGGGAGGGCCATGCCTTCCTCCGGGCTCGCGTGGCCTTGTGATGCTCGCGGTCGTACGCGAGGTGGCACTGCTGGCACACTGATCGCGGGCCAATTCATGGGGTAGCGGTCGCGCTCCTCGGCTCGAATAGGGCTCATCGCTCAACGTCATCGAATAGACCAGCCTGGCCGGGCTGGTCGGCTTGCGCGCTCGGCCGCGGTGCGTCGAAGTCCATCGACACCAGCGCCGGCACGCGCCGCTCGGCCCAGGCTGCGTACTCGGCGCTTTGCTCGATCCCCACGACCTCGTCCCAGCCCGCGCGCAGGGCGCCGGCGACCTCGGAGCCCGCCCCCGAGAAGGGGACGAGCAGGCGGCGGGGCGCGCCGTCCTCCCGCGGCGGGGGCAGGAGCAGCTTCGCGATCCACTCGGCCAGCTTCACGGGCTTGAGCGTCGGGTGGCGGCACGGGTCCCCCGGCGCCATCCCTGCGTTCCGCTCGGCGGTGGCGACCTTGGCGACGTAGAAAAAGCGCGAGGCGCCGCCGGAGTCGCCGTGCCCCTGAAACTTCGTGCCCCTGGAGCGTTCCGAGCTTTGAATCGAGAAGTGGTCGCCGCCTTGGGTGATTTCGCCCGCTGGGCTTTTCGTTACCCCGCTCTGCTCGTCCAGCATCGCCGCCGCGTCCTCGTCCAGCGCGACGTTCGCGGGCCAGCGGCCGGCGTTGACCGATTGTTCGCCCGTGCTCCGGTTGCCCTCCCAGGTGCCGCCGGCGCCTTCGCAGCGCGTATGCCGGGTGACGGTCGATCCAGTGTCGAGGCGCCCCCCGTCCACGTTCAGCCCCGCGACGCCATGCTCGACGGCGTTCGCCGCGAACGTCCCGTCCAGCGGCTTCATCGCCAGCACGCACGGCTCCCAGGCCGGCTTGAGCCCCGTGCCGTAGCCCGACCAGGGGCCGGGGTCGAGTACTCGGATGTCGGCCGAGCGCCTGAACTGCAACGGGCCCTCGAGCTCCTGTCGCGGCTCGGGCTTCACGCACTCCTCGACCCACGCGGGCACAGGGCCCTGGACGCGCTCGCGCACCTTGAGCCAGGCGCCGTGCGTAGGCACCAGCGACCGGCGGCCCCACCGCGGCGCGTCGGCCGTGGCCGTGTTCACCACCTCGACGCGGCACTCGTGGAATCGGTCGGTGCCGAAGTCGCCCGGCGTGAGCCCCGACTCCTCGACGACCCAGCGGCAGAAGCGGCGCTCGAGGTTGGTCGGCTCCGGGCTGGGCTCGGCAAGTCGATCGACCGCGAGGGCCACGTTGAGCGACTTCGGGAACCCCGAGCCGTAGAGCCAACTTAGGCAGTCGCGGATCTCGAAGCCCGCGTCCTCGATCGCGCACGCGAGCCGGTGGAAAGTCCGCGTGCCCCCAAACGCCGCGACGAAAGCGCCGGGGCGCAGCAGGGCCGAAACGTCCCGCCAGATCGCTTCGCCCGGTACGCCGCGATCCCACGCCTTGCCCATGAAGCTCAGGCCATAGGGGGGATCGCACAGAACCGCGTCTAACGGGCCCTTGAGAGTCCGGGCGACGTCTTCGACGCGGCCGACATGGACGGCGAAGGAGCCGCGGGCCAGGGGGCGACGGCGGGGGAGGGTCATACCGGCACCCCGCAGTCCAGTCGGTCGAGCTCAGAAAGCATCGTGGCCTCCCATATCTGGAATGACGCGCGGCGCGAGTCGCCGCGCGAGCCCTCGGAATGCCAACGCG
>Ga0180429_10000224_pt1 | contig 51529 bp, 35 predicted proteins | sample SS_ome_FD_132428 | JGI IMG/M metagenome (GOLD analysis project Ga0180429, IMG submission 132428) | Hypersaline lake sediment archaeal communities from the Salton Sea, California, USA - SS_1_S_1 metaG | ecosystem: Environmental > Aquatic > Non-marine Saline and Alkaline > Hypersaline > Sediment ... | reverse complement strand
TTCGAGGATCTCGAGCGCCAGGTTCATCGTCGTTTTGTTGAGACTCTCCGTCTTCACCGCCACGCATCGCATGACGTTGCAGAACCGGTTGAGGAGGCGCGTGTAGTAAAAAGATTCGATCATCAAAAAGCGCACCCTGCGCCGGCCGACAGCGAGCTGCAGAATGGGAGGATCAATAAAAGATTCGTGATTGGCAGCCACGATAAAGGGACCCTCGGGGAGATAGGGCCCCTCGCGCCTGAAGGCGCAGTAGATTTTCAGAAAACAATAAACAAGCGCTCGGCCAAATGAGTAGAAACAGCGATTGGCGAAACCGTACGGTTTCAATGGATGGGTGGTCAGATTTTTGGTGAACAGCAAATCCTTCGGACCTTCTAGCCGCTAACCTCCTTGGCGGCAAGCTGCGCCCACTGGGTGCCCGGCCACTCGCGCTGAATGCGTCGATAGAGCGCTTGCCATTTTTTCCCCGACTCCGGACCGCCCAGCGACTGGAAGCACTTGCCCGCCCAGAACATCCCCTCGGCCTGCGTCGACCCCACGTCCTCGTAATGATAAACGCTGCGGAGCATATCATAGAGGGCGGTCTTGAATTCCGCCTTGCCGTCGCCCTTCATGGGCATGTTCATCACGCAGTGGCCGCGGCTGAGATAGGCCCAGGAAACGACCTCGCGCTCTGCGGCATCGTTGGGATCGCGGTTGTCGATAATCTCGTCGAAAAGGAGGATTGCTTCCTTGTACTGCTTCTGCTGCATCAAGACTCGGCCGATACGGAGCCGGGCCTTGTTGGCGATCGACGGATACTCGGCCTTGGTCTTGTCGTAGATGGCGCGGTACTGTTTCGAAGCCTTGGAAGGATTCTCCCGTTCGAGCATGAAGTTCATCCAGTACTCGGCCTCGAACTTCCAGTAATCGGGCAGTCCCTTTTCGGCCACCTTCTTCTGAAAGAGAGCGAAGCCGCTCTTGGCCTTGGCCGCGTCCCCCCTGTTGAGAAGAGCGATCGCCCTGTTCTCGAGCGCGGCGGGGTAGAGCCGGTGATCGGGATACTCGTTGCAGAAGACGGTAAATCCTTCGACGGCGCCGTTCCAGTCGGCGGCCATCTTGGCGTAATCGGCGGCCTTGTACATGCAGTGGGCGCGAAATACCGGCTTGTGTTCCGATTTGTCGGCCACCACGAGATAGAGATCGGACGCCTCGCGGAAGGCCGAATTGACCTCGGCCTCCTTGGCGGCCTTGATCTCGTTGCCCGTGCTGTCGTACTTGATCTCCTTGATCCTCAGAGAATCGACGTACTGAGTCGGCAGGCCGGGTTTCTTGTACTCGACCTTGAGCAGGCCTTCCTTCTGGATCTTGACTCTGAGAAGGAGTTTTCCATCCTTGAGCTCGATCGTGTCGGCCTGAATCAGGGAGGCAAATATCAATAATGCGACGCCCACCAGCGAGAAGAACTTGAGGTATTTCATTGCAACTCCTTGCCACATTCGCAGATATGAAAACGCGATCACTGCCCGGCAGCAGAATCCGCGTCATGTCGAACGTCCAGGCCTTTCCAAAGGTTCGGACTCGATTCAGCGCCCGATCACTTTTTGTCCTGTCGGGTATACATTAGGACCCGGATCGCCTTCAGTAACCGGCTTGGGCCTCTAATGGCAAAACTGAGAATTTAAGGGCCTCAGCGTGCGATGTCAAGGCCGAATCGACTCTCAAGGCCTCGGCATCACGATCCGGGCTGATAGAAATCAGACTCACTCAGAGCGCCCATGTCGACCGACCAGGCCACGGCCATCTCGAGTACGGAGCCGCCCACCGCCCGGCCGAGATCGGAGATGGAATAGACGTATTCCTCGTGACCGCGGCGATCGATCTCGGCCACGATCGCGCCCGCTTCGACGACGCTCCCACCGGCGAGGATTCCCCTCACCAGACCCGCCTCGGGCGCGACGATCTCCCGGTCGCGCACCACACCGATCGGTTCGGCGCGTTCCACAGGTTCGCCGATCCTCTTGAGGTAGCCGAAGGGGCCGCTCGCGTTGGTAATCGCCGGAACGACGGGGTCGGGGATGGACGCGTCCTCATCCTTTCCGATCGTTTCGGGAAGTTTTTCGAAAACGCTCGTCAAGACACGCGCCATGTGATAACCGCGCTCCACGATGATCGCCATATCACAGCTCTCGCCCAGCTCGAATTCCGGGGTGGCCGCGATGATCAGGGACGCGTCGCCCACGCCGAGGGAGTGTCTGTTTTTGTCGGCGCCGTCGATGCGGCGCGTCTCGCGCGCGTCGACGATGATCTCGGGATTGAGGGTTTCGAGCGCCGAGCGGGGATCGACGGAGAGGACCGGAAGGCTTCCCTGATCGACCATGCCGAGCGCTTCGGTCACCACGGCGCGCCGCGCGGGTACGCCTTCGACCTCGCAGACACCGTCGGCGAAGACACGGGAGAAGGAGTTGTACTTCATGAGCTCCCGTTCCGAGTCGTCTTCGGTCAGCACGACCCTGAACCGGGCTCGAAACAGCCGGCAGGCCACGGCCGACGCCATCTCGCCCACACCGCAGACGAGAACAAGAGGTTTGAATCTCGACGACATTCTGACTCCCTATCACCCACCCGTCGAGCGCGTCCCTCCCGAGGATCGACGGAACGAGTCGACGACGCTCTTGAATTCGACGGAGCAAAGAATCCTCGCTGGAACGAAGTATACAATCATTCCAGCCAAAATGGGAAGGGCCACGCGAAGGACGCGCCACAAGAGGCCGCCCTCCGTGTCGACCGAAGCGAGAAGACGGTCGGCGCCCCACACGGCCGTTCCGAGCATGGCCGAGAGGAGCAGCGCCCGCAGCGCGCCGTCGAGCAGAGCGCGCCCTCCCAGATGGCCGATCCCGCCGCGGAGAACAAAAAAGAGGATCACCATCTGGACGGCCACGGTGATCGACGTGGCCAGCGCCACGCCCGCCTCGGCGAGGGGACCGACGAGGACGAAGTCGAGCACCACGTTGACCGCCACGAGGCCCGCGCCCGTGTAGAGAGGCGCCTTCCACCGCTCCATGCTGTAAAAGGCGCGGGTCAGGAGGACCACCGTGCTCAGAAAGGGCAGCCCCACCGTGTACCCCACGAGCGCCCGGCACGTGGCGGCCGTGTTTTCGGCCTCGAAACTCCCTCTCTCGAAAAAGAGGGAGACGATCGGATCGGCCAGCACCAGAAGACCCACCATTGCGGGGAACGAAAGGAAGAGGTTGATGCGGATCGCAAAGGCGAGATTCTCCTTCATCCCCTCCCTGTCCCCTTCGGACGAAAGCTTGGCCAGAAGGGGAAAGACCGCCGTCACAAGGGCGATCCCGATCAGCGCGAAGGGAAACTGCATCATGCGCAGCCCGAGGTAGAGGTGGGTCACGCCGCCGTCGCCGGGCACGTAGGCGCGCACCACGAACCGGTCGACGAGCACGTTGAGCTGGTTGGCGCTGAGGGCGAGCACCATGGGCGCGGTCATGGCCATCACGCGGCGAAAGTCCCTCTCCTTGAAATCGAGATGGGGCCGGGGGATGAGATCGTGTCTTTTGAGCGACGGCACAAAGAGGAGCAACTGCACCGTGCCGGCGATGATGATCCCCCAGGAGATGACGTAGACACGATCACCCGACTGGGGGCTCACAAAGACGACCGCGGCCCCCACTGCGGCGATCCAGAGAATGTTGAGCAGCACGGGAGCCATCGACGGAATGGCGAATTCTTTCCTCGAGTTGAGGATCCCCTGGAACTGGGCGATGATGCACGACACGACGAGATAGGGCATGAGGATGCGCACCAGGACGAGGGTCTCGCTCATCTTCGATCGGTCCCCCTGAAAAAGGGGAAGGAGCCACGAATCGGGCAGCACAAAGCTGAGGACGAATAGAATCGCCATGAGCGAGAAGAGGAGGACAAAGAGGGCCGAGAGAACATTGCTCACGAAGGCTTTGAGCTGCCCGTGGCTCGAGCGCTTCTCCACCTGCACGAAGATCGGAATAAACGCCGACGAGAGCGCCCCCTCGCCGAAGAGCTTCCGGAAGAGATTGGGAATCGTCCAGGCCAGAAAGAGGGCGTCGCTGTGCTGAACCGACAAGACCGTGGTGGTGGCCATGTCCCTGATCAGCCCGAATACGCGGGATGCGAAGGTGAGAACAGAGACGATTCTGGCTGACTTGAGGAATTCCATTTCGTATTCCGCCCGCGGTGACTATTTCTTTTTCTTGCGGTCCGCCTTGCGCTTCTTGATCGCGGGCATGTCGGCGTTTTTGAGTGCTTTTTCGAGCCTGTTCCGCACGGAGGTCAGTTCCGGGGCGATCTCGGCGGCGAGATGGTATTCGCGAATCCCCTCCTTCATCATCGCCCCATCCTCGCTTTCGCGCAGAATGCCGCCGAGGTTGACGTGGAAGTGCGGATTGAGCGGATCGAGCTCGATCGCGCGCTGCACCGCCACGGCAGCCTTCTCGTATTCGTTGCGCTCGGAGTAGATACGCCCCTCGTAGAGGTGGCATTTGGGATCGGTCGATCCGAGCTCGAGGGCGGTGTTCACCGCCTCGAGCGCCTCGTCGTAACGGCCGTCGCGCATGTGGAGCGCGGCGGAGGCTACGTAGCCGCGCATTCCCACATCGGGCAGGCCGTACTTGACATAGTCGAGAAACTCCGCCTCGAGCGCCTCGTGGTTGTTGATCCCGAACTTCTTCTTGAAGAGCTCGGCCGTTGCGCCGAGGGTGGCCGTCGACATGTTCCGTTTCCCGAAACGCCCGGCGCGCGTCTGGTCGAGCCCCACGCCGGTCACCAGGGCCTGGTAGAAGCTCTTGAATTTCGAATCGTACTTGTCGTGCTCGAGCAGGTAGTGGACGAAGCACCAGGCGTGGGCGTAGTGGAGGGAGGTGAACTTGTTCTGCGGTGTCTGGAGCAGCGTGGCGAGGGGAATATACTTTCCCGAATCGACGGCGTTGCGCAGGGCGACGAGCCGCCCTTCCTGGATGACTCCGGTCACCACGCGGCCGTTCGAATCGATGGTCGACGAGCCGTAGTACTCGGCGAGCGCCTCGTTGACCCAGATGGGAAAAAAGAAATCGGGCCGCGTGAGCTGCACCATGAGGTGCGTGCCCTCGTGAAAGAGGACATCGAGAGTGAGCCGCGGATCGGCCGCGTCGTGGTAGAGGCGCAGCTCGCCCGAGATGATGTTGAACATGCCCGCCGACCGCGGATTGGCTCCCGACTGGTGATACTGTTCGCGGCTGCGAAAGATCTTGATCACCGGCTTGCCGAACTCGCTGCGGCTCTTTCCCGAGATCTTCCATTTCTTGACGAAGATCGTGTAGAACTGCTCGAAGATGTCGCAGTAGTACTCGAGCAGATCCTCGGAGCAGTTGGTCTGGAGCGTGAAATAGCGGGTATCCTTCTTCCACGCGCCGCTCCAGTCGAGGTGGGCGCGCGCCTTGCGGATCCGCTCTTCACGCTCCATGCGGCGCTTGTCGAGGGTGCTCGCCCGCCGCTCCTTGCTCATCCAAAAACCTTCGAAGAGGACGAATCCCTTGGCGAGCTGCTCGCGCTCGTAGTCGTTCTTGGGAACGTAGGCCTCGTCGGAGTCGTAGAGGATCTCCTTGACCTGGGACGGAATGAGCTTGAGCGTGCCGTGCTCGAAGGTGGCGTAGAGCTCCTGGCCGCTCTCCTCAACGCGGCAGCCGTCGACGACGCGGCCGTCGTAGAGGATGAGCTTGTCGGCACGCGCCGCGCCGGCGAGCGCCGCCGCAACAAGCAGAGCGGCGGCGAGAACTTTGCTTTTCCGAAAGTTGTCAGCAATCATCGACGTATTATAATCACCTTCCTCGAAGTATGGACAGAGTCTTCGCTTTCTTTGCGCTGCAAAAGAGTAAATAGCAGAAAGACCCGCCATGGACTACACCCTCTTTCCGCTCCTCGTCCTCGGAGGATTCGGCGCGGGCTTCATCAACACCCTCGCCGGGGGCGGTTCGATGCTCACCCTCCCCCTGCTGATCCTCGTCGGCCTGCCCGCCAACGTGGCCAACGGCACGAACCGGGTGGCGATCCTGATCCAGAACATCTCGGCCGTCCTCGGATTCCGCTCGAAGGGCGTCAAGCCGTGGCGCGCCGGTTTCTGGCTCCTCCTCCCCGCCGGCCTCGGTGCGGCCGCCGGGGCGTCGACGGCGGTGGAGATCGACCCGCTCGTGCTCGAACGGATTTTCGGCATCGTGCTCATCGTGCTCTGCGGCGTGGTGCTCTTTCAGCCGCGCAAGATCCTCGACGGCGATCCGGCCGACGAAACGGGCGCGCGGCCCTCGGTGAAATCGTTCATCGTCTTCTTCATCGTCGGCTACTGGGGCGGGTTCGGCCAGGTGGGCGTGGGATTCCTCTTTCTCGGCGGGCTGATCGTCTGCTCAGACATGAACCTCGTCTACGCCAACGCGGTCAAGCTCTTCATCATCCTCTTCTTCACGATCATCTCGCTCGGTATCTTCTTCGCCAACGGCCAGGTTGCGCTCCTTCCCGGACTGGTCATGGCCGTGGGCAACGCGTCGGGCGCCTGGGTGGCGTCGCGCATGTCGGTGAAAAAGGGCGCCGGCTGGGTGCGCTCCTTCCTCGTCGCCTTTGCGGCGCTGGCTTCGCTCAAGCTGCTCGGCCTTCTCGATTTTCTCTGGGGGCTTCTCGCGGGGGCTCAATGAAAATACTCGTTTACGGTCTCGAGAAGGTGTTTCCCAATGGCGCCACGGTTGCCGACGTTCTCAAAGAGCTCGACGAACCGGAGAAGTTCATACTCGTCGAGGTCAACGGCGTCTACATCCGCCACGAGGACTTTGCCGTCAAAACGCTCGCCGAGGGCGATCGGCTGGAAGTGATCTACCCCGCCTTCGGCGGATAAGGCGACCATCCGCGCGGAGCGGTGCGCGGCCGATCGACGGACCATCGAACATTGACAAGCGCCCCTGCCTTCATTAATGTCCTCTCCATGCGAATCCTGCTACTCTGCTATGCCCTCTCCGGCCTCTTGAGTCTCGGCTACCAGGTCGTCTGGCTGCGCCATTTCGTCGATCGCTTCGGATCGAGTACCTTCACCTTTGTCCTTGTGATCTGCTGCTTCATCGCCGGGCTCGGTGCGGGCGCCTTCTTCAGCCGGCCCGTGAGCAACGCCTTGCGGCGCGTCATGCCCCGGTCGGGAAATCTCCAGATCTACGGCATCTTCGAGATCCTCATCGCCACCACCGTGCTTCTCGTCTACGCCGAATCGCTCATCCCCGCCGACCTGATGGGCACCTTTCCCTACGTGCTGAAAGAGGGCATCTACGAGCCGCTCATCTCCTACCAGCTTCTCAAGATACCGCTCGCCGTGCTGAGCGTGGCCGTACCCTGCTTCTTCATGGGTGTCACCTACCCGCTCCTGTGCAACGTCTTCGTGGAACGCGTCCGCTTTCCGTCATCGCTTTACGCGTGGAACACGCTCGGCGCCTGCAGTTCGGTGCTGCTCTGCGAATGGGTGCTGCTCCGCCAGTTCGGAACCGACGCCACTCTCGTGGTGATGATCGTGGCCAACGCCCTGCTCGGCCTCTTTTTTCTCGCCAAGGGAGGGCGGATCGAGGAGCGCTGCAAGGAGGAGCCGCCCGATGAAGCCCCCCTGCGCGCCACGTCCCGACCTGCTGCAGACAGCAGCTCTTCAAGGGCGACGAAAAACTCCACCTCGCCGGCCGCGGCTCCGTTGACCTACGGAGTTCTCATCGCCGGCGCCGTGATCTCCGGTTTTCTGTCGGGTGCGCTCGAGGCGGACGCCTTCCGCCGCATCCACTTCGTGCAGATCTACAACGGCTCGGCCATGGCGTTTGTCAGCTTCTGGGCGATCGCGGCGATCTTTCTGGCGAGCCGCCTCGTCCACCGCTGCGTGCGGTGGCGGCTCGTTCACCTCAAGGTCTGGGCCGTGGTGGGGCTCGGCGTCTTCCTGGTGATCATGAATTATCTACTCGCCCCGGTGGCGGGCTGGCTCCAGGAATTCTCGGGCACCTCGGCCGAACGATTCTCCTTCGACCGGGACGGCAGCCTGATGATCAACGCGGCCGTCTTTGCCGTGACGGGGCTCGCTGTTTTTCCATCCTATTTCTGCGTGTCGCTGCTCCTGCCCTTTCTGTGCAATGCGGGGCAGACGCAGGGCCGCCATCTCGGACGGATCTACGGTCTCAACACGATCGCCTTCCTCGCGGGGATGATCGTCTTTTCCTGGGTGGCGCCCCTGGTCAACATGTTCTTCGCCTTCAAACTGCTGACCGCGACCTTCGCGATTTTGGTCGTTTTCCTTCTCCTTCTGAAACGTTCGGGAAAGATTCTCGTCCTTCAAAGCGTGGCCGCCGCGAGCGCGGTCGGAGTGGCGGCCTTTTTGACGCCCTCCGATTTCGATCGTGATTTCTTTTTGCCTTCGGACAGGCTCCACAAGACCGAAACGCGCTGCCTCAAGGGGAGCACCGGTTTCTCCACCTTCGTGGCCGAGTTCCCCCACGGCGACGCCGTTTTTCTCGACTCGGGCCAGATGTCGGACACCGGCCCCCAGGCCAAGCGCTACATGAAGATCATGTGCCACTTTCCGCTCCTCGCCCAGCCTCAGCCGCGCAAGGCGCTGCTCATCTGCTTCGGCGTGGGCAACACGGGCGGCGCCATCGCCAAGCACTCCTGCCTCGAGCGGATCGACGTGGTCGACCTGAGCCGCAACATCATGGAGACGGCGCCCGAGTTCGCCTTTCACAACGACCGCGTCTTCGACGACCCGCGGCTGCGGCAGATCCACGACGACGGCCGCAGCTATCTGGCCGTGACCGACGAACGCTACGATCTGATCACCAGCGAGCCGCCGCCGCCCCTCATGCACGGCATCAGCCGCCTCTACTCTCTCGAGTATTACGAGGACGTGGTCGAACACCTGACGCCGCGGGGGTGCATGACCCAGTGGCTGCCCATCTACCAGATGCCGCCCAAGGCGGGGCGGCTGATCGTGGCCACCTTCGTGCGCGCCTTTCCCCACGTCCTCCTGATCACCGGCTTTGACCGGGAGTTCATCCTCGTCGGTTCGAAGAGCCCCATCGACGTGGAAACGATGGCCGATCGTTTCGCGCGCGATCCGCGCGTGCTCGGCGACCTTCACACGATCAGCGTACCCTCGCCCGCCCACCTCATGGCGCGCATCGTGATGACCGACGCCGATCTCAGAAAAATCTACGGCCAGGGCCCTGTGGTCACCGACCAGAAGAACCTGCTTTCCTCGTACTGGCCCGGCGGCCGCGTGCTCGACTTTCCCTACTCTCCACGGGCGGTGCTCGCCATGATCCCACCATCGCTGACCGCCGCGGAGCCCGGCCTGCGCAAGATCTTCACCGATCTCAGAGCGCTGCGCCGGCACGTTCCCGACTTTCCGGCCGAGGTGCTCGCCACCGTGAGCGAACCGCCGGGCGCCGTGGCCGGAACGGAAATCGACTGGGTCGGGCTCAAGGGCCTCAACCTGCAAGCGGAGAAGGCGCTCCGCCAGGGGCGGGTGCGCGAGGGGCTCGGCCTCTTCGGAAACTCGACGGCACAAAATCCGGTGCAGATGGACGTCTACCTGAGCGTGGGGTGGAACCTCATCGACCTCAAACGCCCCGCCGTCGCCGCGCAGTGGTTCGCGAAATGCACGGCACTTTTCCCCGAGTATCAGGAAGGGCACTATTACCTCGGCCTCGCCCTCGGCCAGGCGGGCCGCACCGACAAGGCGATCGCCAGCCTGCGCAGGGCGCTCGAAATCAATCCGCTCTATTACGAGGCGCTTCTCGTTCTCGGCAAGATCATGGGGCAGAAAGGCGCCCGCACCGAGGCGGTGGCCAATCTTCAAAAAGCGCTCGACCTCAAGCCGATGTCGGACGACGCGCGTCGCGCGCTCGACCAGGCGCTGCGCCTACGGGAGTAGAAAGCGCCTACCGGAGTAGAAAGCGCCTACCGGAGTAGAAAGCGCCTACCGGAGTCCAAAGCCTCTCACTGGAGTCGATAACCATGACAAACAGCAACGATGTCACAACGATCAGCCGCAGGCGGTTCATGAGGCTCGCGGCGGCGGGCGCCGCCCTCGGTACGGTTCCGGGATGCGGTCTCTTCTCCGGGGAGCGGTCGGCCGAGGAACGGCCCAATGTACTCTTCATCGCCGTCGACGACTTGCGCCCCGAGCTCGGCTGCTACGGCACCTCGGGCGTGAAGACACCCAACATCGACCGCCTCGCGGCGCGCGGAATGACCTTCAACCGCGCCTACTGCCAGCAGGCGGTGTGCAACCCGTCGCGTGCGAGTCTGCTCACAGGGCTCAGGCCCGACACGCTCAGGGTGTGGGATCTGCGTACCGACTTTCGTGACAACCTGCCCGATGCGGTGACGCTCCCCCAGCTTTTCAAGGAGCAGGGTTATTTTTCGACCGGTATCGGCAAGATCTATCACAACACCCTGCCCGATCCCCTCTCGTGGAGCGAGCCCAAGCTGCACATCGACGGTTACCCCTTCGATCCCGACGCCGTCTACTGCCGGCCCGAAAACATCGCGCTCCAGGAACAACGCAAAAAAAAGATCATCGAACAGGGCCGTGCCGACCGCTACATCGACCGGTACGGGGAGTGGTACCTGAAAACGGTCGCCACCGAATGCTACGATGTGCCGGACAGCGCCTACTACGACGGCGCCCAGACCGACGTGGCCGTGAAGAAGCTCGATGAGCTCGCCCGGCGCCCGGAGCCCTTTTTCTTCGGAGTGGGCTACTATCGCCCCCACCTTCCCTTCAACGCGCCCAAGAAGTACTGGGACATGTACGACCGGGAGGCGATCGAACTGGCCGATAATGATTTTCTTCCCCACGGCGCGCCGGTCATGGCGATCAACAACATGCGCGAGCTGCGCGGTTATTCCGATTTCAAAAAAGCGGCGCTCCCCCACGACGGCCCGCTCACCGACGACGAGGCGCGTCTGCTGCGCCACGGATATCTCGCCTCGGTGAGCTACGTCGACGACCAGATCGGGCGCCTCCTCGACACACTCGATCGACTCGCACTGAGCGAGAACACGATCGTCGTCCTCTGGGGTGACCATGGCTGGAAGCTCGGCGAACACCGGAGCTGGGGCAAGATGACCAACTACGAAATCGACACGCGTGTGCCGCTCATCGTGAGCGCTCCCGGCGCACGCGCACGGGGCGGCGTGTCCGACCGTCTCGTGGAGTTCGTCGACATCTATCCCACCCTGTGCGAGCTCGCCGGTCTCACCGCCCCCGCCGCCCTCGAGGGCAAGAGCTTCGCGCCCCTCCTCGACGATCCGCACCGCGCCTGGAAATCGGCCGCCTTCAGCCAGTTCCTCAGGAACGGGATCTGGCAGTCGCCCGACGGCAAGGACTACATGGGGCGCACGATCCGCACCGACCGCTATCGTTATGTCGAATGGTCTCACTGGGAGTCGGGTGAGTTCGCCGCGCGCGAGCTCTACGACCACGCCACCGATCCCGGCGAGAACGCCAACGTGGCCGCCAAGAGCACCTACGCCGCCGTCGTTCAAGATCTTTCAGCCAGGCTCGCTGCCGGATGGAGGGCGGTGAACTAGCCTGTCAGACCTGGATTCCGCAAAGGACGGCCATAGGTCGGAGGTGGAGAGGCTCTCAGCGCCATCACTCCGGATGGGTGCGGTCGATCCAGATTCTGAAAAACCGATCGACGATGAGAAAGGTCCCCTTGTCGCGGTCGATCACGTCCCGTTCGAGGAGGGCGTCGACGGCGCGCTGCACATTGGATGGCGAGCGCAGGTCGTGGTCGGCCACGAAGTCGCCGGAGAAGACCTTCACCCCTTCGGGCTCGGCGGCGAGACCTTTCAAGAATCGCCGCTGGTTGAGGGCAAACGAATCCCAGAGCGACGTGTAGGCGTGGCTCTCCCGCTCGAGGAGCAGATCGAGCGCTCCGTCGATCATCGGCGCCGTGACCGATCCGCCCCTCTCGCAGAGCTCCCACAAGGCATGACAGAGATGCTGCGTGTAGAAGGGATGGCCCCCCGTGATCGCGCAGATCCGGCGGACCAGATCGGGATCGACGGAGCGGTCCGACCGGATGAACCGCTCCATCACAAAAGGCACCCACTCCTCGGTACCGATCGGACCGAGGGTGTAATGGCCCCCCGCGCGGTAGAGGGGGCGCGTCTGATCGAGAAACATCTTCTGAATGAGGTGCTTGCGGCTCCCGAGAAAAATATAAGCCACCTCGCCGTGGTGCTGGATGGCGCTGCGCAGGCTGCGTTCCACGAGGTCGCCGCCATACTCGAGGATCCGCTGGAACTCGTCAAAAACGATCACCACCCGGCATTTGCGGCGCGCGGCGATCCGTGCCGGCGCGGCGAGCACCTCTTCCAGCTCGGGAAGGGGCGAACCGTGCCGGCTGATTCCGAAGGACACTTTCGGATTGCCGTCGGCGTCGGCGCTCACCACCGGTGTGAGGCGGCCGAAAAAATCGCGCGCGCTCTGGAGCATCTTGTCCGCCGTGCCGGCCAGGCTCTGGGTGATCGCCCGCGCCATCGCCGCCACAAAGGACGCTTCCCCGTCAGTCGGCCAGAGATCGACGTAGGCGGTGAGGTATTTTTTCGATGGCAGTCTGTCAAGAGCAAGCTTGATGAGCGATGTTTTGCCCACGCGCCGTTCGGAATAGACAAAAAGCCTCTCGCCGTTCTCCATGGCGCGAGCGAGGTCGTCGAGTTCCTTGGCCCGGTTGCAGAAAGCCTCCTCGCCCACAACACCGCCGTACTGAAAGGGATTGATCATGTGAATCTCCGCAGCCACGATCGCTACGCATCTTGTGTAACGCACTCTGTGTAACGCATTGTGGGGCCGCACGAGGGCAATTCAAGCTTTTTTCCCGGCAGTCGGAGGACGTATGATGGGCCGAATGAAGCCAAGCCAAAGACCACCCTTTCTCACGGCGACGACGGTCCTCTCCCTGGCCGCGGCCACGGCTCTCACCGTACCTCTCTTTATTTCCGGATGCAGCTCGCACCGGGACGAAGTCCCGCTCGGCTGCCTCGAGATCTCCTTCACCCTCGTCGGGGCCAACGATCTCGGCCTCGAGTTCGAACCCTCCTACCAGACCGTGGTCTGGCTCGAGGACGAGGCCGGTCGCATCGTTCGCAACCTGCTGGTGAGCGAGTACCTCGCCTATGGCGGTTACGAGGAACCGGAGATCTGCCCGCGCTGGAGCCGCTCGAGCGACTGGGGCAACGTTTCAGAGGCGCTCTTCGACAGCGTGACCCGGGCCACGCCCCCCGTTGGCGTGAACACGGTCGTTGTCGACTGCGCGGCCGAAAAGCTCGCCGCCGGCGTCTACCATTACTGCGTTCAAACCCATATCATGGAAGAGGAGAACATCCTCTTTCGCGGCCGGATCGAGATCGGCCGCACTGCGTCTGAGAGCAGAGCCGAGGTGAGCCGATCTCCGGACCATCACCAGGCGGCACAAAATCTACTCGCCAACGTGGCGGCCACCTACAGGCCGCCCGAACAATGAAGAAGGCACAATGAAGAAAAACTCCAAAGCTCGAATAAGCAAAAGCATCTCGCGCCGCAGATTCATGCAACGATCGGTGGCCGGACTCGCCGCCGTTTCGGGAGCGGGCCTTTTCGCGTCGTGCTCGAAGAACGCGCCCTCCACGCCCGAAGGGTCGACCACGTCGGCGACGCTTTCCGCACCGCACAGGCCCCTCGGCGCAACGGGGCTCGACGTGTCGCTCCTGACCTTCGGCGGCGGGTCCCAGTTTCTCAAGAACAAGGACGGGCAGTGGGAGCCGCTCCTCGAGCGCGCCGTGGCGCTCGGCGTCAACCTCTTCGACACCTGTTCGTCCTACAAGTGGGGCGCCAACAGGAGCAGCGAGGAGCGTTTCGGCGAGATCCTTCCCGCCCACCGGAAAAAGATCCTCATCTCCACCAAATTCGAATCGCGCGATCCAACAGAGGCGCTCAAGGAGTTCGACCGGAGCCTCGAGCGCATGAAGACCGATTATGTGGACATGCTCCTGATCCACAATATCGTCCCCTCCGAGGAGATCGCCGCCCTCGAAAAGGGTGTTTACAAGGAGATGGTCCGCCTCAAAGCGGAGGGCGCCGTGCGCCACATCGGTTTCTCGAGCATGGACAGCGCCGAAAAATCGCGCCAGGTGATCGAGGCGCTCGACCTCGACATCTGCCTCATCGCCCTCAACCCCACGCGCTACGGTTCCTTCGCGCGATTGACGCTGCCCGCGGCACGGGCGAAAAAGATGGGCGTCCTCGCCATGAAGGTGATGCGCAACATCGTGGGCGAGAAATCGACCCCCGGCGAGCTTCTCCACTACGCCTGGTCGCTCGACGGTGTGGCCACGGCGCTCGTCGGCCACTGCGCCACGCACAATGCCTCTGCAACGGAGATACTCGAGGACAACGTGCGCCTGGCGCAAACCTTCGCCGCAGGCGGCGAGATCGTCATGGCCCCTCGAGCGCAACGCGATCTCGAAGGGAGGCTCTCCCCTCTGGCCGGCCCCCACGCCCTTTGCTGGGCGCGTCCTAACTATCGTGATGGCCAGCAGGGAACTGAAGGATTCTGCGCATGAACCTCTACAAGCAGATCACCGCCCACGAGGTCTACCCCGCGCTGGGATGCACCGAACCGATCGCCTGCGCCTATGCGGCGACGATCGCCGCTGCCGAGCTCGGCGAACCGGTCGAGACACTGTCTCTCGCCGTCGACGGCGGAACCTACAAGAACGGCGCGGCGGTAACCGTCCCCCACTCGGGCGGCCGCAAGGGCAACCTCATCGCCGCGGCGCTCGGCGCACTCCTGGCCGTTCCCGACGCCAAGTTGCAACTGCTCAGCCGCGTGACCGAAGCGGTTCGCGCCGAGGCGGCGCGCCTTGTCGATTCGGGCGCGTGTTCCATGACGTGCCTCGACGATGAAGCGGGCTTTCGCGTGGAAGTCGATCTCGCCTCGGCGTCGCACAAAACGCGTTGCGTTCTGGCCGACGCGCACACACACCTGTCCGTGCTCGAGAAGGACGGAGTGAGCCTTCTTGCGCCGGACGAATCGGGCGCCGATACCGCCGATCTCGCCTATCGCGATCGGCTCAAGACGCTCGCCTTCACCGACCTCCTCGCCCTCGCCGAGGGGCTCGACGCCGACGACATCGCCTTCCTGATAGAGGGAGTGGAGATGAACATGGCCATGGCCCGTCGCGGTCTGTCCGTCGAAGGCACGGCGAGCCAACTGCTCCGCATGAAGGAGGACGGTTTCCTGGCCGACGACATGTTCTTCCGGACCAAGAACCGTGTGGCCGCTGCCGTCGACGCGCGCATGACGGGCGTCGATCAGCCGGTCATGACCTCGGGCGGATCGGGCAACCAGGGGATCGTGGCCACCCTCACCCTCCACGGCGTGGGCGTCGAGATGGGCCTTCCCGAGGAGACCATCTTGAAAAGCATCGCCGTCGCCCACACGGTCAACGCCTACGTGAAGAGCTTCACCGGCGAGCTCGCCGTGATCTGCGGCTGCGCGATGGCCGCGGGGATCGCCGCTGCGGCGGGGATCGTCTATCAGCAGGCCGGCGCCGACCTGAAAAAGATCACCCTTGCAGTGAACAACGTGATCGGCGACCTGGGCGGACTGATCTGCGACGGCGCCAAGCCGGGGTGCGCACTGAAAACGATCACCTCCGTCGACGCCGCCCTGCGTTCGAGTCTCATGGCTCTCAAGGGCTACGGGCTGGCCGACGACGAGGGGGTGGTCGGCCACACCGTGGAGGACTCGATCAGAAATCTCGGACGGATCACGCTGGAGGGAATGTTCCACGTCGATCCCACGGTGCTCGACATTCTTCACAAAAAAGTCGGCAAGAGCGGAAAGGCATAGCCCCCCAGAGGGCCAACATCGATGGCAGAAAACAAAAACCCGAAATCGGCGGTGCGCGGCCTTCCCGGCGGCGGCGCGGCCGATCCCGAGGCGCTCGCCAGGGAAAAACAATCGCTGCGCGTTCTCGACGCGAAGGGGCTCGTTCCGCGCCTCCGCGGCTACTTCGCGCTCAGCGGGCCGGGGTGGCTCCAGAGCGCCTTCACCCTCGGCGGGGGGAGCGCGGTGGCGTCCCTCTATCTCGGCGCCCACTACGGCTACCAGCTCCTCTGGGTGCAGCCCCTCGCCATGATTGTGGGAATCGTCATGCTCGCCGCCGCCTCGCACCAGACCCTGTCGACCGGCGTGCGGCCCTTTCACGCCATGAGCCGCTTTCTGCACCCCGGCCTCGCGTGGGCGTGGGCGATCGCCACGCTCGTGGCCACCTTCGTTTTCCACCTGCCCCAGTACTCGCTCGCCGCCGGTGTGACCGAGGACATGGTCGGTCTCGCCACGGGATGGGAGCCTGACGGCGCGGCGCGCACGGCGTTTCTCCTCGCCGTGGGATTCGCGATCCTCCTCCTCTGCACGGCGATCACCTGGAACTACGGCCGCGGTCTGCGCGGGATCAGGATCTACGAACGAACGCTCAAGGTCTTCGTCTGGCTCATTATTTTCGCCTTCGGCGTGGTGGTGGTGCGCGGCGCGATCGGCGGAAAGATCGACTTCGGCGCCCTCTTCAAGGGCTTCGTGCCGCTCTCGATCCCCACCGATCAGGCCGGCGTGACCAAGGTGATGGGCGCCTTCGGCGCGGCGGTGGGGATCAACATGACCTTCCTCTTCGGCTATTCGCTTCTCGCCCGCGGCTGGGGAAAAGAGCACCGCGGCCTCGCGCGTTATGACCTCGTCCTCGGCATGCTGCTCCCTTACGCGCTGGTCACGTCGCTCATCGTGATCGCCGCGGGAAGCACGATCCACGGCACCCCCTTCGCCGCCGAACAGATCAGGCCGGAGAACGCCGGCGTTCTCATCGGCGCGTCGGGCGTGGGCGATGTGGCGGGCCGCTTCGTCTTCGGTCTCGGCGTCCTCGGCATGGCGCTGAGCACGATCACCCTCCAGATGATCGTGGCCGGTTTCGCCCTGTGCGAGATGTTCGGCATCGAACCCGACGGCTGGCGCTACAGGCTCGCCTGCCTCCTTCCCGCCCCGGCGTTTATCGGAGTAATCCTCTGGAAAACGATGGGCACCTGGGTGGCGCTGCCCGCCTTCACCATCGGCCTCATCATGCTGCCCATCGCCTACATCGGCTGGTTCCTCCTCCAGAACAGCAGCCGCTTCCTCGGCGACGCCCGCCCGCGCGGCCGCACGAGATTGTTCTGGAACGCCGCCATGCTCCTCGCCCTCGCCATAACCCTGGTGAGCGTGGGGTACACGCTTTACACACGCTTCGCCTAACCATCGGCCCAACAGGGTTCCTAACGGTCTGACTTCTTCGCAAAGGGGACGAGCAGCTCCGCGTTGTCGACCCAGAGGGCAAAGTAGGGATTCCGCGCACTGCGGCGCTCGAGGAGGATCAGGAAAGGTTTGTCGAAGAGATAGGAATTGGCCCGGCCGCCCAGCACGCCGATCGCTTCGCTCTTGAGTACGGCACCTGTTTCGTCGAGACGGAATCGGATCGACTGCCTCGCCACAGCGATCGGCAGTCCGGTCATTTCTTCCTTCCCGGCAGTCTCCCGCCCCTTGTCGGGGGACTTCACCCTGAGACCGGTGATCTCGCCATAATCGCGGAGCACGTCGAAATCGAGCACCGGGATCCAGAGCGTCTCCATCTCGTTGATCGTGGCCTTCTTTCCCCTGGCCAGGCGGGCATGGACCGCCTCGATGGTGGCGGCGAGAGTCTTGGCCGGTTGAATCTTGGCGAGGATCAATCGGTCTTCGTTGGACCGCGTCTTCAGCTCGATCAGGAAATCGTCGTTGTTCTTGAAATCGATGACCGAGACCTGGGAGGCCATCTTGATCTCGTTTTTCTGGCCCCGGTAGTACTGCTGGATTCCGAAAGCAGCCACCTCGCTCTCACCGAACTCCACCGGATACTTCCACCGCGTGAAGGCGAACTCGAAGGGCAGGTGCTTGAACAGGTAGGCGTAGGTCACCCACCACGAGAGCGGCAGTGAACCGGGCGCGGGCAAAAGCTCGGGGCTCGCCAGACCCTTGAACTTTTCTTCCAGTGCCCGGGCGATCTTCTCCATAATTCCGTCCTCCACCTTGCCGGCCATGGCCACGAAGCTCTTCGCGTCGAGATCGGAGGCCTCGACGGACCGTTTGTTGAGCGATCGCGCGAGGTCGGGCGAGCTCTCCACATCGATCGGGCCGCCGGCCAGGTCACAGAGCTCGTTCCAGGCAAGTTGGAAGGTGGCGCACCAGAGAAGGTTCCTCCCTTTTTCGATCTTGGCGTCGAGGTGGGCGGTGATGAATGTTTTCTCGAGCTGATCGGCCGTCGCCTTCAGCGCTGCCTCACCGGCGATCTCTGCATGGGTGGGCGCTTTCTTGTTCTGGGCGTCTTCCAGAACTCTGTTCTGGGCGATTACAAGTGCCGAGAAGGTGAGGATCAGACAGGTCGAGAAAATCACGGCGACTCGCGTCGACGGAAATGGAAGTCGTTTCATGATGCAAGTATTCCTTTCACGAGGAGAGACGAAACGGAGGAAAGACTCTCGCGCTGTCTATCCATATGCCGCGGGCGGCGCGACTCAACGCTCTTTAAGAGCGACTCAACGCTTTATTGAAGCGACTCAACGCTTTATTAAAGCGACCACCTCGGCGAGCACCTGGGGATAGTCGGTGATGATGCCGTCCACGCCCGCCTCGATGAGGCGCACCATTGTGGCCCGGTCGTTGACGGTCCACACGTTCACCGCCACGCCGTGGTCGTGGGCGCTCTCGATGTCGCGGGCGTTCACCAGCGGTTCGGCCAGCGGCCGGCCGTCGCTGCAGCCGAGCGCGCTACGCGCCACGTGATAGGCCTCGCCGCCGACCACATCGCTCACGTAGCGTCCCGGATCGGCGATCCGCTCGCCGCAGAGAGGCCCCACGGCGATGTCTGAATCGAGCTCCTTCACGCGGCGGCAGATCTCGTTGTCGAACGAAGAAACAAGAACGAGGTTCTTCTTTTCCATCCTTTGAATGGCGGCGACCACTTTCTCGGCGATGCCGTCGTAAAAGCGGGGGATCTGCTTGATCTCCACGTTGACGCCCACGCCGGAGGCATCGACAAGGCGGAGCACCTCGTCGAGGGTGGGGATCGGTTCGCCCCGGTAGGAGCGCGCCTCGTCGATCGTGACCGCGCCCGAAGCGATCGTCTTGAAGGGATCGCCCTTGACCCACCACGTGCCCGCATCGAGTATTTTGAGGCTCGACAGGGGAAGGGACGAGACGTAGACCTTGCCCTGCAGTCCCCACTCCCTGTAGTAGTTTTCGATGTCGGTGGTGCGCTCGAGGGTATCGTCGTGAATGACGACGGGCACGCCGTCGGCCGAAAGGTGCACGTCGATCTCGAACATGTGGGCGCCCGCGGCGCACGCTCTGGCGAAAGCCGCCATCGTGTTCTCCGGCGCCAGGCTCGCCGCACCGCGGTGGGCGATGATCCGCACCGACTGCAACGTCTCCTGATCGGGAGCGAAGAGCGCACAGCCCGGCGCGCCGCATGCGGCGAGAAGGACACAGATCAAGAGTAGTCTTTTCATTACCGATCCTCTCGGGGTTTATCCCTTCAGGCGTTCCATCACGAGCCGCGTCACTTCCTTGCCGTCGGCGCGGCCCTTGACCTTGGGCATGACGACCTTCATCACCTTGCCCATCTCCTTGGGTCCGGCGGCGCCCGATTCGGCCACCGCCTCGTCGACGAGCACGGCAAGCTCCTCGGGCGAGAGGCCGGCGGGCAGATACTGCTCGATGACAACGATCTCGGCCTCCTCCTTGGCGGCGAGCTCTTCCCGCCCGGCGGCGCGGTACTGTTCGACCGAATCGAGACGCGACTTCTTCGCCTTGGTCAGGGCGTCGATCACGAGCTCGTCGGTGATCTCGTCCCGCTCCTGGCGGTCGATGGCGAGGCGCTTGACCTCGGAGATCAGCATGCGGTAGATGCCGACCTCGTCCTTGCGGCCGCCCTTCATGGCGGACTTGACAGCGTCGTTCATTGCGTCGATCAGGCTCATGAAATCACCTCCGTCTCAGTACTCGTAGACCGTGTCACCCACGCGCAGGCGCAGCAAACTCGAATCACCGTCGTCGTCGACAGCGACCTCGACCAGTATTTGCTGTTCCTCTGCGCGGATTGCGTCCTCGATCTCTTCGCGCATCGCCTCGGGCACGTAATACCTCTCGATGCCGTAGATCACGCTCGTGCGCCAGCTGTTGGAGCGGCGCCCCTTGATCACCGCCTCTCCGTCGGCGAGATCGGCGGGCAGCGCGTCGCCCACCGCAACGGCGTTCCACACGTGGTCATCACCGCGCGCGAGTGTGGTGTACACTGTCGCCCCTTCGGTCAGTCCCGATTCGTCGAGGCCGTCCGGTTCGGAGATCTCGAAGCTCAAGGTCATGTAATACCCGCTCAGCACGTCGTAGGGATCGACCGGCCGTGTGCGCAGGACAATCACCGTGCCCTCGGCGCGGATCAGGCATTTTTCCAGGGGACTCCAGGCGAGAATGGCGAGCTGGGCGGCGACGGCGGCGACGAACAGTATGTGCCTAACCATGGGCCACCTCCTCGCGGGCCGCGCCGCGCGATTTCAAACGGTTCTCGAACTTGATCCCCGCCAATATGAGCGCCACCCCCCCGCCGATGAAGGCCGCCGACTTGATGAGCAGGTGCGATTCGTACTCGAAAAAGCGTCCCGTGATGAGAAGCACTACCAGGAGCAGTCCGGCCCAGTAGGGAAGGCGCACATAGTCGCGCAGCCCCTTGCCGATGCCGTAGGCGCCGAGGCCGAGCGCGATGGCGTTGACGGCGATGGTGGCGTAGATCTCCGGCTCCGGCGCGAAGAGCGCCAAGGAGAGAGCTCCGCCCGCCGCCAGGGGCAGGACGCACGCCGCGAGACGGCGCGGCTTCATGAATCCGGCCACAACGACCTGGAAGGCCGCAAGGCTCAGGGGAACGAGAAAGGCCCGCATGTAGCCATCGGAAAGAGCTGCCGAATCGCGGCCCGCCCAGGCCGCCTCATCGACAACCTCGTGAAAGCTCAGAATGTAGGCCATCGTACAGACACCAAGGGCGCCCAGGTTGCGAGCCAGATGGCCGAAGGCGGGATAACGGCCGCTCTCGGGATGGATCTGGCCGTAGAGCCAGAGCGCAGCGAAGGTCGAGATGAAGGGCTGGGTGAACCGCCACTCCACCCCGCCGGCAAGGTTGGCGGCATTGACGATGATCGCCGTGGTGAGCGCGATGAGGGTGAGAAAAAAGAGAAAGACCGACTTGCTCCTGTAAGAAAGCGGCAGAAGCAGGTGACCGGCCAGCAATGGAAAAAGGAAAAAGGACTGCCCCGTCGAATCGACGTAGAGGCAGAATCCCACAAAGCACGCCCCCACGGCGACGACTGCACTGGGAACACTCTGAAGCGCCCACGCCACGGCCAGGGCGCCCACAGCCCAGGCGAGAAAGGCCTGATGCGGATCGCCGCTGATATGAAAGATCTGGGCGAAGAGCCCGATATTGGCGCCGAAGATCAACGTCCCCAGAACGGTGAGCGCGTGGCCCAGGTGGGGGCGCGGTTCTTTGCGCACGCGCCAGAACCAATAACCGGTCCCGTGGGCGGCCAGCATGGCGAGGAGAAGGGCGATGACCTTGAGCGTCCTCGAGATCTCCTCCCAGTGGGCGGCGACGAAGGCGATCACCCCGCAGCCGATGAGCGCGGCGCCGACGAGAAAGATCGTATTCATCAACGTGGAGCGCGCCTCATCGTCGAGCGCATCGAGAGCGTAGCGGGCGGTCAGGCGGGCGGACTGGGAATCATCGATGAGGCCGTCCCGTTCCCAGGATTTGATCTCGTGGCGCAACTGACGCCGGAAGAAAAGACTCATTCCAGCAATCCCTTAGATCGATTAGGCATTCATGTCCTTCCACCGCTTGGCCATCTGGCCGAAGATGGCGAGCGCAATGGCCGCCACCACGCCGATGGCGGCGAAGGGGATCCACACATGCAGGTTCGGCTGATAGGTATCCCAGAGGAGCTGGGTGGCCTCCTTGCCGCCGATCTGCAGGTGGTTCATGAGAAATTCGAAGGCGTCGGTGCGCTCGATGCCCGCCGCGGCAACGAGGGTGTCGACCGAGCCGTCCCACGCCCTCTCCGCGCCGTAGGAGGTCTTCTCCATGAGGTACTTGAGCGCCAAGGTAGCCTTTTCGCCATAGGTCCCATAAACCTTGCCGGCGAGCCACGAGCCGAAGGCGCCGCCGATGCCGACGGGAATGTTCACGTAGCCGAGATACATCGCCTTCTTGCCCGGCGGCGCGATCAGGCCGAGATACTCCTGCTTCTTGGGCCCCGTGAGCATCTCGCCGAGGGAGAAGAAGACGATGCCGAGAAGGAGGAACCAGCCGTTGCCCGTCCAGCCAGCGAGGAGCACGCCGGCCGAGGCCATGACCATGCCGAAGAACATGGCCGACAGGGTGCGCATCTTGCGCACCAGCCACGACACGAGCACGACGAAGAGGACGATCATCGTCGCATTGAGCGAGATGAGCACCTGCTGGGGCACGCGCGCCTGGCCGTAGTCGCCCTTCTCGACGAGGCTCATGCTCTGGGCCATGCCTTCGGGAATCATGCCCGCGATCGACGAGCTGTCGACCCAGTCCTCGATGAAGTTGGGCTGCAGGTCCCAGAGCTGGTACATCATGAGCCAGAAACAGGACATGATGAGCAGCCACGTGATGAGCCGCGGATCGAAGACATTGACCAGAGTGCGCCAGAGCACCTGGAAGGGACTCTCGTCCTTCCGCGCCCCCGAGGGCACGTCCTTGAAGGTGAAGAGGAGGAGAAAATTCATGGCGCTGAAGATGGCGCAGGCCACAAAGAGCCGCTCCCAGGCGGCCTCTGTCTTGTCGCCGCCGCCGGTGGCCATGATCGGCGCCGCGATAAAGTGCGACACGAGAGAGCCCACGTTGACCACCCAGTAGAAGATCCCCCACCCCATGGAGCTCTTCTTGTCGCCCATCGTGTGAGCAAGAGATCCCTGCAGGCTCGGTTTAAAGAACGCCGTGCCCGTGGCGAGCAAGATCACGCCGCCGAAGAACCCGAGATAGGTGTGAACGAAGGCCATCACCAGGTAGCCGACGGTGTTCATGGTGATGGCGAAGGTGAGGATCTTCTTGTAGCCGTACCGGTCGGCGATGCCGCCCGTGACGATGGGCAGGAGCGACTGAAAGAGAAACCACCAGAGGTAGATCGTCCCCTTGTGCTCGGCCGTCAGATGAAGCCCGCCCGAGTTGGCCCCCACCTGCATGATGTAGATCGGCGCCATCACGCGCAGGCAGAAGTAGGAGAGCCTCTCGAAGGCCTCGATTCCGTTCAAGAACCAGAAGGTGCTCGAAAATCCCTCGGCTTGGGGAGTCTCCTGCTCGATTGCGGGCTCTTTCTGCTGATCCTGGTCTGCCATGTTTTCTCCTCGTGTGGGCGAGAGTTTGAGCGACACGCGCCGCGGCCGCGAGAGCGACCGCGGCGGGTGCCGTGGTGTCCGTCTCATTTATCGCTGAACCTGTCTCCGTACCGGAGACGGTCAACCTAGCCTCAGCAGCCGCCCTTGGCCGGTTTCTTCTGCGTCTTCTGGGGGACGGCCTTCTTGGGGACGACTTTCTTGGTGTCCGGCTTTTTCTCGGTGTCGCAGCCGCCCTTGCTCGGACAGCTTCCGCAGTCGGTGCCGCTGCTGCACGCCGACTCGGGCACCTTCGATTTGGTCTGCATGACCACGTCGAGCTCGCTCGACTTGCGGAAGGTTCCGAAATCGGCGCAACCGTTGACGTAGGTGCGGATCGTCTCGTGGCGGCTCTTGGGGAGCTGTTCGAGGCAGAGGGTGAGCGCCTTGATTCCCTGCGCCTTCTTTCCGAGAAGCATGTTGAGCCGCGCCTGGTCGACGAGGTGGCTCGGCGTGCCCTCGGCCGTGACGGGGCAGGCCGTGCTGATCCTTCGGGCGCGGTCCTTCTGGCCGAGCCTGGCGAGCGCGATGCCGAGGCAGACGCGGGTCCGCTCCGTGCCGGCCTTGTTCGCGGCCTTGTTCTCAAAGGGAGCGAGGAGCTTGACCGTCTCCTCGTTCTTGCCGAGCTCGAGAAGCGTCTCGGCCAGGAGCGACGCCGAGGCGGCGTTTTTCATCTTGGCGTGGACCTTCTTGTCGAGGTTGAGCGCCTCGTTGAGGAGCCCCTGGGTCAGATAAAAGACGTGGAGCGACTGGACCACCTCGCCCCACTTGGGCGAGTCGGGATTCTCGGCGGCGAATTTCCGATAAGTCATGATCCGCCGCACGACCATGGCGCGCTCGGTGTACTCCGTGTTCCCGGGAGCGGCCTTGGCCGCAGCCGTGAAAGCCTTGAGAGCGCCCGCGAAGTCGCCGGTCTGGAGAAGTTCCTGCCCCTTGGCATAGGCGGCCGAAGCCTCAGCGGTCGCTTCCTCTGCGACGGCAAAAAATGGAACAAAAAGGCAAAAGGCGACGAGCGCCGGAAGAACTCTGATTTTCATGTGAACCTCCTCTTTCATTTGTAAAAAGACCGGATTCCGTCGACCACGCAGGCGCGCTGCTCGCCGGTCAGCTCGTTGTACACGGGCAGGGCGAGCACTTCTTTTGCGGCCGCCTCGCTCACGGGGAAATCCCCCTCGCCGTAGCCGAGTTGAGCAAAGCATTCCTGCAGGTGGAGCGGAAGCGGGTAATAAATGGCGTTGCCGATCTTGATCTCGGTCAGGTGGTTGCGCAGACCGTCGCGATCGGTGGCGCGAATCACGAACTGATTGTAAATGTGGCGGTCCATGACCGGCGCGGGAAGCATGATCTCATCGCTCGTCAGGCCGGCCGCCTCGCAGCGGCGGCGGTAGTCGTCGGCGTTCCGCCGGCGTCCGTCGGTCCAGCCGTCGAGGTGCCTGAGCTTGATGCGCAGCACGGCGGCCTGGAGCGCGTCGAGGCGGAAGTTACCGCCCACCATGTCGTGGAGGTAGCCCGAATGGGCGCCGTGCATGCGAAGAAGGGTGATCTTTTCGGCAAGAGCATCGTCATTGGTGGTCACCATGCCGCCGTCGCCGAAACCGCCTAAATTTTTGCTGGGAAAAAAGGAGAAGCATCCCACCGTGCCGAGTGAACCGGCGCGGCGGCCCTTGTATTCCGATCCGATCGCCTGGGCGGCATCCTCGATCACGGCGAGATCGTGCTCCTTGGCGATGGCGTTGATGCGATCCATGTCGACGCACTGGCCGAAGATGTGGACCGGCATGATCGCCTTGGTCTTGTCCGTCACCGCCGCCTCGACCTTGTCCGGATCGATGTTGTAGGTTTCCCTGTCGATATCGACAAAGACCGGCTTGGCGCCCACGCGCGTGATGCTTCCCGCCGTGGCGAAGAAGGTAAAGGGCGAGGTGATCACCTCGGCGCCGGGCCCGATGTCGAGCCCCATGAGCGCGATGATGAGGGCGTCGGTGCCCGACGAAACGCCCACGGCGTGGCGCGCGCCGCAGTAGGCGGCGCACTCCTCCTCGAAAGCCTTGACCTCGGCGCCGAGGATGAAGGCCTGGTTGTCCATCACCTCGTCGACCTTGGCGCGGATCTCGTCGCGGATCGTCGCGTACTGCGCCTTGAGATCGAGAAGAGGCACACTGGTGATATCGCTCATCGTCTCTCCTCAGATCTGGAAGGTCCCGTCTTTCATGATGGTCTGGTCGCCGACGATGATCGTCGTGTTCTTGAGCACCGCGTCGCAGTGGGCCTGGCTCTCCCAGTCGGAGCCGGTCTTTTCCGGATAGCCGTGCCCCACGGCGACGTGGATACCGGGGAATTTCTCGTCCTGGAGCAGGTTGCCCACGAGCTTCTCGAGGCCGATGTTGGTGCCGATGGCGAACTCGCCGATCCGGTTGGCGTTCTCGTCCTGCTTCATGTACTCGCCAAATTCCTTGGCGAGCTTGTCGTTGTCGCATTTGAGGTCGACAACGCGCGAATCCTTGATCTCGAGAGTCATCGGCGTCGCGGCGAGCAGGCCGTACTCCTCGGAGAAGTAGTCGCCCAGCACGCCGTCGACGACGATCACGCCCTCGTCGATCGACTTGACACAGGTGAAGATCTCGCCGTCGGGCAGGTTCGACCAGTCGGTGTTGCGGATCTTGCCGTCGGAAATCTTCCAGCGCCAGTCGAGGTTGAAGTGGGCGGTGAATTCGGTGCCGGCCGGGTTGGTCACGGTGATCTTCTCGGCCGTCTTGACGATATCGTGCACCTTGGCGCACATCTCCTGCACGGCGGCGTAGTCGACCGACATGCCCGTGCACATGAGCTCGTCGTTGATGCCCGGCATGTGGGCGTGGCGGAGCTTGTCGTTCTTCTCGACCTCGTGGATCATGGGGATGCGGAAGCTCTGGAGTTCGCCCTTCTTGCCCGACGCGCAGTAGAAGCTCACGTCGGCGTCGGTCATCTCCTGGCCGATGGCGGGAGCAAAAGCAAGGGGCGCGCTGCCATCATCGGGACGCTCGCCGTATTCTTCCATGAGAAAGGAGTAGACCTTGCCCGGGGAAATTTCCTCGGCGAAGCGCTTGATCTCGGTGGCGATATGCTCCGCGCTCCGGTCGGTGATGATCACCGTCTTCTCGCCCGGCTGGAGCCGGACACAGTTCTTGACAGCCTGTTCGGCGCCGAATGTGATGCTTCCCATTCTGAATCCTCCAATCGAGCAACCGGTTTTAGAATCAAAATATGTAAACAGAACACAATATCTCCGCTTTGGGCCTCTTTCCATAAAAATGCTGATCGGCAGCGCCCTTTTTGGCTATATTAGCCCCTTTTCGCGGGCCCCCCGACAGAGAGCGGAAAATCGATGACGTCAGAAGGCATTCTCAAGGCGGAACACGCCGAGATTCTCGAAGAGGAGCGCGCCGTGCTCACCGCGCTCCGTGACATCGCGGCCGGCCTCGATCCGGGGAGCGATCCGGCGCGCCACGCCACGAGCATCGTGGAGCATCTCGACGAGCTCTTCCTGCTCGTCGTGGTGGGCGAGGTCAAATCGGGCAAATCGGCCTTCATCAACTCGCTCCTCGGCGACAAGGTCTGCCCCGAGGGGCCGACGCCGGTGACCGACAAGATCAACGTGCTCACCTACGGCGACGAGGCGCGCGAACGGGTTCTCGACGAGTTCGTCATCGAGCGGCTCTTTCCGATCGAGATCCTGCGCAACCTCTGCGTCGTCGACACGCCGGGCACCAATTCGATCGTGCTCCGCCACCAGGAGATCACCGAGGACTACATCCCGCGCGCCGACCTGATCCTTTTCGTCTCGTCGATCGACCGGCCCTTCTCAGAGTCGGAGCGGCAGTTCCTCACCTACATCTCGAGCCGCTGGCGCAAGAACATCGTCGTCTTCCTCACCAAGATCGACACGCGCGAAGAGGACGAGATCAAGGAAGTCGAGGAGTATCTGGCCAAGAACTTCAAGGAGAAGCTCGGCATCGAACCGCTCATCTTCCCCGTGTCGGCCAAGCAGGCTTTTCGCGCCAAGACCGAGGGCGATGAGGCTCTCCTCGAGCAGAGCCGGCTGCGCGCAGTGGAGACCTTCATCCGCGAGCGGCTCACGGAAACGGAAAAACTGCGCCTCAAGCTCCTCTCGCCCGTCGACGCGGGGCTCGCCGTGGCCGAGACGCTCGATGGGATCGTCGCCGAGCGGCGGCGGGTGCTCGAGGAGGACTTCAAATCGCTCGGCACGCTCGACGGCCAGGTGGAGCAGACCTGCGAGGACCTGAAAGAGCGCAACCACCGCTTTATCACCGAGATCTACGACATCCTGCGCGAGTTCGAGCGGCGGGGGAAAAACTTTCTCGAGGAAAAGATCCGCGTGGGCAACATCGGCCTCATGCGCAAGCCCGAAAAATTCCAGAGCCTCTTCGAAAAGGAGGTGGTGGGCGATCTGCGCGAGCAGGTGAGCGACACCATGCATGGCGCCGTCGACTGGCTCATGAAGGAGTCGATCGCCCTCTACGAGCGGACAGCGTCCTTTCTCACCGATCGGGTGCAGAAGGACAAGTACCGCGACAAGGTCCTGGGCGGCACCGATCTCGCTTTCGATTACAACCGCGAGCAGGTCTTCACCCAGGTGCGGGCCGGATTCGACCGGGAGGTCAAGGAGTTCGACATTCAGGGCGAGTGCAACCGCGTCCTGGGTACGTCGTACCGGAGCATCCTCGGTTTCTTCGGCGTCGAGATCGGCGCCGTGGCGCTCGGCGCGCTGCTCACCCACATCTTCAGCGCCGTCATCCTCGACGTGTCGGGCATCCTGCTCGCCAGCGTGCTGGCGCTCACGGGATTCTTCATCCTGCCTGCCAAGAAGCGGCGGGTGATCGCCGAGTTCTCGCGCAAGGTCGACACCCTCACCCTCGAGTTCCGCAAGACGATCTCGACCGAGTTCGAAAAGGAGATCAACGGCACCCTCGAGAAGATCCGCACCGGCTACGAGCCCTACATGACCTTTTACAAGGCCGAGTCAAAGAAGGCCGAAAAAGCCGAAAGGGACCTCAAGGAGTGCCGCACCACGCTGGGTGGGCTGAAGCAGAAACTACTCCCCCACTAATTCCACCACCGTCAGCAGCGGAAGGTGATCGCTCGCCAGGGGTTCTTCCATGACCTCGACGGAGATCGCTTTCAAGCCTCGCAAGGGGCGGAGCCAGATGAAGTCGATCCGCGAGCGTTCCTCGGGCGCTTTGTGGGCGCCCATGGTGGGGGTCTCCACACTCTTGAGCCGCGCCGTGTCGCTCCATTCCTCTGCAAAGAGCCGGTAGGACGGCGTGTCGGGCACGAAGTTGAAATCACCGGCGAGCAGGGCGGGGCCCTTCCATTCGGCGAGCGCACGGGCGATCTCACCCGCCTGGCGCAGGCGCGTGTCGGCCGACTGATGACAGAGATGGATTCCGGTGAACTGGATCGCGGGGTGCTCCTCGCCCCATGGCTTCACCGTCACACTCAGCGCCGCGCGCGGCTCCTGGCCCGACGCGCAAGAGAGCGCGTGAGTGGTCACCGATTCGAAGGGGTATCGCGAAAGGATCGCCTCTCCGTACTGGCCGCCCGAATAGGGCATCGCCTCGCCGAAGGCCTGATACATGCCGAGCTTCTCGGCGAGAAGCTCGGGCTGATCGACGCCGTCGGCGCGCCGCGTGCGGCGATCGACCTCCTGGAGAGCGACGAGATCGGGCTTGGCGCGCGCGATGACCGCCGCGAGGCGGTCGTAGTCGAACTTGCCGTCCATGCCTTCGCCGTGGTGGATGTTGTAGGTCAGAACGCGCAGTCGTTTGGATGAGTGTGCGGCGGCCAACTCCAACAGTTCGCGTTTTGTCGCGCGGTAGACGGCCAGATCGGTCTCGTAATCATCGAAGGCGCGAAAGACCTTCTCCCCGAGCCGTCCCGTCTTGGCACGATCGTGGGCGGCCGCGATCCGGAGCAGCTCGGCGTCCTCCATACCGATGCGGTGCGCCTCGAAGCGCTGTCCCGACAGCGGCCCCTCCTTCCCGGGATAAACCACGTGCGAATCGCCGGCGGGGAGGTAATTGGGCGGCCCATTGCCGTGAGGCACGACGCTCTGCTCGAAGGGATCGACCCCCTTGCGGTAGTGGTTGAGCCCCCAGTGAAGGAAGCCGGCCAGGTCGTACTTGACGAGCGACCAGCCGACGTAGACCTGGCGCAGCCGTTCCTGGTCGAGAAGCCGATTGAGCCACGGCCCACCGGGCACGAGGCACGTGTAGACCCAGACGGCGTCGCCCGCCTTTTTTCGTTCCTCGAAGAAGCCGCGGTGCGCCTGATACTTCTGCACCTGGGGACACCAGTGATCGACGGCGCCGACGAGGGCGCGCGACATGGTCGCCTCGAAGATTTTCACGCCCGCCATGTGGGCGCGCACCTGGGCGGCGAGCGCCTGGTAACTCTCGGCATTGGTGTCGGTCGGCTCGTCGGTGATGTGCTGGAGATAGGTTGCGCCCTCGAGGAGCCCCGTCTCGTCGAGCGCGGCGCGCACCGCGTCGAGGATGGCGGCCACGTCGGCGCGCCCCGCGTCGCTGCTCGTGTCGTTGCCCGTCAACTGCACATCGAGCCGCGGCGACGACCAGTCCCCCTTGTGCCGGTGGGCGAGGTGACCACCCTCGACGATGGTGAATCCCCGCTCGCGAAAGATCCGCCCGTAACGCTCGAGGCGCTCCACGTTGACCGAAACCGCGCCGTCTTCGTCGACGGTGACAAAATCACGCCAGCAGACCCAGAAGGTGTTCTGCCGGCCGCGCGCCATGAGGTCGGCATACTTTCCGAGCATGTCAAAGAAAGCGTCGCTCCACGGCTCGATCCCGTGCCGCGCGGCGATGAGACCGGTGCTGAACCAGTTGGTATATCCTGGGCTCTGCGGCCCTGGCGAAGGGACTGTCACGGCGTGGACGATCAATTCCCAGTGAAGCGTCCGGCGCCAATCGCCCGACTCGAGGCTGATGGTATAATCGACCGTCCCTGCCATCGCATCGACCGCAACGGGCACCTCGAAGCGCAGCGCCAGAACCCCCGTGTCACCAACGCGTATCACACCCCCCACCGGCTCGAGCACCTCGAAGATCCGAAAGGGCGCCTTGCGGATCACATGGGGATTCGGCTTCTTGTCGAAAACCTCGGTGCGGCTCTCGAGCCCCGTGTTCTGTTCGACAGGTACGTCGATCATCCGAAAGGCACGCGCAGACGGAACAGGGCGTTTCCCAGCGTCAATCCGCCACGCCACCTCGGCTCCGGCCGGTAGCCCCGAGATCACACCATGCACGCCGGCGGGCACGCCGCGCGCCGTATGAAGCGCGAATCGCTCGGTGCCTGATGCGGCATTCGTATCGGGGTAAATCGCGGCCAGTTCATCGAAAAGGCCGGCATCCTGCGCCGCAAGGGGTAAACCGAAGAGCAGGAGCTGTAAAACAACGATGAACATCGTGGTCATCTTCATCATGAATCTCCGTCCTCGCTGAAACGCTCATCACTAATGGGGAAAGGATTAATCTTAAAGAGGAAGGATATCTTAAGAGCAGCATCTCAATAACATGTCAAAATTTCAGAGATTCTCTCGCAGAGCCGCAGAGGAGGCTGAGAAATCCCGTGGAGCGAGAGAAGACTGGTCGTTGCGGTGCGTCATTCCACCACGACTGTCGTCAAATTTGTGAGCTGACTGTGCGCCCCACCCCATGGTCCCACCAGCGCCTGCATCGGTGCAAAATCACCGCTGCTCCAGTTCGACGAGACTGTAATCGGAATGGAGAGGACTCCACCCTGAGATATGTTACCCACAAATCCACACCACACGAACGGCCAGATATGAAGATCCCCATGCTGAACCGGGTAGGGGCGGTCGAGAATCTCGTAGCCCCAAGCGAGTGTCACAGGCGCGAGCGGAAAGCCGATGACCTTGATCTCGACCGTGCCGCCCGGGATCGCATCGCCTGTGTGATAGAGGTGGTAGTAAAACTCGTCGGCGCCAATGTCCACAACGTCGTTGGCAATGCGCGGATCGCCTTCAAAGTCTGTGATTTGGGGAAGCGCCGAGTTGTCGCCGCTGTCGCGGCACGGCGATTCGAACGTGATATGGAGATCGTCGCCAGCTAAATCGACAAACAGGGGATCGGCATCGATGTTGCCCGTCCCGGGCCAACCTCCCTTGATGTCACAACATGTCGTTGGCGGAGAGCCGTACCGGGACGCCAATTCAGGTCCCGTTGGAGCACTGTTGTTCCAGAAAATCGTGTTCGTGATCTCCGGGAAAAAACGATCGCCGTAAATGCCTCCCCCGGAATCGCCGGCTACATTATTCACGATCGTGTTGTTCATAACCAATGCACTCGGGTTTGGATGGGTGGTACTACTGCAATAAATTCCTCCTCCACGCCAGTTGGCCTTATTGTTCGAAATAATGTTGTTCACGATGTGCACTTTTGCATCGCCAAAAGTCAATCCACCGCCGTTCCTCCAATCTCCCGTCGCTGAATTGCCAATAATAACATTATTCTCGATTATCAAATCGCAGTAAGCGCCACTACCTATTCCGCCAGCATTGCCATCGACGCACACGTTATTCGAGATAAGATTGTTTTTGATCGTCGCGGACGAATACCACGAGCACAAGATACCGCCGGAGGCGCAAAGCGCTAAATTGTTTGATATGATATTATTCATTATCAAAGGCTTGGAGTGGTAGTCGCAAAGAATACCCCCGCCGCCTCCAGCGGTTTCTCCGGCGATATTGTCGGTGATGGTATTGTTTACAATCGAAGGCGAAGAGAATTTTAAGCAATAGACACCACCGCCGTTTAGGTCAGCCCTATTATTGGTGATGATGTTGTTCACGACTACAGGTGAAGCCCAGAAACAACTTATCCCTCCGCCACTTCCTCTATATGCATAGGGATACTCGGCTGAATTATCTGAAATAATCGAATTAGAAATGATCGGAGATGAGCCGAAACAGTAGATTCCACCCCCCTCGTCAGCGCGGCCATTCGTTATCGAGAAACCGTCCAACTCAGAATCGTTTTCTTCATGATTCTGAAACTTCACGACGCTGTCCAATTGCCCCCCGTCGATTACGGTCACCTCCGGACCCATCTCGCTCATCACGATGATGGCCTTCCCCACGAAATCGATATTCTCCACATAGGTCCCCGGCCGAACGATGATCACATCGCCGCTCGATGCCGCGTCTATCGCCTCTTGTATGGTCGAGAAATTATCAGGAACGTAAATCGTCGCGGCATGCGCGCCACCAACCGCGAACAGAATGACCAAACAAAAACTCCAACACCTCATCGCACCGGACCTCCCTCAGATTCCCGAAATGGATTCCCAAACACATCTAATGCCTTCGATTCAATGTATACAAGTACCCCACTTGCACGCACCGGTCACAACGCCGGGAAGGAAACTCCGGATTTTTTCCCTGATTCTATAGGCTTCGTACTCTGCGTCCTTGGCGTCTTGGCGAGAGATATTTCCTAAGGCACAAACTTCGCCACCCGATCCGCATCGAGCCGCATCACCGCCGCCTTGATCAGCGCCAGCGCCGCATCGTAATCGTCGGCGTGAATCAACCCGATCGGGCTGTGTGCATAGCGAACGCTCACGGCGAGCACCACGGCGGGCACCCCCCGTCCGTGCAGGTGGATCGCGCCCGCATCGGTCCCGCCCTTGTCGCGAACGAGCAACTGGTACGGAATGCCCTCGGCCTCGGCAGTGTCGATCATGAAACGCCCCAGGCCCGGGTTGGCGATCATCGTCGGATCGAAGAGCCTGATCTGAACGCCCTTGCCGAGAAATCCCTGGCCGTCGTCGCGATCCGAGCCATAGGTGTCGGCCGCCGGAGCGCCCTCGAGAATGATCGCCACGTCGGGATCGATCACCGTCGCCGCGGTGCGCGCGCCGCGCAGGCCGACTTCCTCCTGCACCGTACCCGAACCGAAGAGCGCGCAGGGAAAACCGTCGAGCTCTTTCATCGCCTCGATGAGAAGCGCGCACCCGGCGCGGTCGTCGAAGGCCTTTCCCGCCAGGATCTTTCCGTTGTTCATCGTACGAAAGGGGCTGTCGACCACGATCCACTGGCCGGGCGCCACACCCATCTCGCGCGCCACGCTCTCCGACGACGCGCCGATATCGACGACCATGTCGCTGACCTGGAGAACGGTGTTCTTCTCTGCCGCCGAGAGCAGATGGGGCGACTTGCTCCCGATCAGGCCCGGAACGGCTCCGTTGGGCGTGGAGATGTTGACCGTCGTGCCGGGAATGATGTGGTTCCACCAGCCGCCGATGGTGACGAACTTGACGAATCCCTCGCGCGTCACCGACCGCACCATGAATCCGATCTCGTCGGTGTGGGCGTCGAGCATGATGCGCGGCGCAGCCGCCGTGCCCTTGCGGTGGAGGACGACCCCCCCCATCCGGTCGCGAAGCACCTCGGCCCGGTCCTGGAGCTCCTCGAGAAAAATCGCGCGCACCGCGCTCTCATCGCCCGAGACACCGCTCGCCTCGGTGAGGCGCTTCAACAGATCCAAGGATGCAGGATTCATGCAGAAAATCTCCCTAAAGAAACGTGGGATCAACAGGTCAGCCCGACCAAAGTCGATCTCCGTCTTATCAAAAACCATCGCTCCAGGCCAAGGGCGGATTCAGATTTCGGCGGCATCAGGTTTTCGGCACGGGACGGCGCGACGACCGACAGATCCCACGGCGCCGGTTCTGCCGCGTTTTTATCCTTCCTTCAAACGCCCGGCACCTGTAGGCTAAACCGCATCGAACCGACTCCCCCCGGACTCGAACCAACTGGAGAGACCCCATGTCGGATCAACTCAATCGCAGAGACTTCATCAAGCGAGCCGCCGCCACCGGCGCGTCGCTGAGCGTGCTTCCCGCGTCGGCCGAACTTTTCGCCGGACAGAGTGAGCCCAAGGACGACGCGCCCGCCGGCGCACCAAAAACCAAAAGCCGAATCGTGGAAGTCCACGCCCCCGGTTCGATGATCAATCCGCGCACGCCCGACGACGACCGGGTGCGCGAGATGCTCGAGAAGGGCATCATGGAACTGACGCAGAAGAAGACCCTCAAGGAGGCGTGGGCGTGCTTCGTCAAACCGGACGACGTGGTCGGCCTCAAGCCCAACGCCGCCGGCATGAAGATCATGGGCACACACCGGGCGATCCTCGAGACGGTGATCGACGGCGTGCGCTCCGTGGGCGTTCCCGACGAGCGCATCATCGTCTGGGAACAGGTCGAGGAATACCTGCTCAACTTCTATCTCAAAAAGATCGGCGTCGACCTCCAGCCGACCGAGGGCGGCCTGCACTACGCGGCCTGCACCCCCGCCCTGCGCCAGGAGCACTACATGGAAGGCAAGCCCCTGCCCGGATACGACACCGATCCGATCGAGTTCCCCTGGGGCAAGATCAAGCTCGCCGAGCTCGTCACCAACAAGCTCACGGCCATCATCAACCTGCCCGTGCTCAAGGACCACGCCTGCGCGGGAGTCACCCTGGCGCTCAAGAACATCTCCCACGCCGTGATCGACACGCCCTGGCTCTGCCACGACAACTGCTGCGATCCGCACATCGCAGATATCATGGGCATTCCGGCGCTGCGCAAAAAAATCAAACTGCACATCCTCGACGCTCTGCAGGGTCTGGCCGACGGCGGCCCCCAGGTGGGGCGCATGGACATGCTCTTCGAATGCGACAAGATTCTCCTCTCCACCGATCCCGTCGCCATCGACGCGCTCGGCCACGAGTGGGTCGCGGCGGCGCGCAAGGAGAAAAAGCTCGTTCCCCTTTCCGAGGCCGAGAACCGCCTCACCCAGAAACCGGGCCGTGCGGCGACGCACATCGCCACGTCCGCCGCGCGCGGGCTGGGAACCGACGACACTGCCATGATGGATCTCGTCAAGATCGCCTTCGACAAGCCGGACTGGCTGAAGGAGCGGGAGGCGCTCGGCGACGCGCAAGACGCGCTCGACGACGAAGGATAACTATCAGGAGGGCAAACGATGATCCGCCGCTTCAGGATTAGAGGGTACAAGTCTTTTGACAATGCCGAACTCCCTCTCGAACCTCTGACCGTTCTCTTCGGTCCAAACGCATCGGGAAAGACGAACACCTTCGACGCCCTGGGACTTCTCAAACGCATGGCGCTCCTGCCCACGCTGTCGGAGGCGATGGACGCCCACCGCGGCGCGGCGCTCGAGGCCTTCCGCCTCGCCGAGGGGGGGCTCTCCGAACTCCTGCGGAACAAGACGACCTCCTTGACCCTCGAGGCCGATGTCTGGCTCTCGCCGCGCGCGATGGCGCGTGTCGAGGAGTCGGTGCGCCTGGCGGGCGAACACGCCGGCACGCGGCGCAAGGTGGTGGAGAAGTTCCTCCGCTACGCGCTCACCGTCGAGTTCTCCACCGATACGGGAAGCCTGCGCGTGAAGGACGAGAAGCTCATCGCCATCCGCCGCGACGGGATGGTGCGCCTCGGGCGGGATCCGTTCATCGCCAAGGAGGCGGGCGAGATCCAGGCCCGCATGGAAGGACAGGACCAGAACGTGCCCGCGCGCACCCGGGGCACGGCCCTGTCGGCGCCGCTCTACGTCCCCCACCACCCCCATGTGGCCGCCTTCCGCGAGGAGGTGGCGGGATGGAATTTCTTCCACCTCAATCCCAGCCGGCTCGCCGCCGACTCGTCGCTGGTGGAGCGCTTTCTGCCCGGGCCGCTCGGCGACGGCCTCGCCGCCTGCCTGAACACGCTCAAGGCCCAACGGCCCGACGACTTTGCAGAGCTCAACGCCAACCTCAACCGCCTCGTGCCCGAGGTCAAGAGTGTCGATGTGTCGTACACGAGCACCGGCGACCTGCGCCTCATGATCCGCGAGAACGGCAAGTCGCTCCCCGCGCGCCTCGCGTCGGCGGGCACCCTGCGCGTGGTGGGACTGCTCGCCGTGATCGCCGGCAGCACGCCCGACGCGCTCATCGGCCTCGAGGAACCGGAGAACGGCGTGCACCCCGCCCGCCTCGAGGTGCTCGCCGAGATCCTGCACGAGAGGACCGGCCGCGACCGCCACCAGGTGATCATGAACACCCACTCGCCGATCCTGGCCAACATGTTCAGCCGCGACCACCTCGTTCTCTGCCGCAAGGAAGAGTCGGCCACCCTCTTCACGCCGGTCAACGCTCTCGAGCCGCTTTTCAGGCAGCCCGAGATCGACAAGGTGATGGAGTTGTGACAAGACTGGACGTCGGCTCAAAAAATGCTATGAGATAGAGACCTGTTCTTGATCTGTTTTAGTGTTCCATCTCATGCGACGAAAGGCCTCATGCAACGAAAGGCGGCTCCCCTCTGATTGCGATTTTCCTTCTCGTGCTGATCTCTCTTTTTGCCGGCTGCGCCGACGAGCCCGCCGACTTTTCCGGTGGTGCGTCAGGCGGTGAGCCCGATCGTGCGTCTGGCGGCGGCGCCAATCCTTTCACCGCGCTGCAACCACCTCTCGCGTGCAGTCCGTCCGACGTCGACGGTCTGGGAACGGTCACTGTCGATCCGCCCGGGCCGGTGGAAATCTTCGCGCGCCAGACGTGGACGGTCACGTGGACGGCGGTCGATCCCGGCGTCGCGCCGGGCGGATTCGTCATCCTCCAGGTCTCGCCCTGGTGGGGCTGGTCGACGGCGCAGACAAAAAACGAGGCCGTACCCGGATTCGTCGATGTGTCGATCACACCGTCCGACAGGCCGATCGAGGTGGAGACGCTCGGTCTCAACCGCATCGCGGTACGCGCCGGCGACGAAGGCCTGCGCCCCGGCGACGCGTTGAGCTTTGTCTACCACAACGCCGTGGCCGACAAGTTCGCCGAGAGGGAAGAGCTCTTTCAGGTGCTCGTCGACGGCGACGGCGACGGGCATTACGCCACGGTAGCCGGCTCGCCGGTGATCACTGTTTTGGCCCGGGCCGCCGAACGGCTCGAAGTCAACGCGCCCTGCCAGGCGCGGCCGGGCGAGACGATCGAGCTCTCCGTCGCGTGCGTCGACCGGCTGGGCAACTGGGCGCTTTTCCCCGAGGACGACGACTTCAAGGTGCGTATCGTGGATGCCAACGGCGACCTCGTCGAAGACGGCGACCGGATCGTAACCGAGTTTTCTCTTCCGAAGCCCGAGCGGCCGGAGACCGAACCGGTGGCGCGCACCCTGCCGATCACCCTCCCCGAGAAGGAGGGGATTTACTTTTTCGAGGTCAGTGCCGTGGCGGCGCGCGCCCTCAGCGCGCGGAGCAATCCGCTCATCTGCCGCGGCGGCGAGCGGAAATTCAACCTCTACTTCGGCGACATCCACGGACACACCCGCCTTTCCGACGGCACGGGCACGCCCGAGGACTACTACGCCTTCGCCAGAGACGTGTCGGGTCTCGACATCGCGGCGCTCACCGACCACGACTCGTACGGCACTTTTCCCATCGACGGCAAACCGTGGGAGCGGATCAAGCGCGCCGCGCGCGACGCCCACGAACCAGGCTCCTTCGTCACCTTTCTCGGATACGAATGGACCAACTGGGAGACGGGCCACCGCAATGTCTACTATCGCGACGGCGACGGCCCGATCTTCAACTGTCTCGACGAAAAGAGCCGCACACCGACGGCGCTCTGGAAATGCCTCGAGCCTTACGAGTCGATGACGATCGCCCACCACACGGGCGGCGGTCCCGTTCCGATCGACTGGTCCTTTGCGCCCGGCGACAAGGAGTGGCTCGTCGAAATCTGCTCGGTCCACGGATCGTCGGAGAGCTACGGCGGCCGATCGTGCCTCTACCGGCCTGTGAAGGGCGCCTTCGTCTTCGACGCCCTCAACCGGGGCTACAAGCTCGGCATCATCGGCTCGGGCGACACCCACGACGGCCACCCCGGCCAGCGCACGATGGGCGCGCCCACGGGGGGGATCTTCGGGCTCTTCGCACCCGAGCTGACGCGCGGCGCCGTGTGGGACGCTTTCAAAAGGCGCCACGTCTACGGAACGAGCGGAGAGAAGATCATCCTCTTCTCGCGCACCGCCGACGCCCCCATGGGATCGGAAGTGGCGTGGAATGGAGACAGCGTGCCCGTCGTGGTCCACGCCGTGGGAACGGACGCGATCGAATCGGTCGAGGTGGTCCGCAACGGCGCGGTCTGCTTCCGCCACGAGTGCGACGGGATCGAGGTGGTCCTTCTCGTGGAGGACACGGAACCTCCCGAGGGGACGTCGTGGTACATGACCAAGATCACCCAAGAGAACGGTTCGATGGCTTGGTCGTCACCGGTCTGGGTGACGCGCCAGTAGAAACGGGATTCCTGTGAACAAGCTCAAACGCCTGCTCTTCGGCAAGAAGCGGTTCAAGAACGACCGCGAGCTCCGTTTCTGGAAAAAGCTCCTCGCCACGAAGGGCGGGATCGCCTACTGGCGCGATCTATACTATCAGCTCTATTGCCACTATCTCGGGATCGAAAAGAGATCCTTCGAAGGCAAGGTGGTGGCCGACATCGGATGCGGCCCCCACGGCGCCATCGGGCTCTTCGAGGCGCGGCGGCGTTTTGGAATCGATCCGCTCCTCGATCGCTACACGAAATGCTTCGACATGACCGCGCAGGGCGTCGAATACCTCTCCTGCGGCGCAGAGTCGATCTCCCTCGCCGATGGCGCCGTCGACGTGGTCGTCTCGCGCAACGCCCTCGACCACGTGGATGATCTCGCCTCGGTCATCGACGAGATTGGCAGGATTCTCAAGCCCGAAGGGGAGATCATCCTCTCCGTCAACTATCAGGAAGCGCCCACACGCTGCGAGCCGCAGGTCATCGACGACGCCCGTCTCGGCCGGCTCCTCGAGGGAAAGTTTTCCCACCATATCGTGCGGCGCTTCCCCAAGGGGCACGATTCGGGAATCGGCGTTGCGGGCCAGTTCGTCTACCCCCACGAGATCGTCACCGTCCGCGGCGGTCGCCTTTGCGAGGAACGCAAAGGCCAAAAACGGGTGTGAGCCGAGCGTACGCCACCGGTCTCGCCTTGGGCGCAACAATGATTTCTGATTGCAATTCGAGGCATGTTTTTTAAATTCAAGTGTTCCGCGGCAAGGATCAAGCCCTGAACGAACTCCCGGACGCGGCAGCACCTCCTTTTATCGATGCTTATCGAACTCTTTCGAGGATTGACCATGAAACTCAGACGCATCATCTTCATCGTACCCGCCCTGCTTTTCGTGCTTGCGGCAGCGGGGCTTCAGGCCGAAGACGACAAGGGCCTTCGCCGCCTCATCGAAGAGGCCGGAGACGCCGCCGCTCACCCGGGCGCGTCGCAGGTCGTCGTCTTCGACCGGACAGTGGCCGACGTGCAGGACACGGGCCTCACCTACGTCGATCAGGAAAAGCTCTGGAAGGCGCTCACCCGGCGCGGCGGGCGCGATCTGCGGGCGGTGACCTTCAACTACGATCCGCTCTCGGCCAAGATCGAGGTGCGCGAGGCGCGCATCTTGAGGAAGGACGGCACCACCGAGGAGATCCCCCTCGACCGGGTCATCGACTACCCGGCGCCGGCGCGCATGATCTACTGGGGCGCGCGGGAGATCATCGTTCCCGTGGGCCGTCTCGAGGCGGGCGACGCGCTCTACGTGAAGACCTTCCGCAAGGGATTCACCTACGCGCTGCTCGCTTCCGAAGATGACGACGAACGCTACATCCCCCCCATGCGGGGCCACTTCTACGACATCGTCGAATTCTGGGCCAGCACACCGACGAAGGAAAAGTCATACACGGCGCTCGTCCCCAAGGACAAGCCCCTTCAGTTCGAGGTCTACAACGGCGAAGTGGGCTGCGCGGTCCGCCCCAAGGGGGACAAGACGGAATACGTCTGGACCAAGCGCGACATCAAGCCCTTCAAGGGTGAGCCGAACTCGGTGGCGGCGTCGGACGTGGCCACCAAGCTGCTCATGTCGACGTCGCCCGACTGGCAGGCCAAGAGCCTCTGGTTCCACGGAGTCAACGAGGACTATGGCAGCTTCGAGTGGAACGACGAGATCAAGGCCAAGGTCGACGAGATCGTCAAGGACTGCAAGACCGACGAAGAAAAGGTGTCGGCCCTCACCCACTGGGTGGCCGACGAGATGCGCTACTCGGGCATCTCCATGGGACCGGGCGAGGGTTTCACCCTCCACTCGGGGGAGATGAACTTTCACGACCGCTGCGGCGTGTGCAAGGACAAGGCCGGCATGCTGATCACCATGCTGCGCGCGGCGGGTTTCGATTCCTACCCAGCCATGACCATGGCCGGATCGCGCATCGACTACATCCCCGCCGACCAGTTCAACCACTGCGTCACCATTCTCAAGCGCGCCGAGGGCGACTACCAGCTCCTCGACCCCACGTGGGTGCCCTTCGTGCGCGAACTCTGGTCGAGCGCCGAGCAGCAGCAGAACTACCTCATGGGCGTACCCGAGGGATCGGACCTCTGCGAGACGCCGATCAGCCCGCCCGAGAACCACTACTTCCGGATCAAGGGCGAGTCGCGGCTCGGTCAGTGCGGCACGCTCAAGGGGAGTTTCACCCTCACCGCCGAGGGCCAGTCGGACGCGCGCGTGCGGCGCGCCTTCGTGCGCAAGAACAAGGCGCTCTGGAGAAGCTACTTCGACAAGGCGATGCACGATATCTCTCCGCGCGCCACGATCGACTGCCTCGACTTCGACGATCCCTACGATATGTCGAAGCCGATCACGGCCACCATCGCCTACACGATTCCCAATTACGCGATCGTCACCGACGACCGGATCATCTTCACGCCCTGCGTGGCGCGTTTTCCCTTCTCCGATGGGGGGACGTCCTACTTCATGACCATGGACATCGACCGGCCCGAGAGGAAGTACGGTTTCAAAACCCGCTGCTCACGTTTGCTCCAGCTCGAAGAGACGATCGTCTTCCCCAAGGGGTACGAGGTGAAGGATTTCCCCAAATACGATCCGGTGAAAGGGACAGCGGCGTCCTTCGAGGGCGGTTATTGGATCGACGACGGAGGCAACCTCGTCTACAACGCAACGCTCGTCCTCGAGAAGCGCGTTTACGAAGCCTCGGATTACGAAAACTTCCGCAACGCGGTGCGCGGCGTGAAGACGATGAAAAACAACACGGTCGTTCTCGGCCGATAACGAGGGAGAACAAGAAAGATGAAAAACAGAGTACTGAAATCGACTGCGGCCGTTCTCCTCGTCTTCTGGTTCTCGAGCTTTTTCGCCATCGCCGACGCCAAGGACGACCTCAGCGCGCGCGCAGAGGAAGACCTCTGCGCGAAGGCCGACGCCGTCTACCTCGAGATGCACGACGAGTACACCCTCAACGAGGACGGGAGTACGATCCACCGCCATTCGCACAAGGTCAAGCTCCTCACCTACTACTCCTTCCATCGCCTGCTCGGTGAGAGCTTCATCGTCTACAATCCCGAATACCAGGAGCTCAAGATCTACCGCAGCCGGACGACGATGGCCGACGGCAAGGAGGTCGACTCGACGCCCAACGCCTTCAACGAGGTGCTTCCCGCTTTCTGCTCGATGGCGCCGCCCTACATGGGCTTGCGCGAGATGGTGGTCACCCACCTCGGCACCGAGCGGCAGGCGGTGCTCGAACTCGACTACGAGATCCGATCGAAGGCGGGCTTTGTGCCCTTTCTCATGGGCGAGGAGATCTTTGCCGACGCGCACCCGATCTTGAAGAAGAAGGTCGACATCCACGTGCCCAAGGGGACGGTGCTCAAGAGCCGCCTCTTCAACAGCGATGCTGACGTGGCCGTCACCGACGGCGGCAGTTTCACCACCTACTCGTGGTCGCTCACCGATCTTCCCCTCGTGCCGGGCGAGGCGATGAAAGCGGACAGCGCCGACTTTGCGCCCCATCTCGTCTTTTCCACCTGCCCCTCGTGGGACGAGGCGGCCAAGACGCTCGCCGAGCGATTCGAAGCGACCTGCTGCACCATGAGCGCGGCCGATGAGGCGCTCGCCGCGCTCGTCAAGAAGTCCGACGACCCCGTCGCCCTCATGCGGGCCGTCAACCGCTTCGTGGCGGACGATGTGGCCGGTGTGGCCATCGATCCGGCCCTTCTGGGGTATCGCCTGAGACCGGCGGCCGAGACCTTCGCGTCGAGCCTCGGCAGCTCCTTCGACAGGGCCGCTCTGCTCGCGGCGCTCCTCGGCAAGGCGGGGCTCTGCGCCAAGCCGGTTCTTCTGTCGCGCCACTGCAACGTGGCCGATGACGTCCCCTCGTGGCATCAGTTCAACGACTGCCGCGTCGTCTGTACGCCCGGCGGCGGGGCGGCCCATCCGGTCGTCCTCGATCCGGCCCGCGTCGTCGGCTCCTCGGTCGACGAGCGCATGGCGGGACGCACGCTCTTCTCTCCCCTTTCGAAGGGAGACAAACTCCACGCCCTGCCGAAGTCATGCAAGTGCACCAACAGGGTGGCGGCCGACCTCGACCTCGTTCTCGACGAACAGAACCGGCTCACCGGCCGCGTGCGGCTCACCGTGGCCGGGGGGCTCAATCCCTTCCTGCAGCTCACGGTCGGTTCCGAGACGTGGGCCGCCCAGCGCATGGCGCGGCTCGTGCCCGGCGCCCAGTTCGACGGTGTGCGCGCCACGCGCCTCAGCGAGACCGAATCGGTTTTTGTCGGTTCGATCAAGACTCCCGTGGCTCTCAGCGTCAGTAACGGTCTGATCGAATACACCCTTCCCGGCTGCCCGGACGGTGCGATCGACATGCATCTTCCCCTCGCTGCCGAAACGCGCGCCACCCCCCTGAGGCTGCCGCGCGCCGTGACCGAGACGGTGAATCTCGAGCTCTCTCTTCCCGAGGGAACAAAAGTTGTCGTCGCACCGGAGAGCGCCGAGATGATCGGCCTCCCTGCTTCGATGAACACGACGCTCTCCGTGGACGGCGCGGTGCTCAAGGCGAAAAGAAGCCTCTGGGTGCGCCAATCGATCGCGGCCGAAGACTACCCGGCCCTCCGCGCGGTCCTCATCGAGTGGTCGGCGCCCGACGCCCGACGGGTAATCCTCGAACCGAAGAGCTAGCGTCTGTGGGTGCTCGCCGCCGGGGATCTTGACTTCGTAGGGTCTGACGGCGGGTCACCGCACAGGCGGTGCAGTCTGTCTACTGAGGAACTGGTACTGTAGGTGAGGGCATCTGAAGTTTTCTAGGCACTGAGATGTGCGGGCGGATCTTCAGCGCGCGTCGGCGGTGGCCTGAGTGTTTTCTGCGGCCTATGGCAGCGAAGCGACCACCGAGACCCCCCAGGATATCCTTCCTCAAACGGAAAGATCCTTCATACCTCGATGCTGATCCACCACAGCCCATGTGCCTTGGGGGGGGTCTCGTAAAGCGAAGATTGCACGGCCGCAAAAAATTCTCGGGCCACCGCCGTCAGACCGTCCGAAATCAGCCCCCCCCCCAGCGGCTAGCACTCACAGATGCCCTTCCCATCAGATTTCGCGGTAAATGGGCTCCGGCTGGGCGGCGGCGTTCGAGATTTCTTCGAGGAGGACTTCGATCGCTTTTTCGAGCTGGCGATCCTTGCCCGCGGGGATCTCGCCCGGTTCGGGCCAGAGGACGAAATCGGGCACGGCGCCGTTGAGTTCCATATCGCGGCCGTCGTCGAGCTTGAACCAGCCGCGGAAGGGCATGCGCAAATAGCCGAGGTCCATGATGCGGCGGCCGCCGGTGGAGATCACCCCGCCCGCTGTGGGCGCGCCCACGAGCTTGCCGCGGCCGAGCGCCTTGATCGCGTGGCTGAAGATTTCGGCATTGCTGAAACTGTTCTGGTTGCAGAGCACCACGATCGGCTTGTGCCACGAGGCATAGACGCGCCGGTCCTGGGGATAGCCCACCCCCCCGCCGCGGCCGACGGTGATGGCGTGGGCGGGCTGACAGAGAACGGTGAGCAGATGGTCGGCCGTGCTGCCGCCGCCGTTGTCGCGCACGTCGATGATGAGGCCGTCGCGGCCGGCGCCCTCGGCGTAGATCTCCCGCTCGAATTCGAGAAAACTCGTCCAGTTCATTCCCGGAACGTAGAGATAGCCGAGTGTGCCGTCCGAGTTTTCGGCCACCATGCGGCGGCAGTCGTCGAGCCACTGGGTGCGCAACAAGCGGCGCGCGCTCCGGAAGGAGATCGGCCTGATCAGAACGGTGCGCTTCTCGCCTGCGGCATTGGTCACGCCCACGGCAATATCGCGCTCGAGCGGCCCGTTGAGCAGGACGGCAAGATCGACCGAGGGGGACAGCTCGGCGCCGTCGATCGTGTTGATGACCTCGCCCGCCTCGATCCGGCTCTTCGCCCGGTCAGCGGGACTGTCTGGAATCACGTCGCGCACCTTGAGCCCAGGACCGGACCAGGCCGCGTCGAAACGTAATCCGAGATGGGCGGTGACCGCCTGCCACTGGTCGGCATCGGCCGTCCTCTTGCGGCTCGGCGTGAATCCGAGGTGGGATCCGTTGAGCTCGCCGAGCATGAGGGAGACGACGGCGCCGAGGGTGCTCGCATCGGGAGCGCGCGCGGCCCGGTCCTCGTACTTGCTCCTCACGGCGTGCCAGTCGCGATTGTTGAGACGGCCGTCGTAGAAGGAGTCGCGCATGGTGCGCCAGGCGAGAAGGAACCCCTCGCGGAAGCGGGCAGAGAGGTCGACCTCGGTCCGGATCTGAAACGGCCACGACTCGGCCTTGCCCGACGAACTGACCGTTCCGGGAGATCCGCCCTCGAGCCACAGGATCTGATTGTTCTCCTTGATCCAGCGCGGCGTGCTGCCCGTCTTTTCGGTGAGCACTTTGGGTTCGAGCTTGTCGGGAAATTCGATGGTGTACGTACCCCGCTTGCCTTTGACCGTTGCGCTGAAGGCGAGCTTTTTCGAATCGTGGGACCAGAAGAGTCCCCGCTCGGTCGTGTCGGGGATCGACACGCGCCGCACACGCCTGAAGAGATCGTCGAAGTCGATCGCCACCTCGGGAACCTTCTTCTTTTTCGCCGGATCCGATTTATCGTCGCTCGGCGGTTCGCCGTCGGAAGCCCCTTCGCCTAGATCAGCCCCGTCCTTCGCCGCGGTTTTCTTGTCGTCCTCCTTCTTTTTCTTCTTGCGCACCTTGTCCATCTTTTCGACCGCCTCCTTGATCTTGCGGTCGCGGCTTTGCTTCTCGGCCTCCTCCTTGGCGAGCCAGACATAAAAGATATCCGACTCCCGATCGAAGCGCCGGCCGGTGAAGGCGATGACCTTGCCGTCGGGCGACCAGACCGGATTCGATTCGTTGTCTGGGTGGCGCGAGAGGTTGTAGGGATCGGACGATCCATCGACCGGCCTGATCCAGATATCGCGATTGAAATCGTTGTCGCTCACCGCGTAGACGAGCCATTTGCCGTCGGGCGACCAGTCGTAATCGGGCGCCGACCACGATGGGAAGAGGAGCGTCCCATTGCGGCCGTCGGCGTCGGCGATCCACAGGTCGCCGCGCCCCTTGACAAAGGCCATCGCCGAACCGTCGGGGCTGAAGGAGAGCCTGGACTCGACCGGCTCGTCATCGGTCAACCGCTCGAGCGCAAAGGAGTCGTTCTGCCACCAGTAACGGTCGGGATCGGCGCGACGCGCACACCAGATGTCGCTCCGCCCCTCGCTGGTGCTCACGAAATAGAGGGCGTCGTTTTTGGGACCGAAGACGGCGTCGGCCTCCTCGCCCGGCGTGTGCGTGACCCGTTTCGGCTCGCGCAGTTCGCTGTCCATGACCCAGAGATCGCCATCGGCGATGAAGGCGACCTCGAGCCCGTCGCCGCTGAAAGCCGCGGTGCGGGCTTCTTTGAGCAGGCGCCGCTCCGTCCGCCGCGGCGCGGCGTCGTCGCCGCACTCGATCTCGATCGGAAGGGGCGCGGCGTCCACACCGGGCCGGTAGCGGTAAAAGTCGAAGAGGTGGCGGAAGACGACCGTCGACCCGTCCCGCGAAATACAGGTCGAAACGACCGAATCGTCATCGAAGGTGGTGAGCGGCCTGTCGGCGCCCGTTGCGAGATCGTACTCCCGCAGGTTGAAGGAGCCCGATTGGGCGCCCACGTAATAAAACCCCGCGCCGTCGGGCCGCCAGAGCGGAGAGCGGCATCCGCTCTCGTCGTCGAGGAGCAGACTGAACTCGCCCGTCTCCCGGAACCAGATCCATACCTTGCTCGCGCTGCTGCCGCGATATCCCTTGCGCCACCAGGCGACACCGTCGCGCACGAAGAGCACGCGATCGTTGTCGGGCGCGACCGTCCCGTGAGCACCGTCGGCGTCGAAGAGGATTTCCTCGGCGCCGCCACCCTCGCGGGCGATCGAAAAGAACCGGCCCGAGTCGCGCCAGAAGTGATCGCGCCGCCCGCTGACGAGAAGCGATTTCCCGTCGGGAAACCACTCGAGTAGCGCGTAGCCCTCGGTGTGGAAAGTCAGCCTCTCGGGAACACCGCCCGCCGCGGGCATGACGCAGACCTGGCGGCTGCCGAAGCGATCGCTCACGAAAGCGATCTCCCTCCCGTCAGGCGAGAAGGCGGGTTCGCCGTCGCGCGCGGGGTGGCGTGTGAGCTGCACCGCCCTGCCGCCGCCGCTCGGCGCCGACCAGATATCGTCCCTCCACGAAAAAATCAGGGTTTCTCCGTCCGGCGAAAGGGCCGGATCGGATGCGAGAAAGATCTCCTGCGCCGTCTGGGCCTGCGCAAAGAGGGAACAAAAAACAACGATCGGGATCAAGGCAGCGAAGATTCTCATTGATCGTGCTCCATGGTAGTTCAAATCGCACCGCGGGCTCAGAGCTCTTGCAGCACGGCCATCGACTCCTCGGCGATCCTTCGGCCGGAGGGGGTGAAATCAAAGACTTCGAGAGACACCCACCTGTCATAACCGAGTTCGCGCAGAGTGCTGAACGCTTTTTTGAAATCGCGGTGCGCCGTTCCCGTTCCCAGGTGGCGGCCGTCCATCTCCTGCACGTGGACGTGGCCGATGTGGGGATAGTACTTTCGGATCAGTGTCTCGAAGGACTCTGTTTCGTCGGCAGTGTTGTGAAAGTCGAACATAACGCTCACCGCGGGGTGATCGACCGCCTCGGCCAGGCTGAGAGCTTCGGACAGGGTGTTGACCACGTCGGTCTGCGACCTGTCGAGAGGCTCGATCAGTATCATCACCTCCCTTTGGGCGGCATGGTCGGCCACCCTGGAAAGGCTCTCGGCAAAGTAATCCGTCGCCTGGCCGGTCGAGATACCCATGGCGTTGCGCTGCTTGGGCGAACCGAAAATCATCGCCCTGCCGCCAAGATCGGCGCAGAAATCGATGAGGTGCTTGAAGTAGTCCACGGTCCGGTCGCGCACCGTTCTCTCGGGCGTGGTGAAGTGCAGCCCCTCGGGAGGCGGCGCCAGAAGCCAGTGAAGGCCGGCGCAGACGAGCCCATTGTGGTCCATGATCCGTACCATCTCGGTGCGCCGCGCGTCGGTGATCTCCTGCACCCCCTTGTCGACGAGGGTGAACGCCGCGATCTCCACGCCCGCATAGCCTGCGCCGCCGATGATGCGGCACTGCTCGGCCCAGCTCAAATCGCGCATGCTCTCATTGCACATGGCAAAGCGGAATCCCCGCCGGGCGGCCGGGCCCACGCAGCCGATCGGACATCCGGCCAGGGCCGTCACGCTCAAAAGTCGCCCCGTCTTCCTCAAGAATCTCCGGCGGCTCATCCCTCTCATCTTCTTTCTCCTTGTTGCGGACAGGTCTCGCCGATCACGAGACATGAGCCACATTATAGAGAATGAGCGCGGAAAGAACCCAGAGAGTGCCGAGATTTTGAATCAGCTAAGGGCCGGCTGCGTCTCGATCGGCGGTGTGCGGGGAACGTTGTGTTTGGCTCTGGAGGGCGAGGTCGACAGTGAAGTGAAAAACGCTCCCCTTCCCTTCTTCGCTCTCGACCCAGATCTTTCCGCCCATCTGCTCGACGATGCGGCACGAGATGGCCAGACCGAGACCGATTCCCTCGTAGCGGCGCCGGCTCGCGTCGGTGACCTGGGTGAAGGCCTTGAAGATCTGCTTCTGCTTGTCTTTGGGGATTCCGATCCCCCTGTCGGCAACGGCGCAGTGAAGCAAAACCCGGTCCGTGGTTTGAGACTCTTTCTCCACGGTGAGAACGATCTGCCCGTGATCGCTGAATTTGATCGCGTTCCCCACCAGATTGAAGATGACCTGCTGGAGACGCACCGGATCGCCCGTCAAGAGGAAGGGGACATCGTTGCCGATCCGGCAGACAAAGTGCTGTTCTTTCTGTATCGCCTGGAAATCGAGGGCGCCCTCGATCTTGGAGAGGTGGTGGCGCAGATTGAAATCGACGACCTCGAAACTCATGCGGCCCGTCTCCATGGCGGTGAAGTCGAGCAGGTCGGAGGTTACGGCGATGACCGCTTCTGACGAGGTCTTGGCCGTTTCGAGAAGATCCTTCTGCTTCTCCGAGAGGTCGCTGTCGAGAACGAGATCGATCATGCCCATGACACCCGTCATCGGCGTGCGGATCTCGTGCGACACATTGGAAAGGATCTCCGATTTGAGCTGTGACTCTTCGAGCGCCGCATCGCGGATCGTTCTCATGTTTTCCGTCTTTTCCAGCAGGGCTTGCTCGAGCTTCTCGTGGACTTGCCCCACCTCGGACGCCCGGCTCTGCAAACGGGATATCATTTCATTGATCCCCTCGTTCAACAGATCGATTTCATCGCGGCGGCGGGGCGCGGCTCTCTGCGGGACGCGCGTCGAATAATCTCTCCCGGCGCAGACGATCCGCGTCGTCTCCACCAGTTGGCCAATGCGCCACGACGGGTCCCGCAGAAGGCGATGGGCCAGAACGGCAGCAACGATGAGTGAAGAAATCGACGCGCCGGCGGCGACGAGAAGGGCTCGAAACAGATCTCGCTCGGCGGGTGATGCCCATTCATGGACCACAAACGCCAGGCAGACGATCAGCACGCAGCATGCCGCGACGAACAGACTGCGAGACGCCATTTTTCGCTTGATGGAGGAGTCGAAATCGAGCAGAACGCTCCCCCCTTCGTCGAGATTCCCGGCGGAATCGGTGTGTTGGTGAAGATTTTCCATCGATGTCCTGTCAGTGTTGTGTGTGCAGTTCTGATCCGTGCAAACCGCTCTCTATCTACCAGATAAAGTCCCGCGATTTAGAAAAAGGACTCACTCTTTCCAGGGAGCGTGACCATTGCATTACCCATCAAAAAACTGTTATAATACAACCCGACTGAGGGGGGCGCCCTGATCGGCCATAAGACCGCTCCTCCCGGGAAAATCGCCCCCCCGATAATTGGGAAGTCGCCGGGATGCGCAAAAAGTGTGAGTCCCTTTATAGTTTGCTGGCATTGAGTTTAGAGGTTTGGCAGGAGAAATGTTTATAATTCCGTTTCTGCCCTGTTCGGGAGACTCATCGCGAGGATCGAGCATGGACAGAGGAGGCAACTCTCTACTCTTTAATGATTAATGGATCGCCGTGAACTCCGAAGCTCTGCTTGAACACTCGAAATTCATCCGCTCTCTGGCCCGTAGTCTCGTCCTCGACGAGAGCAGCGCCGATGACCTCACCCAGAAGACATGGCTGGCGGCTCTCAAAAAACCTCCCAAGGAAGACTCTCCACCAATGGGCTGGCTCTCCAAGGTGGTGCACAACCTGGCCCGCATGGAGAAGAGGAGTTCCGTGCGGAGGTACAAACGGGAAAAGGTCGTTGCCGTGCCCGAGGCGGTCCGGTCGACGGAGGACGTCTTCGAAAGGCAGGCCCAGACGCAGCTCATCTTTGACGCCGTCATGACCCTCAAGGACCCTTACCGATCGGCGATTCTCCTGCGATTCTACGACGACATGCCCCCTCGGAAGATCGCGCGCGAGATCGACGCGCCGGTCACCACGGTCAAGACCTGGCTCCAGAGAGGCCAGGAACAGCTTCGCAAGAAACTCGACAGTGAATTCGGCGGCGACCGGGAATCGTGGAAGCTCGCCCTCGCTCCGATCGCGGGATTGACCTTCGCCACGTCGGCGGCGAGCGCGTCGACAACGGCGACAACGGTGGCCGTCGGTTCGGGGGCGGGTGTTGCGGCCCTCAAACTCGGACTCGTCGGCCTCGTGGCCGCAACGGCGCTGATCTTTCTCACCACGGTCTGGAACATCCTTCCCGATGAGAATGAGCCCGATCTGCCCGGCCTTGCGGAAGGGCGAGTTCTTCTGGGCAGCATTCAGGCGGCACCCGATGATCTCTTGGCGAACGACGGCGGGAGGTCGGCATTCGGCGGGGAAGAGGTTGAAAAAGTCGCTATTCGACCAACGAACTCCATCCTTCGTGGACAGGTGGTCGATCTCGTGACGGGCGAGCCGATCGAGTCCTTTGATCTCGTACTCTCGCCTGTTGTACGCCTGAAAAACGCTCCCCAGCCGAACAAGACGAATCAGATGATTCGCGAGAGCGATGATGGTTCCTTTGCGTTGCCTGTCGAGGATCGGTCGGGACGATTTACACTATCGGTCAGAACGTCCCGTCATACCACTGAGCGAGTCAACCTGTGGCTTCCGTTGGACCATTCGGAACCTGAACTGACGATCCCCCTCGATCCCGGAGAACAGATTTCGGGAAGGGTCGTGGACGCTGAGACGGGTGAACCGATCGAAGGCGCGATCGTGGGGATCGAGAACAATACCGCACTGGACGAGATCTTGCTTGGTCTCTCTGGAGGCGGAATTCACGACCGGACCGACGTTGATGGACGCTTCACTCTTGGGGGACTCGAAAGAGGCCGCTCGACGTTGGTTGCTTCCCATCCTCGTTTTGTCCAGGCATCGGCCAGCGCCTGGTCCGGTACAGAGGGGAGCGAGATCAGACTCGTGAAG
>Ga0180429_10000221_pt1 | contig 51635 bp, 37 predicted proteins | sample SS_ome_FD_132428 | JGI IMG/M metagenome (GOLD analysis project Ga0180429, IMG submission 132428) | Hypersaline lake sediment archaeal communities from the Salton Sea, California, USA - SS_1_S_1 metaG | ecosystem: Environmental > Aquatic > Non-marine Saline and Alkaline > Hypersaline > Sediment ... | reverse complement strand
CTCTACCTCTCGGGGGAGAGACAGCAACAGGATCAGAATCCTTCGCTGAACAACGGAAGCCTCTTCTGGTCCTGGGAGATGCGGGAGGGCACCGACGCCCCCGGCAGTGAGGCATCCACCTCCATCGCTTATGACCCGATGCAGGACCCCACACGGTTCACCGGACAGAAGTCCCGGTCTTCGGTCCGGTGGGGAGGCGGAGAGATTGTGGCTGTGCCGTACGCGGAGGACGAAAGGGAGAACGAGGCCTACCTGCTCACCTTTTCTACGGCCAGACTGGACCGGGATGTAGAAGTAACCGGGCCTGCCGTGCTCCGTCTATGGGCCCGCTCAGAATTCGGTGCCCCCTGCGAAGACCCTCCTGCCATCTGGTACGAACAGGGCAACGCCAGCGGAATCGACCTCTCACCCCTCATTCCCTGGGCCCAACAGCCGGATGTGCACTGGACCGTCAACCTGAACGACGTGTTCCCGGACGGCCGGGTTCGCAACATCACCTCGGGATGGCTGGCCGCCTCTCACCGGCCGGACCCGTCCCGGCCGGATTGGACGCAGGACAACTACGATCCCTTCGTGTATCCGGAGGACCGTTCTCCATCGTCACCCGAGAGCGGCCAGGCCTATGAATACGTGATCGAGATCTGGCCCACATCCAATGTGTTCCTTGCGGACCATCAAATCCGGATCGACATCGCGGTTACCGACTACCCCCACTTTCTTCCGAGCCTCGTCCCGTCGGAGAACGAGATCCTGCACGATGGGGACCATCCTTCGAGGTTGATCCTTCCCGTGGTGGATGACGAGACGACGGACCCACGCCAGTGGGTCGACGACCCGGAAGCATTCTTCGCAGGAAGAGGGGAAACCTGGACGGAATTCTGAAGTGAGCATTCCCGTACGGAAGAAGATGCCGAGATCCGTTCCCTGCCCAGATCACATACGATGCGGATCTGCTTTCACATCGATCATGTTTTCAAGGACTCTTATGGTGTTGTCCACGAAATCAGGATTTTCAAGGGACAGATGGATGGCGTCTTGGGGACAGTATTGGGCGCAGCGGCCGCATCCCTGGCAGTCGTCAGGTATGTGAGGCAGCCCGTGTTTCATGGTGATTTGATGGGTAAAGCATTTTTCCGCGCAGATATTGCAGCCATTGCATTTTTCTTCATCGACAGTAATCCTGAGTCCCTCTAAACGGCTGAATTGGACATTCTTCTTGTCCGGTGGAAGGCAATTGATGATCTTGTTGCCAAGACAGCAGCAATCGCAGCAGAAGCAGACACTGAACATTCTCCCGTTATCAGGCACGCCAAAAATATAGTTGTCTATGCGGGGCTTCCCTGCAAAGCACGGCAGGCCGGATTCCATGCCTTTTCTCAGGTGTTCCCTTGCCTCTTCTTTGGTGACGGACCGGGTCCATTTCCCGGCAATGTTCCTTACATCCTCACCCATCAACAAGCAGCCCAATTCAATGGGATAATTCTTGCAAACATGGGCGGTGCGGCAAGCGCAGAAGTCAACGATGACGCGGTATGAGGAATTCTCAATGAAGGATTCCACGATCTGATAGGGTACGGTTACGTCCTGGCCACCCTCGAGAGATTCCTTGACAGGGATAACAAAGAGCTTGTTCTTTTCTGTCTTCACCCAGGGATGAATCTTGTTGATTCCCGGCAGATTGAACACCTTGAAAAGCCGTACCAGTATTCGGAATCCGTACTGCATATACGGGGGATAGAATATGGCTTTCTCGAGAATGGGGTTCTTCGATTGAATATTCATGAAATCGAATAGGCCGGGGATATATTTTTTTTTCATTATCATGTCCTTGGAGGCATATTCACTGTGGTTTGAATCAGAGTCTTCGTGGCGTTGCTCGTTTCCTTTTGTTCCCATCTTCTGATTGCTCTCGTGACATTGGTAACAAAGGCCACTCCAACTGCGATCAGAAAAGCGATGGCCAGGATGCTGTGGACCAGCAGGCTCAAATCGAATCCCATTCTTTCCCATTCCATTCTATCTCCTTCCCTGTATCGGATCTGTTCAATGTCACTGAGTGTGCCCATTTCAACGGGTTTCAGTGCGACCAGAGAGCAGGATCTGTACCAAGAGGAGGTCAAATCGGGGATCAAAAGGCAGATAGAATGAAAAAATAGTGAAAAAACAGTAGGTTATGATTAAAGGAAAAGGCGATGAATACGTGCTTGCCAACCAATGGACGCTGCAGATTTTGCCCGGGTCTTGTTGAAATCTCAACAATTGCCGAAATTTCAACAAGACCGGGCAGGCTTCATTGGAATTTATGACAGATTGTATTTCTTGATCTTGCTGTAGAAGGTGCCCCACTTCAGCCCCAGCATCCTGGCAGCCTCAGACTTGTTTCCCTTGGCCATTTCCAGGGCCTCGACAATACGCTGCTTCTCTATTTGCCCCATTTCCTGCGGAAGAGCTGCTTCTGCCCTGCGAGCAGGGGCGGGTTCAGAAGGATCGAGGTTCCGGGGAAGATCATCAACCGAAAGGGTCTCTCCCTCCCCCAGGACCACGGCCCGCTCCAGCACATTGGCCAGTTCCCGGATGTTACCGGGCCAGTGATAGGCCTTCAGAACATCCATGGCCCTCGGATCGATGTTTCTAATGGATTTGCCCATCTCGCGGCTGAACTTCTTCAAGAAGTGGATGGTAAGCTCCCGGATATCTTCCCTGCGGTCCCGCAAGGGCGGTAGGGGAATGGAGATGACATTGAGACGATAGAACAGGTCCTCCCGAAAGGCGCCGCTGGAGATCGCCTCTTCGATATCGCGGTTGGTGGCCGCGATGATCCGTACATCTACCTTGAACGTCCGGGTGCCTCCTACCCGTTCGAACTCCTTTTCCTGCAGGACCCGGAGGAGCTTGACCTGCAGGTCCGGCTCGAGATCCCCAATCTCGTCCAGAAAGATGGTCCCGCTGTCGGCAAGCTCGAACTTGCCCCTCTTGGACTTTACGGCACCGGTAAAGGCCCCTTTTTCGTGGCCAAAGAGCTCGCTTTCCAGGAGATTGGCGGGGATGGCGGCACAGTTGACCTTGACAAAGGGCGCATCCTTTCGGGGGCTGTTGAAGTGTATGGCTCGGGCGATGAGCTCCTTGCCGGTTCCGCTCTCTCCCCGGACGAAGACCGTGGACAGGGCGGGCGCGATCTTCTCCACCATGGCCAGGACCTCCTTCATTGGCTTTGTCGACCCGATGATCTCCGTGAAATCGAACTGCTGCTTCATCTCCTCCCTCAAGTAGATGTTCTCATCGAGCAAACGCTGCTGCAGGGCCAGTATCTCCTCCCGCTGCCTCTCGATCTCGCGAACCCGGTCTCCCAACTCGAGGTTCAATTGTTCGCTCCGATGATAGGCCCGGGCGTTTTGCATTGCCATCGCGATCTGGTGAGCCAGGGTAGTGAGCAGGGCCACGTCTTCCGAGGTGTAAAGGTCGCCCGAGCGTTTCTCGCCAAACCCGACCATACCCAGGAGATTGCGCTCGTAGATAAGGGGAAGGAGGATCTCCATTTTCGCCCCACGAAAGGGGACCAGGTACTTGTCTCGGTTGCTGCCAAACCTGGCTTCTGTCCGTACCTGGTATCGGGTCAGGCCCTTACGGGTTTCCATGAAGTGAAGGGCCAGGGCGTGGATAGCATCGGGGGCCAGAAGGGGGGAGTCTTCACCCTCGGGCAGGGAAGATACCGGTTCAAGCGCTCCTCCTTCCTGCCGCCGAAGCCAGAGACTCCCCGACCGGACGTGAAGGGTGTTCTCTGCTGTTTGATAGATCTTTTCAAAGATCTCCGCAGGATCCAGGACCGTAATCAGGGCATGGCTCACCTCCCCTACGGCCTTGTGAAGTGCGTACCTTTCCCGATAGAAGAGCCGTTCGATCCCCTGCTCGATCCGAATGAGCATGGGGCGAAAGAGAACGCCGACGACCAGGGCCGATATGGCGAAGACGACCGGCGTATTCCTCCCGGCCAGTACCCCGAAGATCCAACCGAAGGCGCCGAAGAGAAGGAAATAGAGAAGAACGATGGTTCCGCTGACCAGGAAATAGGTCAGACTCCGGTGAATAACGATGTCGATGTCCATCAGCCGGTACTTGAAGATGGCGAGGGCCTCTGCGACCAGAAAGACGAGGATGGCAAGGATAAGAGAGAAGGGGACGTTGCGCGCGCCCGTCAGATAGACCTGGATCTCCTGGAAGAAATGGGGAAACCCGGGGATGAGCAGCAAGAGGGAGATGACCTCGCCCCAGAAGATCCATTTGATTTGCCTCTTCACCTCCGGGGACCGGGTGCTCAACAAGGTACGGGCCAGCAAGGCAATCGCCAGTACTATATAGCTCAACATGAGGCCAAGGAACAGCTTCACCAGCAATACGACCTGAAGAGAGATTGTGGGGTCGCTCAGCCTTTGGTGATGGACCATAATCATCTTGAATAACAGAAAGGCCCCGTAGAATGTCCAGGGAAGGAAAGGCAGGTAGACGAGTAGCAGCAGGCGCGGGTGGCGGGCGATGATCTCCCTTCGTTCCGGGAAGATCAAACGCAGGTGGAGCAGAAGAGTAGGGGTCAGGAGGGGTAGAACGGATATGTAGGGTGCCACTGGATTGTGGAAGGCCGATAGGTTGACGATGCTGATGCTTCCCGCGCTGATACAAGAGGTCAACAGATAGAAGATCCTCGAGGCAGGATCCCATGGCTTCTTCAAGTAGACCATGAGGCCGAGGCCAAGGAAGAGAGTGCTTACAAAGACTCCGAACAGGGTGGAATAAGGAAAGACCGGTGCAGCGGGAACGATCTGGCCGGTCAAGGTCGAAACGCCACGCTTGTAGAGAAGCGTGCCGGTGGAGTTGGGCACAAGCTCCGACAAGACAAAGGCATCAAAGGGGCTGAGGATCTCCCGGTTCCCGACCCGGAGGATCTGATCGCCCAGACGCAGCCCCGCGAGATCTCCCGGGCTTCCCGGGTCTATGGCGATAACCTCAAGGGTCCCTTCTGACCCGAAAATGGAATAGATGCCCGTGTAGGGCCGATGGGCCATCCAGTAGAAGGCAAACAGACCATTGGCAAACACCACCAGTGCCAGGCCAAGAAGAAGGGCATGCCGCACGGGACGCGTCTTGGGCTGGTCGGAATCGGATTGCATCTACCCTTCCTCGAGTCGGCAGTGAAGAACCTTCCGGGCATGATCCCCGGTCTGTTCTCCCAGGATCATATCAACGGCGTTTGCCGCATCGTATTGATTGCAATGAGTAATTTAGCTGTGTTGCAGACGATTATAGAGAAAGCGGAAGGCGTTGGCCAGCCATGAGGCTCATGAGATCGCAGTCTCCAAAGGCGGAAAGAAGCTTGTTGCGTATGGGCTCGATGACTCGACGGATGCAATTCAGGTCTCTGGCCCTCATCCTTTGAAGGTGCTCGGGCCGACGTCGCCGAAGGGTTCATCCCGATCCCGCACGGCCTGTTTGAACCCGGCTTCTGCAGCACGCTGCTGGAAGGCATACCCCTCCTTCGTGTGGCGGCCGATGCCGTCCAGGAGGGTTCCCAGGACCTGGGTGGGTTGCAGGTTGGCAGCAAGCACGGTCTGGTTGACCAGGAGCTTCATCATCATGAGCTGGTTGATCGGCATCCGGGCAATCCGCCCCAGCAGGATTTCGAAACGTTCGTCGAGTTTGTCGGCTGGAGCGCACTCCGTTGCAAGACCCCATTCGACCGCCTCTCGGCCGTTTAGACAGTCCCCGGTGAACAGGAGCCGCTTGGCCTTCTCGATGCCGATACGGAAGGCCCATACGGACGTCGTCGGGGATCCCCAGACCCGTGCCGGCGGATAGCCGATCTTCGCGTCCTCTGCGATGATCAGAAGATCGCTGCAAAGGGCCATGTCGGTGCCCCCGGCCACACAGAAGCCATGCACCTTGCAGACCACCGGCTTGTTTGCGTGGAACAGGCTCATGAAGCCCCGCACGTTTCGGGACATCATCTGGTAGTCGACCATCGGGTCCCAGACCTCGCTCGGGTTGTGATTCTGTGCGATGACCATCGGGTCCAGGGCGGAACCCTCCGCAGAGGCGGCGTCTCCGAATGCACCCATGCCCTCCGCGCTGTCCACGAGGTCGTATCCTCCACAGAACCCCTTGCCGTTACCGGCCAGCGCAATCACATGGACAGATGGGTCCAGGTCCGCCCGCTCCGCGCAGGCGGCAAGCTCTCGCGGCAGGTCCAGGGTGATCCCGTTTCCTCGTTCGGGTCGATTCAGCGTAATCCTGGCCACGCGTCCGTCCACCTCGTAAGTCATGGCCTTCAAGGATTCCATCGTTCTCCTCCTTCTGGGGGCCGGTCTCAGCCCGTCTTCTGCCCGGTTACGGAGAGTCCCATTGCCCCCCTGTTCACGCTGTACGTATCGAAGTTGGATTCACGGAGGATGGACCGTAGTTCTTCAGCGGTGTAGGCAGCACGGATGGAAGAAATCAGGCCGGGTCTCATTTCCTTCGGCTTGGTCACGGCCTTCATGAACCACTCGACGAAGGGGTGCATGTCCCGGCGGAGATCGCTGATGCAGTACCTCCCGCCGGGCTTCAGAACGCGGTGGATTTCGTTGAACACCCTTTTCGGCTCTGCCCATTCGTGCAGAGACCCGTTCGTGAAGACGCCGTCGAAAAGGTTGTCGTCGAACGGGATCTCCTGCGCGTCGCCCGTGACATAGGTCGCCCTGTCTTCGAACCCGTACTCCCCGGCATTCCGCTCGGCAAGGGCAATCATGTTCGGGCTGATTTCTACAGCCCTGAGCTTCGCTCCCGGCGCCTGCTTCAACCACTCGAGGCCCAGGTAGCCGGGACCGGGGCCCACTTCGAGTGCCAATCCCTGTTTGATGCCCGCCTCGAGGATCAACCTGGTTTCGAGCCACCCCCTGTCCCGCAAGCGTCGCATCATGCGGTCATACATCTCTACATCGAATTCCCCCTGGATTCCTTCCGTTGTCTCGATAATCCGTGGTTTGACCATGTCGATGCCTCTCACTTGCCTCGAAACACGGGTTTACGCTTCTCGAGGAAGGCCATGACCCCCTCGGTGGCGTCTTCGGTCCCGCTTGTCGCTTCCACCGCGGCAAACTCGAGAGCGAGCCCCTCCTGGAGAGAAAGCGGTCCGCCTTCGATCACCGCTTTGAGGATGCCGGCCACTGCGATGGGCGGTTTCTCCGCGAGTTCACCTGCAATCGCCTGTGCTCGGTCGAGTAATTCCTCGGGGCGGCAGACCTCGTTCACCAGTCCGATGCGATACGCCTCCTCTGCGCTGATCAGCTTGGCTCGGAGGATGATGTCGAGGGCGTGAGCTCGACCGACGGTTCTCGTGAGCCGTTGGGTGCCGCCCCACGCCGGGACGATACCCAGTTCGATCTCGGGAAGCCCGATACGGGCCCCTTCGGCTGCTATGCGGAAATGGCACGCCAGGGCAAACTCCAGACCACCCCCCACGCAGGCGCCACGGATTGCGCAAACCACCGGCTTTGGCAGGCTCTCGATGAGGTCCGCAACGCGGAGCCGTTGGCCGATGAAGTCCTTGAGGCCCATCTTCTCGATGCCGGTCCCAAACTCCTTGATATTTGCACCCACCGAGAAGGTCCGGTCTCCCGCGCCGGTCAGAACGACTACCCGCACCGACTCGTCCGAGGCCAGCTTGGTGAAGAGTTCCTCCAGTCGGTCGACCGTGGCCAACCCAAGCGGATTGTGAGGAGGATCGTTCAGGGTGATGGTGGCAACGAAGCCTGCCTTCTCGACGAGTACGGGTTCACGGGAGAGTAGGGGTTCACGGGAGAGTAAGGGTTCTTCCGGGGGCGTTTTCATGACGGATCTCCGACCTGCGTGGTTCGGGTGGGTGGTCCTGGTTCGAGAACGATGCCGCACGGGCTCTCGACATCCAACCGTGCGTTTGCACAATATATTCATGTGCCTGGGATGGGTCAATCCGAGAGTTTGGGGACAGGCACCGATCTCTGTCTTCTCCGATGGCCGCCCGTAGGAGATCGGTGCCTGTCCCCAAACTCTCGGATCTCTGTCTTCTCCGATGGCCGCCCGTAGGAGATCGGTGCCTCTCCCCAAACTCTCGAAGCTATCCAGGACCGTTACGCCCGGCCCTTGCGTCGATATGCTTCAGGAAGGCGAGGCAGAGCCGATAGCTGTCGAAGAGCAGGTTATCATCAAGGCGTTCCGGCCTGTCCTCGAGCGAGTGGTAGGTGTCCACCAGGCCCCTCTCGTCCAGGGCCATCAGGGTCGTGGCCTGAATGCCCTTCAGTGCGAATGCCATGGCGTCCGTAAAGGCGATGATGGGCCCCTTCTGCAACGGAATGTCCGCTTCGCTTGCCGCCTCCTCTACCAGTTGCACCATGGCGGGGGACAGCCGGATGAGATTCCTCTCCTCCTTGGTCACGACCCGCAGCCTGGTTCCTTTTCCCCCAACCATGTCCAGGTTCAGGACGGAGGCACCCCGGAGGTCTTCCCTGTGCCTCTTAATGAAACGCTTGCTTCCTCGGATCCCGCATTCCTCACAGCCAAAGGAAACGAGCCACACCGTGGTTTTCCGGGGGCGGGCTTCGGGACGGGAAAGATGCTCCGCGAGGAGCAGGCAGTTGGCCACTCCGGACAGGTTGTCGTTGGCACCAAGCACCGGTTCGTCCGACAGGGCCCTGAAGAACGTGTAGAACTGGAAAGGAACGGTGGCCGCGAGCCATACGAGAAAATGGAGGGCCACTCTCTCATAGCCGGCCGCAAAGGCTGCAGGCCCTGTGATTGAAAACAGGACACGCAGGAGCGTTAGAACGGTCAAGAGTGCGCTCGACAGGACCACGATGGCCATGAAGATGCTGAAACCGGATCCCAAGCGGTTCACAATCGGAAACGCAAAATTCGAATCGTGATGGCAGCTCAGGACCACGAGCCGATCGGATGGCCCGGCCGGCTCGAACTTCGCAATCACGTTCGAGGACTTCTTCTCGGGAAAGGCCCGGTCGATCAGTTCCCGGTTCAGGATCAGGTTGAACAGGAGGATCAGGGTTGAGCCCGCGGAGCAGGTAAAGGAAAGGAAAGGAGCGAAAGGGTACAGGCACAGGGCGAGGAAGAAGAGGGCGATGGGCCATCGAAAGGTTGCCCGGTAAGCACCGGGGTGGCAGGTGAACGTTTCCAGGCGGGTCTGGTCCGTGTGTTTCGCCCACTCGTTTCTGATGTACTCAGCGCACCTCGCCTCAGCGTCACTGCACGGCGGGCGTGGACCGATCCGATCGCAGATCCATCGGATGTGGTCCCGCATCTTCCGGGTGGTTTCTTCCTTCGATTCCATGGGGCTGCGAGAGTCGGGGATCGAATCAGATCAGGCCCAGCGCCTGGAGTTTCATGCCGAGATTCATGTCCCCTTTGAAGGTCAGCTTTCCGGTCATGAAGGCCTTCTGTCCGGAGAGTTTTCCAGTGACCAGTTTCACGTAATCCTTGTCCTTCATGATCAGGGTCATGTTCGGGCTGTCGGCCTTTCCGTCCGTTACCTCGAGCTTCTGGTCTTTGATCGTAAGAACCCACTCCCCGCCGTTCTCCCCGGAGATCTTGAACTGCACCACGGCGGACAGTCCGGCCGCCTTTTCCGGATCGAAGTTCTCGGGTAGCACCTTGTCCAGGAATTCCTTTGGCGTGCTGACTTCCATGGCCCTTCTCCTTTTTCGAAATCTCAAACGTCGGCCAAGCATAGCGAAAGCCTGACGAGACGTAAAGGAAACCCCCTTCAGCCGATCCAGTTGTTCTTTTTGCAGGGTTGTTATATACACATTGGGTTAGTTTTAAAGGCAAGGCTTGCCGCATGGAGACAAGAGGGAGCATGAACCGATGAGAATTCCAGCCAGGCGATTCACAGGATTCTTCCTCCTTGCCCTTTGGATGGTCGCTTTCCCGGCCCAGGGCGTCCGGGCCGATGTGGAACCAGGGGATGTGATCGACAAGAGCAACTACGAGAAGATCGAGAACCTGGTGCCCGATTTCGTCCTCGACTGGGTCAAGACAGGCGATCTCACCATGAAGATCGGGAAGCTCAACTACGACGCCAAGAAGTTCTATCCCCAGGTGGTAAAGGACAACTGGGAGGCGAACATCGGGCGGTACAAGATCAATGAACACAACGGGATGATCGATGTACAAACCGGTGAACCGGCCCGGGGCATCCAGGGGTTGCCCTTCCCGGAACCGGATCCGGCAGACCCGACCTTTCCGGTCATGTTGATGTGGAACTACGTGTTCAAGGAGAGCTACCTTCAGGGCACCGTAAAGGAGAAGCTGGCGTGGCTCATCATCGGCCGCCGGGGTCTGGAAAAGACCCTGATCCTGGATCAGTACTTCACGCAGTTGGATCCCACGAAATCCGACAATGATCACGCCATGGTCACGATTTTCCGGCAGCCTTTCAGTATGGCGGGTATCGGTACGCTGGCCATCTTTTCCTTGAACCCCCTGCAGCATGGTATCCGGTATGCCTACACCCCCGAGTTGAGGCGGGTGAAGCGGCTGTCCCACAGGGTGGCCGGTTCCGACACCCACTTCGGCCTGGACGGCGCCCCGGACGACTCCTGGGTCGGCGGGCCCAAGGCCAACATCGATGAAGGCGTCTACCGCTACATCGGGGAACGGGATGCCCTGGTCTGTTATCACTCCCCTGACTCGCGCAAGATCGATTGGAACGAGAAGGGAGAGCTGGAGATGGGATACGCCTCGACGGGGGTCAAGAATGTCCTCGGATTCGAAGACGACGGCTGGCAGGGTGCTCCCTGGCATGTCATGGACGTGATCTGGGTGAAGTCAAAGGTCTGGGTCGTCGAGTCGCGCAGCAAGGACCCGAATTACGGGTACGGTCCGTGTGAGGGCTGGATCGAGCAGGGGACCTCTTTCCATGTCTTCAAGCGCATTACGGATCCGAGCGGCAAGCTCTGGAAGGGGGCTTATCATCCCGCGCAAGCGATCGAAACCCCGGATGGCAAGTTTCGCCTCGTCAAGGACATGGCCTGGATAGAGGTGGACATGAGGCGTGACCACGGCACCGCGCTCTGTGGTCCGCAGAGAGAGGGAGGGTATCGAAAGATATTCGCCAGGGACGTAGATCCGATCATTTTCACGAGGGCAGGTTTCATCAAGTTCTACAAATGAGCTTCCTCGAGGAGAAGCATGCGGTCCGGGAAGAGGATACAGCGGCTTGGGTTGCTCATCGTTTCGGTTTGTTGCTCCTTCCTTCAGGTGGTTTCTCACGCGGGCGAACCCCCTTCTGCTTCGGTCGATGTGAACCTCTTCGCATCGGCGATGCTCTCCGGCGGGGATTCTCTGATGGTTGGGGACAGGGGAAAAGTCTTTCTGTCCAGGGGCGGGGCCGGAACCTGGGAGGAGATCGAGAGCGGAACGACAAGATCTCTGGCGGCTGTATGCTTCCCGAACGATCGACACGGCTGGATCGCCGGACAGGGGGGTGTGATTCTTCACACCGGAGACGGGGGCGGGACATGGACGGCACAGTCTTCCGGCGTCGATACCTACCTGCTGGATATCGATTTCGTTGACCCTTATCACGGTGTCGCAGTCGGCGCGGATTCCACAGTCGTATTCACGACCGACGGTGGGACGACGTGGAGGAACGCCGCCTTCGGGTCGTCGCTGGATCTTGCGGAAGAGATCAACCTGTTTGCCCTTGTCATGATGGACGAGAAGAAGGCCTGCATCACGGGCGACGGAGGCAGGATCTTCGTCTCCGAAGATGGCGGGGAGCGGTGGGTGGAATCGAAATCCCCTCTCTACGACGAAGAGATGATGGAGGGAAGGATTCTGTATTCCATGACCTATGATTCCGGCATCCTCTACGCGGTGGGTGTCGACGGCGTTCTGGTGAACTCGACGGACCAGGGAAAGACCTGGAAGGAACGAGCCACCGGGTTCACCGGACCGGAGTTGTACTGCATCGACGTGGTGAACGGCGCGGGCCTGGCCGCGGGCTCGGGCGGGCACATCATTCGGACGTCCGACGGAGGCTCCTCCTGGCAGGTGATGGACGTGCCCGAAGAGATTACGCGGTTCTGGTTGAGTGGGATCGATCTTCAGGAGACCGTCGCCGGGGGCGTCCGAGGCCTCCTTGTCGGACAAGACGGCACAGCCGGTCGTTTGGACGGCGGGGCCCTGAGCTGGTAGGAGAACGCGCACCGGGAAAGGAACATCTTGGACATGAGCTCCGTTGTGCGATTTCGGACCCCGATCCTGATCTTCTTGCTGGCCGTCACGGCCTTCCTGTGCTCACAGCTCGGAAACATCCGATTGACAGCCGACCCTCTGGCTTCCATGTACCCCTCCGGGCACCCCTTTCTGCCGGCCCTGCAAGCCATCAAGAAGATGGCGCCCGAGCCTCGCATGCTGATCGCCATCCTCGAGGTGAAGAAGGGGGACATCTACAACCAGGAGACGGTCCGGAAGATCGACAGGATAACAAAGGGGTTGATGGATGTCGAAGGGGTTCTTCCCGGCGGGATCACCTCCGTGACCCGCGGAATGGACCACTACGAGAACACGGGAGAAGGGCTCGCCATGGGCTCCATCCTGGGGATGAGGTGGCCGGAGACAGAGGAGGATTTCCAGGCCTTGAAGCGCAAGGTCGCCGTGAATCCGAGGGGACCGGGCCGGTTCGTTTCATACGACGGGACCGCTGCGATGATCACTGCCCCCCTGATAGACGGAAACGAAGAGGCGCTGATGGGGAGCCTGCCGGGCGGGGTGGAGGCGATCCGGTCCAGGGAAGAGGATGCCCGTCACGATCTCTATTTCATGGGGCCGCAGCTCATCGAAGCCCAGATGACCGACCTGGGCAGCCGACACATCCCCGTCGCGGCCGCTGCAACGTCCCTTCTCATCCTGACGGCCCTGCTCGCGTATTTCCGTACCCTTAGGGGGGTGTTACTGCCCGTGGTCGTCATGGTCCTGTCCCTCCTGTGGACGCTCGGAATGCTCGGTGCGAGCGGCGTGGCGTTCAACCCGATGCCCCTCGTGTTTCCCTTGATCCTGGGGCTGTTCTCGCTGGTGTACGGGGTCCTGGTCGTCGAACAGTATGAGAGAGCGTATCCGCGCACAAGGGACAAGATCCAGGCGATCCGTGTAGCCTACGGCCGTGCCCCGGTTGCGGGATCCATCGCAACGACAGGTCTGGTCCTTGTCTCCCTGTTTGCGGCCCCGGTTCCCATGTTCCACTCCCTGGGGTGGCTGGGCCTTTTCTGGCTCGTCGGCACAGGGGCCGTGGTAGGCCTTCTCCTCCCGGTCTTGCTCTTTCTTGTTCGTGGGCCGGGCAGGAGCCGATCCGGCCGGATTCCGGGCCCCTCCGTTGCCGTTGCCCCGCCCGGGGCCTCCTTCGGAAAGGGGAGGCCCCTTCTGTTGGGTTTCCTGACGGCCCTCCTGGTTGTCGGTGCCGTTTCGGTGAAGGGGCTCGAGGTGGGCGACAATGTTCCCGGCCCGTCCTACATCTCGCCGGGGCACCCGTGGAATGTCTGCTTCCAGGTGATGGCTGAGAAGTTCATGGGTCCCTACCAGCTTCTGGTATACGTGAAGGCGAACGAAGAGGGGGGGCTGCTGGATCCCGAGGCGCTCCACGAGATCGGGGATTTCAGCCGCTATCTGAGGAAGCAACTGGGCGCGAGGGACAGCATTGCCTTTGACATGATGGTCAAGTCGGCCCGCAACATGATGATGGACGGAAACCCGAAGTGGCAGACCGTCCCCCTGTCCAGGGAGCAGGTGAAAGGAATGGGTGAGCTTGTCGTCGACCAGGGAGGGGTGGAGGACTTCATCGACGAGACCTTTACGGAGGCGACCATTTCCCCCTTCTTCCCCGAGATAGAGGCCGTACGGATCGACGAATACGCTTCCGCGATGCAGGGCTATATCGACCGGCATCCGTCCGACCGGCTCGACTTCCGTCTCGGAGGCGGTCTGCTCGGCATGACCAAGGCAGTCAACGACGGGACGCGGGATGTGTACGGCAAGACCCTGGCGGTCGCCTTTGTCCTGGTTTTCGTTGCCGGGGTTCTGGTCACGGGTTCGTTGCGATCGAGCCTCGTGGCCGTCCTTCCCGTCGCCGCAGCGCAGGGGGTGGTCTGGACGATCATGGCCGCTGCGGGGAGCAAGATCAACATGCCCGTCGTCCTCGTATCGGCCGTGGCGGTCGGGTTCTGCTCGGTCTTCGGCTACAACCTGATTCGTGAGATCCATGAGCCGGCCCACGGGTCCAATCCGCGTGCGTCGGAAGTTGGAGCCCCCTTCAGAGGGGGACCTGGCACGGTCCTTTTCCTGGGAGGGCTCGTTCTTGCCGCCCTGTTCCCCTGGTTCTTCATCGGTCTGAGATTTGCGAGCCAGATGGCCCTCGCCCTGGGTGCAACCGTATTCCCGGCGGCGGTTGGGTCCGTTTTGTTTGTTCCCGCATTCACGGAGCGACGCGCATCAGGATCCCCGGCGAATGCGGTGGAGGAAGATTCTGCATGAGACGGTACGCGTGGTTGTTGTGTTGCTCGTTGCTCTTGATCCTGATGGACCCGGAAAGTTGCCGGGCGATCCTGACAGACAAGAAGAACGGAAAATGGAGCCTCCTCGGGAGGCTCAAGCTGGAGGCCACCTTCCGGACGGTCGACACGCCGGACAACAACCCGATTCCGATCGAGGCCGGCGATCTCGTCACCCAGCGGAACCTCTTGTTTATCGAGTGGCAGCACGACGTGGGGAAGATCGCGTCCCGAATGTCCTTCAACTACTTTCTGCAGTTCCGGTTTTTTTACGACAGCGCGTGGGACGTGGGGCCGGATGTGCTCAAGGACGAACCCACTCGGAACTACTACCTTTTCAATAACCGGGACCAGATCAACGACCTGAAATGGGACGCGGACCTGTTCCTCGGATATTTCGATCTCTCGGGCGGACCCGTATTTCTGCGGGTGGGCAGGCAGGTCATGTCCTGGGGAGAGATGACCACCCTTCGGATCCTGGACGGAATCAACCCGACGGACAACACCTCGCTGGCCGTGGACCTGCTGGAGCGTCTCGTGCCGCTCTTCATGGTGCGGATGAACCTGGCCTTCGAGTACGTGGGCCCCTTTTCCTCGGTATCGGTTGAAGGATATTACGTTCCCGGCAAGATCGACAACACGAATGGGGAAGAGATCATCAACGGCTCGCCGATCATCCCTCCCGTCGGCCAAAACACGATCGAAGACCTCAAGGACCCCCTCTCCCTGGGCAGCCTCATGCAGCTCACGCAACAGGTCGAAGACACCTACGATGCAGACCGATACGGCGTCAAACTCGGCCTCATGCTCGAGGGCCTGGAGATGAATTTTGCCTACTACCGCGCCTATTCGGATATTCCGGTTCCCTGGCTGGATGTCGCCGGTTTCCGGCCGATCCATCTCACCTGGCCGGATGTGGTGGGGGCCATCATCTCGGACGATCCTATCGGGACGCTCCTCAGGGGCCAAAAGCTCGATGTCATCCTCAAGCTGGACAAGGTGGACGTGTACGGCGGCAGCTTCAACTACAACTGGGGAATGATCGACACGGTCATACGAGGCGAGTTCGGCCTTTTCAAGAACGTGCCGAAGATGACGCCCGGGAGCGTGCGGGACATGATCGAAGGCCTGGGGAGCAAGGTCTACCTTCCTCCTCCGGTCGATGACATCACCCTGGCGGATGTCCTGCAACACGTCGACCTGGGCGATATCGAGGATGAGATCCTGCCCTTTACGAGCGGGCAACTCGCCACGTTCGATGAGTTGAGGTACGGGCTCGGCCTGGACAAGTGGACCAAGGTCCCACATCTCGGTCGTGAGGACTTCCTGTTCATCTTCGAATATGTGGGGAAGCATATCCTGGGATACGAGGAAAACACGATCCTGCAACCGTGGAGAGGCCCGAACAACGAGGTCATCTACGAGCCGGAGTGGAGCAACACTTTCCTTTTCATCATTACAACGAACTACCTCAACGGGAACCTGAGCCCCCGGCTCATCACGATGTACGAAATAGAACCCAGCGCCCTGTCGTTCATCCCTTCCCTGACCTACGATTGGAAGACCCTCACCTTCGGAATCTCCTATTTTCATACGATTTCGGACACTTACGAGGGAAGGCTGGGGATGCTGGAATCCCGTAACGAGCTGTCCTTCAATTTTGTATGGAATTTCTAGATTCTCTTGTTTTCCCCTTTCTGTGGAAAGGGCCTGTCGGGCACCGGCTTGACTGTGAGAAGAGTCATCTGTGATACTGAGGGCGGCCATGGCAACCATGGGGGTGGGGACTCCCGGAAAAGGACCCCAGAAGGCGGGTCGTCCGGGAAGCTATGCGGCCCAGGCACGAGCAGACGGGGATCACCCGGTCGCCACGACGAGTCGATCCGTTACGGCATCCAGGGGGGCTAGACGATGAAGATATTTCTAGACACAGCGAACGTAGACCACATCCGAGAGGCCAATGCCCTTGGGATTGTCGACGGCGTGACCACCAACCCGAGCCTCATTGCCAAGGAGGGGAAGGATTTCCGGGAGGTAGTAAACGAAATCTGCTCCATCGTGGACGGGCCGATCAGCGCAGAGGTCGTCAGCCTGGAGGCGGACGGGATGATGGCCGAGGCGGCAGACCTGGTCAAGATCCACAAGAATATCGTCATCAAGCTCCCGATGACTGCGGAAGGGCTCAAGGCCGCGTCGGAATGCAGCCGGAAGGGCATCAAGACGAACGTGACGCTCGTGTTCTCCCCTTCCCAGGCCCTGCTGGCCGCCAAGGCGGGTGCCAGCTACGTCTCCCCCTTCGTAGGCAGGCTGGACGATATCAGCCACGTGGGGATGGATCTGGTGGAACAGGTGGTGACGGTCCTCGAAAACTACGCATACGAGACGGAAGTCATCGTTGCGTCTATCCGTAACCCCATTCATTTCGTCGAAGCGGGCATGATGGGGGCGCACATATCGACCCTGCCGTACAAGGTCCTGATGCAGTTGATCGAACATCCCCTCACCGACATCGGTCTGAAGAAATTTCTGGCCGACTGGGAAAAAGTGCCAAAGAAGTAGGGAGTTGCAGGGCACTCCCGAAGCTGGGTCGTTCAGATCGACCATCCGGAGATCGGTGCCTGTCCCCCCATCTCCACCCTGACCTTGGGGACGAAATCCACCGTGTATTCCGCGCCCCGGCAGGCCTCCGAGGGTCTTTTCTGTTAATTACATGTGTGATTCGGTCCTGGGCCCGTCTCCTTCCTGATGCAACCAACGTATCTAGAATAATATCTAATGCAGTACAAAGATGTTGAAGCCATCTTCATGTAGGACTTGTTCGATGGATGTCGCTGCCATAGATCCTGGCCCCGCGACGCTTCCTTTTCCTACATTTCTGTGTCTAAGTGTTTGTGGGTTGTGGGAATCGATCGACCCTTCTCGGCATAACTGCCTGGTTGTTTTCAACTTTTCCTCGAGGCCCCGTCCATGGCACGAGCGTTGCTCTATGGAAGCCGTATACGATCACTCACCGCTTGGGACGATCCCTTGGCGTTGCTCCATAGAGACCGAAAACATATCCCAAGAGGATTTGGAACGACCCCCATGAACTCTCCCGTTGAGGAGCTACAGAAAAAGAGGGAAGCACTGGTCACAAGATTCGTGAAGGGGCGCGTGTCCGACTTTCTGGATCAGCACGCCCAGATCCTGGACGACTATTTCCAGGAAAGCTTCGCCAGGAGTTCGGTGGGTCCCCGGATGCACATGGAGAAGAACCCATGTGTACTGATCGCCCTCGGAGGCTACGGGAGGAAAGAACAGTGCCTCCACTCCGACGTGGACGTTCTGCTTCTTTTCAAGAAGCGGGTGCCGGAGGAGGCAAAAGAACTCGTCCAGGAGATCTTTTACCCCTTGTGGGACATCGGGCTGGAGGTGGGTCACGGGACCCGCTCGCTGCGCGAATGCACCCGGATCGCCACCGAGGATTTCGAGGTCCTGACGTCCATGCTCGACGCCCGTTTCCTCTGCGGGATCTCCTCACTCTATTCGGACCTCAAGGAAGGGATCCAGGACAAGGTGCTCAAGAGGCGTGGCCGCTCGCTGCTGAAATGGCTCGTCGAGACGAGCCAGGCTCGTCACGCCCAGTACGGAGACTCTGCCTACCTTCTGGAACCGAACGTAAAGGAGGGCCTCGGAGGATTGAGGGACTACCATGCGATCCACTGGATCGCATGGTGCAAATACCGTGTGAAGCAAGTCAGCGAGCTCGTAGACAACGGACATCTCGCACGGGACGAGTACGAGGGCCTTTCCGAGGCCGTTTCTTTCATCTGGAAGGTGAGAAACTGGCTGCACAGGATTACGGGCAGGAAGTGCGACCAGCTCTACTTGGAGCATCAGGTGAAGCTGGCCGGGGATCTGGGGTTCGAGGATGTGAACGGACAGCAGGCCGTGGAGAGGTGTCTGGGCGAGATGCACGGCCACATGGAGTTCGTCAAGCACCTCCATCGGAGCTTCCTGAACAGAGTGATGCCCAGGGGACAGAAGCCCTACCGAAGGAAGATCGTGTCCCGCTTGCGTGTTCCGGGCTTGCGGATTCTCAACGAGGCCCTGCATTTCGAATCCCCCGAGGCAGTCCGGCAGAACCCCCTCCTGTTGATCAAGATCTTCGAGCAGAGCGCCCTGCTGGGCATGCCCCTTTCGATCGATGCCGTTCGCCTCGTGCGGAAATGCCTGGCCATGATCGACGAGGGCTACCGAAGCTCGGATGCCGTGGTCCAGTCGATGCGGCGCATTCTCGTGTCGCCGCCCCAGACCTTCAACGTCCTCAACGAGATGCTCAACACGGGCATCCTGGTCGCTCTCGTGCCGGAGATGAAGGCGATCGTCAACCGGATTCAATACGACGAATACCACGTACATCCCGTGGACAAGCATTCCCTCCTGGCCGTGCGCTTCTTGAAGAACCTCACCGATCCGCAATCCGAAGAAGGCGGTGCTCTCTACCCGCAGCTTCTCGAGGAGGTGTCCGATCCGGAGCTTGTCCTCTGGGCGGCCCTGTTACACGACGTGGGCAAAGGGGTGCCGGAAAAGCACCATTCCGAGCAGGGCGCCGAGATCGTTCGAGGGGTCTTCGCAAGGATGGGCTTTTCTTCGGACCGGATCGACACAATTTCCTTCCTGGTGAGGGAACATTTGTCCATGGTCAAGACCGCCACCCAGCGGGACATCCAGGACGAGAAGCTCGTGGTGCAGTTCGCGAGAAAATTCCATCAGATCGATGATCTCAAGATGCTCTACCTCCTGACCGTGGCCGACTGCATGGCCACGGGGCCGAAGGCGTGGAATTCCTGGACGGACGTACTTCTGCGGGAGCTCTTCTTCAAGGTTCATCACATCCTGCGCAAGGGGGAGCTGGCCACGAGAACATCAGGGGAAATTGTCGAGAAGAAGAGGGAAGAGGTGTTCCGCAACGTCCACAGCATGCCCCGGCAGAAGCTGGAGGCCCTCTTCGAGAACATGTCGCCCCGGTACCTGCTGTATACCCCATCCAAAGACATGGTCCGTCACGTGGAGCTGTACCAGATGCTCGGTGACGCCCCCTTTGTAATCGATCCCGGAACAGGCCCGACAGACGATTTCAGGACCGTCACGGTGTGCGCCAAGGACCGGCCCGGGTTGTTCTCGAGCATTGCGGGCGTTCTCACGTTGAACAATCTGGACATCCTGAAAGCCAACATCTACACATGGCGCAACCAGATCGGCCTGGACATCTTTACCGTTCGGGCCCCACGGGACGGCCTGCGCGAAGACGAGCTCTGGCGCAAGCTGAGGAACGATCTGTACGCCGCACTCTCCGGCGAGCTGGACCTTGACGCTGCCCTGGAGGAGAAGGTTCTCTCCTACAGGGTGGCTCGCAAGGCCGGTCCGAGAAAGCCGGACAGGGTTGTGGTGGACAACGAGAACTCCGGCTTTTTCACGATCGTCGAGGTCCATACCCACGACTTTCCGGGGCTCCTCTACAAGGTCACCAACGCCCTGTCTCGTCGAAACCTGGATGTTCTGATTGCCAAGATCGCAACGGATGTCGACCAGGTCGTGGACATCTTCTACGTCCGCGACATGGATGGGCAGAAGGTGGGCAACGAAGAGGCCGTGGCCGGCATCAAGAATGCGATTGGGCTGGTTCTGAAAAACGGCAGCGAGCCATAGAGAAAACCACACTTTTGTTGGTAAAATAGAGACATGGCTACAGTTTTGTAGTTTTATGACGAGACAGTGGAAGCGAGCTGTTTTTTAAAGAACTGATTTTGTTTCATTAATTCGATCACGCCCCTTGGCACGGTTATTGCCAATCCACAAGGACAAGCAGGGACATCTCACAGGCATACGGTCAGGGCTATGGGTCCTGGGAACAATCTACCTGAACAGATGAAGGAGAAGAGGACAATGAGCGAGTTCAAAAACCCGGCAGACGTCGTGAAGTTCATCCGGGAAGAAAAAATCGAAATCGTGGACCTCCGATTCATGGATTTCCCCGGCATGTGGCAGCATTTCTCCGTGCCGCCGAGAGAGATCGAAGAAGAGACCTTTGAAGAGGGCCTCGGGTTCGACGGATCGAGTATCCGTGGATGGCAGGCGATCAACGAGTCGGACATGCTCGTCAAGCCTGTTCCCGGGACCGCCTTCCTGGACCCCTTCCTGGCCGCAAAGACCCTCACCATCATCTGCAACATCTGCGACCCGGTCACGGGCGAGGACTACACGCGGGACCCGCGAAACATCGCTCGAAAGGCGGAGAACTATGTGAAGAGCCTGGGCCTTGCGGACACCGCCTATTTCGGGCCTGAAGCCGAGTTCTTCATCTTCGATGACATCCGGTTCGACCAGAACGAGCACGAGGGCTACTACCATATCGACTCGGTGGAGGGGCGCTGGAACACAGGTCGCGTGGAAAGCCCGAACCTCGGATACAAGCCCCGATACAAGGAAGGCTACTTCCCGGTTCCGCCCACGGACAGCCAGCAGGACCTGCGCAGCGAGATGGTGCTCACCCTCGAGAAGATGGGCATCCGGGTCGAGGCGCAGCATCACGAAGTGGCTACCGGCGGCCAGGCGGAAATCGATATGCGCTTCATGCCCCTGGTCGAAATGGCGGACAAGCTGCTCATGTACAAGTACGTGATCAAGAACACGGCACGCCAGCATAACAAGACGGTGACGTTCATGCCCAAGCCGCTGTTCAACGACAACGGGAGCGGCATGCACACGCACCTGTCCCTGTGGAAGGATGGAGAGAACCTGTTTGCGGGCGACAAGTACGCAGGGCTTTCAGACATGGCGCTCTACGCGATCGGTGGCTTGCTCAAACATGCGCCGTCGCTGCTCGCCTTCACGAACCCGACCACGAACAGCTACAAGAGGCTCGTCCCCGGGTTCGAGGCGCCGGTGAACCTGGCCTACTCGCGGCGAAACCGAAGCGCGGCCATTCGAATCCCCATGTACTCCACCTCACCCAAGTCGAAGCGCATCGAGTTCCGCTGCCCGGACCCGACCTGCAACCCGTACCTGGCCTTTTCGGCCATGCTGATGGCGGCCATCGATGGCATCCAGAACAAGATCGACCCGGGCGAGTCGCTCGACAAGGACATTTACGATCTCCCCCCAGAGGAACTGGCCAAGGTGCCGCAGACACCCGGGACCCTGCGCGAAGCGCTCAACGCTCTCGAAGCCGACAACGCCTACTTGCTTAAAGGGGACGTGTTCACCGAGGACGTGGTCGAAACCTGGATCTACTACAAGATGACCAACGAAGTGCAGGCACTCGACCTTCGCCCCCATCCCTGGGAGTTTGCCCTGTACTACGACGCGTAACATCAGGGATCAGGCCCTGACGCCGCCACCCTGGAAAAGAGGGGGTTCCCCGAAGGGAACCCCCATCTGTTTCGTCCTCCAAATCAGTGGCTGTCATCTGACCGCAATACGTTGTGTCACCAACGCCCTTGCCCGCAATCGCCATCCCTGCTACGCTTCCCGCTGCGGGTTTAACCCGCAGCGGGCACCAACAACCTCGTTCTTTAAACACAATCTGAATTCAGGGCCGCCGATCGATGCCGCTCAATATCGTTCTCGTGCATCCACAAGTCCCCAACAACACGGGCAACATCGGCCGCCTGTGCGTGGCCACCAACTCGACGCTTCACCTCGTCGACCCCCTCGGCTTTGATCTGACCGACAAGAAGCTCAAGCGCGCGGGCCTTGATTACTGGCCGCACCTGACCTATCACCGGCACCCGAACTTTGAAGCCTTTGAGCAGGCCAAGGCAGGAGAAAACCTCGTCTTCTTCAGCTCTAATGTGGGAAGACCCTACTGGGAGGTTGCCTTTAAAGAGAATGATTTTCTCGTTTTCGGATGTGAAGAAAGCGGCCTGCCCGCGGACATCATCGAGGCGAACCGGGAAGGCTGCTTTACCATTCCCCTGTATAATGAGAAAGTGAGAAGTCTCAACTTATCCAATGCGGTGGCCATTGTTCTGTTTGAGGCCATGCGGCAGGCAAGCCGGTCGTAGGTCCCCCGGATGTTCTTGGTCAGGGGGTTCTTCATTTTCTTTCATGCCCGGAGACGGCGGTTTCAACCCCCAGGCCGTATTCCGCCAGGAGTTCCTGCTGCTTCTCCCGGTTCCTTTCCGGCTCCCAGTTGCCGATGATGCGGGTTGCCTCGTCCGGATGTCTCGGTGTCTTCCCTGCTCGACGGAACGGGAGAAAGACGCATTCCGGCAAAGAGGCGGTCACGCCGTAGAGCCCGCCGGTTATACAATGGGTCTTTCCCATCGGTAAGAGAACGGGGCTCGATCCCAGCTGCACGATGCCCGTGATGACATTACCCACTCCCGCTACCGGCCGCAATGGAAGAAGCGCGGCCCTCAAATCTTCCGTGTAGATCAGGCGCCAGCTCTTGTAGACGTGAGGGTCAGACTTCGAAAAAGGAACGAAGTATTCGTTCACAACGCCTTCCCCCTGGTCTTTCCGGTTCTTCATGAACAGATGGCGGGTGGACGCGTAGTACCGTTCCTGCACGACGACGAAGTTCTTTTTCGTCCACCTCTCCAGCCCCCCGGGCACGATCGACTTCAGGGGAGGGGCCTCTTCGTCGTCTTTGTCCAACGCCTCGCAGAGAACACGGTAGGTTGCTACGACGCAATTGTCTGAACCCATGCTGTAGGGAGGCCGTTCCTCCATGGGCTGCGTGTACTGCTCACGAAGGATACGGAGGATCTTCCCTGTCTTCTCAGGGGGAATACTCAACTCGAATCCGTGCATGTCCCGTTGTTGATATACGAGGTAGTACCGGAAAAAAGCATCCCTCTGAAAGTGTCCCACAACCAGCTTGTTGCTGCGACTCTCCCAGTAACCGAAAACCTCATCCTCATATCGCAAGGCCACGTGCCCGAACGTACCCGGGTAGTTGCCCTTCTTGACGATTAGCAGCTCAACACCGCTGGGAGAGGACCGGGGTACGGGTTGTTTCAAGTACGGACGGGAGCAACCGAGAGAACACAGGACAAGGAGCAGGAGTGAAAGGTTTACAGCCCGGTTGGTTTTCATTCGGTCCAGGTGGATCTTGGTTTGAGGTTCAACAGAAAGGACGGACCCTGTTACACGCTGTGTTAGATACATGGAAACCTTTTCGATTTCAACCGGCTTGCCGGAACAGGGTACATAACAGGTAATAGACGGGACATTTGTTTCCTCCGGTCCCGGGGGATAGAATGATGATGCGAATCAAGGGAAGAAGACGTTTATGAAACCGAGCCTCGAAAACCTGAAGGCCCTGTGCCTGGATGTGGATCCGAGGTTAGTCGAGGAGCACCTTTCCCGCCTGAATGAGAGGTACTTCGAACGCTTCTCCGAGGATGACATCCGGGAACACCTGGAAGGCTTGTCGTGTCTGAGTCCCGAAAACCCTGTGAAACTGAACATGAGAGAGACAGGGAATCACCAGGTGGACTTCACCGTCCTCGGCTTTGATCATCTCGGGGTCTTCTCCCTGATGACCGGCGTCCTGGCAGGCATGGGTTTCAACATCTCCTCCGGTGACGTGTTCACCTACCGCCGCAGAACGGAAAAATCCGGCCCGCGGAGGCTGCTCCGGGGGCGGATGCAATCCCGCCGAAAGAAGGACGCCCTCAGTCGTCGGCGAATCGTGAATCACTTCTCCGGGTCCTGGACGAGAGAGTTCCGTTTCAAGGAGTGGGCCGCAGAGTTGGAAAAGAGGCTCTGCGCCATTTTCGCCCTTCTCGAAAGACGGGACGACCTCTCGGCGGAGCAAGCAAGACACCAAGTGAACGAAATGGTGGCCAAGGAGCTGGACCGTTTTCAGCCCGACCCTTCTCCGGCTCTGTCACCCGTCCTGATCGAGGTCGACAACGAGAGCGGAGAATGCACGCGACTCAAGATCGTCTCCGAGGACACGCCCGCCTTTCTCTATTCCCTGACCCAGGCCTTCTCCCTCCACGGGATTGCGATCGAACACGTTCAAATCCGTACCCGCGAGGGGCAGATCTCCGACGAGATCGACGTGGTGGATGCCAAGGGTAAGAAAATAGAAGATCCGGAGGCCCTCAGTCGCATCAAGCTGTCCGTCCTGCTGACGAAACAGTTCACCTACTTCCTGGGGCAAGCCCCGGATCGCTACTCGGCCCTGCTTCGCTTCAAGAACCTGGTTCAAGACATACTCGACCTGCCGGCCCCCGACCGGTGGCTGGAGACCCTTTCCGACCCCCACGCTCTCCGGGACCTGGCTCTCCTTCTGGGCACGAGCGACTTCCTATGGGAGGATTTCATTCGCCTCCACTACGAGACCCTGCTTCCCATGCTCCAGCCCATCGTCCAAGGGCGGCGATTCAGTCTTCCCGAGGAAACTCTGACCGAGAGGCTGGAAGAGACCCTGCGGGGGGCCGTGGACCTGGAAGAGAAGCGCGACCGGCTGAACGCCTTCAAGGACCAGGAGATCTTCCACATCGACCTGGATCACATCCTGAACCCTGGAACGGATTTCCGGGACGTTGCCAATCGTCTGACCCGTCTTGCGGAGTCCGTGGTGAGAACGGCGAAGGGGTTCTGCTACGATCATCTCGCGGAGCGGTACGGAAGGCCCAGGACGGCTGCCGACATGGAGGCCGAGGAGGCGATTTTTGGGTTGGGAAAGCTGGGAGGGGCTGCACTGGGCTATGCCTCAGACATCGAATTTCTCCTCGTCTACGGCGACAACGGGACGACCGATGGGGAGGAACCGATCCCGAATTCCGAGTTCTATAACCGGCTGGTGCAAATGACTGCCCAATCGATCCGGGCGAAACGGGAGGGCATCTTCCAGGTGGATCTGCGGCTGCGGCCCCACGGAAGTGCGGGCCCGCTGGCGTGCAGCCTGGAAAGCTTCTGCCAGTATTACGGGCCCGGCGGGCCGGCCCACTCCTATGAAAGGCTTGCCCTGGTACGCATGCGTGCCATCGGCGGGAGTCCTGCCCTCGGCTCCCGCATGGAACGAATACGGGATGAGATCCTCTATCGGGCCCAGACGGTCGACCTCGAGGCAGTCCGGGAACTGCGGGAGAAGCAGTTTCACGAAAAGACGGAGAAGGGAAAGCAGAACGCAAAGTTCGGCCCCGGTGGCCTCGTAGATCTTGAATACAATGTTCAGATCCTCCAGGTTCTGCACGGGAACGCCCATCCGCGGCTCAAGACGCCGGAACTGCATCTGGCCCTCGCGGCGCTCTCCGATGCGGGGGTCCTCTCCCCGGACGAGACGGGCCAGCTTCTGGATGCCTATGCATTTCTCCGCCACCTGATCAACGCCATGCGAATGCTTCGGGGGTCCGCGCAGGACCTCTTTCTGCCCCCTGCCGACTCCCTGGAACTTGCGCACCTGGCAAGAAGAATGGGCTACCGGGAGAGCAGGCCGCTCGGGCCTGCCCGCCAACTCCGGATCGACTACGAGACACACACGGCGGTCATACGGGCCTTTGCCGAGCGGTATTTCGGCCGCACCTCCTTGCCCGGGCCGGTCACAGGTACCGTGGCCGACCTCGTCCTTGCCGACAGTGTGCCGGAGGAGCTCTCTCGCGAGATCCTCGAACGGGTCGGCTTCACGAACCCTCAACGTGCCTACACAAACCTGCGGGGCCTGGCGGGCAAGGGCTATCGACAACACACGTTCGCCAAGCTCACCCTTCTGGCCGTGGATGTGCTTTCCCAGACTCCGGACCCGGACATGGCGATCAACAACTGGGAGAGATTCATCCACGTCAGGACGAGTCCGGAGTTTCACTACAACCTGCTCCTGTCGCAGCCCATGCGGCTCGAAATCCTGCTGAACATTTTCGCGGGCAGCCAGTTCCTTTCCGACACGCTCGTGCGTTATCCCGGTTTTCTTGATTGGGTCATCCTGCCGGAGAACCTGCGCGGCATTCGGAAACGATCCGACATCGAAGCGGAGCTGGAGGGGTCTGTTTCCCGCCCGGGCAGCCACGAGAAGTGGATGAACAACCTGCGGCGCACCTGGAGGAGGGAGATGCTGCGAATCGGGGCGCGGGACATGGCGTTAGGCGTGCCCACGCAGGAGGTGATGGTCGATCTCACGACGGTTGCCGAAGCTATGGTGCGGATGGCCCTTCGGAAGGTTCTGGAGGAGATCAAGGAAGCGGGCAAGATCCCCGAGGGTGTGGGGAACCTGCAAGAGCACTTCTGCATCCTGGCCTTCGGAAAGCTGGGCGGGCAAGAGCTGAACTACAGCTCGGACATCGACCTGGTGGGCCTCTTTGATGCTCCTGGAGGCGCGGACCCGGATGCGCTCAAACAGCTCTATGCGAATGTCATGGAACGGGTGAGCCTCGATCTCTCTAGGCATACGGAGGCAGGATATGCCTACCGCGTTGACTTGCGCCTGCGGCCTCATGGCCAGGCGGGCGACCTCGTCCCCTCTTTTTCCGGGCTCATGGACTACTATGGTCGGGAGGCTTCTCTCTGGGAGATCCAGGCGGCCCTGAAAATCCGGCCCATTGCAGGGGATCTCGGCCTGGGAGAGCGCTTCCTCGAACAGATGAGATGCATCCTGCTGGAGCGGCGCGACACGGAAGAGATCGTCCAATCCATCGCGGGCATGCGACAGGCCTCCGTGAGGAAGGCTGCCCAATCATTGGGCAGGGGGCAAGACGTGAAGGACGGAGAAGGGGGGATTCGAGACGTGGAATTCCTCGTCCAGGGCCTGCAGCTCATCCATGGGCCGGACCGACCCGAGCTTCTCACGGGGAACACCCTGGAGGCGCTGCGTGCCCTTGAAGAGGCCCGCCTTCTGCCCAAGGCTGTCAGGGCGCAGCTTGAAGAAGATTATCTGCTTCTGCGCAGGGTCGAACACTTCCTGCAGATCCTGGAAGGGCGCCAGACGCACGCATTGCCCAAGGATCCTGCCGAACGGAAGTCTCTGGCGAGAAGGCTGTTCGGAAGGGAAGGGGACGAGACCCGCCTGGCAGAAGAGCTGGAGGCCTGCACGCTCCGTGTCCGAAAGGCCTACACGAGCCATTTGCTGGAAGCGGTGTAGTGCTAAGCCATCGAGGACGACGAGGACGATTTCTCCAAGGTGGGGCCGGCGTTGGGCCCTGACCCCTGTCTCCTATATCGCATCCTTGCCCATTTCCCCGGTTCGAATCCTGTAGACCTTCTCGACAGGCAGGACGAACACCTTCCCATCTCCGATCTTGCCGGTCTTTGCCTGCTCGAGGATGACCTCGACCGCCCTGTCGCACATGTCATCGTCGACCACGATCTCGATCTTGACCTTGGCAACGAAGTCCACGGTGTATTCCGCGCCCCTGTAGATCTCCGAATGCCCTTTCTGGCGCCCGAAACCCTTGACTTCGCATACCGTCATTCCCTTTATTCCGAGGGAAGAAAGGCCTTCCTTGACCTCTTCCAGCTTGAACGGCTTCATGATCGCCTCGATCTTCTTCATTTGGGTCCCCTCCTTGACGTGTGTTTTCGCACAACACTCGTCATCTTGCAAGTGGGGCCGTGGGGAAGGTGTCAGAAATCCCCATTCTTGTTGCAATGGGCACAGTTTTGTGTAGACTTAGATAAAAAACGACAAAAATGGTGTTGTCCCCAAGGACGGTAGAACCGAGAATCCGTTATTTCCCTACAGGGGTCGCGTGGCCAAAGAGAATCTCAAAGAAATCACCTACCTCTACGAAATCGTCAAGGCGCTGAATTCGACGATTGATTTGAAAAAATCGTTGTATGTGGTGCTGGAGATCCTTGCCGAATCCCTGGACATGAAGCGGGGAACCATAACCATTCTGAATCCTCTTCGTGATGAAATTCGTATCGAAGCGGCCCACGGGCTGACCCGGAACGCGATGCAGCGTGGCCGGTACAAGCCCGGCGAGGGGATCACGGGCCGGGTCATCGAGAAGGGAAAGCCGATCGTGGTGCCGAAGATCAGCGAGGAGCCCCAGTTCCTCGACCGGACGGCCGCACGGAGGAAGGATGAGGAGGAGATCTCGTTCATCTGCGTGCCCATCCAGAAGGGCAAGCAGGTTGTGGGCACCCTGAGCGCTGATTTTGCCTACGTCCCCGCTTCCGACCTCAAGGCGAGTGAGCGGCGCCTCTCCGTGATTGCCACCATGCTGGCCCAGCGGGTGATCAACCTCGAGACCATTCAGATGGAGCAGGAGAGCCTGCGTCTGGAGAATCTCCGGCTCCAGGAACAGCTCGCCAGCAAGCACGATATCAAGAACATCGTAGGCAACAGCAACAAGATGCGTGAGGTCTACCAGATGATCTCACAGGTGTGCCGGAGCAATGCCACGGTCCTGATCCGAGGGGAGAGCGGCACGGGGAAGGAGCTTGCGGCGAGCGCGATCCACTACAACAGCCTGCGAGCCAAACAGCCCTTCGTAAAGCTGAACTGCGCGGCTCTTCCGGCCAATATCATCGAGAGCGAGCTGTTCGGACACGAGAAGGGCGCCTTCACCGGGGCCATCCGGCAGAAGCAGGGGAAGTTCGAGCTGGCCCACAAGGGGACCATCTTCCTCGACGAGATCGGCTCCATTGGTACGGACGTCCAGTCGAACCTGCTGCGGGTGCTGCAGGAAAAGGAGTTCGAGCGCGTTGGGGGAAACAGGACCATCAAGACCGACGTTCGCGTCATCGCCGCCACCAACAAGAATCTGGAGCAGTCGGTCGAGGAGGGGTCCTTTCGGGGGGATCTCTATTATCGACTGAACGTCTTTCCGATCTATATGCCCCCCTTGCGGGAGAGAAAGACGGATGTTCTTCTTCTGGCGAACTTCTTTCTGGAGAAGTATGCGAAGGAGAACCAGAAAGAGATCCGTCGTCTCTCGACTCCGACCATTGACATGCTTATGCAGTACCACTGGCCCGGGAATGTGCGCGAGCTCGAGAACTGTATCGAAAGGGCCGTCCTGCTGTGCGATGGGAGCGTGGTCCACGGCTACCATCTTCCCCCCACCCTGCAGACCGGTGAGGAGTCGGACACCTTGCCCAACCAGTCCCTGGAGGAGGCGGTGGCCAATCTGGAGCGGGAAATCATCATCGACGCGCTGAAGAACACCCGCGGCAACATGGCCAAGGCCGCGGAGCTGGTCAGCGTGACGGAGAGGAAGTTCGCCTACAAGGCAAAGAAATACGGTGTGGATTATCGCCAGTATCGTAGCTAGCAGGGTGACCCGGAAATACCGCTGTTTTTCGGTAGAGTCGTGCCGCTGTGTGGGTTCCCGGGTTCCCTCCCCGATTTGATTGGGCTCCGTCTCCCGCTCCCCCGAAGTCGCCCTGCACAAACCGGTTAGCGAACCCGGGAACCCACACGATCCGTTGAGCTCCGGCTGGGCAAGATAGCGATTGTCTCCTTTCGAACAGCTAGCGTTACTGGGCTCAAGAAAAAGAAAAGGAGAGGCGGGTGTACACGCCGCCTCTCCTTTAAAATGCAGGGCCGGTCTGGAGCTTCTGTTCTACTGTAGCATGAAAGCTCTTTCTCCGTGGGTTGCGCTGTCCAGGCCTTCGATCTCCTCTTCATCGCTCACTCTTAACCCGCCGGTCGCAATCCTGGTGATCGAAGCCAGGACAAAGGTGGCCACAGCCGCGTAGACGATCGTTGCTATGACGCTGACCAATTGAATGACGACCTGGTTCGGATTTCCGTACAGCAGACCGGAGCCTGCTTCGTTGATTGCAGGGTTTGCAAAGATGCCGGTCGCGATGGCGCCCCAGATGCCGCAGAGGCCGTGAACGCCGAAGGCGTCCAGGGAATCATCGAATCCGAGTTTCGGCTTCAGGACCGCCACGCCCAGGTAGCCCAGGAGGCCGGAACCGATTCCGATGGCAAAGGCCCCGGAGAGGTCCACAAAGCCGGCAGCCGGCGTGATGCCCACGAGCCCGGCGACCAGTCCGGACGCAAGGCCGAGGAGGGTGGGCTTCTTCTGGACGATCCACTCGGCAAACATCCATGTCAGGGCCCCGACGCAGGCCGACGTGTTCGTGACCAGGAATGCGGACGCTGCAATGCCGTCGGAGGCCAGTTCGCTGCCTGCGTTGAAGCCGAACCAACCGAACAGGAGCATGGCGGCGCCGGCCGATGTCAGTACGATGCTCGAGGGAAACATGGTCTCCTTGCCGTATCCTCTCCTCTTGCCGAGCATCATGGCGAGGACGAGGCCCGAGACGCCCGCGTTGATGTGCACCACGGTTCCGCCGGCGAAGTCGAGGGCTCCGTGATTGCCCATCCATCCTCCGCCCCACACCCAGTGGCAGACAGGCGAATAGACGAAGATCAACCACAGCACGGCAAAGACCAGCCAGGAAGAGAACTTCATCCTCTCCACGACAGACCCACTGATGAGGGCGACCGTGATGCCGGCAAAGGTCATCTGAAAAACGACGAACAGATAGGCCGGAATGGTCCCGGACAAATCATCGACCCCGATTCCATTCAGAAAGAAGTGAGACAGGTTGCCCACGACGCCGCCCACATCCGGGCCGAAGGCAAGGGTATACCCGCAGATCATCCAGATAACAGACCCGATCACGTACGAGGTGAAGCTCAGCCCGAAGGTGTTCAGCAGGTTCTTCGATCGCGACATTCCGCCGTAGAACAGGGCAAGCCCCACCGGCGTCATGGACATCACCAGGGCCGTCGCGACGATCATCCACGCAGTGTCGCCGGTATCCAGGGTGGGTTCCTCCCCGGCGAACGCGTTCGCGGCCACCAGGAGAAGGAAGACGATAAGACCGAGTATGATTCTTTTGTTCTTCATTTCTATGACCTCCACCCTATATGGCATCTTTGCCCTGTTCTTTTGTCCGTATTCGGTAGGCCGCCTCGATGGGAAGCACGAAGACCTTTCCGTCCCCTATCTTCCCGGTGGATGCCTGCTCCAGGATCACCTCCACGACCTTGTCCACCATGTCGGCGGCTACGACGATCTCCACCTTGACCTTGGCCACGAAATCGACCGTGTACTCCGCCCCGCGGTAGATCTCCGAATGTCCCTTCTGGCGGCCGAACCCCTTGACCTCGCTCACGGTCATCCCCTTGATCCCGAGCGAGGAGAGGCCCTCTTTGAGGTCCTCCAGCTTGAAAGGCTTGATGATCGCTTCGACTTTGCGCATCCCGATACCTCCTTGTGGGTTGTTTTTGTGATCGATTTCCATACATATTACAAAAGCCGTGCCACGAGAGGAGCGAGGGGCTGGATAGGTTGTTACCGGTTGATATTGTTAGCAAAATCAACGCAAGAAGCTGGAGAACCTTGCAGCGAGAAGGGAGAAATATTTAACATAAATGTCGGAAATATTATAATTTCATACAAAAAGGTTTTTCCGGGAAGCCTGCCAAAAACCGTTCTTGCTAAAACGCGGTCTATTCTATAGATTCATGCGGATGTTAACTTGAGACGCAGGTCAGGGCACGGAAACTCGGGCAGGAAGGGAGGAAATCATGAGTGAAGATCTCTATTTCAGGCTGGGTGAGAGGTTGAATGAAAACCCGATGAAGATGCTTCTGATAGATCCGTTCCTGGATATCCTTCGTGAATTCTACACGGAGGAGGAGGCGACCCTGGGGGCCGAGTTTCCTCTCGGAGCCCACAAGGCCCCGGACTTGGCCGGGCAACTGAACCGGGAAGAAGGGGAACTGACGGAACTGTTGGAAACCATGGCGGACAAGGGGTTGATATTCGTAGCGAAAACGGAGGACGGGGACAGCGAGTATTCCCTTACCCAGTTTGTCCCGGGCGTCGTGGAGTTCCAGTTGATGCGGGGAACAGACACCCCGAAAGATCGCAAGACAGCCCGGATGCTGGAAGATTTCTTTCAAGGCGAGATGGGCAAGTTGACGGCCGAGGTCATGAAGGACCCGGAGATGGCCAAGCAGATGATGCCCGACGCCCCGGTCCGTACGGTCACGGTGGAAAAGGAACTGCCCGCCGGCAAGGAGATCTATCCCTTTGAAAAGGTCACGGAGCTGGTGAACAGAGAAACCTCCTTTGCCGCCGCCCATTGCTACTGCCGGCACCACGCCTACCTGATCGACGAACCGTGCAAGGTGGAGGATGCGCCGGCATACTCCTGTCTCTGGTTCGGAAAAGTGGCGGACTACATCGTGGACCGGAAATTCGGCAAGCGCATATCCAAGGAAGAGTGTCTCGAGATTGTGAAGGCTACCGAAGACGCGGGGCTGATTCACAACGCCGGAAACGCCATGGATCAGACGGTGGCCATGTGCAACTGCTGCGGTTGTTGCTGCGGGTTCATCAAGATGCTGAACAGCTATCCGAACAGCACGATCATCGCCGACTCCAACTTTGAAGTGGCGATCGATGTGGAGAGCTGTTCGGGATGTGGAGATTGCGTGGATCGCTGTCAGCTGAGTGCGCTGGAGCTCTCCGATGAGGTGGTCCGGGTGAACAAGGACCGCTGCGTCGGGTGCGGCAACTGTGTTACGGTCTGCCCCACCGAAAGCCTGTCCATGGTTCGACGGAAGCACGACAAGCCTCCCGTGTTGGGCGACAGGCTTGTGGGGCTCGGAGTATAGTCACCGCTGGGGCTCGATGATCACCTTCATCGAGTCCTGTTCCGCCGGGTGGGTGAGGAGGTGAAAGCCTTCGACTGCATCCGCCAGGGCAAGGCGATGGGTGATCATCTCCTTGACCGGCACCCGCTTGGACCGGATCAGGTTGAGGGCGGCGATCGAGTCGGCCGGGGGGGCTGCATAAGAGCTCGTCAACGTGATCTCGGTGCGCCAGAAGAGGTCGTTCACAGGTACGGGGATCTTGTCGTCTTCCCGTGCACCGGCAAAGAAGAGCACCGTCCCCCCTCTTTCGACGGAGTGGAGGGCCTGGGAAATCCACCTGGCGCGGCAGATGATCACCAGATCCGCCAGCATGCCGTCGTTCAGCTCCCGCAACTGTACCGGAATGTTGCGGTCCGTTGCGATGACGGCATCGGCGCCGAATCTCCGGGCCATCTCGAGGCGAAACGGAATCGTGTCCATCGCGATGATCCGGCCCGCGCCCATGGTCCGGGCCGCCTGAACGTGGAGCTGACCGGAGATGCCGCACCCTACGACGAACACGGTGTTTCCCGGTCTCAGCCGTGCGATCCTCTGCCCCCGTATCACACAGCCCAGGGGCTCGACGAAGGTCGCGTCTTCGTAGGAGACCTCCTCGCCGAACTTGAACACGCCCCGGTCCACGTTGATCGAGGGGACCCGCACGAATTCGCAGAAGCCTCCGGGATCAAAGTTCGTGGACTGCAGGGTCTTGCAGGCGCTGTGGTGTCCGTTCACGCAGTAGTGGCACGTGTTGCAGGGCACGTGGTGGGCAACGGAGACACGATCGCCCGCGCGGAAGGTCTGCACATCTTTGCCGACCTCGACCACTTCGCCCGCCACTTCGTGGCCAAGGACCAGGGGGGCCTTGTGAAGCCGATACCACTCCATGCCGTCGCTGCCGCACAGCCCGCTGGCCTCGATGCGGACCAGGATCTCGTCCGGCCCGATCTGCGGGACCGGCATCTCTTCCTCACGCACGTCCCTGTTGTTGTACCACATCGATACCCGCATGATAGGCCCCTATTTCTTCCCCTTCTTCTTCTTGCCCAGCTCTTTCTGCCTCAAGTCCTGGTAGAGCTCGTACGCCTGCTTGGGCTTCATCTTCTCGTGCACGACCTTTCCGACCGCCTTGATCATGGCGATCGGGGTGTCGGACTGGAAGATGTTCCGGCCCATGTCGACGCCCGAGGCGCCCTGATCGACCGCATTGTGAGCCATGGTGAGTGCGTCCAGCTCGGGCAGCTTCTTGCCGCCTGCCATCACGATGGGCACGGGGCAGGAAGAGGTGACCGTATCGAACCCGTCATCGATGTAGTAGGACTTCACGAAGTGGGCGCCCAGCTCGGCGCACATCCTGCAGGCAAGTCGGAAGTAGCGTGCATCCCGGGCCATGTCCTTGCCGACCGCGGTGACGGCCAGCACCGGGATCCCGTACTGGTTTCCAAGGTCCACGAGCTGGGTCATGTTCTCGATCGACTGGGTCTCGTACTCCCCGCCGATGAAGACCTGTACGGCCAGCGCGCACACGTTCAAGCGGGTCGCATCTTCCATGTCCACGGCCAGCCTCTCGTTCGAAAGCTCCTTCAGGATACTCGGGCCGCCGCTGGCCCGCAGAACGATCGCCTTGGTGAACGACGATGGGATGACCGTGCGCAGGATGCCCCGGGTGAGCATGAGGGCATCCGCATAGGGGAGGAGGGGCACGATGGACAGGTCGATGCGCTCCAGCCCGGTGGTGGGGCCCTGGAAATACCCATGGTCCACCGCCAGCATCACGGTTCGCCCTGATTTCGGGTTGAAGATGCGTGCCAGCCGGTTCTGCATGCCCCAATCCAGGGCACCTGATCCCTTCAGGAAGAATCCTTCGGTCTTTTGGGGAAGGTCCGTGAAAAAATCCTTTGCCTCTTTTCCCTTGTCCGCCTCTGGCATGTTTCTCTCTCCTTGCCCATTGTCCGGGTTCGTGACGGGGAGAGCATATTCCAAGCATGCGACAATTTCAACCCGACCCGGCTCAAGGGGCAACCGGCCGGTACCAGATCGGAGAGGTCCAGGCGCGCTCCTGGATCGTCTTGTCTATGTCGGGATCGGTGCAATGACCGGGACGTTCCTCGACGGGAAGACGGATGCAGTCGTAGGTGCTCCAGCGACAGGTCGGGTTCTCTACGACGCGGGCGTAGTAGAAGGCCCGTTCGCGAGGGTCGAATTCCGGATCGCTCCACACGGCGCAGAGCGTGTCGAACCCCTCTCCGGTAGCTTCGCAGGTGTCGAGATCTACGCTCGCCCCGTTGTTCGGGTCTCCGGCCACGTCGAACACCTTCTGGCCCGGTTCTCCCGCGAGGCTCAACCATCCCTTGATGATCTGAACGCGTTGCAGGGGCGTCCCCTCTTTCTGCCCGAAATCCGCCTCGCGCATTGCCAGGACGGCAAACCTGGGTACGGGGGCGCCCTGCGGCCGGGGCGGCAGGTCTCCCCCCATCGGGGTCCCCTGTTCGTATCCCCTTTCGACGAAATCAGACGCCTCGCACAGGCCTTCCGGGTAGTCCCAGCCCCCGAAGAAACGTACGACCATTCTCGGACCGCTGGTCCCGAATGTTTCCCGCCGCTGGAGCGCGTCGAAGATGGCGTCCCTGGAGTTTTCATCGGCCCAGACGGCGGCTAGGCCCCCTGGGTTATTGACGATCTTGCCCGGCTCCGACCGCTTCTGCGGGCCATCGTCCTGGTTTCCGTGGTGCCCCCCGTACCGGTCTTCGGCGACGGCCCCTCCGGTCGCGTTGTGGGTGTCCGTGCTTGCCAGGATGCCCAACCTGTAAGGGTTCACCCCCAACCGCTCTTCTTCTTTCAGCCCCTCGAGCAGTACGTTTCGTATGAAGTCCAGCTTTGATACGCATCCCAGATAGATCGCACCCCATGCACCGGTGCCTTCTCCGCAATCCGGGGAATCAGGGGACCGTATCTTTTCGAAGTTGCACAACTCATCCGGTTCGCCGAGCACGCCGGCGAGGCCGTTCATGCACTCCATGTCGCCTTTGTGCTGAAACACCTCGACCAGCGGCTCTGCTCTGGCCCGCAGGGCGGCAAGCCGCCGCTCCTCATCGATCGTTTCGGCGCCCGGGTATTCGGGAAAGAAGACGTTGCCGTTGCTCTCGTTCGAGTTGTGCGGGATGGCCAGTACGTCACAGCCCTCTGTGTCTTGCAGGCATGTTCGCTCGAGTTCAGCCCACAGCCCCTGAAGCGTCGGTTGATCCACGTAGGAAATCGGCAGGTCAGGTACGTTGGCGTTTCGGAAGATCACATTCCGGTGATAGTTGCTGATGCCGGGCACGCCCGTGTATTCGTACCCGACGAAGGTCGTGAAGGAACAGTCTGCAGTCCGGTCGTAGGCGGCCTGTGCGGCCTCCCGGACCTCTTCCCACACGCTTCCCGCCAGGGCAGGGCAGTCGACCGTTCCCGGGCCGCAGATGTCGTTCGGACGTTTGGGGTTCGTAAGATAGAGCTGATTCGCCATGGCAACGGTGCTCAAGAAATCTCCTCGCCGGAACAGGACGCACGTGAGTGAATCGTAGGCGCCCGAGCCGGGGGTTACACAGGCCTTGACCTCGGCGAAGAACTCGGCGTGGTCGGTCACTGCGGCGAAATCGAGGGGACGTTCGAGCCGGATGGTCTGTGTTCCCTGTCCGTTCTCTTCGAGGTGCGTCAGGGCGATCGGCTCGCCTCGTGCGAAGCGATAGGCATCCGCCGGCGTGGTTCGGACGTCCCAGATCCAGGCGTCAAAGGAAAGAGAAGTGTGAATGTGGAGATCTCCGAAATAGACGTTCCTCGACGGGTTGTGCTGCGAGCAGGGCTCGCGCGCTTCGGTGTAGTCCGTTCCCCCTCCGCCGGGGTCGGCAACAGGTGGTGGGACCTCGTCGCTGCACGCTGCAAGGGAAACCGCCATTCCTGCACACAGGAAAAAAAGGAACCAGGATCGGGACATCGCTTTTCCTCTCCCAGGACGGATGGATCAGACACGACACTAGCCGGACGGGTTGGCTCCCCTCGTGAAGACGATGGCCTCTTCCCGGTGGTCCCCTGCCTCCAGCCGGATCTCGTATCGATCGCTCAAACGCCGAATTGCCGCCCGTGTTGCTTCTTCTTGTTTTATGGCCTTCAAACGTTCCTGAACCTGGGGTCGTACCTCCGGGAAGGTCGGCGCTCTTGGCTCTGTTCTCGATGTGATTCGTACGAGATGGAACCCGTAGCTCGATTCCACGGGGCCGCACCAGGCCCCCTCCTGCAAATCCTTCAAGTCATCGGCAAAGGAGGTTCCGAAGATGGCAGCCAGTTCCTTGCCGGTCCTTCGTACGAAACGGGACCCATGGATGAATGGATCTCCGAGGTCGCCCGGATCCGTTCCGGCGGAGAGCTTGTCGAGGATTCGTTGGGCCTCTGTCGACGGAGCCGTCCCGGAACGGTTGGGGGTCAGGAAGACGTGGACCAGCGAGATCCGGCCCTCCTGTGTAAAGCGCCCTCCATGTTTTTTGAAGTGTTCCCGTAGTTCCGCCTCGGTCGGTTCGGGCACCGGATTCAGATTTTCCACCAGGAAGCCCATCTTTTGGAGGAGTCGACGGCGCACGATCGGGTCGCCCCGGTCCAGCCCGATTCTCAACGCTTCGCGGAGCAGAACTTCATCCTGGAAGAGCCTCTCGATGAGTGCCGATTCCTCCTCCGACGTAGGAGGAATGCCTGTGAGACGGAGATGGTCCTGGCGCAATCCTTCCACATGGGCCTGAGAAATCGTAATGCGATGTTCCTGCGGGGCAACCTCTCTGTACAGCAGGAAGATCGCGGTACCGATTGCGATAAACTGCCAGAGAGGCTCTCTTCGCCCCTTCCTCAGCTTGCGGGTGATCCGCTCGATCATGGATTGTTCCTCATTCGTCGATGTGTCGATGCGGGCGCGGCAATCGAGACGCCGCGGAAGCCCTTCAGGGTAGCCCTTTTCACCTTGTCCTGCAACCGGACGCGTGTAGGGTGTGTTGACACGTTCCTTGAGCCATAATAAATATGGAGGTCCTGGTGCCTGGCGAAAAAACGGTTGTCCGGGAGAAGGCATGATCGAAACGATGCGTTGGAAAGAGGGTTGCGTCGAACTCGTGGACCAGACGCTTCTTCCCTTGGAGTTGGTCTACAAGGATATCCGGAAAGTGGAGGAGATGGCCGAGGCGATCGAGAGCCTCCGTGTTCGGGGGGCGCCCGCCATCGGGATCGCAGGGGCCTTTGGGGTGGTCTTGGGGGCGGAGGAGATTCGGGAGGAGAAAGGAGAAGCCTTCCTTCGGGAACTCGAGAAGACATTCGAGCGACTTGCATCCACCCGGCCTACAGCAGTGAATCTGTTCTGGGCCCTGGATCGGATGCGAAGCGTCCTTGAGCCGAATCGTACGGAGAGCGTGGAAGAAATCCGGAGATGCCTCCTGAATGAGGCCCTGAAGATACAGGAAGAGGACAAGGCGATTTGCAGGAAGATTGGATTCAACGGAGCCGAGCTGCTCGAGGATGGGATGACCGTCCTGACCCACTGCAATGCCGGAGGACTGGCTACGGCCGATTTCGGCACGGCCCTCGGCGTGATCTACGCGGCGAAAGAGCAGGGGAAGAAGATTCACGTGTTTGCCGACGAGACGCGACCTCTTCTGCAGGGCGCCAGACTCACCGCGTGGGAATTGATGCAGAACGGGATCGAGACGACTCTCATAACCGACAACATGGCGGCCTGGGTGATGAGCCGGAAGAAGATCGACTGTGTCATTGTGGGTACGGACCGTGTGGCCCACAACGGGGATGTGGCAAACAAGATCGGTACCTATGGGGTTGCGATTTCCGCAAGAGCGCACGGGATCCCTTTCTACGTGGCCGCCCCCTTTTCGACGATAGACAGGAATCTCGCCTCCGGGGAAGACATTCCCATCGAGGAACGAAAGTCTGAGGAGATCACTTGCCTGGCCGGGAAGAGGATTGCGCCCGAATCGGTGCAGGTCTTCAACCCCGCATTTGATGTCACACCCCACGCCTATGTGACGTCCATCGTGTCCGAATGGGGTATCGCCGGGGCCCCCTATGGGGAGGCCTTTGATCGATGGGCGAAAGCAGAGGGCCAGGAATAGGAGAAACAGCATGGGTTCGATCGGAATCATCGGGGGGTCGGGGCTGGACGATCCGGCGATCCTGAAGCAACCGGAAGAGAAGATCCTCACGACCCCTTACGGGGCCCCCTCCAGCCCGGTGACCTGCGGTGAAATCGAGGGGGTGCAGGTGGCCATCCTCGCCCGGCACGGGAAGAAACACACCATCTACCCGTCCGGGGTGAATTATCGGGCGAACATCTGGGCCCTGAAGGCCTTGGGGTGCACGCACATCCTTGCGTCATCGGCTTGCGGTTCCTTGCGCGAAGCGATCGAACCCGGGCACCTGGTTTTTCTCGACCAGTTCATCGACAGGACCACGAAGCGGGAAAGCACCTTTTACGACAAGGACAGGGTCTGCCACATTCCGATGGGAGAGCCCTTCTGTCCGCAACTGAGAAGGCTCCTGATCGAGAGTGCCACCGAGCTCAAGATCGAGCATCACAATGCCGGGACCATGGTGACCATCGAAGGCCCCCGGTTTTCCACGAAGGCGGAATCGCACCTGTTTCGAAGCTGGGGATGTGATGTGATCAACATGACCACGATTCCCGAGGTCACCCTCGCCCGAGAGGCGGGCCTTTGTTATGCCACGGTTGCCATGTCCACGGACTATGACTGCTGGCACGAGACCGAGGAGGACGTGTCCATCGAGATGATCCTCGAGATCATGAGGAAGAACGCAGAGAACGTGATCCGTATCATGCTCGAGACGATTCCGAAGGTCCGGTTCACGGAATGCGGCTGCAAGGAGTTCATCAAGACGGCGGTGATCGGCGGGTGAGAGAGTTCGTATCTCAGCGTGTCCTGGATTTTTCCCGCATGATGTCCTCGAGCACGGCCTCTGCCCGGGGGCGGTCGACCTTCAGGTAGTTTGCCTCCTGACGGGGTTCCTCGCAGAGGAGGACCTGGTTCAGGTTCTCGACTGCCTCCTCGTAGTGCCCTTCTGCGGCGAGGAGTCGAGCTATGGCGATGTAGGTCGGAAGGTGGTCCGGATCCAGCCGGATCACTCGTGCACAGAGCCTCAAGGCCTCCTGTTTGTCTCCGCCGAAGACCCCGGGCATCTCCGTCAGGAACTGTGCCCTGGCCAACAAGGCGGGTGGATAATCCGGGTCGAGCTCCAGGGTCCGGTCCATCTCCCGTTTGATCTTCCGGAGTCTCCACATGGACTGCAAGATTCCCTTGAGCTGCGCGATGGCTCCGATGTTTGCCATGTAATAGAAGTGCCCTTCTTTGCCCTCCGGGTTGGCCTTGACCGCCCTGCGGCCGTACTCGACCCCCTTTTTCCAGTGCTCCAGCTTCTGTCTCTTCTGGTCGCTGCCGAGCGTTTGCCCGTAGATCTGATATCTTTTTGACATTTCCCAGAGGAGCTCGTAGTCGTTCGGCCGTAAAACGATCGCCTTTTCGTACCATTCCAGGGCCTGATCGAATCGATCCGGCGCAAGGTGATGTGTTTCGTAGAGCGCCTCGCCCTTCTCCCAGTATTCCTCCACTTGGTCCGCACGAACGGCCGCGCTTAGGCATATCGCCGCCATGGCGACAATAGGGATGAGCATCATGTGGAAGGCGAATCGCTTTCTGAGCCCCATTACGGAATCAGCCTCCGGGATAGAATCGACAAGGGGATGAACGGATTGGACGCTTCAATGTATCACAGGGTTCCTCTTCTTCACCAGCCCGCCAGCAAATCGGAGACCCGTGCCCGACCAACCGCGGTATGCGGCATTCGGTGGCTGGTGCCGATTATGCAGTTGTGTAGGCTGTTTGGTTATTCAGGTATTGGCTCCTTACTCCCCCGCCCGAAAGAGGCTCTTGGCCATGAACCTATAGATGACGGCAAGAAACCGGGCACGGGCACGAAAGCAAAGAAGGTATCAGGAGGCGCGGGGGGCCTCAGAATGCAAATCTTACCGAGAAACTGATCTCGTCATTCCGGGTGTATTGCCCCAGGTAGGTGTGCTGGTCCCCGTCGAGAAGGAGCAGGCGTGTACCGACCGACCATGCGTCCGTGATCAGGTACCTGGGCTCGAGACTGACCATCCAGAAACTGGACATGGGATTCAGCACGAGTCCTGCCTCGACGAGCAGGGTGTCTTCCAGGAATCGAGAGTTCATGCCGAGGACCATGATCAACTCGAATTCCTTGTAGATCAGGGGCTCGCCCTCGTAGTTGAGGATCGTATTCCCGACCAGTTGAAGGGTAAAGAGGTGGGCGCCCCACTGGTAGTCGACACCGCCTCCGATGGAAAGGAGGTTCTTGGGAAACGCGATCTGTGGGGAATAGGGAAACGAAACGGTCAGTCCATTCGGATGGAGCGAGATGTCGAGATCGGACAAGTCGGGAAACTCGAAATCGTCTGCAAGCTCTGGGATCGCCTCCAGGCCCACGTTGATGTAGCGGTCTTTGACGAAAGCCCCTTCTGCACGGATCGTGAAGGCGCCCCGGCTCATCGCCATATCGAGGCCGAAGACCTGAACCCGGTGCAACTGGGGTCGCAGGTTCATCCGGTAGGTAAGGTCCAAACGGGGCGGAACAAACTGCAGGTCCGCCACGATCGTTCCGTCCACCCCAAAGACCGGCTGGCGGTCGAAGCCGTAGAAATAACTCACACTGATGTCCGCACTCCCGATCGTCCGGGAGAGGCGAATCCCGAAATCGCTGTTTTCGAACGTTCGGGGGGGCAGGTCCGGTTCCGTGTTGACCTGGATGATGTCGATGGGCGGCAAGTCGATGGGCAGCCCAAAGTCAGGGGTCGGGTAGGACGTTACGGCATCGAACAAGGGCGGATACCAGCGGTCGCCCGGATCCGGCATGCGGTAGGGCACATAGAAAGGCATCCAGATGGCCTCGACCAGTACCGAAGAGAAAGAGGAGCCGAAAAGTGCCCGGACAGCCGGGATCCCTATCTTCCGTTCGAGGGAGTCTGTCGTGAAGGGATGTCGAAGATCCCAGGGGTTCAGGTTGTCCGTGGGGTTGAACTGGTCCAGGGTGCCCCAGGCGAATTTCTGGATGCCGACCCGAAGGTCCAGCTCGGAGACGTAGAAACTCAGGTAGGCTTCAGAGATTTCCACGTATCGGTCCTTGCTCGGGTAGACCTCGTCGAAACCAATCAACAGTCCGTCGTTCCTGGCAGAGAGCTGGCTTCCCTCGTAGCCGCCTCGAAACATGCCGTAGAAGCTCACGTGTTCTCCAAAGTCCGCCCGCGGCTCGAGGCTGACAAGGGCCGAGGGGTCCTCACGGGGCGTTTCCCCGTTGAACGGGATCACCCCCCTGACCTCGAGTGCCCCGTTGAGGCTGGCGGCAAAGAAGCCTTGCTCGTATTCAAGGGCCTGAAGAGGGGCGCCCAGGAGCGCAATTGCCGTGAGGAGGATGAGAGGAGTCAGGTATGGGCGGGGCCTCAGCTGAGGTCTGCCCAGAAGATGCTGTATGTTTGTCATACGGGTGTGCCTGCGCAGACGGTCGAAGAGCCTTCCTGCTCTGTTTGTCATAGACGTTCGTGGAGTCAAAGGCCGCGGGCCCCCCAAGCTTCCTAGCACACCTCTTGGTTGAAGGCAAGTGGGCAAGGAGATCGGGGACAGGCACCGATCTCTTCTATCTTTGGTGATTGTCTGAAGGAGATCGGTGCCTGTCCCCGATCTCCTTGAAGGGGGTGCTGACGGATCCTTGCGGTTTGTGGTATGTTACCCCTCTTGAAGACTGCGGACAGATTGGAAAGAAGAAGATGAAAGACGAGAACGAAAGTGTCCAGGTTTCGTTGCCCCATGGGGGCGGCTATCCCATCCTGATCGAGTGGGGCTGCATCGACAGGCTCGGCAGCCTGCTGCGCCGGCACTCGATCGAGGGGGAAGCCTTCCTCTTGAGCGACAGGACGGTCTGGGGACTGTACGGCGACGCCCTGGAGGCAGGATTGGAGGCTTCCGGGTATCGGATTCTGGAAAGACTCGTCTTGGACCCGGGGGAGGAGAGTAAAAGCCTGGCAAACTGGACGGCCGCACTCGATCGGCTCGTTGCGCTGGAAGACGGGACGGCGCGCAGTGTCTTCCTGGTCAACCTGGGCGGCGGTGTCATCGGCGATATCGGGGGTTTCGTCGCTGCCTCCTACCGGAGGGGGATCCCCTGTGTTCAGGTGCCGACGAGTCTGCTCGCTCAGGTGGACAGCAGTGTGGGCGGAAAGACCGGGGTGAACCATCCGGGAGGCAAGAACCTGATCGGCGCGTTCTACCAACCTCGGCTTGTTGTTGCCGATCTTCAAACGCTCGAGAGCCTGGACGCAAGAGAGGTCCGATCGGGTCTGGTAGAGGTCGTGAAGTACGGCCTGATCTGGGATGGGTCGTTTTTTTCTTACCTGGAGGAAAACTTTCCCCGAATCCTCAATCTCCAGGAGGAGGCGCTTCGCAAGATCGTTCGGACCTCCTGCGAGGTCAAAGCGGCTGTCGTAGGCCGAGACGAGAAGGAGGAGAAGGGCATTCGTACCCTGCTCAACCTGGGCCACACCTTCGGGCATGCCCTGGAAGCCGCGACCGACTACAGAATTTACACCCACGGGGAGGCCGTGGCAGTGGGAACGCTCTGTGCGGCGTGGATATCGGTTGCCCTGGACATGCTGCCGGCTCCTCAGTACGACCGTATCCTGTCGCTTTTCGAGGGGATCGGTCTGAGAACCCGCGTTTCGAAGTCGGAGACGGCAAGGCTGTGGGAGGCCATGAAGCGGGACAAGAAATTCATCCACGGCCGCAACCGATTCGTTCTGCTCGACGAGATCGGGAAGGCTCGGGTGGTCGAGGACATCGACCGGTCGGTTCTCGAGCAGGCCCTGGAAGCCCATCTGGAGTTAGGTCCCGGGAGCTAATACCTAACGCCGAGGCTTACGAAGGCTCTATCTCGTCCTTGAGGATCTGATTTCGCGGAGACAACGCGTTACGACATCTTCTTGATGTAATACTGGCAGGTCGATTTGGCGATGACCTTGCCCTCCGTGTCTCGACAGTCCATCTCCAACACCCACTCCCCCTTGCCCTTCTCGTCGATAGGCCGGAGCATTTCTTTCGCCTTCTCTTCGGATATGGACAGCTCACAGATGATATCGGTAAGTCCCATATTCAGGAACTGGATGTCCATGCCCTTGTTGATCGGAACGTACTTGCCGTACTCATAGGTGCAAGTGAACAGGGCGGCGCCTGCGATTTCCATCAGCATGAAGAGCGACCCCGCGTAGACGATCCCCACATGGTTCAGGTGACCTTCCTTGGGGAGTCTGAGGACAACGTGCCTTTCCTCCAGGACTTCCGCAGAGAGGCCGCTCGCCTTTATCCACGGAATGTTTCCTTCGATCATTGGCTTAAGGGTGCTGTAATCCATGTTTCGACTCCTGAATTCTTCAACGAGGTGTTTCGGCAATCCGGGGGAACTAATCCGCTACAGATCCCGAGTGCAAGGTGCGTACGTCCGCGTTGAGGCGGATCTTCCTGTAAATTCGCAGTTGGAGCCCGGGACGTATGGGCCGGTGGATATCGATCTGGTTCCAGCGAGAAAGCTGGGCAACCGTCACATCGAATTCCCGGGCGATTTCCCAGAGACTGTCCCCGGGCTTGACGGTGTACCAGATCTCTTCTCCCTTGCCCTCTGCAGGTGGGGCCTTGGCCACCTTGGGCGGGTTCTGCGGTGTGGGGCCTTTCAACCAGACGACGATCTTCTGGCCGGGGCGAATGCGCGACGACCCGTGTTTCCGGTTCCATTTCCTGAGCGAGGAGACGCTGACCCCATATCGGTGACTGATCAGCCAGAGGGAATCCCCCGGTTCCACCACGTGAACGACCTTCCGGTACCCCCGACCCGAGAGGTCCGGCAACGTGACGGGCTTCCGGGCCCGCGATTTCCGTGCTGCAACCGTGTAGCTGACCGGGAGGGGGATGATCAGGCTCTTGCCTTCCCGTATCGAGTGCCGGCTCTTCAGCCGGTTCATCGCCATGATGGAGTTCACCGAGATGCCGTAGTGCTGGGCGATGTGGGACAGGGTCTCGTTCTTGCGAATCCGGTGCCGGCGAAAGGTCAGACGTTTCGCCGGATCGAGCCGGGAATAGTAGGCCAGGAACGACTCCTTGGTTCCCAGGGGGACTTTCACCTCGTAGTTCGGATAGTCGGGGGGGGTGCAGCCGCGAAGAAGCTGGGGATTGAGCTTGTTCAGCAGAGCGAGACTCTTGCCACACCCCTTCGCGATGACGGCCAGGTCCGTGGCGTCGGGTACGGGGACTGTCTCGTAGAGCAGAGGGGCATCGTATTGAACGTCTGCAAAGCCGTACCTTCCCGGATCTTTGGCGATTGTCAGGGCGGCGAGAAACCTCGGAACATAGTTCTTCGTCTCCCGTCTCAGATACCTGTACTTGGCCAGATCCCAGAAGCACGTACTGTCGTACTTGCGGATCGCCCGGCTGAGCTTGCCTTCCCCTGCATTGTAGGCCGCCGCTGCCAGGTACCAGTCATCGAACAGGCCGTAGAGGTTCTTTAGGTAGTGTGCGGCTGCCCGGGCCGATTTCTCCAGATCCCGCCGCTCATCGATCCACCAATTGATAACGAGTCCGTACCTGCGCCCCGTTCCGGGGATGAACTGCCAGATGCCCATCGCCTTGGCGCTGGAGTAGGCATAGGGATTGAAACCGCTCTCGATCAGAGCCAGGTAAACCAGGTCTTCCGGCAGGCCCTCTTCCCGGAGGATCTGCTTCATCCTCTGGGAATAGCGGCCTGAGCGGCGCAAGGCCCTTTCCATCCATGCCTTCTGCGGGCCTTCGAACAACTCGATGAACGCCTCGACCCTTTCGTTGCTCACGACGGGCAGGACGGGGGAGTCGTCCTGGGCGAGTCTCGATTGCTCGAGTTCGGCGAGGAAGGTCACGTCCTCTGCCTCCCCGGGGGGAATCTGCATCTCCGGGTGGAGGCTCGCCTCCTCCTCGGTCTCCGCCTCAGCACCCACCTTGTCGGGCGGCTCGGCCGAGGCAAAGATCAATGCAGGGGCGCCGTCATCACAGGAAGCCGAACCCATGGCGGGCGTCTGGGAATAGCTCGAGGGCCGGTCCGTTTTCGAGGCGTAGGAATGCCGGGAAGGCGAGGCGCAGCTTCCCAGGGCGATGCCGAAAACAAAAACCCAGCAAAGCGTGCTTCTCAGGTGTCTAGCCATGTTGACCTGTTTCCAGAACAGCAGGAATGGAAGAGGTGGATATCCTGAAAGAACTTTTTCTTCTTATCGGCTGATCTCCGTGAAAAGCTAAGCGTTTACGCCGGCTCGAACCCGGATGCCTTGCGAAGGGCCGACTCGTTTTGAAACCTTGATATACTAGATTCGGGAAGCCAAAAGCAACCCCCTCAGAAGCCTTTCGCGAGGACCTACTGTAAAATGACTGTCCCTACGCCCGATCAAGGTGGGAGTAAGGATTTGCCATCATGCCGCGCATTCGTTTGACCACGGACTCCATGGTATTCCCTCGACCGCACCACCGCCAGGAGGTTATTTGCTCCGGATGAGCTTTCAATGGAACCGATCGAAGCTGATTTTCTCCTTGACACACAGCCATGTAGGTGCGTAGAGTCTCTTCATGATATAAATAATAACGTTATATTCATCCGGAATCGATGTTCCTCTGCATCCCAGGCAAGGGAGATGAATCATTGTACCACTGCAGGTTAGGATCCGGCCCTACAAGGCAGTGATTCTCTGCGCGATTCTTGGCATCCTGATCGTCTACTTGGTCATGCGACCGAAGTGGGTGGGGCGGTTGCGCGGCAAGGAAGAGAAAGGGTAGACCTGTAAGAAGGAGACACGTCGTGTTCACGAAGAGGACCTTAGCTTGTCTGGTCCGGGGTCATGGCTCCCTCTTGTATGTTCCTTTGTTCTAGACCTTTCTCAGAGAGTCGGCTCTGACCTCTGTTGTTTCGCTCCTCAATAGAGCCCGCCAGTCGCGTCGGACCTTCTCTTCACGTAGGCAATTTTCGTTCCCTGCGTGTCGAAAGCCCTTTCAACGAGCTGGTCGAATGCCCGGCCCCCATTGAACAGGTCCGGTTCGATCTCCAGCAGGTCCACGAGCCTCTTCTCGAGAGCCTCCTGGGGTTCCAGGCTGCCGTCTTCCCGGATGTGCTGAATGGAAATCCCCTCGTTGCGAAGGTGCCGGCAGACGAGGATGGTTCGGTGGCAGTCGAGCGGGTCCCGTTCCGCGCACATGAGGGCGACGCGATAGCGAAGGAGTCCCTCCCGTATTCGCCGTAAGCCCTCCTGGAAGATGGGGAGTGTGGCGATGCGTCCGTACTCGGCGCGCCCGCCCACGTAACAGCTCGACTCCACGCGTCGGGCGCCCAGTTCCCTGCCGAGAAACACGTAGGCGATCTTCGCCTTCTTGAGGTCGGCTGCAAGCACTTCCTTGTTGAACTGGGGGTGGACCCTGGAGACAGGGTGGGATCGGACGTCCACCAAAGCATTGATGCCGTGGCTGCGAAGCAGGCGCAAGAAATCGAACATCTTGTGGGCGGAATGCCCGATAGTGAAGAGTTCCTTCGTCATTTTGCGAGCATACCACAACGAAACAGCAGCCGGTAGCCGACTCCTTGTGCCTTGTCCGGATAAGAGCTAAAATAGAATGCTTGGCTCGTTGTCCTGCCATCTTCTGCAGTAAAGTCCCTCGCAGGCCGACAGGCAGTTCCCGTTATTCTCTTCTTTCGAGGGGAATCGCCCAAGTTGCTAGGTGCTGTTCTGGTTTCCGTCGGAGATTTGTGCCGGGCGACTTTGTAGGGGGAGGGAGAGACGGAACCCAGAACAGCACCTAACGGCAAGGCCCCCCCTGAAACACAGCGATATTTACTGGACAAGCCACGAGAGGACGAGCAAATTGGAGCCCTTTCCAGAGGTTGACAACGTCTGTGCGGTTGCGATCGAGTTGCCCGGCTTTTCCGACCTTATTACGGCCAATGTCTATGCCGTCGGCTCGGGGCCGCTGACCCTGATCGACGCGGCCCCCAAGTTCCCAGGGGCCTTCGAGATCCTGAAGGGTCAGCTCGAACGGGCCGGACGTGACCTGACCGACATCGAACGAATCATATTCACCCATGGCCATGTCGATCATTTCGGGCTCGCGGCCCGGATCCGAGAGGAAGTGGGCCGCCCGATCCCGTGCTTTGTCCACGCCGAGGACGCATGGAGGGTGACTGCGGAAACGTACCGCGAGGAGATGTTCGACGAGGCGGGCGAGCGACTGATGGCCCTGGTGGACATGCCGCCCGACGAGGTGGCGAAGATCAAGGAGCGCTTCTCGCTGTTTGCTATGCTCTGCGACCCGATCTTCGACGTGAAGGTGATGGAGGACGGTGATGTCTTCGAGGGTGACGACTACCGCCTCGAGGTGATTCACACACCGGGGCACACGCCGGGGACCTGCTGCCTGTACGAGAGGAGGCAGAAGATCCTGTACAGCGGGGATCACATCATCAAACACATCACCCCTAACCCGTTGTTCGAGCTCAAGAAGGAGATCCTCCGGGACCCGGACTACCAGAGCCTGACGGAGTACATCCGCTCACTGGAGAAGGTGAAGGGGATCGGCGCGAGGTATGTGTTCCCGGGACACGGGGCCTTCGTCGAAGACCTGCCGGAACTCATCGAAAGCTATCGAGGGCATCACCGGGAACGAATGGACCGGATCTGGGGGGCCTTGAAGAAGAAATCCCGTCCTCTCTACCACATTATCGATGAAGTGTTCGACTTCGTTCCCGAGTTCGACGGCTTCCTGGCCATATCGGAGATCATGGTCCATCTGGAGTTGCTGATCGAAGAGGGCCGTGCCGAGCTGGTGGATCCGGGGCCTCCCTCTTACTACCGGGCGATCGGATGATCCCGCGTCAAGGCCACCCGGCCCCCTGACGGAGAGGCCACCCAGCCCTTCTTCCCATCCGCGATCGCGATCTTCCACCACCCCTGTTCCTCATCGAGGATCGTGAACTCCGCTCCCTCGTGAAGGACGAAGAGGGTGGTGTCGCTTCGGCTGAATCCTGCGCGCACGGGGGCTTCTTCCTCCAGAAGGACCCCCCCGGCGTTCCGGAAACTCTCAGTCGCCTTCATGCCCGCCGAAGCCCCGAGAACGAGGGTCAGCAGCAGGGAGAGCCAGAGGCTCCATTTTGCCCATTCACTGTTCCGGTAGAGGTTGAAAAGGGCGGAGGACCAGAAAAGGAGGTTCAAGAGGGCAAACGTGATGAGCAACTCCCAAAGGTTCATGCCGAAGTACCAGAAGGCCAGGGTGTTCCAGAGAGAAGGGGAAGCCTCTTCGATGCGGTCCCTGGCAAGGGAACGGGCGTACTGGAGGTTTGCCTTCAGGTCCCCGTCTCTTGGGAGCAGTACGCCGGCCTTCCTGTAGTTCAGGATGGCTCTGCCGAGTTCCCCGAGACGAATATAGGTGTTCCCCAGGTTGAAGAAGACGTGCCCGTTGAGATGTCCCCTTTCCACGATCCTCTCGTACAGGTCTGCAGCCTCTTCATGCCGGTCCTCCAGATATGCCTGGTTGGCCAGGATCAGGAGGGAATGAATGGCATCTTGTTCCCGGGCCGTCGTTCCCCGGGAGGGTTCGGCTTCTTCCAGAGGGGTGCGCGCCTGCGCTTCCGTGGGGTTCGGCAGGGCCGGCGAGGGTGTCCACAGGATCAGGATCAGGAGAACCCAGGCCTGAGAGAGCCTTGTCTTGGTCTTGTTGACACCCGGTTCTTTCAAAATCTTCCCCGATTCTTTCGCGGGCCCTTAGAGCCGCTTGTCCAGATGGGCCAGGAGTTTCTGCGCCTTCTTGTACCGGGCCTCCCTCTCGCCAGCCTCCAGCCTCGTCGATACATACTGGTCGTATTCGAGTTCCTCCAGGAATTCTCGAACCCTCTGTGCCTTCTCCTCTATCATTCCCTTGTCCAGAAGGCACCGTTCGATCTCCATGGGCGTGCAGGCCATGGTGTTGAGATTCAACTTGTCACCGACCAGGCCTTTCAGGCTGCGGGAAAGCTCGCCGAAATACTCCTTGTCTTCGGGCTGGTGAATTCTCCTTTTCGCCTCTCGGAGGAGGTGGGTTGCCTTCTTTCGGGCCTCTTTCCTGCGGACGATGTGCTGGTCGGTTTCGAGCCGATCCAGTCTTCGCTTCCTCCCGTAGCAGGCGAGGAAGGTGACGGGGGGAAGCAGCAAGCTTGCCAGGATTGCGTACAGGCCCATTCCGGACGGGAACTGCCTGCGAGCGCCGGCAAGCCCGGTATGAATCGGCAGGATGTCCTTGCCCAGGATCTTGATCGAGCTCTTGGAGCCGGGGAGGGCGGCTGCCGTGACCAGATTGAGGGGCTCCTTGTCGCCGTTCTCTTCCACGGTGAGTAGGATGGGCGCCGTACTGGCGATCTGGTACGAGCCTTTTCCCGGATCGAAGTAGGGCACCTCCTGGGGGGGGATCTCGAGAGTGCCGTGCTCGATCGGAACAAGCGCCTTCTTGAAGACCTTGGTGCCGTGCAGCGTGTCTCCCTGGATGTTCACCTGGAAGCTCGGCTTGTCGGGATAGACCTTGAAGCCGGGCATTTCTCCCGGCGAAAGCTCGACCAGATCTCTCAGGTTCCCGTTGCCGGTGACCGTCACCGTCAGGGTCGTGGAATCGCCCACCTGGAGCCGGGTCTGGCCGGTCTCTGCCCGGACAACGAAGGATCCGACCAGGCCCTCGAAGCCCTCCGGCCTTCCTGCCTCGGGGAGCGGCCGGATATCGAGAGGGATCGGCCTTGCACCGAGATTCTTCATTACGGTCTGGCCGCGGGAGCCAAAGAAGGAACTGCCGAAGAAGCTGTCCATTCCGCGCTGGGCTCCCCGTTGCTGGACGACCAGCTTGCAGGTGAGTCGGGTCTCCCCGATCTGCCCCGGGTTGTCGGATAGGGGATACAGGGCCTTCTTGAGTTCGGTGACGGCGTACCGCTGGCCGTTCAAGACCTTTTCGTACTGCCTTTCTTTTCCCAGGTCCTCCACCCAGAAGCCTTGAAAGGACGGGGGGTCCCATTGGGCCTCCACCGACTGGACCCTTCGAAGGAACCGGAAGGTGTAGACGATCTGCTGGTGGACATACGGGTCCTTTACATCCACGTGCTGGGTCACGAACGCCATGGGGCGTGCTTCCGTCGAGGATGCCGCGGGAAGGATCTTGATGGAGATGGGCTGGCTCTGGTAGGTGCGGCCCTTCTTCTCGATCCGGACCGGGCCGATCGTGAAATTTCCCGCTCGCCTGGGGGTGAGAAGGTAGGTGGCCTCCACGGAGGTGTTGATCGACCCGTTTACGATCTGG
>Ga0180429_10000217_pt1 | contig 52103 bp, 41 predicted proteins | sample SS_ome_FD_132428 | JGI IMG/M metagenome (GOLD analysis project Ga0180429, IMG submission 132428) | Hypersaline lake sediment archaeal communities from the Salton Sea, California, USA - SS_1_S_1 metaG | ecosystem: Environmental > Aquatic > Non-marine Saline and Alkaline > Hypersaline > Sediment ... | reverse complement strand
GTGCTCGGAGGAGAGGCCCTTCCGATCGTGGAGATCGCTCCGAAGAGCGGCATCTACGACTACGAGAGCAAGTACACGGCGGGGATGAGCGAATACACGTGTCCCGCCGAGATCCCCGCCCTGCTCGCGGACCAGCTCAAGGCCAACGCCCTGACCGCATACGGCGCGCTCGGCTGCAGCGGCTACGCCCGGGTCGACTACCGTCTATCTCCGGCCGGGAAGCCGTTCTGTCTCGAGGCCAACACGGTCCCGGGCATGACGGAGTTCAGCCTGGTCCCGATGGCCGCCGCCGCGGTCGGCATCGGGTTCGGGGAGCTGGTCGAGAGAATCGCGGAAATGGCCGTGAAATAGGCACTTCGCTGGCACGGCTCGTGCATCTCTGCCCGTCTCGGAAGCGGTAGAATGCGAGACTTGGGCGGGGTCTGTCTGGCGGTCCGACGTGCGGCCTGCCAGCCCACCGGTCTGCGTAATTCACCACTACAGCGTGATTTAGGACGCTACGACGCCTCCGGCGCACCGTGGGGCTGTCGGGAATGGCAACAGTTTCGACAAACGCTGTTGACCGGCTCCCGGGCAGCTAGTAGCGTGTTGCACGTCTGCCCCCTGAAACGTGTCCAGAGGGCGCAGAAACCGCAATATGCACACAGACGGGGCGTTATCGAGAGCCGGAGCGCTGCTCATGACGGCGGCCTGCCGTGGAGAGGTGCGTACTCCGGGCTTGAGGGAGGTGTGCCCATGAAGGACGGGAACGTGACTAGAGTGGCCCTCGTGGTCCTGGTGGCAGTTATGGTCCTCGCGACAGCCGCCAGCGCGCAGAGGAGTGCTGTGTACAGGATCGGACAGGGCGACGCCCTGAGCATCTCCGTGTGGAGGCATCCGGACCTGGAGCGCGCGGTCGTGGTGCGCGCGAACGGTCTGATCACGTTCCCGCCGATCGGTGACGTGACCGCGGCCGGGCTGACGACCAATGAGTTGTCGAGGGAGATCATGCAGCGCCTGCGCGACTACACGCGCGAGACCACGCAGGTCACTGTGACTGTGACGCAGTTCAACAGCCGCGCGCTCTTCCTGACGGGACAGGTGGTCGCGCCCGGGAGATACAGCTTCGAGGCGATGCCCGACGTGCTTCAGCTGCTGAGCCAGGCGGGCGGCCCGCTTCCGAGCGCAGACCTCTCCAACGTGTCCATCATCAGACCGACGGCGACGGGGCCGGAGGTCACTAGCATAGACATCACGGCCTACATGCGTGGCATGGCGACCGAGCCGCTGCCGCAGTTGATGCCCGGGGACACCGTGGACGTGCCGTCGGTGATCGGCACCGGCGCCATCACGGGACAGGGCATGGTCTACATCTTCGGCGAGGTCAACGCGCCGGGGGCCTATCCGGCCGGAGACGGTACCGATCTCATGCAGCTCATCTCGGTAGCGGGGGGCGTGACGCCGGAGGCCGAGCTCGACAAGGTGGCCGTCGTAATGGACGGCGAGGACGGGCACGTCGTCGCCCGCATCGACGTCAAGAGCGTCATAGAGAACGGGACGAACACCCCCTTCATGCTCGCCAGTGGCGATCGCGTGTTCGTGCCAGGAGACGAGGCGGACGTCGGGGAGCAGATCCTCGGTGGCATAGGTCAGGTCTTCTCGTATTCGCTCGACGCAGCTTCTGCCTGGCTGCTCTTCCTCCGACTGGAGGACGAGCTGGCCGAGAATCCATAGGGGACCCGCCGGTCCGGCCTGGGACGAACAGGCGGACCGGAGCGCGACAGACATCCACTCGGGGGTAACATGACTGAGCAGGTGAGTTCACAGCTTGATCTCAGGGCCTATCTGAAGGCCGCGTGGCGGCGCAAGTGGCTCCTGATAATCCCCGTCATCGCGGCCGGCGTCATCGGCGCGGTGACGGCGCAGATGCTGCCCCCGATCTACGAGGCCAAGAGCACCGTCGTGGTGAGGGTCTCGGACCGGCTGTCCGAGCCGCTGGCGAGGCTCGTCGGGCATTCACCGATCGAGGAGCAGCTTTCTCGCTTGCAGGAGAAGGCCAAGAGCACCTCGTTCCTGGTGGAGCTCGTCAGAACGCTCGACATCGAAAAGGACGAGGCGATCCAGCGCTGGGCGCGCAGGCAGCACCAGAAGGACCCGAAGGTCTCCGTGCAGGACCTCGCGGAGTCGCGGGCCGTGAGCTACCTCAAGCCTCGCATCGCGGTCGTGCGCACTTCGTCGACCGGCTTCCAGGTCGTCGCGCGCGACTACGATCCCGAGCGCGCCACGCTGCTAGCTCAGCACATCACGAACGCCTTCGTCAGCGCGTCGAACCGCGAGCAGCTCGAGGAGATCCGTTCGATCCACGACTTCAGCATCGAGCAGCTCGTCATCTACAAGCAGAAGCTCGACGACGCGGAGAGGGCGCTGCAGGAGTTCCAGGAGAGCAGGATCAGCGGCGGGCCCGTGACGAATCCCGTCACTGCCGCGAACGTCAACCGGGTCGACGTCCTGATGAGCCAGGCGCAGGTCGAAGGCAGCGACGCCGCCGAGGTGACGAACGAGCGAAGGGCCACCCTGCGTTCGCTGGCCGGGGGGCAGTACGAGACGCTGCTCAACCTGTCGTCCCTCGCCCTCGAGACCGACTCGGCTCAGCTCGTGTCGCTCGAGCGCGAGGTCGCCGAGGTGCTCGTGCGCTCGACGACCACCGACGGCCCCGAGGTCAGTTCTCTCTACGTCAGCGCGGCCGAGAAGAAGTCGCAATTGAGGACGGAGGCGCGAAGGCTGGCGAGCGAGAGTGTGCCCGGTCTCTCTGCGGGCGTGGTCAACGCCTACGCCGAGCTCAAGATCGCCGAGGTCGAGGAGGCCATGATCGCCGAGCGCCTGCGCATCCTCAGGCGCTTCATGTGGGACTATACGCAGGGCCGGGTCAGCGCGCCAGAGGAGGAGATGGAGCTGACGCGTCTCAGGCAGGAGGTCGAGAGCAACCGCGCGCTCTATGAGGCCTTCCTGGAGCAGTCGGCCGCGGGCCAGATCACTGAGGCTCTCGAGGCTGCGCGAGCGGGCGGTCGCTTCGAGGTGATCGAGCCGCCGGTGCGTCCGACGAGCCCGGTCGCTCCGGACAAACCGATGATCTTCCTGCTGTCGCTTCTGGGCGGTCTCGTCGTCGGCCTCGGCATTGTGCTCGCGAGCGAGCAGAGCGACACGTCGTTCAAGGATGTCGACGACATCGAGCGCACGCTGGGCGTGCCTGTGATCGCGACCATTCCGGAGGCGGAGATCTTCCTCTCGATCGCGGCCAGGGAAAAGTCGCTCAGGCGGAGCGGTCGCAAGGCCACGGGCGGCGACTCGATGCTCATACGGTACATGGTGAGAGAGACCCCGATCTCGTTCGAGTTCCGGCGACTGACACGGAAGCTGGCGAAGTCGAACGGAGGGGACATCCCGAAGTCGATACTGGTCACGAGTTCCAACAGGGGAGAGGGCAAGACCACGGCAGCCGCCTGTCTGGCCATCACGCTGGCGAAGCACTACGGCCGTCGCGTCGCGCTCGTCGACTGCGACCTGCGGAAGCCCAGGGGGCACATGCTGATGGAGGTCGCTCAGCGGCCGGGCCTGACGGACGCGCTGGAGCGCGGCAACCTGCTCGGCAGCGACATCCGCTCCACCTCGCTCGAGAACCTCTTCGTCGTGCCCAGCGGCAGCCGCCGCGACGAGCCGACGTGGCTGCTCGAGTCCCTGCCGCAGTCGAGGGTAATGGCGGAGCTTCTCGGGAGCTTCGACCACGTCGTACTGGACACGGCCCCGAACGTCGCCGTGCCCGACTCGCTGCTGCTCTCAGCGGACGTTGACGGCGTGGTCATGGTGCTCCGCGCGGGCGTCACGCCGCGCGAGGTCATCATCCGGGGCGTCCAGCTGCAGCTCGAGGAGAAGGAGAACGTGGTGGGCCTGGTAGTCAACAACCTCGAGCGCGTGCTGCCCTACTACTACGACTACCGCTACTACGGATACCACCACTCTACGGAGGTGGAAGAACCGGAAGAGGCGGACGAGTCCGAGGGGAAGGAGCAGTAGCCGGGCCATGGTAGAGATCCTGTCCGTGTTCGGGACGCGTCCCGAAGCGATCAAGATGGCGCCGCTCCTGGCCGCGCTGGACCGGCGCCGCGAGCACGTGTCGTCGCGCGTCTGCGTGACGGCCCAGCACCGGGAGATGCTGGACCAGGTGCTCGAGGTGTTCGGCATCGCTCCGGACGTGGACCTCAACATAATGACGCGGGACCAGTCGCCGAGCATGGTGACCGGGTCCGTTCTCGAGAGCATGGACGGCGTGTTGTCCGACCGGCCCCCCGACCTCGTGCTTGTCCACGGAGATACCACGACCACGATGGCCGCCTCACTGGCGGCCTTCTATCACAAGATACCCGTCGGGCACGTCGAGGCGGGACTGCGGACGGGATGCCGATACTACCCGTTCCCCGAGGAGATGAACCGGGTCGTGACCGACGCGGTGGCTACGCTCCACTTCGCCCCGACCGCGACGGCGGCGGCGAACCTGGAGGCCGCGGGCGTCTCGGCCGACTCAATAACCGTGACGGGCAACACGGTCATCGACGCGCTGCTGGACGTCGCGGGGCGCCAGTACGACGAACCGCTGCCCGTCCCGACGGACAAGCGCATCGTTCTCGTCACGGCGCACCGCCGGGAGAACCACGGCGAGCCGCTCGAGCGCATCTGTAAGGCGCTGCGCGACGTCGCGGACGCCTTCCCCGACGTGCGGATCGTCTACCCCGTGCATCTCAACCCGAACGTGCAGCGCGTCGCGCGCTACGTCCTCGGCGGCCACGATCGGATCCTGCTGCTGGAGCCGCTGTCGTACGTGCCGTTCGTTCGCATCATGAAGGAGTGCGCGGTGGTCGTGACGGACTCAGGAGGGATGCAGGAAGAGGCTCCGTCGCTGGGCAAGCCCGTGCTCGTGCTGCGGAATGAGACCGAGCGGCCGGAGGCGGTCGACGCGGGGACGGTCCGTCTCGTCGGAACGTCGCGCGAGACGATCTTCGACAGCCTCTCCAGCCTTCTGAGTGACGCCGAGGCGTACGACGCCATGGCCGCGGCGGTCAATCCCTACGGCGACGGACGCGCCAGCGAGCGCATAGCCGACGCCATCGCCCGCGAGTTCGACGTGCCGGGCGCTCACGCTCCGGCGCCGTTCGAGCCGGAGGTCGAGAGCCGCACAGGACGCGGCAGCGGAGGATAGCTCATGCTCCTCGTCATGCTACCCGCATACAACGAGGCCGGCGCGATAGCGCCGCTCCTGACTTCCATAGCAGCGACCTTCAAGGAGCTCGACCGCGAAGCCAGCGTCCTGCTCGTGGACGACGGCAGCTCGGACGACACGATCGAGAGGGCGGAAGAGACCGCGCGGTCGCTCGGGCTTCAGATGACGGTGGAGCCCCACGGGACGAACAGGGGACTGGGCGCCGCGCTCAAGACCGGATTCACGCGAGGGAGCGAGATCGTGGGGGACGACGGCGTGCTCGTCTGCATGGACGCCGACAACACGCACGACCCCTCCGTGATCCCGTCGATGCTCGCGAAGCTCGACGAGGGGTTCGACGTGGTCATCGCTTCCAGGTACGCGCCGGGAGGTGAGGAGGTCGGCCTGTCTCTTCTGCGGAGCATCCTGAGCCGGGGCGCGAGCCTGACGCTCAAGCTGTTCCTGCCCGTTGAGGGCGCGCGCGACTACTCGTGCGGCTACCGGGCCTACACGGGCGCGGTGCTCAAGCGCGGGTTCGATGCGCACGGTGCCGACCTCATCACGGAGACGGGGTTCGTCTCGTCGGCGGAGGTGCTGCTGAAGCTCGCGTACCTGCCGTCGAGGGTCTCGGAGGTCCCGCTCGTGCTCCGTTACGACCTCAAGGGCGGTGCGAGCAAGATGAACATCACCGACACGATACAGCGATACCTGCGGATGATAACGGCCGGACGGAAGGCCATCAGAACAGGGAAGGGGACGACATGAAGGGAATCCCGCTGATCCTCCTGGCGGTGGCGCTCGGCGCGACGGGCCAGATCGTCATGAAGAGAGGGATGCAGATCTACGGCGAGGTTAGCGCCGCAAGCGTGTGGACGCAGCTGATACCCATCCTCAAGGTCCCTCAGGTGTTCATCGGCTTCGTCTGCTACGGCATAAGCGCGGTGCTGTGGATAGCGGTCGTCTCGAACGTGGACCTGAGCCTGGCGTACCCGATGGTCAGCCTGGCCTACGTCATAGTGTTCGTCGCGTCTTGGTTACTCCTCGGCGAACAGATATCGGCGCTGCGGCTCGTCGGGCTCTTGATAATCGTCGCGGGCGTTCTGGTCATTTCGAGAAGCTAGGAGGCCGAGGCCTCCCGTCGGAGGGAAGCATGAGTCGACGCGGTGAGATACTGGTTCTGCTCGGGGTGCTTGCGCTGGCGGCGGCGATCCGCCTGTCGGGCATCCGGTGGGGACTGCCTCATCCGTACCACCCGGACGAGGGCTCCATCCTGTTCCACGCGCTGGCGTTCGGAACCGGTGATCTGAACCCGCACTGGTTCAGGTGGCCGTCGCTCGGGATGTACGAGATGTTCGGGGTCTACGGCGTCTATTTCGTCGCCGGTAGGCTCGCCGGGACGTTCTCCGGGTCCTCCGACCTCGTTCGGCAGTACCTGACCGACCTGACACCGTTCTGGCTGATGGGGCGTCTCGCCTCGGCCGTCGCCGGCGTAGCCACCGTCTGGGTGACGTGGCTAATCGGCAGACGGGCCTACAACCGGTTCGTGGGCGTCGTCGCGGCCGCGGTCCTGGCCGTCGTCTACCTGCACGTGCGCGACTCCCACTACGCGACCCCAGACGTCCTGACGACGTTCCTCGCCTCCGTCTCGCTTCTGTTCGCCGTCAACGCGTGCGGGGGAGGCAGGTCGCGGTCTCTCATGGTCTCCGCGCTGTTCGCCGGCCTGGCCGCGTCGGCGAAGTACCCCGGCGGGATAGCCGGGGTAGGAACGGTCGCTGCTTTCTTCTACCTGTGGTCTCGGAGAGAGGTCGCCTTCGGGACGATCGTGGGGATAGCCATACTCGGGCTGGTCGGTTTCGTCGCGGGAACGCCCTTCAGCGTGCTGAGCTTCGGCGAGTTCCGGCGGGACATCGTCATGCAGTACACGATGGTCTCGACGGCGTACGGTCCTGTGTTCCAGAAGTCGTTCTCCGCCGGTCTGGCTGAGATGCTGGGAGGGACGCTGGCGCGCGGCGTCGGGCTACCGGTGCTGGCCCTCACTCTGGTCGGCTTCTTCGTGCCGACGCGCGTCTGGGAGGACGCGGGCGGCGACGCGGGTGACCGCGCGTCCGGTGCCGCCGCGGGCTCCAGGATCGTGCTCGTTGCCTACGTGCTCGCCATACTCGTGGTGATGGCGCTCCTGACGGTCAAGCGGTCGACCTATCTGACGCCGGCGCTGCCGGCGGTGGCGCTGCTGGCGGCGGCCGGCCTCTCGGCGCTCTTCTTTCGACGCGACAGACGCGGGGGTCTCGGGCTCGCCACGGTCGCGGCGGTGGTCTTGGTCGTCGTGACGGCGATGCCCTCGCTCCGCTTCACGAGGGCGTTGGGCGCAGAGGACACGCGCACGCTTGCCAAGCGCTGGGTCGAGAGCAACATCCCGGCGGGTGAGAGCATCGCCGTCGAGACCTACGGACCGGTGCTGCATCCGACGACCGAGCAGCTGCGCATGGCCATGGAGGAAAGCGACACGGCCGTCGAGACCTGGGAGGGGCCGAAGCGCGCGCTCGCCGAGCTCAAGCTGGACATCGGCCGGAGCCGCGAACCCCAGTACCGTCTCTACGGCATCGACTGGGGCGAGGACGCCCATCGACTGCCCGGACCCTGGGAGGCGCCCGACGAGCTGGCGGGCGCGATAGAGGACCACGGGATCCGCTACGTGATCCTGACGAGCAAGGCCGAGCAGTACAGGCCCATGGACGACGCCGAGCCGCCGTTCATAAGCGTACGGTGGGCGTTCAACGAGTGGTTGACCGGCAACGCGCGCGTCGTCGAGCGGTTCGTGGCCGATGAGGACGTGCCGCCCATAGACAGGGGCGCGGGCCGCTCGTTCCACAACCCGGTTATCGAGGTCTACGAGATAGTGGGCAACGCGGGCACGGCGAGCGACGCGGGCGGCGTGCCGGCGGGTGACGCGGTGGACGCGGAAGCCGAGCCCAAGGGAGTGAACGGCTGATGGCGGAGGTCCGACCCACAGGCGGAGCCGGGAGACGTCCGGCGCCCGTGCCGGGACCGAGCGAGGTGCCGCAGTACGGGTACGGCTGGGCCGTGTACGTGCTGGCCGCTGTCGTCTCCGTGGTCGTCGCCTACGTCATCTTCAAGCTGCACTACACGTATGGCCAGGCGCCGCACCGCATCATCAAGATGATGGTGGGTCTGGTCGTGTTGCTGGTAGTGACGTTCAGGCCCAAGCTCTCGCTCTACATCTGGCTCCTGGCGATCCCGATCGGGGAGTGGCTACCGGCGACGGGAATCCCGGGCCTCAATGGGCCGAATCTGCTCCTGACCGTCATGGTCCTGAGCTGGGTCCTGCCGCGCATCATGCGCCGCGAGCGTCTCCTGAGCCCGACGCGACTGAGGGGCCCCGTGGCCGCGTATCTCGCGATCATCGTGATGTCGCTAGTGAGGGGGTGGCTCTTCCCGCCGGGGCCGGGATACAACGGCTTCCAGATGATGAAGTCGGTCTGGCAGGTGGGGCTCGGGTTCGCGGTCTACTTCGTGGCGGCGAACGTCGTGCCGGACCGCGAGGAGACCAAGCGGCTTCTCATGACCTTCGCGGCTGGCTCGAGCATAGGGGCCCTGATCGCCGTCAGGCAGTTCATGGGCATAGCCGCGCACAAGCGCGTCGCCGGCGCGATGGGGGACATCAACGACCTGGGCGCCTACTTCGCCATGACCGCGGCGGCTCTTATCGCGCTGTTCCTGACGACGGGCGCGTTCCACCGGTTCAAGAGGTTGTTCATTGGGGCGGCCGCCGGTCTCGCGTCGTTCGGCGTCATGGTGCCGAAGTCACGCGGAGGGTATGTCGGCGTCGTGGCCGGCGTGGGCGTGCTCGCGTACCTGATAGACAAGCGCGCGGCGATCATCTTCGCGATCATCATCGCGCTCTCTCCCGTCTGGGCGCCGGACTTCGTCAAGGAGCGCGTCGCCGAGACGAGAGTCGAGTCCTTCGAGGCCGACGTCTACGGGGACACCACGGACACGCTCGACCCGTCGGCGGGCGTAAGGCTCGAGGTCTGGAAGGCGATAGGACGCGCGTCGGTCAGGAGCCCGATAGTCGGGTTCGGTTACGGGTCGGTACCGTACCTGACGGCCGGAGCGCTCAGCAGACCGTTCTCCGCGCACAGCCTCTACTTCGCGACGCTCGGAGAGTCGGGGCTCATAGGTGTCGCGGTGCTCGCGTGGCTGATCATCTCGCTCTTCGCGAGCGGGAGGGAGCTGCTGCGGGTAGCGACGACTCGCCTGAACAGGGGGCTCGCGATCGCGTTTCTTGGCGCGACCGTCGCGCTCCTTATGGCGAACGTGTTCGGACAGAGGTTCACACACATTTCGATCGCCGGCAGCTTCTTCTTCCTCGCCGGTCTCGTCGACAGGAACATTCAGATAGAGCGGACAGACAGCCCTCCGGCAGCGGCGGAGGAAGGGAGATGACATCATGAAGAGACTGACCGCAACACTGGTGACGCTGGTGGTTCTGGGCGCGCTCGCGATCCCCGCCCACGGGTACAACGTGGTCTCCGGGCACCCGCGCATGTTCGTGACGTCGGCGGACGTGTCGGCTCTCAGGGCCAGGTGCAACGGCTCGATGTCTGACGACTATCAGGTCGTGAAGAACTGGGCGGACGACCACATCAACGACTCGTTCCCGTTCAGTTCGGTAGACGCGTACAAGCACAACATGTGCACCTACGCGTTCATGTACCTGGTCGATGGGGGCACGCAGTACGCCGGCCGCGCCAAGGCGATCGCCGAGAACGCGATGACGCGCGGCCTGAGGGGACAGGGCGGCTACAACAGCGGCCTCGCACTCGTGTTCGACTGGTGCTACGACTACCTGACCCCCGCCGAGCGGCAGAACATCGGCTACGAACTGGGCGTCAGCGGCCTCGACTTCATGAACTCGGTCAACTGGTACGCGACGAACAACTACCACTCCAAGGTCTCGCGGCTGAAGGGCCTGGCGACGGCGGGTCTGCCCATCTACGGAGAGGGCATTCACGACAGCGCGGCCACGACCCTGTGCGACCTCTACCGCGAGCACACCTACGGCCCCAACTACGTGCTAGCTTGCCTCGACGAGATCGCGGGGGACGGCGCGTACTACGAGGGCGACTACAACCTCGACGTGGTCGGGGAGTCGTTCGTCGAGGGCGCGCTGCTCTGGAGGTCAGCGACGGACGAGGACCCGCTCGCGGTCTCCGGTTGCATCCAGAACATGGCGGAGTACTGCCTCTACGAGGTCTTCGCGAAGAACGGACCGGGCAGCGGCTCCTCGATGAGCGGTTCCAAGCAGGGCGACTCGAAGAAGCACACCACCGGGGCCGCCTCGCTCCGCAAGGTCGTGCACTCGCTCGCCAACGTATACCGCGATCCGATGGCCGAGTGGCTCGGCATGGAGGTCGACAGGCAGGGCCTCGGCTGGATCAACCGGAACATGCGCTGGAAGCTGCTAATCCTGCGCGACCCGACAGTCGGTGAGACCCCGCCGACAAGTCTGCCGGACGCTCGGTGGTTCCAGGACATGGGCATCGTATACATGCGCTCCGGTTGGGACTACTCTGAGAACAGCGACGACGTCTACGGTGTCTTCCGCTGCGAGGCAATCGGCGGCGGCCACACCAACTCGCACCAGAACCACCTGTTCATCGCTCGAGGGAACGACCTGCTGGCCATCGACTCCGGCGTCTACGACGGCGGCGTGTCGTCGCACCACAACAACTACTTCTGCAGGACCATCGCGCACAACACCATCACCGTCTACGACCCGTCCGAGGATACCTTCGGGTCGTACGCGAACGACGGCGGGCAGCGGATGCCTCTGGGCGTGCCGAACTCGTACGGCGACGCGACATCGGGCGATTTCGTCAGGGGCAAGGTCGAGGCCTTCAAGAACACCGACACGTTCACCTACATGAAAGGTGACGCGACGGCCGCCTACGCCTCTTACAAGCTCGACCTCTTCACCAGGGAGGTCGTCTATCTCAAGCCGAACGTCTTCGTCGTGCTGGACCGCGTGGAGGCGACGTCTCCAAACTACACGAAGAAGTGGCTGTTGCACTCGATCGAGCAGCCCGCGATCAGCGGGAAGACCGCGACCATCACTCGTGGCGACTCGAAGCTCGTGGTGACCTCCGTCCTGCCTGCGAACGCAGGCATGTCCCGCGTCGGCGGCTCGGGCCACCAGTTCGACGTCAACGGAACGAACTACATGCCGTCGCAGGGTTGGGATGAGGACATGGGCGCGTGGCGCATAGAGATCACGCCGGGGACGAACGCGGCCGACCACGTCTTCCTGACGGTCCTCTCTGTCGGAGGCACGAGCGAGCCTACGCCCGACGTCAGTCTGGTCGAGGGAGACGAGGTCATCGGCGTGCAGGTGGACGGACAGGTCGTCCTGTTCAGCGCGACGGGCGCACAGGTGGAGACCGCGACCTACCAGTACGACGGGTAGCGATCACGTCAGGCGGTCGCCGGCAGCGCGGCCGCGTGACACCGGTCGCGTGTGCGACCAATAGAGAGGCCGTCGGTGGAGGGTCGGCGGTCGAGTGGGGGAGCGATGCGGATCTGTTTTCTTGCGGACGCCGGATCAGTGAACACGGTGACCTGGGCCAACGCCTTCGCGGTAGGCCTCGGTCACGACGTCCACGTGGTCTCGGTCAACCGCAAGGGCGAGTTCGCCGAGCCCGTCATGCTCCACCATCTCGGGGGAGAGGCGGGCACCAAGGACACGTTCGGGAAGCTCGGGTACCTGCGGAGCATCCGGAGGATCCGGCGGATCGTCGAGGAGATAGCCCCGGACGTGCTCGTGGGCTACCGCGTCGCGAGCTACGGCTACGTCGGAGCGCGAACGGGTTTCCGGCCGCTCGTCGTCGTTGCCCAGGGCCAGTACATCATCACGCCGAAGCGCTCCATCCCCAAGCGCATCTTCGCCATGACCGCCATACGAGAGGCAGACCTGCTCCACTCGTGGGCCCCTCACGTGACGGAACGACTGGTCGAGCTGGGCGCCGATCCGGGGAAGATCCTGACGTGCCACCGCGGCATAGACATCGCGCGCTTCTCGCCTGACGAATCGGTGGCGAGGGTCCCGCGATCCCTGGTGGTCACGAGGAACCTCAACCGCTGGTACAGGATAGACACGATCATCCGTGCGGTGGCTCTTGCCCGGAAGGAACTGGGCGACGTCACCGCGACGATCGCGGGCGAGGGTGACTTCGCCGACGGGCTCAGGGAGGTCGCGGACGAGTCGGGCGTGGGGGACGCGGTCGAGTTCCCGGGGCGGGTACCGCACGCGGAGCTACCAGGGCTGCTCAGGCGTCGCTCGTTGTACGTCTCCGCGGTGCGGACGGACGGGGTGTCGGCGTCGCTCCTGGAGGCGATGGCGACGGGGTGTTTCCCGATAGTCTGCGACAACGCGGCCAACCGGCACTGGGTCGAGAACGGGGTCAACGGTCTGCTTGTAGCCGGCGATGAGCCGGAGAGGTACGCGGAGGCGATCGTCGCGGCGATGCGCGACGACGAACTGCGCGAGAAGGCGGCGCGTCTCAACCGTAGCATCGTGGAAGAACGCGCCGACTCCACGAAGAACATGAGGGCCATCGAGCGTGCGTACGAGGGCCTTGTCAATGGAACCACATTGAGAGAGCGCCGCACGTAATGGGACAGAGAGCGCACCTCCGCTGGGGCGGGGGAGGCAGCAACGCGACCGGGGTTGAAAGCGTGTATACCCTAGAAGAACGGCTCTACCTGTCGAGCCCGGTGTTCGTGCAGAACGCGCTGGTGTCGCACAGGGGGCGCCAGCTCCTGCGCGACCGCTTCGGCGAGGGCTACGACGAACTGGCCGCCAGTTTCCTCGAGTCGGAAAGCCACGACGCCGACCGGCTCAGGGCCTACCAAGACGAACGGCTGCGGGTCGTCGTCTCGCACGCCTACGAGACGGTTCCCTACTACAGGCGACTGATGGACGGTCTCAGGCTCCGGCCGGCGGACATCAGGACCGCCGACGACCTGCCCAAGCTGCCGGTGCTCACCAAGGACGAGATCCGGGCGAATCTCGACGACATGATCTCGAGCGCCGTGGACCGCAAGAAGATCCGGAAGGTCTTCACGTCCGGGACGACCGGCGACGCGGTCAACTTCTACTGGGACCGGCGCGTGGACGTCGTCAATAACGTCTGCCTGTGGCGCGCGCGCCGCTGGGCCGGGTTCGAGTTCGGCGAGCCCTACGCGACGCTTCTCGGCAAGCTCATCATGAACCCGGCGCGGAAGCGTCCGCCCTTCTGGCGCTTCAACCGCCCGTGGAACCAGATGCTGATGTCTTCGCACCACCTGACTGTGGAGAACCTGCCGCACTACCTGCGCGCGATACGCGACAACGGGATCGCGGCGCTGGACGCGTATCCGTCGACGGTGGCCGTCATCGCCCGCTACCTCGAGAGCGTGGGCGAGTACCTGCCTCTCAAGTGTGTGTTCACGACGGCCGAGCCGCTGCACGAGCCCGACCGGGAGATAATCTCCGACCGCTTCCAGTGCGGCGTCTTCGACGGGTACAGCCAGGCGGAGCGCGTGGTCTACTCGGCCGAGTGCGATCACCACCGAGGCCACCACCTGTTCGAGGAGTACGGCATCTGCGAGATCGTCGACGACGACGGCGCCCCCGTGCCGGACGGCACGCCCGGCAGGCTAGTGGGTACCGGGCTGCACAACATGGCCATGCCGCTTCTTCGCTACGACGTCGGAGATGTGGCGTCGAGGTCGACCGAGCAGTGCACGTGCGGGCGAGGGCTTCCTCTGATGGGGCTTGTCGCTACGCGTCAGGGCGACATCGTGAGCACGCCGGACGGACGTCTGTTGCCCCCGTTGATGGTTCTGAGACCGTTCATGTACGTCGAGGGCATAAAGGCCTCGCAGTTCGTCCAGCACTCGCTCAAGGACTACACGGCCCGCATCGCAACGGACCGTGAGCTGACCGACGAAGAGGTTCAGGAGCTCATCAGCAATCTGTGCACGAGGCTGGGTGGTCCGGCGAACATCAAGGTCGAGCAGATGAGGGAGATACCACGGTCCGCCAACCAGAAGTTCCGGCGGGTCGTTTCGGAGGTTCCGATCAGGATGGACGGCTCGGTGTCGACGTCGCCGCTGTCCGGATCGAAGGAGGACTAGTGGCCAAGGTGCTTCACGTGATCGGCTCCATGGAGGCAGGGGGCGCCGAGAGGGTCGTCGCCGAGTACGCGACGTGGCACGACCGCTCGCGCTACGATCCCTCCGTGTGCTGCGTGCTCACCGGAGGACCGCTTGCCGACAGACTCCGAGACGAGGGCGTCCCGGTCCACGTGATAGGGCGCCGCCGCAGGTTCGACCTCGGCGCGTTGGCGCGGCTGTCGCGCGTGGTCTCGGCCGGCCGGTTCGACGTCGTCCACGACCACAACTTCGCGGCCCTCGGGCTCGGTTTCCCCGCCGCGGTTCTGGGTCGTGCGCGCGCGCTCGTCAGGACAGAGCACAACGTCGGACGCCGGATGGGCTTGATCTGGCACTGGTTCAGCCGGCTCGCCGCCATGCGTGAGGACGCGCAGATCGGGGTCGCGGAAGCCGTCGTGAAGACGCACGTGGCCCTCGGGAGGATCCCGCGCGACCGCTTCGTGAGCGTGCACAACGGGATCGACGAGCGAAGGCTCGCCTCGGTCAGCGACAGGGCGAGCGTAAGGACGCAGCTGGGTTTGCCGGAGGACGCTGTCGTCTGCATCAACGTAGGGAGCCTGACAGAACAGAAGAACCGGCGGAATCTGCTCGAGGCGATGGCTCGGCTGTCGGACATCGAGCCTCTGCGCGCGCTAATCGCGGGCGCGGGCCCGGAGGAGGACGAGCTGAGGGACCGCATAGATGAGCTGGGCCTGGCCGGTCGCGTTCTGCTCCTCGGCGAGCGGCTCGACGTCCCGGACCTGCTGTCGGCGTCGGACGTCTTCGTGCTGTCGTCCGACTGGGAGGGGCTGCCGATAACGATCCTAGAGGCGATGGCCGCCGGAGTGCCGTGTGTCTCCACCGCCGTCGGAGGCGTCGAGGAGGTGATCGAGAACGGCGTCAGCGGTCTGACCGTGCCGCCTCGAGACCCGGAGGCGCTCGCCGCCGCCGTCAGGTCGCTCGCGACGGACCCCAGTCTGAGAGAGCGCCTGGCGGGCGAGGCCAGGCGGCAGTTCGAAAGCCGATTCCGCTCGGAACAGATGGTGAGACAGACCGAGGCCCTCTACGACCTGGCTCTCGCCGGACGCGCGTCTCTCGCGACGGCGGGGAAAATAAAGGTCCTCTACGTAATCGGCCAGCTTGGTCGCGGCGGCGCCGAGAGGCAGACGGCGGAGCTGGCCAAGCGCCTGCCGAGGAACGTGTTCGAGCCCGTCGTCTGCTGCCTTCACGGGTCCGACGTGCTCGGCGACGAGATCGAGAGCGCGGGCGTGCGGGTCATCTACATGAAGAAGAAGGCGGGTCTCTTGTCGGGTACCACGCTTCGGCTGGCAGGGATCATAAGACGCGAACGACCGGCCGTGCTTCACTCGTACCTGTTCTCCGCGAACTGGAGAAGCCTGCTCGCCGGACGACTGACGAGGGTTCCGCTCGTGATCTCTTCGGTGCGCAACGTCGACATTCACTCGAGGAGGTCGGGGCTGCTGTTCGAATGGCTTCTCTCGGGCATCACCGATCGCGTCATTGCGAACGCGGAGGCGGTCAAGCAGCACGTCGTTCAGCGCCATCGCATCAGGGCAGACAAGATCGACGTCGTGTACAACGGCATCTCGCTCTCGCGCGTGGAAGGTCGCGAGGCGGCGAGGGTTCTGAACGCGGACGCCTGCGGAGACGGGAGCGTCGCGATCATAGCGAGCCTCACGAAGAAGAAGGACCACGGGACGTTTCTGGAGGCGGCGGGCATCGTGTCGAAAGAGCTGCCCGGGGCACGCTTCCTGGTCGTGGGGGACGGACCGCTGCGGTCATCGATATCGGAACGAGTGGAGTCGATGGGGCTCTCCGAGTCGGTCGTACTCACGGGACCGACGGACGACATCGCGTCGCTTCTCGCATCCGTCGACGTTTCGGTGCTGACCTCTCTCAAGGAGGGGTGCTCCAACGTCGTGCTCGAGTCGATGGCGGCGGGAAAGCCCCTGGTCGTGACCGACGTCGGCGGCAACCGCGAACTCGTGGACGCCGGGAGGACCGGATACCTGGTTCCCGCGGGCGACGCGCGAGGAATGGCCGAACACATCATCAAGCTGCTGCGAGACCCGGAACTACGCGAACGCATGGGGCGAGCAGGCAGGGAGAGGGTCCGTGAACGCTACACGGCCGACCGTATGGTGGAACACACCATCGACATATACCTCTCTATCCTCAAAGTCAGAGCGCCCGGGCTGGAGGAGTGGGCGCGCCTGTCGTCTGCGCGCGAGCATTCCAGTCTCGCTCCGACGACCACCCTACGGGCGGACCAGTGATGGCGGGTACGAACAACAGGAACAGCGTCGACGACGCCGTGTGGAAGGTAGGCCGGACCGTACGTAACTCCGGGTTGGTCGTGCGCTCGCTGGCGGCCTTCCACCGCGTGGGCGGGACGATACTGCGGTATCACTCCGTTTGCGACGACGAGTGGTGGCCGAGGCACTACATGCAGCGCAGCCTGGTCGTTCCGCCGGCGATCTTCGACCGGCAGGTGCGCTTTCTGACCGAGCGCTACACGGTCGTGGGGATCGGCGACTTCGCCGAGCGCATCGCGGCCGGCAAGAGGGTCGACCCGCGCTGGGTCGGGATAACGTTCGACGACGGGTACGAGGACAACTACCGGAACGCGTTCCCCATCCTCAAGAGGCACGGCGCCACGGCGGCCTTCTACGTCGTGACGAGCACGGTGGGGGACGAGGAGGTGCTGTGGACCGTGGCGCTCAGGCGCGCGATCAAGGCGTGCCTGAAGCCCTCCGTGTCGCTCTCGTTCCTGGGGCAGCGCTCGGTGGACATATCGACCGAAGAGAAGAAGGAAGCGACCATCAAGATGATCACCGGCATCGTCAAGCGCTGCAAACTGACCGAGGTAAGGGAGATCCTCGCTGAGGTGCGCGACGAGATCGGCATACCGGAAGACCTGAGGCAGTACCGGATCATGATGAACTGGGACGAGCTTCGTGAGATGCACGCGGCCGGGATGACCATTGGGGCGCACACGAACTCCCACTACAACATGCCCAGCCTGAACACGAGCGACGTCGCGCAGGAGCTGGTCTCCGCCAGGCGGGCGATAGAGGAGGAGCTGCAGGCGCCGGTGCCCCACTTCGCGTATCCGAACGGCAGGACCGACCGGCACTGCGACGACAGGACCGCGAAGCTCGTGGCGGTGTCCGGGTTCAGGTCGGCCGTCACGTCGCTGTCGGGGCCGGCATCGCACAGGTCCTCCGCGTACTGCATCCCGAGACTGGGCGTGGGGCCCAGGCACAGGAGCATCGCGAGACTTGCGGCGGACATACAGTACTCGAGATTCAGATATCAGGACCCCGTGGTCGTCGACGAGATAACGCGAGTGCTCCCGCCCGGACGCGTGCACGCGGGCGGGGCCAACTCTAACGGGTCTTGAGGACGGAGCACGCTTGGCCGCACTTGACGCACAGGGAGAAGCGACCGGAGACGGCGCCCGCGGAGACGCGGTCGCACGAGGACGCGGTCGGTCACCAAGGCGGAGCGGAGGGCCCGCGAAACTGGTCCTGTGGGCGGGCTCGTTCGAGGCCGCGGGCACGCAGCGGTTCCTGCTCGAGTTTCTGAGGAGGATGGACCGATCGCTCTTCGAGCCGACCGTGTTCTCGACGCTCGCGACCGGCGAGCTTCTGCCCGAGATCGAGGCCCTGGGCGTGGCGGTCCACGAGTTCGGGACCGGGAGGCACGTTCTTTCGCCGCAGACCGTCCACGATCTCTCGCGCGCCGCCTCGTTCCTCCGGCGGGAGAGGGTGGAGGTCCTCAGCTGCATGCTGGGTCTGACGACCCTCTTCGGCCCCTTAGTGGGACGAGCCGCGGGAGTGCCGGTAGTCGTCAACAACCAGCGCAACCTGACGCACTGGTTTCACGGGGGAGCGAGGGAGAAGGTCTACGGCTACGTCTGCCGGCGCGTCGTCGACGCCGTCGTGGTCAACAGCTCGGCGGCGGGCGACGAGCTCGTCAGCCGGTTCGGCGTGCCGAGGTCGAAGGTCCAGAACGTGGGTGTCGGGACGCGGCTCGAGCGGTTCAACGGCTCTGCGCCCGACGAGGGGCTCAGGCACGAACTGGGGCTCGACGGCGCAAAGGTCGTGGGCATAGTCGGGAAGCTGTCGCCGGTCAAGGGACACCGGCACTTCCTGGAATCCGCCGCGCTCGTGTCGAGGGCGCGCGACGACGTTCGCTTCCTCGTGGTGGGCGATGGGCCCGAGCGCGAGAAGCTCGAGAGGCGCGCTGGCGAGCTGGGAGTGGCCGACAGCGTTCGATTCGCGGGCGTGAGGGAGAACGTCCCCGAGGTGATGGGGCTCATGGACGTGCTAGTGCTCTCGTCGCTCTCGGAGGGGTCCCCGAACGTCGTCCTCGAGGGCATGGCGGCCGGCCTGCCCATAGTGGCGACTCGCGTGGGCGGCGTGCCGGAGCTCGTGCGCGACGGCGAGACCGGGCTTCTGGTCAAGCCGGGCGACGCCGCGGGCATGGCCAAGGCGGCGCTCGCACTGCTGGACGACCCCGGTCGGGCCGACGCGATGGGCAAAGCGGGCAGGGCAACGGCGCTCGATGAGTACGACATAGCCCGCGTGGTAGAGCGGTTCGAGGGAGCTCTGTACGATCTGTTGGTGGAGGCCGGAAGAAGACCGGCCGTGGATGTCGCTGGAGGAGAGGCATGAGGATCCTGTTCCTCACGCAGTACTACCCGCCCGAGACGGGCGCGGCGCCTCTGAGGGCCTACCACTTCGCGACGAAGCTCGCGAAGAAGGGCCACGACATCACCGTGCTCACGGGCATGCCGAATCATCCCAGCGGCATCAAGCAGCCGGGCTTCAGTTGGAAGCTCGTGGCCTCATCGAGAGAAGAGGGCGTGCGCATCCTCCGCAGCTACCTCTTCACGACGCACCGCAAGACGTTCCTGACGAGGATGCTCAACCAGATCTCGTTCGCGGTCTCCGCGTTCTTCCGCGGCTGCTTCGCGCCGGGCTGCGACGTGATACTCGTGACCTCGCCGCCGCTCTTCCTCGGCGTAACGGGATGGATGCTCGGCCACGTCAAGGCCGCTCCGTACGTCCTCGACGTCCGCGACTACTGGCCGCACGCGGCCGTCGCTCTCGGTCAGCTCAGGTCCAGGCGAGTCATCGCGCTTGCGGAACGGATGGAGCTCTTCCTCTACACGCACGCGGCCTGGATCGTAGCGGTGACGCCCGGCATGCGCCGCCTGATGGTGAAGCGGGGCATACCGGAGCACCGCGTCGTGCTCATCCCCAACGGCGCCGACACGGACTGCTTCACTCCGCCGACGGACCAGACCCCGTCCTCCGAGAACGGGAAGTGGACCGTCCTCTACAGCGGCACTCACGGGCTGGTTCACGGAATGGAGAGCATCCTCGACGCGGCGGAGGAGCTGCTCGACGACGAGAGGGTCCGGTTCGTAATGGTGGGCGACGGCGTAGCGAAGGACGCTCTCGTGGAGGACGCGGGGCGGAGGAACCTCAGCAACGTGGAGTTCCTTCCCAGCCAGCAGCCGAAGCAGCTCGCTCAGAGGATCAGGAGCGCGGACGTCTGCATCGCAACTACGACGGCGGGCACCTTCAGCGAGGGGACCATCCCCGTCAAGATGTTCGACTACATGGCCTGCGGGAAGCCCGTGATCGCGGCGGTCGCCGGCGACGCCAGGACGATCGTCGCGGAGGCCGACGGGGGCGTAGTCGTGGCGCCCGGCGATTCTTCGGCGCTGGCGACGGCGGTGCGCGAGCTTCTGAAGAACGAGGACGAGCGGCACCGGTTGGGGAAGAACGGGCACGACTACGTCAAGTGGAGCTACTCGAGACAGCATCTGGCCGGCCGCATGAACGACCTGCTGGAGCGCGTGACACGGCGGGAAGAGCCGCTGGGCGGCGGTAGCCTGAGCTTCCGGAGATACCTGTCGGTCAAGTACGCGATAGACGCCGTCATCGCGTTCGTTCTGCTCGTCGCGACGCTTCCACTGATGGCTCTGCTCGCAGTCGTCATAAAGCTGGACTCCCCGGGTCCGGTCATCTACGTCCAGCGGCGCGCGGGCGTCTACTCGCAGTGCTTCACGATGTACAAGTTCAGGACGATGCACATCCACACGCCGGAACTCGCGACCGACCTGCTCGCGCCGACGGTTCACGACTACACGACGCGCAGCGGGCGCATCATGAGGCGTCTGAGCCTCGACGAGCTGCCGAACCTATGGAACATCCTGATGGGCGACATGAGCATCGTGGGCCCGCGACCGGCGCTCCATAACCAGTACGAGCTCATAGACGACCGGAGGAAGGTCGGCGGCGACGTAATGCGGCCGGGCCTGACCGGGTGGGCGCAGATCAACGGACGAGACAGCATCACGCAGGACGAGAAGGTGCGTCTAGACGAGTTCTACGCGCGAAGCTGCTCGCTGACGATGGACCTGCGGATCGTCCTGGGCACAATCGGAGCGGTCTCGCGCCGCGAGGACGGTTCCGAGATCGCCACCGAGCCCGAGACCGAGCGGTCGGACGTGCGGACTCTGCCCGCCGACCTGGAGGCCGAGCGGGCCTCCGACCACGGCGAGGAGGGGGCATGATGGCCGAGCGCTCCCGGAGGAACACGGGCGACCCGAAGCGGCGCGACGAGAGACCCGGCGGGGCGGGCGTGAACCCGCGGGTGATCGCCGCGACCCTCGCTGTGGTCGCTCTGGTCGTCACGGTCTACCACCAGACGCTCGTGACGCTGTGGCGCACGTGGGACTCCAATCCCAACTACTCGCACGGCTATCTGATCCCGCCGGTCGTGGCGTTCCTTCTCTGGCATGAACGCAAGCGGTTCCTGGACGCGCGCGGGCGCGGCGCGCCGATGGGTCTGGTCCTGATCGCCCTTGCGCTCGTCGGGCACATCCTGTCGATCCGCGCCGGCGTCTTCATGACTCAGGGCTACTCGCTCGTGATCCTGCTCTTCGGGCTCTCGTTGTTCTTCTACGGGGGGCGCGCAACGCGCGCTGTGTGGTTCCCCCTCGCGTACCTGGTGTTCATGCTTCCGATGCCGCCCTACCTGATGAACGTCATAGCGTTCAGGCTCAAGGTCTTCGCGGCGCGCGCCGGCAGCGGAACCGCCGTGCGACTCGGCATCCCGCTGGCGCGGTCGGGCATGACCATCCACATCCCGGCGGGGTCGCTCCGGATAGCGGACCCGTGCAGCGGACTTCGCTCCCTGATAGCGCTGGTCGCGCTCGGAGCGCTCTTCGCCTACATGACGCGCGGCAGCCTGTGGAAGAGGCTAGCGCTCTTCGCGTCGGCCGTTCCACTCGCGGTGCTCGCGAACGTCGTTCGCATATCCGTGCTCTGCGTCGTCGCCAACGTGTGGGGCATCGACGCGGCGCTCGGGTTCTTCCACGACTTCTCAGGGCTGCTCCTCTTCATGATCGCGTTCGTCGGGCTGGTCGTCGTCAGGAAGCTGCTTCGGATGGATTCCGGGGCGGCGGTCGGAGAGGAGGCGTCGGCATGAGGGCTTCCGCTAGGGTCGCGCTCGTCCTCCTGCTCCTTGCGGCGGCGGTGCTCTACGTTCACCTCAACCCGCCGAGGCGGCTGGCTCTCGGCCCCGAGGCGCTCAACGCCTTTCCGATGGCGCTCGGTTCGTGGAAGGGGGAGAGCCAGGGGTTGTCGGAGGTCGTGACCGAGGAACTGGACGCGGACGACACGCTTGCGAGGCGCTACGTCAGCGAGGACGGCGAGGCGGTCTGGTTCATCATCATCTTCCATCAGAACGAGCGGTACGGAGCGCACGAGCCGGTGGTCTGCTACCGGGCCCAGGGCTGGAGCGTCGTCGACCAGGGGTTGACGACCGTGGCTCGGGAGGGAGGCGACTTCGACGCGAACTGGCTGCTGATAGAAGGGGGCGGACAGAAGCGCGTCGCTCTCTACTGGTGGTACACGGCGGGCGACCTCGCGACCGCCGACAGGGACAAGTTCATGGCGCGCATGGCGACCTCCGGGGTCACGTCGAACGTGACCTTCGGGGCCTTCATCCGCGTGTCGACGGCGATAGCAGCCGGCGGCTTCGATGCGGCTCTCGAGCGGACGCGCCGGTTCGCCGGCGAGGCGGTGCCGCACGTGCCGGGGCTCTTCGAGGAGAGTCGGTAGCCGTGTAACGGCGGTCCAGTGTGAGAGACCTGGCCGCGGTGGGGACGCGATCAACCCGGGCCGTTCCGGGGAAGCAAAGCACACACGGGAGGATTCGATGGGCGTGGTCCAGCAGTTCAACGCGACTATCTGGTGTTGGGCGGAGATGTTCCGTGCGCTGCGGAAGAGAGTGGCCATGACGCCGTTCCTGATCTACGCGGGCGTGCAGGTACTGCTTCTGCTCATGGTGCTCGGTTTCACCCTGCCCGTTCTCAGGTCCTTCGTGCCGGGGCTTCTGGAGTGGCGGTTCGGTGAACAGGCGCTTCACTACCCCAACACCCTCCTGGCGCTTCGCGGCGCGCTGGGGCAGGCCGACCTGGTCCTGTCCGTGCTTCTCGGAGCGTTCGTGATGGCGGCCGCGGCGCGCCTTTTCTCCTCCTACTACAGTGGGGAGCGTGCGCGCGCGTCGTCGGGCTACGCGGCGGCGCGGGCGAACTATCTCCCCGCGCTCGCGATCACCCTTATTGTGGCCGTCGTCTCGCAGCTGCTCGTGCGTGCGCCGATGGCGGCGTGGGGCGACCTCGCGGACTCGAGCCCGATGAGGTTCCGGCTGCTTCGCGCCGCGCTCATCGGGGCCGTAATCGTGGTCCAGACCCTCTTCGTCTACGCGATCGCGGCGCTCGTGATCGACGGGAAAAAGCTCGGCGAGGCGATGGGGACGACGCTGTCGCTCGCCTTCAGGAACCCGGTGACCTCGCTCCTGATCGTCGGGGTTCCAGCCGCGCTGGAGCTTCTGCCCGCGTGGATCATGCGGAACAGCCCGGTCTTCATCTACCGGTTCACTCCCGAGTTCCTCGCGGCAGGGATGGTACTGTGGATCATCGTGATCCTGCTCATCGGATACGCGACGGCTGGAGCGGCGACCCGCTTCTACCTGCACGCAACGGCCAACGAGGCGCCCCAGCCGGGTCGGAAGGGAGGCGAACGATGAAGACGAGAGGGACTCCCTTTGCGGTTCTCGTCGCGGCGCTGGTGGCGGTCCTGCTGTGGCTCTCGGGATGCGGGTCGGAGCCCGGGTTGCGCGAGCGCTACGTCGCGGAGAAGCTCGCGTGGCGCGCGGCCAAGGCGGTCAACGCGATGCGCGTCAATCCCGAGCTCGCGACCGACGAGATGATGCAGGACGTCGCTGAGATCTACCAGGAGATAGCAGACCGATTCCCGCCGCCCGAGGACGCGTCCGTTTTGTCCGAGGCCCAGCTCGACGTTGCGGCGATCTCCGCTCAGAGCAGGCTGAGGCTCGCGGCCTTCGCGCTGGAGTCCGAGGACTCCGAGGGGGCGCTTCGGATCTACGAGGGCGTGAGGGACGGCTACTCGTTCGACAGGAACGTCGCCGTGGAGGCCGCGGTCTCGATGGCCGAGGTGCTCGAGTACGAGAACAGGTGGCAGGAGGCCGTCGCTGCCTACGGGCGGCTCATGAACGACTGGCAGCCCGCTGCGGGCGAAGAGGAACTGCCCGACGGGCGGATACTGCGAGCCCCGATGTCGGTGGCGCGCGGCTACGCCGCGCGCGGCCAGGAGTCCGAGGCGCGTGAGTGGTACGAGCGCGCGCGCGAGTACTACGCGGAGTGGGCGAGGAGATGGCCGGGAAGCCCGACGGCCGAGGTCGCGATGGGCTTCCGGGCGGAGAGCTTCCTCCTCGAGGAGCGGTGGCGCGACGCCGTCGCCGCCTACGAGGAGTACGACCGCGAATACGGCAACGAGTCCAACCGCCCCGCCGTGTGGCTGACGATAGCGGACACCTACGGCAAGCGCCTTGGAAGGGAGTCCGACGCCGCGGGGTACTACCGTCGCGTGCTCGAGAACTACCCGGAGAACACAGCCTCGGCGACCGCCGCGCTCGAGCTGGCGGACCGCGACATCGCGCACGGGAGGCACGAGACCGCGCGCGCGATGCTCGAGGGGGTCATCGAGCGCTTCCCCCACGAGGAGTCCGTTCGCGCGACCGCGCTGCAGTACCTGGCAGTCAGCTACGAAAGAGACGGGATGTGGGAGGAGGCGGTGGCTCAGCTCAACGTGCTGGCGCGTGAGCACCCGACGACGCTCTACGGCCTGATGGCGCTCCAGCACGTGGCGGAGCGTTTCGAGGAGCTGGGCGAGACCGACGCGGCACGCGTGGCTCTGGATCGGGCGGCGGAGCACTACGAGCGCGTCGTCCGCGACTACTCGTCGACCCCTGCGGAGCTCGCCGCGCGCGGGTATCTGATAGACACGAGGATCCAGCAGGAGAGGTGGGAGGACGCCGCCAGGCTGCTGGTCGAGACCGCCGAGAGGTTCCCCGGGTCGGAGTCGTCAGCGAACATGATGATCCAGGCGGCCGACATTCGAATAGACGAACTCGGGGACAGCGAGGGCGCGGCGGACGCGCTCAGGGGTGTGTTGCGGCTCTTCCCGGACTCGGAGGCTTCGACCGAGGCCGAGCAGAGGCTGGAAGGCTTGACGGAGTAGCGTTGCGATGACCACTACGGGACGCAGAACGATACTGGTGGTCGAGGAGGATCGCTCGCTGAGCGAACTCGTCTCGGACGCCGTGGCCGTGGCCTGCGACGGGCTCTCGGGCGAGCGGTGTGACATTCATCTTGCCGAGAGCGGTCCTGTCGCGGCCGCCGCGGTCCGAGCGAACCGCCCGGACGTCGTCGTCGCCGCCGCCGCGCTGGCGATGGGTCGCGACGGCGGGGACGGCCTTCCGCTGCTGGAGGCCGTCAGGGAGCCGGCGCTGCCGCCCAAGCTCATCGTCGTCGCCGAATGCGAGGACCGCGAGCTGGCGGCCGAGGCCATAGGCCTGGGCGCCTTCGATTTCTGCGTCAGGCCTGTGGCGGCCGATGAGCTGTCAGTGGTCATCAAGCGGGCGCTTCACATACGCGATCTCGAGGCTGACATGGACGACCTCTCCGGAAGACTCGCCGGGGTCGATCGTTTCGAGAACCTGGTCGGCAGCTGCGACGCGATGCGCGCTGTCTTCTCCGATGTCCAACGCGTCGCCGACACCGATACGAGCGTCCTGCTGGTCGGCGAGTCCGGAACTGGCAAGCGACTCATTGCGCGGGCTATTCACCAGCTGAGCTCACGAAGTGACGGGCCCTTCGTAGCGTTCAGCTCTCAGGGCGTTCCGCCCGAGTCGATGGAGCATGAGATCTTCGGGCGGTCGCCGGGCGGCGAAGACGTGGCCGCGGGCGACGGGACGGCGGTCGGAGGACGCCTCGCGATGGCCCACGGAGGTACGCTTCTTCTTGAGGGCGTGTGCGGACTGCCGGTGACGCTTCAGGCGCGACTGTCGGCCTACCTGCGTGAGCCGGGCGACGCGTCGGATGTGCGAGTCGTCGCGACGACAGAGCGCGAGCCCAGGTGCGGAGTGGGCTCCGGTGCCGGCGGGCAGGGGTTGCGAGATGACCTCTACTACAGGCTCGGCGTGGTCACGATCACCCTGCCGCGGCTGCGCGACAGGGGCGAGGACATAGCGATCATGGCCAGGGTGTTCCTCAGAAGGTACGCGTCCGAGCAGGGACGGGCTCTGTCCGGCTTCGGCAGGTCCGCCGTCGAGGCGATGATGAGCCACGAGTGGCCCGGCAACGTTGCCGAGCTGGAGGCGCGCGTGAAGCGCGCGGTGATCCTCTCTCGCGGCCGCCTCGTGAGTGCGTCGGACCTGGGGTTGAACGGCAACGGCCGCCAGCCGGACCGCTCGCTCGCCGAGGCGCGCAGCGAACTCGAGCGCAGCATGGTCAGCGACGCGCTGCTTCAGGCCGCGGGCAACGTGTCAAGAGCCGCGCGTTCCATCGGCGTCAGCCGACCGACGATGTACGACCTGATAAGGAAGTACGAACTGGACATCTCGGAGTTCAAGGGGCTCGCCGGGCGCCGATGAGACCGTCGGGTTCGGGCGAGCTCTCCTCGAGACTCCTTGCGCCGGGACCCGGGCAGCTTGACAGCCTGTCTCCGCGGCCATAGAATCAGCCACCCGACCCCGTTGGACGGCGTGGCCGAACTCGCGGATCACGAACGGGTGTCTGGCACAGGAAAGCACAACCGATCGCATACCGAAGGTAGTCACGCAAAGGAGTGAGAGATGTCTCTGAGAACCGTAGCAGCGCTCCTTCTCTTCGCATTCGCGACGGCCCTTGTGGCCGGCTCGGCGGCGGCGCAGGAGTCGGGAGGCGTGGTGGTAACGTCCTCACCGACAGGCGCGGTCGTCGAACTGCTCGGCGACCACGAATACAGCGGCGTCACACCGTGGAGATTGAACAGGGGTCTGTCCGGCAGCTACGAGATCCACGCCTCGATGGACGGCTACACGGACTGGTTTGGAGCCACCACGCTCTCGGCCGTGAGACGCGACTCTCTGCACGTGCGCCTGACCAAGAAGTCGCCGATGGCCATCGGTCTGCGTTCCGCCATCTGCCCCGGATGGGGCCAGTTCTACTCAGGGCACAACCTCAAGGGCACGGTCTTCCTGCTGGCCGAGGTGGGCGCCATCTCCGGCGTGCTCTACGCCGACGGCAAGCGCGAGGATGCGATGCGCATCCACGACCGGGCCATCCGGGAGTACAACTCGGCCGACCAGGTAGAGGACATCGAGGAAGCCTACGAGAAGGTGCTCGATGCCTTCGACGACGTCGACAGGTGGCACGAGAATCGCAAGCGGTGGATCTACACGGCGGCCGTCATCTGGATCGCCAACGTCGTGGATGCCGCAGTGCTGATCCCAAGCGAGAGCGGCGGCGGACTGCTCGCCGGCCTGCCCGACGCCGAGGGTTCCGGCGTCTTCGCGGGTGTTCACGCTGACAAGACCGTTCTCGGCTACTCGGTGTCCTTCTGAGCGCAGACTCGCAGTTGCCGGAGGTGAATCCATGAAGATACGCAACTCAGTGGCCGCGCTCCTTCTGGTAGCGCTTGTTTGCCTGGCGGGGTGTCTCGACGCCCTCGAGGTGCCGGGTCGCAGCAATCCGCTGGACCCGTCGAATCCCGGCACGAACTCGCCGGAGCCGGACAGACCCGTGGGTCTGACGGCCGTGGTCTCGGACCGATTGGTGGTGCTTGAATGGGAGGTGGGCGACGCGTCGGCGATAGACCACTACCGCGTGTACAGATGGGAGCTGGAGGACGAGGACGAAGAGGACTACGAGCTGGTGGACACGACCACCGACACCGAGTACTCGGACTCCGACGTGCGGAACGGGCAGGCCTACTACTACAAGGTCTCGGGCGTCAACGACTCCGGTCTCGAGGGCATGGAGTCGCGCGCGATCATAGTTATTCCGCGTCTCTTCGGTGTGTCGATAGACCAGGGCAGCCCGAAGACCAGGGACCGCGACGTCAGTCTCAGGATGTCCGCCTCGAGCGAGACCGAGATCATGCAAGTCTCGAACGAGTCCGACATGGGCGGGGCGCAGTGGGAACCCTACCAGTCCAGCTACTCATGGACGCTCGAGCCGGGCGACGGCCCGAAGCGGGTGTACGTTCGCTTCCGTGACGCCGCCGACAACGAGTCCGCCATCGTCAGCGATGAGATCGAGCTCGACACAAGGGCGACGATCCTGACCGTGACAGAGGACTCGAACGGTGAGGAGCTGGAAGCGGGCGACACGGTGCACTTTACTCTGACGGCCACCGAGACCGACGGAGAGGCGCTTGTAGACCTCGGCTCGGTCGTTCCGGGCATAGAGCTGTTCGACGACGGGACTAGTGGGGACACGGTCGCAGACGACGGCGTATACGAGCGCGACTACGTGATAGACCCGGGCGTGGAGGTCATAAACGGCCAGGTGATAGGCAACTTCACGGACGACATCGGCAACTCGGCCGAGCCCGTCCTGGCGTCCGGTACGGTCACTATCGTCGACCCTCCCACGGCCGTTGAGATGGATGACCCGGTCGCGGTCTCTGAGCGTAGACTCGCGCTGTCGTGGTCCATGAACAACGACACCGACTTCTCCTCCTACAAGCTCTATCGCTCGGATTCGCCGGGCGTGGAGGGGTCTGCTGACCGGGAGCTGGTCGATACGTTCACGAGCCAGTCGACGACCGAGTACACCGACACCGGCCTCGACCCGGCGACCACCTACTACTACGCCGTCTACGTCGTGGACCGCTCGGGGCTCTCGACCATCAGCAACGAGGTCTTCGGAACCACTCTCGTCAACGAGCCCCCGGACGCCGTCACCCTTTACACGCCGTGGCCGGCGAGCAGCAGTTCGCTAGACATCAGCTGGAGCGTGAGCAGCGTCTCGGACTTCGCTTACTACGAGCTCATCTGCTGGGAGGAAGACCCGCCCTCGCCGCCAGCCGTAGGCGACAAGCGAGTGGTTACCAGGATAGAGACGCGCACAGAGACCTTCTACACTCACGAGTCGCTCGATAGTGACATCGTCTACTGGTATGAGGTCGCCGTAGTGGACTCGCTCGGCGCGGAGACGCGCTCGAACGTGGTGTCGGGTTCGCCCGAGTAGGGGAGAGCGCCGGCAACACAACGGAGACAGATCAATAGGCCCGCCCGCACGCGCCGTCGTGTTAGCGGGCCTATTCTCGTTCTCGCCCGGGCGTCGCCCGTCCGACCCCAGACGAGTTCACGGTCTCCGCCCCACCAGGTCCCCTGCGCCGCATAGGCTCTGCCCGCCAAGGTACCCCGCGGCCTCACAGACCCCGTACGAACCACTGAGTTGAACTCACCAGATCAGCTGACGGAATCCCCTCGAGCAGCCTCCCCGGCCGGATTGTTACAAGCCTATTGGCACAACTTGTGCATTCTTGACGAATACACCAAAGGCTGTGACGGCTGGCGAGCAAGCCAGCGGGAATATCGAGATCGGGTGGGGTCCGCGGGCACTCGAGAAGCCTCGGTCGCGCTGGGCCGACTGGACTCCCCCCACGCCGGTCGGTCCTCGGGTCTTCCACTGTACTGGCAACCCCCTGTGCACCCGCCCGCGCCCCTCCGGTCTCGTTCACCCCTCGCCGGCCTAACACGGGGGAGCTGATGCAGGTTTCCAGGCGTTCGTGCACGTGTGCGGCGGCGGTGGCCGCCGCCCTTCTGATTCTTGCGGCTGGCGCCGTGGCATCGGAGGGTGGCACGCGCAGCGTTACTTCGCACGTGCTCATCGGCGTGACTCCGGAGGCGGCGTTCGGCGTGGTCGCGGACGGAGAGACAATACCTGAAAGCCCGGTCGTTGCGGACGAGCTGGGGATCGTCGAGTTCGACGTCGACCTGCCTGCCGGGACCCACACCGTGTCTCTCACGCCGCCCGGAATGCCGGTGATGAGCCAGGTGAGGGCCGAGGAGATAACGACCACGTCGGCGGTCGTTCGATGGAACACCAGCGTGCCGGCGAACTCGCGAGTCCTCTACGGGCCCACCGACGACTACGGCGAGGACACCGGTGTCGCGCCGGCGCTCCTCACCTCGCACGGGATGTTCGTCTCCGGGCTCACTCCCGGAACAACCTATCACTACCAGGCGATCAGCACGGACGGGTCCGGCCAGACCGTCTACTCCGGCGACAGGACGTTCGAGACGGAGATCGAGCCACTCGTCGTCACGGACGTGAGCGTCTCGGCCGTCGGCCCCACGTGGGCCATCATCGAGTGGAACACGAACAGGCCGTCGACGTCCAAGGTGGAGTACGGCCCGACGGCCGCCTACGGAGAGGAGACTCCCGAGGACGACAATCCCGTCCTCGGGCACACGGTGACGCTCACGGGACTCCTCGACGGCGCCGAGTACCACTTCAGGGTCCTGTCCCGTGACGGTTACGGGATGGAGGCTCAGTCGTCGGACGAGAGCTTCGAGACGCTCGAGCTCGAGCCGACGGGCCCGCCGGTCATCGGCAACGTCGACTACGAGGCCGAAGGTATGAGCTCGGTGGTCGTCACCTGGACCACCGACCGCGAGGCTACGTCGTGCGTAATGTACGGGACCAAGGGCGACCTCGACCAGTGCACCGCTACGGACACCACCTGTGTCACCGAACACTCGGTCCGCATCGGGCCGATCGCGCCCGAGCACGTCTACACGTTCGCGGTGCTCAGCGCCTGTGGAGCAGACACCGCCGAGAGCTCGGAATCGACTTTCGTCACTGAGGTTCCCGACGGGACGACTCTGAGCGGCAAGGCGCTCACGATCATCCGGCCCGAGGCCGTCTGCATTGCGGAGACGACCGCGACGATCGTGTGGGTGACCGACCGGCCTTGCACGACGTGGATCGAATACGGAGACGACGACAACTGGGACACTCCCGCGGTCCCGATGCGGAGGGGCGGGGAGTGCCACGAAGTCGTGCTGAGCGACCTCGCGCCGGGAACCGTCTACTACTACCGGGTGTGGGCGTGGGACGAGCTCGGAGGTCTGGTGGAACACGAGGGCGGCAGCTTCGCGACCTGCACCTACCCTGACCTGACGCCGCCCGAGACCCCCGCGCACCTCGAGGCAATGGAGATCGACGGGGTCGTGGAACTCGTGTGGACCGGAGGATTGGAGGACGACCTGCTCGGCTACTACGTCTACCGCATAGAGTCGAAGCGTCCCGAAGTTCCCGGCAGCGTGTTCGACGTGGGAAGGGCCACGCGTCTCAATGAGCTTCCTCTGACGGCGCCGACGTACGTCGATGAGCACATCTTCGAGTCGACGGTCTACCAGTACGCGGTGACTGCCGTGGACGACACCGGCAACGAGAGCGGCCCGAGCGAGGGCGTGACGGTCAGGATCGAACCGGTGGAGGACGTCGAGGAGTTCTCCGGCCTCTCTCTGTCCATAGGACTCAATCCCTGCTACCAGTCGACGACGTTCGAGTATGCCGCTCCTGAGGGATCGGACGTTCGCCTGCGGGTCTACTCGGTCGCGGGGCGGCTTGTGCGGGATCTTTCGGACAGCGCACCTTCCTCGGGCGCGGGCTCGATACCGTGGGACTGCAGGGATGCCGTGAACCGCCCGGTCGGCACCGGTGTCTTCGTCTGTGAACTGGCGGCCGGAGATGAGGTCGTTCGGGAGAAGCTGACGGTCATAAGGTGACGGCGCCCCTGTGGTCCAGGGCGTCCGCCTGGGCCCAAACCCTCGCATACAGGCCTCAAGGGCCTCTCGACCCCTAATTCCCCGCGTTTGAGGGACTTAGGGGTCTTCTTCTGAAATACACAGATTTTAGGACTTGTCAGTGGTCGGGCCATGTGATACTATTGACAGTAGATGGGGAGCGTGGCAGTATTGCACCCGGGACCAGACTACCTGGAGGTGGACCGTGAAGACTATACTGGTGCTGACCGTGACGGTCATGCTTCTCGGCGCTTCGGCGACCGCTGGGGCGACGATGCTGAGTGACCTGTTCGGTGTATCGCTGTCTGTTAATGGGGCGGGAGCGTTCAACAACAGCTGGGCGCCAGTGTCTGCGACGGCCGACTACTTCGTCGACGACAACTGGAGCACCTACTTCGCACGGACGCCGCACGGTGGTGAGCTGTTCGACATCGAGGCCATCTACTTCGACAATGACGCCAACTACGCCTATATGGCCGTCGTTACGTCATTGCCGATGCCAGTCGGCGGGTACTTCCTCGGTGAGATGATCCTGCCTGGCGACATGGGTGTGAATCTCGGAGACGAGCAGTATGATGTCGGGATCGACGTTGACGAGGGGACGGGTGTGGTCGCTGACGTCGTCCTGGGTGACTGGTATCAGACCGGCCTCAACTACAACTACGAGCTCGGACCGACGAACTTCGACGGTGGGGTGCCGCTCGGACTCGCCACGGTCAACTACTATGATTATGGACTCGTCGAGCGCGGCTACGACACGTACGTGTTCGAGATCAAGGTTCCTCGCTCCGCGCTGCGCAATCCGATGCACGGCGACTCGATCGGTCTGACCTGGTCGATGGGCTGCCGCAACGACGTCATCACGCTCGATGGCACGTTCGACGGTGACACAGTTGTGCCCGAGCCGACGACCCTTCTGCTCCTCGGCTCCGGCCTCGTGGGCATGGTCGGTGCGGTCCGGAGGCGCAGGAAGTAGCACAGTCTGGCAAGACCTTTCTGGACGCGGGGGCCGCTCTGGCTCCCGCGTCTTTCTACGTGCCGGCGCTGTGGCGGGGTCCGAGCGAAACGGACGACGGCGGAGCGGGGGTGTGGTCAGGCGGGGCCGCTGGATGTATAATCCCACGGTCGAGGTGCCGCACATCGGGGGCGACAACCGTTGAAGATCCTCTTCCTGACAGACAACTTCCCGCCGGAGACCAACGCTCCGGCGCTCCGCACGTACGAGCACGCCCGCGTCTGGGTCGAGGACGGACACGACGTGACGGTCGTGACGGGCCAGCCGAACTTCCCGACAGGACGGGTCCACGACGGCTACCGCAACGTCCCGTACTTCGTCGAGGAGATGGACGGCGTCCGCGTCGTCCGGGTGTGGACGTACGTCGCTCCGAACAAGGGACAGTTCAGAAGGTCGCTCGACTACCTGAGCTTCATGCTGACGTCCTTGCCCGGAGCGCTCTTGCAGGGAAGGCCCGACGTCGTCATCGGGACGTCCCCTCAGCTCCTGACCGTGGCGTCCGCCTGGGCCGCGGCGCGGCTCAAGGGAGCGCCGTTCGTCTTCGAGCTTCGGGACCTTTGGCCGGAGTCGATAGCCGCCGTTGGAGCCGCGAGCGGCGGTGCCTACCTCAGGGCGATTGCGGCGCTCGCTCACTTCCTCTACCGGCGGGCGGACCGCATCGTCTCCGTGACGGAGTCGTTCGTCGACGTCCTCACAGGGCGCGACATTCCCAGAGATCGGATCGCGGTTGTCAGGAACGGCGTCAATCTGGCGGAGTTCACGCCCGATGAGCCCGACGGACTGGTGAGGGAGGCCCTCGGTGTGGCGCCGGACGGGTTCCTGGCGACGTACGTCGGCACGCTCGGTATGGCGCACGGTTTGAGGAGCGTCGTCGCGACGGCCGAGATGACGCGCGACGAACCCATCCACTACCTGCTGGTCGGTGAGGGAGCCGAAAGGGACGAGCTGGAACGGGAGGTCGCCCGGCTCGGGCTTCGTAACGTCACGTTCCTGGGCGGTCAGCCACGCGAGCGCATCCCGCGCATACTGAACGCGAGCGACGTCGTGCTCGTACACCTGAAGGACGACCCGCTCTTCAGGACCGTCATCCCATCCAAGATCTTCGAGGCCATGGCGGTGGCGAAGCCGATAGTGCTCGCGGTGACGGGAGAGAGCGCCGACATAGTAGAGGGCGCAGGCGCCGGTCTGGTCGTGAGGCCCGAATCACCCGAGGAGATGACCGCCGCAATACGCAGGCTGAGGGACGAGCCCGCTCTGGCCAGCGAACTCGGTACGAACGGACGCCGCGCGGCAGAAGGCGAGTTCTGCCGGCGCGCGGCGGCGCGAAAGATGCTCGGTGTTCTGTCGGACCTGGTCGGAGGCGGCTCCTCGAGCTAGCTTCGACCGCTCACACTGACGGCGGGGCAGGGCGCCTCACACCGCTAGTCGTCCCATCCCTGGTTATCGAGCAGCTGCTCTTCCGGTACGTCCCGGCTCTCGCGCGCGGGAGAGCCGAGCACCACCTTCTTCGGCGGCGCGTCGTTCGTGAGAACCGACCCCGCGGCTATGACCGCGTCTGCCCCAACGACCTTCCCCGGCAGTATGACCGCGCCGGCGCCGATGCGCCCGCCACGCTTGACCGTAACTCCCTTGAAGTGCTTGAAGCGTTCCTCCGTCCTGCCGATGAAGTTGTCGTTTGACGTCACGACTCCCGGAGCGACGAAGACGCGGTCCGCCAGTTCGGAGTAGGCCGTTATGTAGCACTCGCTCTCGAGCTTGCAGTAGCGGCCGATGCTGCAGTAGTTCTCCACCGTCGCGCCCCTTCCGACGATGGTGAAGTCGCCCACGGTCACGTTCTCTCTCACGGACGCCATGTCTGCGACCAGCACGCGTGAGCCCAGTTCGCATCCGGCGTAGATAACGACTGACGTCCCGATGATGCAGTCCCTTCCGACCTTCGCCGGCGGCAGCTTCTTGTCGTCCGTCGTGGCTGAGTTGGCGGCCTTCATCGGCTGCTTGCCGATGACGGTCCCGTCGTCGATCCTCACGTTGTCGCCGACGACGCTGCCCTCGTGTATGACGACGTTGTGCCCGATGACGCATCCAGCACCGACCTCGGCCCCGGATTCGATCACGGTGAAGCGTCCGACCTTCACACCTTCCGCGACCTTCGCGTTGGGGTCGATGTAGCGTTCCATTGAGACGTCCCTTTCCACGCGTCGCCGCGCGCGGCGTCGCTTCATGGTTGTGGTTCGACTGGCTTCTGAGTTCAGGGCTCAGCCCAGGGTCACCGGCAGGCCGCCGGACTTGAGCGATCGCTGGGCCGCGTCTAGGACGCGCACCACCCGCATGCCGTCCCTTCCGTCGGAGCGCGGCGTCGCGCGGTTGGTCACGCACTCGACGAAGTGCTCGCACTCCGCCTTCAGCGGCTCGGTCATCTTCAGCGCCGGCACCAGGACCTCTCCGAAGCGAAGCGACAGCGATTCGGCGTAGCCGACGTACCTGCCGTTCGGATCGACGCCCTTGTCGTAGATCCGGATCTTCTCGGAGGCCAGCATGTCATCGAATACTACCATGCGCTTGCTGCCGACGAGAGTGGTGCGTCGGACCTTGTGCGGGTCGAGCCACGACACGTGGACCTGCGCGAGCCTGTTGCCGGGGAAACGCATCCACAGGAACACGACATCCTCGATACCCGGGCGGATGTAGGCCGCCCCGCGGGCGGCGACGTCGACCGGTTCCTCGCCCAAGAGGTACAGGATGATCGAGATGTCATGCGGGGCGAAACTCCACAGCGCGTTCTCGTCGCTTCGAATGCGACCGAGATTGACGCGCTCGGAGTACAGGTAGTAGGGATTGCCCAGCTCACCGGAGTCGAGCAGTTCCTTCATCTTCTCGACGCCGGCGTGGTACTCAAGGAGGTGCCCGACCATCAGTATGCGGTCGCGGGCCTCAGCAGTCTCGACGAGGTCCACGGCGTTCTCGTAGGAGAGCGTCATCGGCTTCTCGACGAAGACGTCCTTGCCGGCCTCCAGGGCGCGTTTGGCAAGCTCGTAGTGCGTGATCGCCGGCGTCGCGATCGCCACCGCGTCGATCGAAGGGTCCTTGAGGACCTTGTCAGGGTCGGTCTGGACGCTGATGCCGCGGTAGCCGTTGAGCGTGTTCTCGCACTGCTCCCCGTCGATGTCGCAGCACACCTTGAGGTGCGCGCCCTTGAGGTGCGCGAAGTTCCTGAGGAGGTTCCGCCCCCAGGCGCCTGTTCCCATCAGCGCTAGATTGACCACTGTGCTGCCTTTCTTCCGGTTTCTTCCGCCCAGGAGGCGGTCACGTGACCGGCCGGAGCCCGGTTCACGACGAACCGGTACCCTATCCGACCGGCGTAGGATGCGCAACCGATAACGTTTTGCAAGAGACGTGCCGGATAGGGGCGTCACACGGAGGAGGCCCGGGCCGTGGCCGGGGGCGGGCCGCAGACGGCCGACCGAGGCGTTCCTGAGCCCCGCCCGGTCTTGACTGGGCGGCCGCCGTGGGGGTAGAATCCGCGTGGACTCAAGCCTTCAACTGCGAACTCCAGTGGTCCGGCCGCCGCGCTCATCGCGCCCGGCCGGCGTCTTTCGGCAAGAGAGGGGCAACTCAATTGGACAAGACCGAGAAGCTGTTCAAGGAGCTGACCGAGGCCAGCGGCATATCGGGTTTCGAGGACGAGATAGCCGACATCATGGCGAAGCACCTCAAGGGCGTAGCCACGATCAGCCACGACAACCTGGGCAGCTGCATCGCTGAGAAGAAGGGGAAGACGGCCGGGCCCAAGGTGATGATCGCGGGGCACATGGACGAGATCGGCTTCCTCGTCAAGAACGTGACGAAGGAGGGCTTCATCAAGTTCCTCCCCGTCGGCGGCTGGTGGGGCCACGTGGCGCTGTCGCAGCGCGTGATGGTGCGGACCGCCAAGGGCGACTTCGTCGGCGTCATCGGTTCGAAGGCTCCGCACATACTCAAGCCGGAGGAGCGCAAGAAGGTCCTCGACATCGCCGACATGTACATCGACGTCGGGGCCACCGAGGGCTTCGACGTCAAGAAGAAGCTGGGCGTCAAGCCGGGCGACCAGGTCATCCCGATCTCCGACTTCACCATCCTCGGCAACCCGAAGACCTACGCGGCCAAGGCGTGGGACGACCGCATCGGTGTCGCCACGGTCATCGACGTTCTGACGAAGATAGGAAAGACGCATCCGAACACGCTCTACGGCGTGGGCACGGTGCAGGAGGAGGTCGGCCTCCGGGGCGCGCGGACGAGCGCACAGATGGTCGAGCCGGACGTGGCCTTCGCGGTCGACGTGACCATCGCGACCGACACGCCGGGATGCGACGGCGCGGGAGAGAACCTCGGTGCCGGCGTAGGCATAATGGTCTACGACGGGAGCGCCATTCCCAGCAGGCGGCTCCGCGATCTGGTTATCGACGTGGCCGAGAAGCAGAAGATACCGTACGTGCTGACCGCGCTCACCCGAGGCGGCACCGACAGCGGGACCATCCAGTTCGCCAAGTGGGGAGTGCCGTGTCTCACGCTCGCGATCCAGACGCGCTACATCCACGGGCACGTCGGTGTGCTGCACCGTGACGACTACGACAACTGCGTCAAGCTGCTGCTTGCCGTCGTGAAGAAGCTCGACAAGAAGACCGTGGCGTCGCTGACGCGGGGCTAGGTCTCAGGGGGTGAACACCAAGGCTGCCGCACGGCGCCGCGGGCCTCCGGTCCGAGGGCCCGTGCGGCGGTTCATCTGCGGGTGTGAAACCCCCTACGCCGCGGGACCGGGAGAGACGATGGGCGCACTCGAGGACGTGTTCGGGAGGGCGAAGAGCCTCATAGGTGTCGTGCACCTGGCCCCGCTGCCGGGCAGCTGCGGCTGGGGCGGCGACATGGCGCACGTCGTGCGCAGGGCGCTGGACGACGCGACTGCCATCGAGGCCGCGGGCTTCGACGGGATGATCCTCGAGAACTTCGGGGACGCGCCGTTCTCCAGGTCCTTCGCCGGAAGAGGCGCGGTGGCGGCGATGTCTGCCGTTGCCGCCATCGTCGCTGACAGGACGTCGGTCCCCGTAGGCATCAACGTGCTGCGGAACGACGCGCTCTCGGCGGTGTCGGTGGCGGCTGCGGTCGGGGCGCGCTTCATACGGGTGAACGTACACGTCGGAGCGGCCGCCACGGACCAGGGGATCATCCAGGGGAACGCCCGGGAGACCCTCGTCGCCATAGCTGCTCAGGCTCCGGAGGTCAGGGTCTTCGCCGACGTATTCGTCAAGCACGCGAAACCTCTTGGCCCGCAGAGCATCGGAAACTCTGCGGCCGAACTCGTCGAGCGGGGAAAGGCCGCCGTTCTCATAGTAACCGGCGACGCTACGGGTTCTCCCGCCTCGCCCGACGACATTTCGCGCGTGCGGGACGCCGTGCCCGGTACGCCGGTCCTGGTCGGAAGCGGGGTGACGGCGGAGACGGTCGCTGAGACGCTCGGGCTCTGCGACGGCGTCATCGTCGGCAGCTACATAATGGAGGGTGGGCTCGCTGCCCGTCCCATCGACCCGTCGCGCGCGGCGGCCTTCGTCAGGGCGGCACGACCCTGAACCGCTCTCGACACGTGGAGCGACCAACCTCTCGACAGGAAACCACCTTCATTGAGAACCTTCGCCTGCACAGCGACACTGCTCTTCGTCCTGTGGGTGCTTCTGACCGGGAGCCTTGACCCTCAGGAACTCGTTGTGGGCGCTGCCGCGGCGCTGCTCGTTTCCGGGCTGACTCGCGGGTTCGTCGGGTCGCTCACGAGCTGCAGCCGACCGCTTCTCAGGCGGGTGGCCTTCGCGGCCGCCTACGTTCCATACCTGCTCTGGCAGATCCTGCTCGCCAACATCGACGTGGCCCGCCGGGTCGCGAGCCCTCGGCTACCCATCAGCCCGGGCATCGTCCGGGTGCGCACGCGGCTCACGAGCCCTCTCGGGCGCCTGTTCCTCACCAGTTCCATCACGCTGACCCCGGGTACACTGACCGTCGAGACTGACGGTGGCGACCTCTTCATACATTGGATCGACGTGACGGCCGACGGCATCGAGGAGTCGACGGCACGCATAGTCAGCGGCTTCGAACGGTACCTGGAGGTCATCTTTGGGTAACGGCCTCGGCATGATAGCGCTGATACTGGCGGCTCTCGGCGTGCTGCTCGCGGCGACGAGGCTCTTCAGGGGCCCGACGGCCGCGGACAGGGCCGTGGCCCTCGACGTCCTGACGCTCATCTTCACGCCGGCGATGGTCGGCTACGCGGTGCTGTCGGGACGCGCGGTCTACCTCGACGTGGCGCTCGTCTACGCTCTGCTGTCGTTCCTCGGCGTCGTCGCGCTGGCGCGCTATCTGGACAGGGGGCTTTGAGATCGTGGACCTCCGGACGCTGACAGGCGAGATAATAGCGCTCGTGGGAGCCGCGTTCCTGTTCCTCGGGGCGCTCGGCCTGTCGCGTATGCCCGACATCTACAACCGCATGCAGTCGGGAACCAAGGCGACGACTCTCGGTAACATCCTGACCCTCACCGGCCTGGGGATCATGCGGCCCGAGTGGTTCCCGAAGATAGCGCTGATCGCTCTGTTCGTGCTTCTGACCAACCCCATTTCCTCACACGCCCTAGCGCGAGCCGCGCATCGCTCCGGCGTCCCGCTCACCCGGGGTTCCGTCAGGGACGACCTTGAGGAGCACGAGGGCGACGGCGACTCCGGCGGAAGGGGGAGGCGCGCATGATCTGGACCGACGTGCTCGTGTGCGCCCTCATGATCGCGGGAGCTGTCGTCGCGGTGGTCGTCAGGAGCATCCTCTCGGCGGTCATCCTCGTGGGAGTCGTCAGTCTGATGGTCGCGTACCTGTTCCTGAGGATGGGGGCGCCGGACGTCGCGATGACCGAAGCCTCCATCGGCGCGGCGCTCTCGACCGTCATCTTCCTGATAGCGCTCGCGCGCACGAGAGGTGGAGCATGATCGGGCGCGCCGTCACAGTGGTCTTGCTGCTCTGCGTGGCGGTCCTGTTCTGGTACCTGGCCACGGTGGGAACCCAGACGGAGCTTGGCAGCGTCAGCGGGCACTACGTGGAGCGCGGCGTCGTCGAGAACCGCGGCTCGAACCTGGTGACGTCCGTCGTCGTCAACTACCGGGGTCTGGACACGCTCGGCGAGGTGACCGTTCTGTTCCTCTCAGTGGCGGGCGTTGCGTTCGTGCTGAGGCGCAGGAGGCGCGGAGAGGGCGACGCGGGCGGGACAGATCGCGGGCCGGGCGCGGCAGCTCCGGCGAGCGAGCTGGTGCAGACCGGCGCGCGGCTGCTGGTGGGGCCGATGATCCTCTACGGTGTCTACATCTTCGTGCACGGACACCTGACGCCGGGCGGCGGGTTCCAGGGCGGGGCCGTCGTCGCGTCAGCCGTCCTTCTTCTTCTGCTCGCCGACCGAAAGCGCGAACTGCCGCACGGGCTGATGTCTTGGGTGGAGTCGCTCTCTGGGTTCGGGTTCGTTGTCGTCGGGCTCCTGGGTCTCGCGGTCGCCGGATCGTTCCTGGCGAACCGCGGTGTGCTCCCGCTCGGGACGTGGAACCGTCTCTTCTCGGCCGGGCTGATCCCCGTCATCTACGTGCTCATCGGGCTCAAGGTGGGCTCCGAGCTCGCAGCGCTCCTGGACGTCATGATGCGCGGAGGGGAGCAGGCCGCGGCCGTCTCGCACGGCGACGCGGGGGCTAGCACCGTGAGACACGAGAGCCGCGTGGACCGCGAGAGCCGCGAGAGAGGAGGCTCTCGATGACGCAGGGCACCCTCTATCTTGCCAGCGCGCTCATACTGATACTCATCGGCCTGGCCTGCGCGCTCATGCGGCGCAACCTGCTCCGCATGGTGCTCGGGTTCGCCATCATGGACACCGGAGTGCACCTTCTGATAGCGACCGCGGGCTTCCTGCCCGGACGGACCGCGCCCATCATCGACGACCCGTCGCTTCTGGCGGGCGCAGGTGGACGGACCGCGGCGGCCGACCCGAGCGCGCTCCTGGTGGCCGCCGAGCGCGTGGTGGACCCGGTCCCTCAGGCGCTGGTGCTCACAGCCATCGTCATAGGTGTAGGGGTAACGGCTCTCATGCTCGCATACGTCGTGCGGCTCTTCGCCCGCGAGGGGACGCTCGACGTCAGCGCGTTCAGGAGGCTCAAATGGTGAGCCCCGTCCTCTACATAGCGGTCCCCCTGGCTGTCGCGTTCCTGCTGCCGCTCACGGGGCGCGGGACGTCCGCCGGAAGACGGGGCGCCGGACGCGAGCTGCAGGCCGCCGTGCTGCTCTTCGTGCTCGGTTCCTCCCTGTTGTGGCTGCGCACGTTCGTTGCGGGCGCGGCTCCTGTCGTGGTCTCGACGGGCGGGTGGCCGCCTCCTCTGGGCATCAACCTCCGGCTAGGCGCGACGGAGTCTCTGCTCGTGGCCCTGGCGGCTGCGACGGCGCTCGGCGTCTCCGTACACGCGATGCTCGCGAGGCCCAGGGGTACGGCCGAAGGCGAGACGGTAGGTCATGACAGGCGGCCGACCCTCGAGCTCCTGATGTTCGTCGGGGCCGCCGGTCTCATCATGACCCGCGACGTCTTCAACATGTTCGTCTTCCTCGAGGTCTCGTCCATCGCTACCTACGCCCTCGCGGTGGCGGGGGAGGAAGGGCGAGGACTGGAGGCCGGCTTCAAGTATATGTTCCTCGGCGCCGTCGGGTCGGTGTTCATCCTCGTATCGATCGCGTTCCTCTACCGGATGACCGGGACGCTCAACCTCGACGGCATGGCCGCGGCGCTTTCCGGCGCCGCTCCCGGCATCGTCGGCGTCGCGCTCTCGTTCCTGCTCGCGGGCATGGCGGTCGAGCTCAAGCTCTTCCCGCTGAACGGTCCGGCCATCGACCTCTACGAGGGCGTCTCTCCCTCGGTGATGGCGCTCGTCGGCGGCACCACCGTCAACGCGGCGCTCTACGCGTTCTGGAAGATGCAGTCGCTGTTCGCGGCGGTCCAGTGGACGTACGTCATCGCGGCCGTCGGCGTGGTGGGATTCGTAGTTGCGAACGCGCTGGCGGTGAGACAGAAGAGCGTGCGGCGGATGCTCGGCTACTCCACTTCGGCCCAGCTCGGGCTCGCCGTCTTCCTGCTGCCGTTCGTGGCTACCGGGTTCGTTTCGGGCAGGGCCGTTGTCCTGCTCATCGTCAACCACACGCTGTGCAAGGCCGGCCTCCTCTGGTTCGCCGGCGCGCACGGCGGTGAGACGCGCCGGGACTGGCGGGAGGCGTTCGCGCGTTCGCCGTTCGCGGCGCTCGCGATGACGGCCCTGGTGCTCGGCATCGCCGGGCTTCCGCCGTTCCCCGGGTTCTGGGGGAAGTGGGAGGCGCTGACCGCGCTGGCCGGCACGGCGCACGCGTGGTGGATAGCGCCGGTCCTTGCCGGCTCGCTCCTGGAGTTCGTGTACTACTTCGGGTGGCTGCGCCAGATGCACAGTCGCGGCGCCGAGGTTAGCGAGAAGGCGCGGGCGGACACCTCCGCGTCGCCGGACGCGCCCGTCGGTCCGCGCCCAGCCTTCTCATACGTGTTCGCCGCGGCGTCTCTCGCGGTCGGTCTGTGGTTCATGCGTGACCTCACGGGCCCCGTCGCGACGCCCGCGTTCGTTCTCGGGGCGGCCGGGCTGCTGCTCCTCGCGCTGCGCGCGCTGCCGGGGCGCCTTCTCGGCGCCGCCGCGCTCGTGGCGGTGGCGGCCGCCGGCTGGGTTCTCTACTCCGGCGGGCACGCGGCGCCGAACGAGACCGGCGGGCTCTTTCTCGCGATCGTGCTCGGTGGTTCGCTCATGGCGGCGATCGCCGCGCTGGGGGCGGCGCCGGCGCGCCGGTCGTACCACGGCCTGTTCCTCCTGCTGGTCTCTTCGCTCGTGCTCCTGGTCGGCAGCAGGACGCTGCTAGGGTTCTTCGTCGCCTGGGAGCTCATGACCTGGACCTCATACCTGCTCGTCGCCGAGGGGCGGCGGGCGTCCCGCGGCGCCTACATCTACATGCTCTTCTCTGGCGCGGCCGGCTTCCTCGTGTTCGGAGGCCTGCTGCTGCTCGAGGGCGCGGGACTCACGCTGCTCGGAGCGGGCGGAATGGCCGCGTCTCTTGCAGCCGGGACCGGGACCGCGGTGGCCTGGGCGGCGGTGCTCCTGGGCGCCGGCTTCGCGGTCAAGGCCGCGTCCGCCGGATTCCACGTGTGGGCGCCTGACGCTTACTCGGAGGCCCCGGACGTATTCTCGGCCTTCCTGTCAGGCGTCGTCTCGAAGATGCCTGTCTTCGGACTCGTGCTTCTTGGCGCGCGGCTCGTGGAGGGCGCCGGTCCGGCGGGCGAGCTGCTCGCTTCTCTCAGGGCGACGTTCGGGGGCGTCGACCCCGCCTACGTGCTCGCGTGGGTCGGCGGAGTCACCGCTCTCGGCATGACGATCCTCGCCGCGCTTCAGGAGGACGCCAAAAGGCTCCTCGCGTACTCGTCGGTCGGCCAGATCGGCTACGTCGTGGTCGGGCTCGCGATGCTGACCCCGCTCGGCTGGTCGGCGGCCCTCTACCACACGGTCAACCACCTCCTCATCAAGCTCCTGCTGTTCCTGGCCGTGGCCGGGGTCATCCACCGCACGGGCACGCGCAACATGCACGAGATGGGCGGCCTCATCAAGAAGATGCCGGCGTCGTACATCTCCGTGCTCATAGGCATCATAGCGCTCTCTGGCGTGCCGCCCCTCTCCGGATTCGCCGGGAAATGGCTCGTCTACTCGGCCCTCATCGAGAAGGGTTGGTACTTCATAGCGGGCGTGACGATGTTCGCGTCGCCGGTCGCCTTCCTCTACCTCTTCCGGCTGATCCACAACATCTTCCTCGGGCAGCTCAAGCCGGAGCACCGCGAGGTCCGCGAGGCGCCGCTCGCGCTCCTGATCCCGCAGGGCGCGCTGGTCCTCGCGATCATGGGGCTGTCGATGTTCCCCGACGCGCTCCTGAAGGCGGTCGCCGGCATCACCGGCCCGGTGTTCGGGGCGACAGGCGTGTCGCTCCTGGCGGACGGCTCGCTGTCCGTCAGCCTGGGCTACCTGAACGCCTTCGGTGTCATGTCGATGGTCATGGCGCTCTTCGCGCTCTTCTTCGCCTTCATCCTGTTCGTGGGACCGAAGACGAAGAAGGTCAAGCAGCTCGACATGGTCTACTCGGCGGAGCTGCCGCCCGGACCTTCAGAGATCCACTACTCGTACGACTTCTACCGTCCCTACAAGCGCGCGTTCGCGCCGCTCCTGCGCGTGTCGTTCGTGAGCGGATGGGGGCGTGTGGCGCGCGCGGCCGCGGCGGTCGCCGACGCAGGGCGCAGGTTCTACTCGGGCGACGCGCAGGTGTACCTCGTGTACGCGGTGGCGTTCCTGGTCGTCGTGGCTCTGGTGAGGGTGGTCTTCTGACGTGAACGCGGTGATGAGCATAGAACCCGCAGTCATTCTGCTGAGCGCGCTGAGCGTCCTCGGCGGCCTGCTGTACGGCTTCCTGATCGGCGGGACGATCCGCATCGTCATGGCGCGGATCCAGAGCCGCATTGGCCCGCCCATCTGGCAGCCATACATCGACCAGCTCAAGCTGTTGTTCCAGAGGACGTCCATCCGGCACGGCGCGATGTTCTACCTGGCGCCGGTCTTCCGCATCGTCGGGGGCATCGGCATCTACCTGCTCGTGCCCATCGTGGTGGGCGTGCCCGGGCTCTCCGGCTTCTCCTTCAACGGGGACCTCCTGCTCATCCTGTACTTCATGTTCTTCGGCTGTCTGGGGATGGCGCTCGGCGCGGGAGAGAGCGGCCACCCGCACGCGGCGCTGGCCGTCTCTCGCGGTCTGTCGCAGATGTCGTCCTTCGAGCTGCCGTTCTCTCTCGCGGTCATAGCGCTGGCGGCGCAGGCCGGCACGCTCTCGGTCGCCGGTCTGGTCGAGCAGCAGTCGGGCGGCGTCGGCAACTGGTTCATCTTCGCGAACCCGTTCGCGGCCGCGACCGGGCTCCTCGCGTTCCTGGGCATGCAGATGTACTCGCCGTTCGACATCGTGCTGGCGCCGCAGGAGATACCCATAGGCCCGCCGACCGAGTACAACTCGAGCTTCCTCTTCCTGATGATGTCCGGGAGAGCGCTCTTCGGTGTCGCGAAGGCTGCCCTCTATATGAACCTCTTCTTCGGCGGCGCCGACAGCGTGCCGGAGGCGCTCTTGAAGATATTCCTGATCTACCTGTGGCCGGTCATCGTGGGAGCGGTCTTCCCGAGGTTCCGCACCGAGCAGTCGATACGGTTCTTCCTGGGCTGGCCGACCGTGCTCGGCGTGGCGGGTATCGTGTTCGCCATCGTGATGAGGGCCAACGGATAGGAGCAGCGTCCCTCGAAGGCCGCGCGACGGTCCGTGACGGGACGACGGAGGCAGAGAACGTTGAGCGACGAGAAGCACATCACCGAGATCGAGGACGACCTGGCCGCGCGCCCGTACGAGCCCGCGGTGTCGCCTCCGACTCCTCCGGTCGACCCCTACTGCTACCTGGGCGCCACCGAGATGCCGGAGCCGCTCCCCGACGGGGAGGCGATGTCGACCTTCAAGAACTGGTGCCGCGCCAACTCGCTCTGGATCATGGCCTACGGCACCGGCTGCGGCGCGATCGAGCTCAGGCCGCTTCTGACGAGCCGGTTCGACGTGACGAGGTTCGGCATGGCGCCGAGGCCTACACCCAGGCAATCGAACGTGCTCGTCATCGGAGGGTACCTGTCGCTCAAGACGCTCAAGCGCGTCATCAGGGCGTACGAACAGATGCCCGAGCCGAAGTGGGTCGTCGCTCTGGGCTCGTGCACCATCAACGGCGGGATGTACTGGGACTCGTACTACACGATCAACCGGCTCGACCTGTATCTCCCGGTCGACGTATACGTCTCCGGCTGCATGCCCAGGCCAGAGGCGGTCATCGCCGGCTTCCAGCGGCTGATGGAGAAGATCAAGGCGGAAGAGGCCAACGGCTGGAACGAGTACCGGAAGAACATAGAGCGCTACAAGGCGAACCAGAAGCGAGTGATCACCGACTGGGACATGCCGGACTACAACTGGTAGCGGCGCGGGCCGCGGCGACTCGGGGCGGGAGCCTGCGACCGAGGCGCCGTGAGCCGGGGCGGACCGGCCGGCACGGAGTTGACGGATGAAGAGTGTCGTTGAGGGACTGAGACAGCACGCGCGCGTGCTTGGGGATCGCGAGCAGCGGGCGGACCTCCACCTGGTCGAGGTGGAGTTCGGCTCGCTGCGCGCGGCCCTCGAGTGGCTCAAGAACGAGACCGGACACGTGCAGCTGACGCTTCTCTCGATCGTCGACTGGCTCGAGGACGGCGAGTTCGAGCTGTCCTACCTCGTCACCGACCCGGAGGCGCACGCGACGCTCATCGTCGGGACGCGCATCCCGCGCGACGGCGTCGCCGTGCCGACGGTGTGGGACCTCTGGCCGCAGGCCGTGACCTACGAGCAGGAGATCACGGAGATGTTCGGCGTCTCCTTCGACGACAGCCCGCGCTCCGGGGTGCCGTTCATCCTGGAGAGCTGGTCGGCCGCGCCGCCGATGCGGCGCGACTTCGACACGCTGGCCTATTCGCGCGAGCACTACGAGGACCTGCCGGGTCGCTCGTCCATCGACGCTAGGACGCGGGTGGGGCAGGAGACCGGCGAGAAGGGATACACTCTCGCCGGCGGGGACGCGCAGGCGGGAGACGCGGGACGGAGCGAGGAACATGAGTGACCCGAAGCGCGACACGAGCGCGGTCGAACGCGACCCGCGGCAAGAGGTTCGGCTCTGGTTCGGGCCCCAGCATCCGGGAGTGACCGGCAACATGTCGGTCGAGGCCTGGATCACGGGCGACACGATTCAGCGCGGCATCACTCACGTCGGCTATCTCCACCGCGGCTTCGAGAAGCTGATGGAGCGACGGACGTACATCCAATCGTTCCCGATCGTCTGCCGCATCTGCGTGCCCGAGCCGGACACGAACGAGTACCTGCTGACCGCGGGGCTCGAGGAGCTCTCGGGGCTCGACGCGGAGGTGCCGGAGCGCGCGAGGTGGCTCAGGACGCTGACGCTGGAGATGGCGAGACTGGCGGCGACGCTGATGGTGCTCGGCGGCCACGTAGGCTCTATGGGGCTGGGCCCCGTGCCCCAGTGGACGATGACGCTGCGGGACTTCATCCTGGACAGCTTCGAGGAGCTCAGCGGACACCGCATCTATCATATGTACATAGTCTACGGCGGCGTCAGGCGCGCCCCGCCCGAGGGATTCGCAGAGCGCCTTGAGCGCAACCTCGCGGCGATCGAGGAGCGGCTGCCCTGGATAGACCGCCTGATGTTCGACTCCGCCGTGTTCAGGAAGCGCGCGATGGGCGTGGGCTACGTTCCGCCCGAGTGGGCGGACGAAATGGCCATCACCGGGCCTCCGCTACGGGCGATGGGCGTGGCGCGGGATCTGAGGAAGGACGTCTCGTACGAGAAGTACTCCGAGCTCGACTTCGAGGTGGTCACGGAGAGCGGCTCGGACATCTTCGCCCGCGCGAGGGTCCGGCGCCGTGAGATCGACCAGTCGATAGACATCATCCGTCAGGTGCTCCGCAGGATGCCCAAGGATGGACCGTTCTCGGCGAAGCTGCCGAATCTCATGAACTGGCGCATCCCGAAGGGTCAGACCTACGTGCGCGCCGAGGCGAGCCGCGGGGAGATGGGGTACTACGTGGTCACCGACGGCTCAGACAAGGTGCGCCGGGTGAACGTGCGAGGACCGTCCTACGTCCACGGGGTGAGCCTGCTCGAGCGTCTGCTGCCGGGAACGAACATCGCGGACATGTCGGCGCTGATGGTCTCGCTCCAGACGTGTCCGCCCGAGATAGAGAGGTAGCGCCCACGCGCGCGCTCCTGACAGAGAGGTAGCTGCAAGGATGAGCATCAAGCACGTGCTGTCGCCGTTCTCAGCCTGGGTCAGGGCGCTGACGAAGCCCTACACGGTCCCGAAGGCGCGAACCATGCGTCCCGGCGCGCCCGCGTATCGCGGGTGGCACGTGAACGACACCGGCCTGTGCGTCGGGTGCGGCACGTGCGCCGACATCTGTCAGAACCGCGCCATCGACATGGTCGAGTGCGAGGCCCACGCCAAGGGTGATACGGGCCTGAGGCCGCGGGTCGACTACGGCCGGTGCTGCTGGTGCGCGCTCTGCGTAGACGTGTGTCCGTCGGGCTCTCTCGGCATGTCCAACGAGTACCTCTGGGTCGACGACGACGCGGAGGTGTTCCGTTACACGCCCGGTGTCGACGGCAAGCCGTGGGACTCGCGGACCGACGGCTGGCGTCAGGACGACGGCTTCAGCGTCGTAGACCCCGAGCGGGTCCCGATGCCGATGCTCGATGCCAACGAGCGCGTGGCGACGTGGGCCGAGGTCGTCGTAGGCTACGCGGAGGACGAGGCGCGGCGCGAGGCCGCGAGGTGCATCCAGTGCGGTCTGTGCGTGGCGGCCTGTCCTGCGCGCATGCACATCCCGGACTACATAGCGGCGATCAGGGACGGGCGCGAGGAACGCGCGCTCGAGCTCATCTACGACAACAACCCGATGGCGGAGATGTGCGGCAAGGTCTGCACGCGCGAGTGCGAGAACGTGTGCAGTATGGGGCTCCAGGGCGAGCCCATCGCGATCAGATGGCTCAAACGCTACGTGACCGAACGCTTCGACGACCTCAAAACGGTCCTCGATCCGAAGGTGACCGACGTCGGCCGCGGCCACTCCGTCGCGGTCGTCGGGGGCGGTCCCGCCGGGTTCACGGTCGCGTACTACCTCGCGCTCAGAGGGTTCGCCGTCACCATCTACGAGCAACTGCCGAAGCTCGGCGGCGCGACCTTCTTCGGCATACCTCGCTACAGGTTCCCGATGACGTCGCTCGAGAAGCAGGTCAAACTGCTTCGCGACGTCGGCGTCCGCATCGTCACCGACCACCGGGTCGAGGCCGGGGAGTTCGCGAGGCTGTGTGACGAGAACCTCGCCGTCTTCGTCGGCACCGGTCTGATGACGCCCTACAAGCTGCGCGTGCACGGGGAAGACCTGCCGGGCGTCATGTTCGCGCTCCACATGCTGCGCGACGTCAACCTCGGCAGGAAGGTCGAGCTGGGCGAGAAGGTGGTGGTCGTCGGCGGAGGGAACGTCGCGATCGACGCGGCGCGTGTGTCGCGCAGGCTCGGCGCCGACGTGACGATAGCCTACCGACGCCGCCGGGAGGACATGCCCGCCGACGAGGAGGAGATCGAGGACGCGATCGCGGAGGACGTCGAGCTCATCACCCAGAACATCCCGCTTCGTGTCGAGAGGATGGAGACCGGACGCCTGCGCTTCGTGTGGGGCCCGGCCGAAATGGTCGAGACCGAGCGCGGGCGCAGGCCGCGTCCCGTGCTCGTCGAGGGCGTCGAGAACGAGATCGAGGTCGACCGCGTCATCGTCGCCATAGGCCACGCGCCGGAACTGAGCTGGATGGGCGAGGTCGCCGGAGATGTCGGGGACGAGCGGGGTTGGATCAAGGTGGACGAGCACGGCATGACGCGGGTGCCTGGGGTCTACGCGGGCGGCGACCTGGTCAACGAGGTCGCGGACGCCATCTCGGCCATTGCGGACGGCCTAAGGGCGGTCGAGGGTATTACGGGGCTCTTGAAGGTAGGGAGCGACGGCGCGTGACGGGCGGCGGGCACCGGCACGGGCGCACGCCGATGAAGGGCAGGGCGGTCGCGTGGGGCGCGGCGCTTGACAGGCCCCCCTCGCTCTGGCTATCTTGAACATGACAAAGCGATTACAGTGCAGAGGCCCGGTCACAACGTGGCCGGGTCGTCGGCAAGACGTCTGGATCGGCGGGGAAGCGCACGCGGAGGACACGACCCATGCTGAGGATATACGACACGCTATCGGGCAAGAAGAAGGAGTTCGTGCCGGTACACGAGGGCAAGGTCGGCATGTACTTCTGCGGCATGACCGTCCAGGCGGAGCCCCACGTGGGGCACATGCGCGTCGCGCTGGTCTCCGACGTGTTCAGGCGCTATCTTCGCTACGCTGGCTACGATGTCACGCTGGTGATGAACTTCACGGACATCGACGACAAGATCATCGAGAAGGCTGAGGCGGAGGGTGTCGACTACAAGGAGATAGCGAAGCGCAACACCGACAAGTTCATGCAGTTCCTCGACTTCCTGGGCGCGGAGAAGGCGGACCACTACCCCCGCGCGACGGCCCACATCCCCGAGATCATCGAGCTGGTCAAGAACCTGGTGGACAAGGGGGTCGCCTACGAGTCGCAGGGCGACGTCTACTTCGAGGTCAAGAAGTTCCCCAGCTACGGAAAGCTGTCCAAGAAGAAGCTCGACGACCTGGTCGCGGGGGCCAGCGAGCGCGTCGACCTGGACGACAAGAAGCGCAACCCGGAGGACTTCTGCCTGTGGAAGGCGGCCAAGGAGGGTGAGCCCTACTGGGACAGCCCCTGGGGTAAGGGCAGGCCGGGCTGGCACATAGAGTGCTCAGCGATGTCGACGAAGTACCTGGGAGAGCACTTCGACATCCACGGGGGCGGGACGGAACTCATCTTCCCGCACCACGAGAACGAGATCGCGCAGCACGAGGCGGCCACGGGTCACGCGTACGTCAACCACTGGGTGCATCACGGTCTCGTCAACCTGGTGGGGGAGAAGATGTCGAAGTCCACGGGCCACTTCAAGACCATGGAGGAGATCGCCAACCGTTTCCCGCCGGATGTGGTCCGCTTCTACCTGCTCTCGACACACTACCGGTCGGAGATCGAGTTCTCGGACGAGCGCCTCGCGGAGGCGGCAGTGGCCATCGAGCGGTTCGAGAACCTGTTCAGGACGCTCGCGCGCATTCTGGGCCCCGAAGGGGAGGGCGAGACCGGCGAGCCGAGCGAGGCGGTGGCCGATCTCAAGACCAGGTTCATCGAGGCCATGGATGATGACCTAAATACCGCAGGAGCAATAGGTTATCTGTTTGAAGCGGTCAGGGTCATCAACGCGGGGATGGAGCAGGGCAAGCCGGAGTCCATCCTGAGCGCCGACCGCGCGGTGCTCAGAGAGCTGCTGGATATCCTTGGGCTTCTGCAGCATATGGAGGCCGGGGACGAGGCGGTGCCGGACGAGATCGCCCGTATGGTAGAGGAGAGGACCGCTGCCAGAGAGGCCAAGGACTGGGCCAGGGCCGACGAGCTGCGGGCGGCCATCGAGGAGGCAGGCTACCTGGTCGAGGACACAGCTGGCGGCAGCGTCGCGAGAAGGGCCAAGTGAGATAGGGGGGGCCGGACGGCCTTGCGAGGGTTCCTGACGTCGGTTCACGCGACGGTTCTGGGGATTCCCGCGGGGCGGCCGAAATCCGGCCCGGAATTCACGAATTTCGGGTTGACATCCCTGTACTTCCCAAATACAATATAGCGTTTGTGCAGCTGGCGGCTTCCAGAGGAGGCCCCGCCGCCGGGTTGTGTAGCTATATCCCGTGCTGGCGTAGCTCAACGGTAGAGCACCTCACTTGTAATGAGGTGGTTGGGGGTTCGATTCCTCTCGCCAGCTCCAGAATAGGAAGCGCGCCCAGCGTTGGGGAGCCCTGGCTCCGGACGCGGTAGGGCGATCCGGGGGGGTTCCCGAGTGGTCAAAGGGAACAGACTGTAAATCTGTCGGCGAAGCCTTCGGAGGTTCGAATCCTCCCCCCCCCACCACTACATCGTCCGGCGCGAGGGAAGGTAGGTGCGGGAATAGCTCAGTTGGCTAGAGCATCAGCCTTCCAAGCTGAGGGTCGCGGGTTCGAGTCCCGTTTCCCGCTCCAGATTTCGGCGACCGCTGCCGTGTAAGTGGTTGACGGTGGCGGCATGTGATGATAGACTAATCGGCCGATTCGAACCGGCGGTGGTCGGTGGCCGGAGCGGTATGCCTGCGCTCACGTAGCTCAGTCGGTAGAGCGCATCCTTGGTAAGGATGAGGTCACCGGTTCAATCCCGGTCGTGAGCTCCAGACTTCGCGGCACGCGTCCGAGGCGGCGGTGCCATCATAAGAGCGGTGAGAGCGAACTCCTGTTGATGGAGGAATGGAAAGATGGCGAAGGAGAAGTTCGAGAGGACTAAGCCTCACGTCAACGTTGGTACGATCGGTCACGTGGACCACGGTAAGTCGACGCTGACGTCGGCGATGACGCTGTGTCTTCAGGAGCGCGGTCTCGCGAAGTACATGGCGTTCGACGACATCGACAAGGCGCCTGAGGAGCGGGAGCGCGGGATCACTATTGCGACGTGCCACGTTGAGTATGAGAGCCCGAAGCGTCACTACGCTCACGTGGACTGTCCGGGTCACGCGGACTACGTG
>Ga0180429_10000215_pt1 | contig 52286 bp, 52 predicted proteins | sample SS_ome_FD_132428 | JGI IMG/M metagenome (GOLD analysis project Ga0180429, IMG submission 132428) | Hypersaline lake sediment archaeal communities from the Salton Sea, California, USA - SS_1_S_1 metaG | ecosystem: Environmental > Aquatic > Non-marine Saline and Alkaline > Hypersaline > Sediment ... | reverse complement strand
GTTCACCCGGCAGGACCAGGTCGGGCACCTCGACGCGGCGATCGCGCGAGAAGTCACCCCCCGACCAGCGCCAACTGTGGCGCACGCGCAGCACGATGTTGCGCACCGGGACGCCGCCGACGTTGCGTACCACGCCGGCCGCCTTGCCCGACTCAATCGTCTCGGCATCGACCGCCACGTAGGCGCTGAAATCGGGCAGGCCGCGCTGGCCGGCGGCCGGTGCCGCGAGAACCAGGACGAGCAGGGCGAGCATCGAACAGGTCGGCGTGCGGTAGCGCCGGTAACGGGGTCGCGTGCGCACGTGTCGCTCCTATTGCAGGGTATCCGTGCCCGCGGACTGCGCGCTGGGTGGGGCGAACATCTCGCCGACGTCGACGGCGTCGAAACGATACTGCTCGCCGCAGAAATCGCAGCCGACCTCGACCTGCGCCTGCTCGGCGATGATGTCCTCGACCTCCTCGCGCCCCAGCGCGAGCAGCATGCCGCGCACGCGATCGCGCGAGCAGGAGCAGCGGAAATCGACCGCGCGCGGCGCGTAGCGCATCACGCTTTCCTGCCAGAACAGGCGATGCAGGATGGTGTCGGCATCCAGCGTGAGCAGCTCCGTGTTGGTCAGGCTGCTACCCAGTGCGGTGATGCGCTCGAAGTCCTCGTGGCGCGCCCAGGGATCGTGCGCCGTACCTTCGCCGGCCGGCATGCGCTGCAGCATCAGGCCCGCGGCGACCTCGTCGTTGGCCGCGAGCACGAAGCGGGTCGCGAGCTGCTCGGACTGCAGCATGTAGTACTCCAGCGCATCGGCGAGCCGCGCCATGGCCTGGCCACCGTCATCGGACAGAGGCACGACACCCTGGTAGGGCAGCTTGCCGGCCGGGCGGTCACGTGGATCGAGCGTGATCGCGCAATGCCCGCCGCCGCCGACGTTGACCAGGCCGGCCAGCGTGGCGTCGGCGGCGACCTCGTCGACGACCTGGGCGGTCGCGCGGAAGTTCAGCCCCGAGGTAACCTCGGCCACGGCCAGGCTGACCGGGCCGTCGCCCTTGAGCTGCAACACCAGCGCGCCGTCGAACTTGATCCCCGAGCGCATCAGCATGCCGGCCGCGGCCATCTCGCCGAGCAGCAGGCGCACCGGGGCGGGGAAGGCACCGACCACGGCGCGGCGACGCAGCGCCTCGCGCCAGCTCGTCGTGAGGCGCACCAGCGCGCCGCGCACGGGTGCGCCGTCGAAAGAGAAGCGGTGGAGGTCACCGGAGCTCATGGTCGGAGCCGATACCTGGGCAGGAAGCAGACACGATTATCGCAACGCATGGGATCGGGGGGCAAACCCGCCCGCTGCCGCGCGGGCATACTCGCCGACGCTCAACGTGACGCGCTACGACACCGGGGCCGCGGCGGCACGTGCCACCAGGCGAGCCCGACGAGCAAGGCGAACGCGGTATAGGCGACCGCGAACATCCACGCCGGCGCATCGTAGTAGAGCAGGTGCTGTAGCCAGTGAGCGAGGAAGCCGCCGGCGTAAGTCGCGTCCCCGGCCCGCGCGCGCAGCGCCATCTCGAGGGTCGTCAACGGACACACCATCCCGCGCCAGGACTGCAGTACGACCACGCCGATCGCCGCAAGGTGAGCGAAGCGCAGGCAGCGATTGCGCACCCAGCCCCAGCCGCGGGCCCCACCGAGCAGCACGAGCGCCAGGCCGGCCACCACGAACACCACGAAGGCCGCATGCACGACGAGCAGGGCATCGGCTGCGAGGCGACTGGCGAGGGCATGATCCATGGGTTCGCCGCGCGCCGCTCAACGCCTCACCGCCGCGCCTCAATTGCTGCGCTCGCAAGGCACGTAGCGGCCGTTCTCGAAGCCCGCGAACAACTGCTCGAGCCACGGATGCTCGACCGGCGTGCCGGATTCGTCTGCCACGAGGTTGCGCTCGGCGACGTAGGTCGCCTGGTCTGCGCCATCGACGAGCACCCGGTACCAGGGCTGATCCTTGGGTGGTCGCGTGCGCGCCACCGCTTCGTACCATTCGTCGCTCAGGTCGAAACGTGCATCGACGTCGACGACCACGCCGCGGTAGTCGAACAGCCGGTGCTGGATGACATCACCGGGCGCGAAGTGGGGGTGGGCAATCCAGGGAGTCGCCGTCATGCCTGCTCTCCATCGAGGGTCACGAATCATTCTGACCGGATTCGCCCGGCGACGTTCCGCGCCGCGACGGGCACCCACATGCCGGACAGTTGCGCCACAATAGCAGCATCGCAGTTCGCGTTCTCGAGGAGACCCGCATGCCGACCCGCAGCCCGTCTGGCACCGTCGATGCCGACGGCGTGACGCGCGCACGCCGCCTGCTGGCGCGCGAGCGCGTGCAGGTGCCGCGCCTGGCGGAGTTGTACAAGCTGCTCGCCAACCCCATGCGCTTGAAGATCCTGCTGGCATTGAGCGAAACGCAGCGATTGTGCGTGGGCGACCTCGCCCAGGTGCTCGACCTGAGCATCGCCGCCACCTCGCAGCAACTCAAGATTCTGCGTCAGCACGGCTGGCTGCGCGCCGCCGCCGAAGGCCGGCTCGTCTACTACGAACTCACCAGCAGCGGGCTGCGCGATGCGCTCGCCGGCGATTTGTTGCTGCTGCGCGAAGCCACTCGCTGAAGCGTTGCCCGCCGCGGCTGGACATCGGCGACGGGCCTGCTAACATTCAATCATTATCGAAAATTAATGAATGTTATCGATGACCTCATCTGCCTGCAGCGTCACCCCCTGCGGACCAGCTGCCGACAGGCGCGCCTGGTGCCTCCTGGTCCTCGCCATCTCCGGCGAAATCGCCGGCGCCCTCGCGTTGCGCTTCAGCGCTGGATTCAGTCGTCTCGCGCCGACGCTGTTCGCGCTCGCATCGTTCGCCCTCGCCCTGTACCTGGTGAGCCGCGTGATGCGTTCGCTGCCGGTCAGCATTGCCTACCCGATCTGGGCCGGCGGCGGCACTGCCGGCGTCGCGCTGCTCGGCGTCCTCGCGTTGGGTGAACCCGTCACCGGCCTCAAGGTGCTCGGCGTGGGGCTGGTCATGGCCGGCGTCGTGCTGGTGAATCTGGTCAGCGAGAAGCGCAGCGGCTGTTGACAGCGGGAGGATAGGTATCGTGCATCCGCTACTCTCGGAAGCCTGGTTGCTGGTCGGTGGCGCCATCGGCGCCGAGACCCTGGCCGCGCTCATGCTGCGCGCGAGCGACGGTTTCACCCGTGCATTGCCAACGCTGGCCGCGCTGGCGGCATTCGCAACAGCGTTCTACCTGGTCAGCCTCGCGCTCGTCGAACTCCCCGTGAGCAGCGTCTATCCGGTATGGGCCGGCGGCGGTACTGCCGCCGTGGCCCTGCTCGGCGTCGCCGCGCTCGGAGAGCGCGCGCATGTGCTCAAAGTGACCGGAATCGTGCTCGTCGTGGCCGGCATCGTCACGCTCAATCTCGCCACCAGCACGGTGGCCTGACGCGCAGGGCGCGACCGCGTGTTCGCCTACCTGCGCTACTTCGGCACCCACCTGCTGGTCGCCGCGGCGACCGCGGGGCTGCTGCTCGGCGGATGGTGGAGCTGGCTCGGACTACTCACGGGTATTGTCGGGTGGATTGGTGGCGACGCGCTGTCCGCACCCGTCGCGACCCAGCGTCCCGGCTATCGGCATCGCCGGGTCCTCGACGCCGCCTTGTACAGCCTGCTGCCGCCGCTGGTCGTCCTGTCCGTGGTGTTCGCGTGGTCGCTCGCCGAAAGCGACCTGTTCGGCATCGGCCAGGCGCTCGCCGGCATGACCGGTTACGACGCGCTCGCGGCACGCGCCGCGACAACGTTCGTCGATCACCTCGGCGCGAGCTGGTCCTTCGCGCTCGCGATTGCCATGGCAGGCATCCTCACCGCGCACGAGCTGTTACACCGTCAACACGATCCGCTCGCGCTGGCGGTCGGCCGTGCGATGCTCGCGATGGCCTTCAACGCGACGCTCGAGGTCGCGCACGTCTTCGGTCACCACAGCGAGGTCGGGACGCGCGCCGACCCGGCGACGGCGCGGCGCGGTGAGGGCGTGTACCGCTTTTTCGTGCGCTCGACGCTGGGCCAGATCGGGCAAGCCTGGCGCATCGAACGCACGCGCCTCGCAGCGCGGGCGCCGCCGTGGCGCTGGCTGAACAACCGGGTCATGCGCGGCTTCGCTCGGTCGGGACTGGTTGCCACCGCCTTCTACGCTGCCGGCGGCGGCGGCGCGCTGGGCTGGTTCCTGGTCGCGTCGACGTGGAACAAGCTGCTGTTGGAGGCGCTGAACTACATGGAACATTACGGGCTGGTCCGTGTCGCCGGCACGCCGATCGAGCCACGCCACGCGTGGGACTCCGTCAGCGCCTTCAGCCACGCGGCATTGTTCAACCTGCCCTGGCACGCCGATCATCATCACCGCAGCACCGCGCCTTTCCCCGAGCTGGGACCCAGCCCGGATGCACCGCGCCTGGGCCGGGGCTACCTGGCCACCCTGCCGATCGTGCTCGTGCCACCACTGTGGCGGCGCGTCATCGCACCACGACTGGCGTACTGGGACGCATCACTGGCGACGCCCGCCGAGCGCGCATTGGTCGATAGCCGCTGCGCTGACAACGCCGCGACCGGATCGGGCTGAGCGTGACACCGCGCGGCGCGGCACCGCTTTCCGCGGTCGCGCCCGCTTGCATAGAATCGCGCAACACCATCGCGCCCGGTTTCATGCAGTTCACCAACACCCCGCGGCATTACGGCTGGGTCGCGCGCATCGCGCACTGGACCAGCGTGATGCTGGTCGCCTGGCTCTACCTCGACGTCAGCGGACTCGACGTGCCGCCCAAGGTGCAGGTGCGCGACGCGGTAGTCGCCGCCCACGCCCAGGCCGGCCTCGCACTGCTCGCACTGATGTGCGCGCGGCTGGCCTGGCGATGGGGCAATCCGAACCCCGTCCACCGCTTCCGGCTCGCGCCCTGGCGCCGCGCGCTGGCGCTCGGCGTCCACCGCAGCCTTTACGTGATGGTCATCGGTCAGTGCCTCGCCGGCCTCGTCGCGCTGGCGGCAAGCGGCGCCGCGGTGCCGCTGCTGGGCCGCATCGGCACCGCCGATACAACACTGGCCGCAGCCGCGCGCGCCTGGCACGAGGGCTTCGCCACCGCGCTGTTGCTGCTCGTGCTGGTCCACGCCGGCGCGGCGATCGCGCACCAGATCGCGAGCGTCGGCGAGATAGCTGTCGACTAGCAGCCTGTCGGACTCAGGCAATCGTCGCGAGCATGGTGGTAGGGCGAGTCCAAGTGAACACGATTTCGAGGCGCATAGTCGTTCTATGTAACGAGAAATCGGGTTGATTCGTGCCGCCCTCCCGCCAGCGCAGTAGATTGTTCCTCAGTCCGACAGGCTGCCAGGGCCACCCGCCAAGCGCGGCCGCGATGCGCCCGCGGCCCGGCACATCACGACGCACCGGGATTCAGATTTTCCCGTCGAGCCCCATCTGGTAGTACTTGTGCACGATCTCTTCCTGGTGCTCGAGCAGCCAGTCGATCGAGGGCTCGTTGCTCATCGCCTTGTGGATGGCCTTGGCGGTGGCCTCGCGATGGATGTCGAACAAGGCCTTGTGGTCGAGGTTGTCGTCTTCCGCGACGCTCGGATTCAGCCACACCGACACAATGATACCGAGGTCGTTGACCTTCTCGCGCGGAATATCGCCGGCGCGCACGGCATCGAGCACCCCGTTCGCGATGGCGCCCTGCACGGTACCCATGAGGATGTTCGTGTAACGGCTGTTCTTGACCGTGACCTTGCTCACCATCAGCGTTGCCGGACGGACCATGACGTCGGTGTTCATGATCGCAAGCACGCGTGAGTGTCCCTTGACCTGGTCTCCGAGCAGGTTGCCGAAAGCGATGCCCATGGGACCATCCATCTCGCCGATCGCGACCTCGGGCTCGGCGGCCGTACCCGGAGGGCCTCCGGCAACGAGGCATTCGCCGACGCGCATGACTATCTTCTCGCTCATCTTCTTACAGTTCTCCTTGCATTGCGGGCCGCCGTGCACGACCGCGTAGCCCGGGGACGGTAATCGCCGCCTCCGGGCGAGTCAACGTGACGCCGCCGCGCGCCGCGGCCGGTGCGCGCCGCGGAGCGCGCGATGCCTCAGACCAGCAGCGGCTGCTGCAGGGCGCCGGCCAGCTCGCAGATCAACAGGATCCAGCTCGTCAGCGCGATGATACCGGCGGCGAGCGCGCGGCGCTTATCGGGGGTTTGTTCGTCTTGCATCATGTCGGTTGCTCCGATGGGCTGCCGGGCAGCGGGAACCGCAGCCTCGACCATCCCGCGGCGCCCGGCGCTCCGCTTCCTGCGCCCGCATCGGCCTGTCGCTGTGCGAATTCGATGCACCGGGACGAACAGGCCGTGCGGGCGACTTGCGTCACCCGCACGCGTTGCCGAGAATGCGCGGCGACCGTCCAACGCCCATGATCAGGGAGCCGCCCATGTCCTTTCTCGCCGATGCCGCCCTGCAACAGCGCTTCGTCGATGCGCTCAACGCCAACGAGGCCTTCTCGACCCAGGCCGCCGTTTTCGATGGCGCGATCCAGATCGAGGTCGACGATGACTGCCTGTGGTTGAAGATCTACAAGGGACGCGTGATCGACCACCAGACCACGCCCTCGCCGTTCGGCTACACGTTCAAGCTGCACGGCCCGGAGGCCTCGTGGCGCATGCTGCTGTCGGGCGAACGCCTGTGGGCCGACCTGACATTTCCCGGTAAACGGCGCTTCGATGACGACCCGCGCCTCGAGCGCGTCGGCGAGCTGAGCGCCGACATCCGCATCGAAGGCAACCTCGTCGAGGCCGGGCGCCTGACCGAGGCGACGTTCGAACTGGCCTATACCCTGCGGAGCGTTGCGGCCTGAGCCGCGCGCCCGCCCATCGCGCAGGAGAAGCATCCCATGGCGACCCCCGAAGACATCACCGGCCGCTACATCAACGTCGACGGCACGCGCACCTTCTACGACGAGCTCGGCGAAGGCCGGCCGCTGGTGTGCATCCATACCGCGGGCGCGAGTTCGCTCGAATACCGTTACATCCTGCCGCTGTATGCCGAGCATGGCTTCCATGCCTATGCGCTCGACCTGCCCGGGCATTCGCGCTCCTACCCGGTGAACTGGCGCCAGCATCGCTCGATTCACGAGCACGCGGAGTTCGTTTACGCCTTCGTGCGCACCCTCGGTCTCGAGAACCCGGTCATCACGGGCTGTTCGATCGGGGGCAACATCACGCTCGACTACGCCGCCAACCACTGGCGCGAGATGGCCGCCGGCATCGCCATGGAAGGCCTCGGCCGCTCGCCGACCTTCCCCTGTCCGAGCCACGCCGTGCATCCGTCGTGGGCGCCGGGCTGGCAGGACATGATGGAACGCGCCGCGATCGAGTCACTGGGGCGCAATACCGCGCCGGCGTTGGTCGAAGAACTGCGCTGGCAGCACCGCAACGCGCAGGTCAGTGCGGTCGGCGACCTCGAGGGCTGGTCGCAGCACGACGTGCTCGCGCGCCTCGGCGCGGTCGAGTGCCCGTTGATGGTGTTGCGCGGCGAAGACGATTTCTGGGTGCCGAAGGAACTTGTCGACGAGACCGTCGCCGCGCTGCCCAAAGGTGAAGGACTGCACCTGCCGGATATCGGCCACTACCCGATGTTCGAGGATCCGGCGCGAATTGCCGACATCACCGCCGACTTCTGCCGCCGCCACGGCCTGCTCTGAGGCCTCCCCGGGAAAAAGGGGCGGTCGGTTCCCCTTCCCCGCAGCAATCAGTCGATCGCACCGGCGGCGCGCAGCGCGGCGATCCGCTCCGTGCTGCAGCCCGCCGCGGCGAGCAGCTCGTCGGTATGCTCGCCGAGCGCCGGTGCCGGCCGTCGCACCCCGTTGGGCTCGCCGGCGAAGATCGCCGGCGGCCGTGCCTGGCGCAGGCGACCGCCCTGCGGGTGCTCGTACTCGATGATCGACGCGTTATGCGTCACGCGGGGATCGTCGAACACATCCTCGAGCCGATTGGTCTTGGCGCAGGGTACGCCGGCGCCGTCCATGCGACGCACGATCTCGTCGCTCGCCAGGCGCCGCGTGGCCTGCTCGAACGCCGTGCACAACGCATCGAAGTTGGCGAAACGATCGCCGAGCGTGCGGAAGCGCGGGTCGGTCAGGGGCGCGTCGATCTCGAGCTGCTCGCAGGCGGCCTGGAACTCGCCGTCGCCGACCACCACCAGCGTGACGTAGCCGTCGGCACTCTCCAGCACGCGGTAGAAGTCCGAGATCAGCGGCCTGGCGACGAACGCCTCGCCCGGGTCGAAGCTCGCGTTCCAGTACACCTCGGGCCACAGGAACGCGAGACTCGCATCGAGCATGGATAGCTCGACGTGGTGGCCACCTGTCGTGCCGCGGGCTCGCGCGAACAGCGCCGCGGAGATCGCCTGCGCCGCGGTCAGCGCCGCGACCTTGTCGCTGACGATGGTCTTCATCAGGGCCGGCCTGCCGTCCTCGCCCTGCACCGCGGCACAGCCCGAGACGCATTGAATGACCGGGTCATAGACGCGCTGGTGCGACGCGGGCCCGCTCGCACCGAAACCGGAGATCGACACGTAGATCAGGTCAGGATGCGCGGCGTGCAGATCGGCGAAACCGTAACCGTAGCGATCGAGCGCACCGGGCCGCGAGTTCTGCACGAAGACGTCGGCCGAGCGGATCAGCTCGAGCAGCGGCTCGCGCAGCTCGGGATGCTTGAGGTCGACCGCCATCGAGCGCTTGTTGCGGTTCATGTACGCGTTGTAGCCGGTCACCCCTGCGCGACTGCCGCCGACGTGGCGCGAGGGATCGCCGGTGCCACGCGCCTCCAGACGAATCACGTCTGCGCCCTGGTCGGCCAGCATGCCGGTGGCCATCGGACCGGCCGCGTTGGTGGTGACTTCGATGATGCGGACGCCCGCCAGTGGTTCCATGACTCTGCCTTCCCCCAGGCGACCGAACGGACGCCGTCACAGTGCGCAGTCTTCCGCGCCCGACCGCATGCCGTCAAACACCACCGATGGGCCGGGGCGGGCGGCGGACTCAGCGGCGGCGGCGCGCGAGCAGCCCGCCGCCGAGCAGCGCGAACAGCAGACCGCTGCCGGGCAGCGGCACGGCCGACGGCGTACGTTCGAGCACGACGAGTTCGGCAACGATGCCGGTAGGGTGGCCGAGCGGCAGCCCGGTACCGAGGAACAGGCGACCGCCGCTGGCGTCGAAGGCGATACCACCGGGCACGCTGGTTTCGGTGAACCTGCCGCCCACCGCGGTTTCGGACAGCACCGCCCCGCTCACGGCGTCGATTTCGAGCAGTACCTGGCGGTCGGTGTCGAAGCCGACTGCGTGGCCGCTCAGGGGGTCGAAGGCCAGCCCGCTGAGGTTGGGATTGACGCTGGCCCCGGTAATCGGCAACGAACCGAGCACGCTGCCCGTGGCTGGGTCGAGGCGGCGCAGGAAATCCGGCTCGAACGTGAGCGGTTCGCGGTCGACGACCCACAACGCGCCGCTGGCATCGAAGGCCGCGCCGGCGTATGCGCGCGGATCGATGCCCAGCGTACGCACCGTCGTGCCGGCGGTATCGGTGACGCCGGCGACGACGTCGCGGAAGGCCGAGAAAAGGTAGAGCTCGCCGGCCGTGGCATCGAAAGCCACCGCGTCGGGGCCGAGAAAGATGTTCGCCGCCGAGGCGTCGAAGTCGACCGAAGCGAGCCCGCTGAGCGGATTGATGCGCGCAACGCGATTCGTGCTGCCGGGCCCGGGAGCGAAGAACGAACCGGCCGCATCGGCGATCCAGAGTTCGCCGCTGGCGGGGTCCCAGGCGAGACCGCCGACGCCGCCGAAACCGAGCGAGCCGATATCGCTGACCTGAACCAGCGCGAGATCGAGTGCGGCGCGAGCCGGCGCGACCAGGAGCAGCGCGCTCAGCGCACAAGTGACGGCGAGCATCCGCCGTGACGTCGAGCCTGGGGTCATCGTCATGGTCCTCCCTGAACGGATATTGGTCTGACTCGGGAGAGCATTTAACACATCCGCCCGCCACATGCCGAGAAACCAGCCACGCCCGACGCGATCGCCAGGCGGCCGCGCCCACCGGGCACGGCGGCTGGATGACAGTCAATATCGTCACGCGGCGGCCGCTATCGAAGGACATGGGGAGTCCGTCGTTCATCTCGGGAGACATCCCGCCGCTGCGGCCGGCGGACCTGCCGCGTCCGCCCGCGGGCGCCCTGGCCGTATTGCGCGCATGCGCCGACGAGAGCGCCGAGCTGTCCGACATCGCCGCGCTGGTCGCCGCCGACCCGGCGCTGACAGCCGACCTGCTGCAGGTCGTCAACTCGGCCTATTTCGGTTTCGCCACCGACATCGGTTCGGTCGACCGGGCGGTGACTTTGCTCGGGTTGAGTGCGCTCCGGAACAGGATACTGTGCCTGACGGTGCGTACGGTGACGGGCGCGCTCGACCTTCCCCACTTCGATCGCGAGGGTTTCGTCGAGGACGCGTTGCGCCGCGCCTGCGCCGCGCGCCTGCTCGCACCCGGCGCCGGCATCGATGCCGATGACGCCTTTACCGCGGGCCTGCTGCAGGATCTCGGTCTGCTCGTGCTCGCGTTCCTGCATCCCCTGGTCACGCGCGCCCAATGGGACGGCTTGCGTGCAGCGCCGCCCGATGCGCGGCGCACGCTCGAACAAGCCTTGTGCGGTGACACCCATGACGGCGTGCTGGGCGCACTGGCCGCATTGTGGAGCCTGCCGGAAACGCTCGCCGATGCGATCACGTCCCACCATGGCGAAGCACCGGACGCGGCGCTCGCGCGGGTACTCGCCGCGGCCGATTGGATTGCTGCTGTCTATACGCGCGACGGCGATCCGGCGGCCCTGGCAGGCGCGCACTCGCACCTCGCCGACCTGCTCGGCATCGCGGAGCCGGCGGCCTCGGAGATCATCGCCGCGGTTCCCACGCAGGTCGCTGCGGCGGCAAGCGGTCTCGGCATGCCGGTTCCCGTACAAGCCGAACTGGCGGCGCTCGGCGAGCGTCTCAACGCATGCCTCGCCAGCGAGAACATCACTTTCCAGGAAATGAACTGGCAGCTCGAGCGCACGCTCGCCGAACGCGACGCGCTGGCCGCGCGCTTGTCGCGCGAACTCGAGATCGCGCGCGAGATCCAGTGCAGCCTGTTACCCCACCGGGTTCGCGCCGATCTGCCGATCTGGGGACGCAACGTCGCGGCCCACGAACTCTCGGGCGACTTCTACGACTACTTCGACGGCGCCGACGGGCGGGTGCTGTTCAACCTCGGGGACGTCGCCGGCAAAGGGCTGACCGCGGCCCTGTTGATGGCCAAGACCTGCAGTCTGTTCCGCTGCCTGGGACGCCGCCTCGACACCCTTGCCGAGGTCATGGCGGTGATCAACGACGAGCTCGCCGAGACCGCGATCCGGGGCATGTTCGTGACCATGATTGCGGGCGCCTGGGATGCCCGCTCGCGCGAAGTCGAAATCGTCTGCGCCGGCCATCCCCCGCCGCTGCTGTGGCGGGACGGCGAGGGCATCGCGCTGGTCCAGGGCAGCGACACGCCGCCGCTCGGCATCGTGCCCGGCATCACCTTCACGGCGCACAAGCTGTCACTCGAGCAGGCCAGTCTCTACCTCTACTCCGACGGCATCAGCGAAGCGCGCGACGCCGACGGTGCGGAACTCGGTCTGCGCGGCCTCGCCCGGCTGATCGCGCGCGCCAGCCGCCTGCCGCCGGCATCGCGCATCGACAGCATCGTCGATGCGATTGCCGGCACGACGGCGTCACACCGCGACGACATCACGCTCGCCGTGCTCGATCCCTGCGCCCTGCACTGACCGCGGCCTGCGCCATGCGGTGCCATGCCCGCGCGCGGCGCCAGGTCGGTAATCGTCGACACATTTCGTAACACGATACTGCTAGGATGCGCCGTGTCGTTCGTCGCCGGCCGACTCGTATGCGGCGATGGGCATTCCCGTACCATCAAGGAGGACCACCTATGAAGGGACTCGTCTCTTTCGCGCTCGGCTGCACCCTGCTCGCGGCCACGACAACAGCCAGTGCCGCCGCACTGCGCTACGAAATCACCACCACGGCCCAGCTCTCGCTGCTCGCGGTCATTCACGACCCGGTCGCCGATCTGCTCGGCGTCGCGCGCGGCTCGACCACGAACGTACCCGTGGCACTGCGCATGAACGTCGAGACAACCAGCGCGCCCTACGTCGAGAACGACAACAGCGTGCTGCAACAGGTCACCTACCGCGACGCGGTCACCAGTGGCGAAGTCGAGATCAACGGCGTCGTATTCGCCACCCAGCGCCCGCCGCAGCCCGCCGCCGGGCCCGTCCCGAGCACCGGCGACGAAAGCGAAATCGGCCTGTTCAATCGCATCGCGCCGGCGCAGTTCGATATCGTCGAGCTCGGCCTGCGTACGAGCCCCATCGCGCTCGACCTGTTCAACGCCTACACCGTGCCATTCAACCAGACCTTCGGCGGAACGCTCTACGAGAACGCCACGGTCGGTCTTTCGTTCGCGGGTGTCCTCATGCAGGGTGCCGATCTACTCGATGGCATCATGCTGCCGCAGGCCACTGGCGCGCTCGAGAACGCTGCCTCGTTCATCATGAACATGCAGCTGCCGGTGAGTTTCGACGGCGGCCCGCAGGCACTGGTCTCGCTCGGCGGCATCGCGAGCGCCGGCGGCTACACCTTCAGCGTCACCCCGGTGCCGCTGCCGCCCGCGGCGCTGCTGCTGGGCGCCGCACTGCTCCCGCTGGCCCGGCGCAAGCCTACGGCCTGAGCGTTGCACCGGTGTGCGGTCGCGGCTGCTGCGACCGCATGACTCACCGCGTGCGCGGCGGCGCCCAGCGCAGCGGCCCGTCGAGCGCCGCGAGCACCGCGGCATCGCGTCCGTAGACGTCGTGGCGGAAATTGATCATGCCGTTCTCGTCGGCATAGGCGGTGAGGTAGAGCAGCATGATCGGCACCGGCCGCGGCAGGCGCAGGCGTTGCGTACGCCCGCTGCCGATGGCGGCTTCCAGCGCCGCGCGGTCCCAGCGTGCCGGCTCGTCGAGCAGGGCGATGGCGAGATCGAGCGGCTTCTCGATGCGGATGCATCCCGAGCTGAACACGCGCTCCGCGCGCGCGAAGAGGTCGCGCGCGGGCGTATCATGCAGGTACACGGCATGCCGGTTGGGGAACATGAACTTGATGCGCCCGAGCGCGTTGTGCGGGCCCGGATCCTGGCGCAGCAAATAGGGAAACGTGCTGGCACGCACCGTCGCCCAGTCGATCGTGGTGCTGTCGACCGGACCACCGTTGGGGTCGATCACGCGCAGGTGCTTTGCCGCGAGGTAGGCGGCATCCTCGCGCAGGCGAGGCAGGATGTCCTTGCGCAGGATGGTCGGCGGCACGGTCCAGGTGGGATTGAGTTCGAGGTAGGTGATCGCATCCCGGAACACCGGTGTCTGTCGATACGGCCGGCCGACGATCGCGCGGGCATGCCAGCGCAACTCGCCATCGGCCACGTACACGGCGCGGAATGCGGCGATGTTGACCGCGACGAACGCCTCGCTGAGATCGCGAAACACCCAGCGCAGGCGTTCGAGATTGATACGCAAGGCGTCGATGCGCGCCGCGATCGGCGCGTTCAACGCGGCCAGCGTGCGCGGCCCGACCGCGGCATCGACGAGCAGGCCATGTCGACGCTGGAACGCGCGCACGGCGTCGGTCAGGGCGTCGTCGTAGCGCGTCGGCAGGTCCGCCGGCGACTCGGCCGGCGCGCTGTGCGGAGACGCTGCGAGGCGTGCGCGCAAGGCCACCACGCGCGCGTCCACCATCCCTGGTTTCAGGGTCTCGCCACGCGGCACCGTCGGCCACGCGCCGCTCGCGGCGCGCTGCCGATAGGCGGCCAGAGCCGCTACGAGGCGCTCGTAGTAGACCCCCTGCGGCCGCAGCGCGGCGAGCGTCTCCGCGAGCTCGTCGCTGGTGATCGCGCGCTTCAACCACGCGGCGGGATCGGTCTGGCCGAAACTGCGCGAATAGTTGTAGTCGGCATCGAGCGCGGCCGGGTTGGCCTTGCCGAAATGCAGCGTGAAAGCGAGCCGCCCGAGCGCCTCGGACGCGAGCAGCTCGCGTTCGACCGGCGTGACGCTGCTCGCCGCGTCGAGCAGCTCGACGAGGTAATCCGACGGGTCCAGGCCATCGTCGGCGACACGTGCGATCTCCGTGCGCAAGGCCGCGAGGCGCGCCGGCGTCCATAACGCCGCGGGCGTCGCGTAGATTTCGCGCAGAAACGGCGTCGACCAGAGCACGGCGCCGGCGATGCGTACCTGCGGCGCATCGCCGGCGAGCCGCGCCGCCAGCCCGCTGGCGAAGCTTTCGCGCGGCGCCGCAGCGGCGCTTCCGCTGGCCAGCGCCGTCAGCAGCAGCATCGCCAGCGCACACCGCGCATACCGTAATCTGATCGGGGACAGGTATCGTCTCCTCGCTTGCCGGCACACCGTGCCGTTTACCTATGATGGTTGCCTATACTGGGCGCCCGTTCGAGTGGCCGCGGCCGCCCACGCCGCGTGGACGCCACCTGTCCCCGTTCAGCTTACGACATCCCGGAGACCCGTTGCGATGACGCACCTGCCCCGCTCGCCAGCACGTAATCACCGAAGCCTCAGTCGCCGCCGCCTGCTCGGCCTCGGCATCGCTGCTGCCGGCGCTGCCACCCTGCCGGCCTGGGCGCGGGCCGCGCGTGTGCCCACGCGCCGCCTGGCCTTCACGCACCTGCACACCGGCGAGGAACTCGCCGTGACGTACTACGCGCACGGCCGCTACGACGCCGCCGCGCTCGGCGCGATCAATCACCTGTTGCGCGATTTCCGCACCGGCGACACCTGTCCCATCGAGACCGCATTGCTCGACCAGCTGAGCCTGGTGCACGCGGCGCTCGGCTCCGACGCGCCGTTCCAGGTCATCTCCGGCTATCGTTCGCCGGCCACCAACGACATGCTGCGCGCGCGCTCGAACGGCGTCGCCCGGCGCAGCCTGCACATGGACGGCAAGGCCATCGACGTCAGGCTCGCCGACACCCGCTCGCGGCGCCTGCGCGAGGTCGCGGCCGAACTCGCACTGGGCGGTGTGGGCTACTATCCGAAATCCGATTTCGTCCACCTCGATGTCGGCCGTCCGCGTCAATGGTAGGGAGGCGCGTGAGCGCCGCGAAAACGCCACGCACGCCGATCACGCAGCGGCGCCGGGAGCAGTAAACGCAGTAAACTAAGGGCCCCGTCCGGCCGGCAAAAGGAGCCCCGCATGCGCATGATCGCCTACCCAAACGACATGAAGAACCTCGTAGGCGAGGAGGTTGGTGTGTCCGACTGGGTCGTCATCGACCAGGACACCATCGACAAGTTCGCCGAAGCAACGGGTGACCACCAGTGGATTCATGTCGACGTGGAACGGGCGAAGACCGAGATGCCGGGCGGCAAGACCATCGCCCATGGTTTCCTCACCCTGTCCCTGATACCGCGCCTCGGCGCGACCATCTGGGCCATCGAGCACCGCAGCCGCGGCGTCAACTACGGCCTCAACAAGCTGCGCTTCACGGCCCCCGTTCCTGCCGGGGCACGCGTGCGTCTGCGCCAGAAGCTGCTGGCCGCCGACGACGTCAAGCACGACGGCGTACGCCTGACGTTCGAGAACACGATGGAGATCGAAGGCCAGGAGACGCCGGCACTGGTGGCCGAGGCGCTAAGCATCGTCTATCCCTGACGCAGCTTCGGACCGGGACGGGACGGCGTCCGGCGCGCGCCATCGGGATCGGCGCCGAGACGACGCTCCGGCACGCGCTCAGATGCGCACGCCGAACAAGTGGCCGACGCCGGCTGTGAGCGCCATGGCGGCCATGCCCCAGAACGTGACCCGCGCCGCGCCGCGCGCGATCGGCGCGCCGCCCGCACGCGCCGCCACGGCGCCGAGCGCGGCGAGCGAGGCGAGCGAGAGTAGCGCCACGGCCACGATCAGCATGCTTGCCGGTGCCAGCCAGGCTGCCACCAGCGGCAGCGCGGCACCCACGGTGAAAGTCGCGGCGGACGATGCGGCGGCCTGCAGGGGCCGCGCGCGCGCCTGATCGGTGATGCCAATCTCGTCGCGCGCGTGCGCGCCGAGCGCATCGTGCGCCATGAGTTGGTCGGCGACGTCGCGTGCAAGTTCCGGCGTGAGTCCGCGATCCTCGTAGATCGCGGCGAGTTCCCGCCGCTCGAAATCGATGTCGTCGTCGAGCGAGCGTTGCTCCATTTCGAGATCGGCCTGCTCGATGTCGGCCTGCGAGCTGACCGAGACGTACTCGCCGGCCGCCATCGACATGGCGCCCGCAACGAGGCCCGCGACACCGGCGACGAGGATGTCGGCGCGCGCGGCATTCGCCGCGGCGACACCGATGACGAGACTCGCCGTGGAGACGATGCCGTCGTTGGCCCCGAGCACGGCCGCGCGCAACCAGCCGGCGCGGTGCACGCGATGCATTTCGATATGGCTCATGGATACAGTCGTCGGGCTTCGCGGCGCAGCCGCTCCAGGGCGCAACGATACCTTGATGCGCCCGCCGCGCGCGAGCCGCGGCACGCGAATCCGGACGGGCCGCGCCGCCCGGGGACGCCGCGCGGCGATACATGACGACGCGCAACGACGTCCGCATGCCGGAGCGGCGATAATCGCCTCATGAACACGCCGCACCTGCTGTCCATGCCACGGGGTCGCGCGTACCGGCGCGTGTCCGTGCTCGGCCTGCTGCTACTGCTGGCCTGTGCGCTTGACGCCGCCGAGCCCGAGCTCGAAGTGTTCGTACGCCAGGGCTGTCCGCATTGCGCGGCGGCCGAGACCTTCCTCGCCGAGCAGTTCGCGCCGGCACACCCCGAGCTCGCCATCCGGGTACGCGACATCGACGACGACGCCGGCGCGCTGGCCGCGCTCGAGACGCGCTCGGCGGAGGCCGGGATCTGGCCTCCGGGGGTGCCGACCTTCGTCTACGGCGAGCACGTGATGGTCGGTTTCGACGACGACCCGCAGTTTGCGCAGGCCTTGCACGACCTGCTCGCGCGGGCACCGCCGCACCGCACCGTCGACGCGGGTCCACTGGGCGAGCTCGACGTGCAGCGCCTGGGTCTGCCCCTGTTCACCGTCGCGATCGGCCTGCTGGACGGCTTCAACCCGTGCGCGATGTGGGTACTGCTGTTCCTGCTCTCGATGCTGGTACGTCTCGACGATCGCCGACGCATGGCCTTGATTGCCGGGACCTTCGTGATCGTCAGCGGTGCCGTTTACTACGCCTTCATGGCCGCCTGGCTGAACGTCTTCCTCGTGCTCGGCATGAGTACGCCGCTACGGCTCGCGCTGGCCACGCTGGCGCTGACGATCGGCGCGATCAACGCGCGTGACGCCCTGCGCGGCGGCGACCGCTACACACTCTCGATACCGGCCGACGCCAAGCCCGGCCTGTACGCACGCATGCGCGGCGTCGTGCGCGCGGATCGCCTATTGTTCGCGCTGCCGGCGGCGGCCGCGCTGGCGGTCGTGGTGAACTTCGTCGAGCTGCTGTGCACCGCCGGCCTGCCGGCGCTGTACACCGCGATACTCGCCCAGCAGGCGCTCGCGCCGGCGCTCCACTACGCTTACCTCGCGCTCTACATCACCGCCTACATGGCCGACGATACGCTGATGGTGGGCCTGGCGGTAATCGCGCTGTCGAGCGCGAAGCTCGATGCACGCGGGGGCCGCGCGCTCAAGCTGGTCAGTGCCGTGGTGATGCTCGCACTGGGCTCGGTGATGCTGCTCGCGCCGGGTGTGCTGATGTAGCGCGGCGGCCGGCGTCAGTCGACGCCGTCCCAGGCGACGAAGTTGGCCAGCAGGCGCAGACCGTTGGCGGCGCTCTTCTCGGGATGGAACTGGGTGGCGAAGACGTTGGCGTGCGCGACGGCCGCGGTGAACGTCTCGATGTAGGTGCATTCGCCGATGGTCAGCGCGGGGTCGGCCGGCGCGACGTAGAAGCTGTGCACGAAGTAGAAGCGCGTGCGGTCAGCGATACCCTCGGTGAGCGGATGCGGCCGCGTCCAGTGCACCTCGTTCCATCCCATGTGCGGCACCTTCTGCGGGCTGCCGTCGGCCGCCGGCGGTGGTGCGACCGGGAAACGATGGACGCTGCCGGGGAAGAGGTCGAGGCAGGCCGTGCCGCCGTCCTCGTCGCTGGTCGTCATCAGCGACTGCAGGCCAAGGCAGATACCGAGGAACGGGCGCGAGCGCGCGACCTCGCGCACAACGTCGATCAGCGCATGCTCGCGCAGGCGCTCCATGCAGTTACCGATCGCACCCTGGCCGGGAAACACGACGTGTCCCGCATCGCGGATGGTGGCGGGATCGTCGGTGACGACGACCCGCGCACGCGTGCCGGCGACGCTCTCCACGGCCTTGGCCACGGAGCGCAGGTTGCTGCCCCCGTAGTCGATGACGGCAATGATGGACACGAACGAAGTGTTCCAGCCGCCTCAGAGCGCGCCCTTGGTCGACGGCAGCGCGTCGCCCATGCGCGGATCGTGCTCGACGGCCATGCGCAGCGCGCGTCCGAATGCCTTGAACACCGTCTCGATGATATGGTGCGCGTTGGCGCCGCGGATATTGTCCACGTGCAGCGTACACCGCGCGTGGTTGACGAATCCCTGGAAGAACTCGGCGAACAGGTCGACGTCGAAATCCCCGATGCGCGCGCGCGGAAAATCGACCTGGAAGGTCAGCCCGGGCCGCCCCGACAGGTCGATGACGACGCGCGACAGCGCCTCGTCGAGCGGCACGTATGCATGGCCGTAGCGGCGGATCGCGCGCTTCTCGCCGAGCGCCTGGTCGAAGGCCTGGCCCAGCGTGATGCCGATGTCCTCGACGGTGTGATGGGCGTCGATCTCGAGATCGCCCCTGGCGCGGACGTCGAGGTCGACCAGCCCGTGGCGGGCGACCTGGTCGAGCATGTGATCGAGGAACGGCAGGCCGGTCTCGAAGCTTGCCTTGCCGCTGCCCTCGAGGTCGATCTCGACGGCGATCTGCGTCTCTTTGGTGTTCCGCTCGACGCGGGCGCTACGGTTGCTCATCAGGGGCTCGGTTGGGGGCGATCGAAGGGTGCGTGACCCGGGGTTTGCTGCGCTTTCGTTGTTCAACGCCGCCAGGGCCCATGTTGCGGCCCGGCCAGGCGAAGTGCGCGTAGTGTAGCCGGGCTACAGGAGCGAACGCCAACGAAGCCGGACGCAACACTGGCCCCAGACCGACCACAATGGCACAGGAAAATGGCGGCAAGAGCAACAGGCCCTTCCCCCCGCCCGCGCTTCGACAGGCGAAGTGGCGCCGTGCCGGGCCGCGCCGGCGCGTGCGTCGCTCGACGGGAAATCGGGCCGTGTGCGCGCGGTGTAAACTCCGCGGCATCGACGCCGGCGCCGCCCGGCGGTGAGGAATTCGAGGAGGAGCCATGACCGACGCCGTCGGCGAACACGACATCGATGCGGTGGCCAGCGCGCTGCGCGAGCTGCAGGACACCATCTGCGGGCGCCTGACGGCGCTCGATGGCCAGGCATCGTTCGAGGAGGACTTGTGGACCCGGCCCGAGGGCGGCGGCGGGCGCACCCGGGTGCTCGCCGGCGGCGCCGTGTTCGAGCAGGCCGGGGTCAACTTCTCGCTCGTCACCGGCGCCAGCCTGCCACCGGCAGCGACCGCGCGGCGGCCCGAACTCGCGGGGCGACGCTTCCGCGCCATGGGGGTGTCGCTGGTGGTGCATCCCGCCAACCCCTACGTACCGACCTCGCACGCCAACGTGCGCCTGTTCGTCGCCGAGAAGGACGGCGAGGCGCCGGTGTGGTGGTTCGGCGGCGGCTTCGACCTCACGCCGTACTACGGCTTCGAGGAAGACGCCATCGCCTGGCACCGCGCCGCGCGCGATGCCTGCGCGCCCTACGGTGCCGATGTCTACCCGCGATTCAAACAGTGGTGCGACGACTACTTCTATCTCAAGCACCGCGACGAGCACCGCGGCATCGGCGGCTTGTTCTTCGATGACCTCAACGAGTGGCCGTTCGCGCGCTGCTTTGACTTCATCCGCGGCGTGGGTCACGCCTACATCGAGGCCTATGCACCGATCGTGGCGCGGCGCCGCGACATGCCCTACGGCGACCGCGAACGCGACTTCCAGCTCTACCGCCGCGGCCGGTACGTCGAGTTCAACCTGGTCTACGACCGCGGCACCATCTTCGGCCTGCAGACCGGCGGACGCACCGAGTCTATTCTGATGTCGCTGCCGCCCAACGTGCGCTGGCGCTACGCCTGGGCCCCGCAACCCGGCACACCGGAGGCGCGCCTGTACAGCGATTTCATCCGTCCGCGCGACTGGCTCGGTACGGACTGAACGCGCGCGCCACCGGCATCAGCCGGGGACGCTACGCGCTCAACGGGCGGCGTCCGCCATCGGGATGCCATTGTCGGTGAGCACACGGCGCAGATTGCGGATGGCGGGAAAGATTTCCTGGTTGCGATCCGCGCCGTGCTCATCGAAAGCAGCCTGCTCGAGCTCGCAGATCCAGCGATCCTCGGCAAAGATGCCGTTGGTGAACCACACGATCACGGGCCAGAACATGTCGAGCAGTAAACGCGGCGAGGGGCGCCGGATCATCATCAGGCCGAAGGTGTGATTGATGCGCTGCTCGCGATCGACGGGGATGTACACGTTCCACAAGTCGAGCGCCGGGTGCTCGCTGCCGGCGGTCCAGAACTTGAGCGTCTGGTAGGGATACTCGGTACGGATGGTCATCAGGTCGCGCTCGCCGACCTCGGCCTCGGGCCGCTTGCCGAGCATGAACTTCTCACCCAGCGGCTGCTTGCCGGCCGCACGCTTGAACGTGTAGTCGGCCTCGCACCAGTTCTCGCCCTCGCGGGTACCGAGGAAGATGGTCTTGATGCCGCCCATCAGGCGCCGGTGCAGGAACTGATGGTTCATGTCCATCAGGTTTTCGTGCATGAAGGTGTAATGGCACTCGACGCGGCGGTCCAGGTAGCGCGTCTTGTAGTTCGGATCGCTCGCCGAGGGTACGTCCGGGAACGGCACGGCGCCGGCCCGCGACGCGTCACCGGGGAACACGAACACGAGCCCGTAGGCCTCGCGCGCGGGATAACTGCGCACGCTGTTGGGCGTGGCCTGGCACTTGTCGAGGTAGGGCACGCTGACACACTGGCCCGAGGCGTCGTACTCCCAGCCGTGGTAGCCGCACTTGATCGCGCAGCCCGAGACGACACCGGTGCTCAGTGGCACCTGGCGATGCGCGCAACGATCCTCGAGTGCAAACAGCTCGCCGCCTGTGGCGCGCACCAGCACGATGGGCTGCCCGGCAAAGCTGACGGCATGCGCCTTGCCCGGCTTGATGTCGCGCGAGCGCGCGACGGGATACCAGAAATCCGGGTCGATGGCGGTCTTGCGGATGTCGCGAGGCGCATCCTGCACATCGGCGACGGGCAGACGAGCGGTATTGTCGAGCGACATGGTCGTACCTGGTGATTGCGCTACGGGTGTGCGCATTGTAGAGCAATCGGCGACGCGCGCCCGTGCAGCGTGGCGGCTATCCGCGGTGGCGCGCGGAATTCCGCGCAGCCGTTCGCGGTGACAGCGCTCAGAACACGCCGGCTTCGAGCCCGGCGGCGAGCGTCATGCCGAGATCGCGCGCCGCCTCTAGCGCGTCATCGGTGATCTCGCCGCGCACGACCAGCGGGTCGGCCACGCCGCGCCAGGCGAGCCCGCTCACGATGCGCTCGATCGCGCGCACCGCACCGCGGCCGTCGTTGCCGGCTTTCACGATGAGGCCGTAGGGCAACCCCTGGGTGTGGTCGAGACACTCGTAGTAGATGCTATCGAAGAAATACTTGAGCCCACCGGACATGTAGCCGAAGTTCTCCGGCGTGCCGAGCAGCAGCGCATCGGCCCAGCGCACGTCCTCGGGCGACGCCTCGAGCGCCGCGCGCAGTCGGCATTCGACACCGTCGATGGCGGGATCGCGCGCGCCGTCGACGGCCGCCTCGATCAGCGCGCGCGTGGCGCCGGTCTTGGAATGTTGAACGATGAGGAGGTGCTTCATGGCGGGGAGTCGTCGGTGAGACACGCACACGCGGCCCGGCATCGCGGGATCGGCGACACGGCGCGTGCGGTGAGGGGCGCCCGCCTGCGACCAGGAGCGCATGCACGCCGCGGTTTTCCAGACCGCCACGCGGCAAACATTTCCCGCTACACTGCGCCCGCGTGGCAGGCCCGCCGGGCGCGGCCGCGATACATGCAATGCGCGGTGCTTCGAGCCCCGATGCGCCGGGACAGCCGGGAAACCATGATGCAGAAACCCAAGCACTTTGTCGAAGTCGCCGTCGACGGCGGCCCTCTCACCGTCGCACACTGGCCGGGCGATGGGCCGACCCTGCTGCTCGTGCACGGTATTTCGGCCTCGCACATGGCGTGGGCGGAAGTGGTCGCCGCTTTGCCGGAGGGCCGCTTCAATATCCTTGCGCCGGATCTGCGCGGCCGCGGGCAGAGCAGTACGCTCCCGGGCCCGTTCGGTCTCGCCCGCCACGTCGAGGACCTGTGCACGGTGATCGATCGCCTGGCCACCGCGCCGGTCGTCTTCGCCGGCCATTCCATGGGCGCCTACATCGGCGTCACGTTCGGCGCCACGCGCCCCGACTATCTCGCGCGCGTGGTGCTCGTCGACGGCGGCATCGCCCTGCCGCTACCCGATGGCCTCGCCCCGGAAGCGCTGCTGGAGAAGGTGCTCGGCCCGGCGCTGGCGCGCCTGCGCCTGGAATTTCCCGATCGCGCGGCCTACCAGGCCTACTGGCACGAACACCCGGCCTTCGCCGATCCGGCCGCCTGGAACGCGCACGTCGAGGCCTACTTCGACTACGACCTCGCCGGCGAACCGCCGCACATGAGAAGCCGCGTCAACGAACACGCGGTGCGCACCGACGGCCTCGACCCCATGCGCCCCGAGATGGTCACCATGATCGACCGCGTACCGCACCCCATGCTCATGCTGACCGCCGAGCGCGGACTGCTCAACCAGCCCGATCCGCTGATGCGACGCAGCGCCGTCGAGGCCAAGGTCGCGGCGATCGGCCACCTCGCCTGGCGGGAGATCGCCGACACCAATCACTATTCGATCACCCTCGGCCCCGGCGCCGCTGCGACCGCGTCCGCGATCGCCGAGTTCGCTGGCGGCTAGTCCGCGTCGCCCGCCGCGGGTTTCGCCGCACGTGTGCCGGCCGGCGGCACTTCCAGCCAGAACGTGACCGGGCCGTCGTTGACCAGCGTGACCTTCATGTGGGCGCCGAAGCGCCCGCTGCCGACCCGGCGATGCGCCTTGCGCGCGGCCGCGACCAGCCAGGCGAACAGGCGCTTGCCGTCCTCGGGCACCGCCGCCGGTCCGAAACTCGGCCGCATGCCCTTCCGCGTGTCGGCAGCGAGCGTGAATTGCGGCACCAGCAACAGGCCGCCGTCGATATCGGCCAGCGAGTGGTTCATGCGGCCGTCCGCGTCGGGAAAGACGCGGTAGCCGAGCATGCGCTCGAGCAGGCGCGTCGCCTCGAGTTCCCCGTCGCCCCGCTCGATGCCCACCAGCGCCACCAGGCCGCGCTGGATCGATCCGATGACCTCGCCCGAGACCTCGACATGCGCCTTGTCCACGCGCTGAATGAGTCCGATCATCCCGTCATGCTCCCATGCCCGCCGCGCGGGACGGTGTCAGCGCCGCGGGCCCTCAGGCCTCGGCCTTCTCGTGCGCGCGCTGGGTGCGCTTACGGTCGACTTCCTTGAGTTCGCGCTTGCGCAGGCGCACCGCCTCCGGTGTGACCTCGACCAGCTCGTCGTCGTCGATGAATTCGAGTGCCTGTTCCAGGTCGAAGCGCAACGGCGGCGTCAGCAGGATGTTCTCGTCACTGCCCGCGGCACGGATGTTGGTGAGCTGCTTGGCTTTCATGGCGTTGACGACGAGATCGTTCTCGCGCGAATGGATGCCGACGATCATGCCCTCGAAGACCTCGTCGCCCGGCTTGACGAACATGCGCCCGCGCTCCTGCAGGTTGAACAGCGCGAAGCCGAGCGCCTTACCCGGCGCATTGGCGATGAGCACGCCGTTCTTGCGCGCGCCGATGGTGCCCGCCTCGAGTGGGCGGAACTCGTCGAAACTGTGGAACAGCAGGCCGGTACCGGAAGTCGCGGTGAGGAATTCGGTGCGGAAGCCGATCAGGCCGCGCGCCGGGATCTCGTAGTCGAGCCGCACGCGCCCCTGGCCGTCGCTGTGCATGTTCTTGAGCTGCCCGCGGCGCGTGCCGAGACGCTCCATCACCGCGCCCTGATAGGTTTCCGGCACGTCGACGACGAGCTGCTCGAACGGCTCGCACTTGACCCCGTCGATGGTCTTGACGATGACCTGCGGGCGCCCCACGCAGAACGCGTAACCCTCGCGGCGCATGTTCTCGATCAGGATCGACAGGTGCAGCTCGCCGCGGCCCGACACCAGGATGACCTTGGGATCGGCGGTCTGCTCGACGCGCAGCGCGACGTTGTGGATGAGTTCGCGCTCAAGCCGCTCGAGGATCTGGCGGCTGGTGACGAAACGCCCCTCGCGCCCGGCGAACGGCGAATCGGAAACCTCGAAGGTCATCGACACGGTGGGCTCGTCGACGGTCAGCGGCGGCAGCGCCTCGGGTGCACTCGGGTCGCACAGGGTATCGGAGATACGCAGCTCGTCGATGCCGGTCACGGCAATGATGTCGCCGGCCTCGGCACTCTCGCGCATCTCGCGCGCCAGGCCCTGGAAGCCCAGCACCTCGAGCACGCGTCCGCGGCGCTGGTGCCCTTCGGCATCGACGATGACGAGACTCTGGTTGGGCACGATGCGCCCGCGATTGATGCGGCCGATACCGATCGCGCCGACATAGCTCGAGTAATCGAGCGCACTGATCTGCATCTGCAGCGCGTCGCCGGGCGCGACCACCGGCGGCGCCACGTGCTCGACGATGGTCTCGAAGAGCACCGTCATGTCCATCTCGGAACCGTCCGGCTCGCGCCGCGCCCAACCCTGGATGGCCGAGGCGTAGACGACCGGGAAATCGAGCTGCTCGTCGGTAGCGCCGAGACGATCGAAGAGTTCGAAAGTCTGGTCCAGCACCCAGTGCGGTCGGGCGCCGTCACGGTCGCACTTGTTGATCACGACCAGCGGACGCAGGCCGCGAGCGAATGCCTTCTGCGTGACGAAACGGGTCTGCGGCATGGGGCCGTCGACGGCATCGACCAGCAGCAGCACCGAGTCGACCATCGACAGGATGCGCTCGACCTCGCCGCCGAAGTCGGCGTGTCCGGGCGTGTCGACGACGTTGATACGGTAGTCGCGCCAGGTCAGGGCGGTGTTCTTGGCCAGGATGGTGATGCCGCGCTCGCGCTCGAGTGCGTTGGAGTCCATCACCCGTTCCGAGCCCTGGCTCTTGCGCTGGTCGAGCGTGCCCGACTGCTTGAGCAGCTCGTCGACGAGCGTGGTCTTGCCGTGGTCGACGTGCGCGACGATGGCGATATTGCGAAGATCGGTGGTAGACATAGGGCCTGCGGCGCGTCGCTGACGCGAGATGGATGCCGGACGGAGCGGCCGGCGGGAAAAGGGCGCGGCATTATACGCGCCGCGCCGCGCGGGAGCGATGGCCCCGGCACCATGCCGTGCAGACGGTCTTTCAGGAGCAGTGTGAGCCCATGAAACGTGTCTACAGCGCAGCCGACCCGGTGCACTGCGGCTGGCTGAAATCGGTGCTGGACGCGGCCGGCATACCGTGCCTGTTGCGCAACGCCTACCTCGGCGGCGCGGTCGGCGAGCTGCCGGTGAACGAATGCTGGCCGGAAATCTGGGTCGTGGAGGATGCCGACGCGGCACGCGCCGAGCGGGTCATCCGCGAAGCCGAAGCGCCACCGGCCGCAGCGCCGGCCTGGCGCTGCCCGCGCTGCGGTGAAACCCTCGATGGCGCGTTCGCGCAGTGCTGGCAGTGCGGCGCGGAACGCGACGACCCGTAGGCCGGCGCACAGGGCGCGCGTTGCCGATCAGGTCTGTTCCCAGGGCAGACCGTGGGCGAGCCAGCCGCTCACGCTGCGGCGGTGGCCGTCGGTGTCCTTGTCGCCCTCGAAACCTTCCTCGACGTTGTACAGCCGGCGATAGCCGGCCGCGGCGAGCGCCTTGGCCGCGGCGAGCGAGCGGGCGCCGCTGCGGCAGATGGCGAGCACCGGGCGTTCGCGGTCATCGCCTCCGTGGGCTTCCAGCGCATCGCGTACCTCGGCGACGAACTGGGGGTTCTCCTGCCAGTCCGGGTAGTCCTTCCAGATCACGTTGATGGCGCCCACCGGGTGGCCGACGTAATCGAACTCGACCTTGGAACGCACGTCGATGAGCAACGCGCGCGGATCGCCGGCAAGGATACGGGCCGCCTCGGGTGGGGTGATGCGCTCGATATCGTCGCTCATGACAGTGGCTCCGTCGGCATGACTGGGACACGCAGTATAATCCGCGCCGTTCGCCGCGCGCGGGCTCACCGACCGCCGGCTTGACCTCGCGCAAGTGCGGGCGCGAACCCGCATGCCAGCGTGTCTGCCGCCACACGGCCCAACAGGCCCCGGTCACTATGTCTGAACAGCACCCCGATGCGCCGCGCACCCTCGCCGCGGTGGACCTCGGCTCCAACAGCTTTCACATGATCGTGGCGCAGGCCACCGAACAGGGCTTCCGCATGCTCGACCGCATGCGCGCCACGGTGCGCCTCGCCGCGGGCCTCGATGCCGACAACAACATCAACGAGAAGGCCATGGCACGCGCCATGGACTGCCTCGCCCAGTTCGGCGAACGGGTCCGCGACCTGCCCCCGGGCAGCGTCCGCGTGGTCGGCACCAACACCCTGCGCAAGGCGCGCAATGCATGGAACTTCATCACCCGTGCCGAGGCAGCACTCGGCCATCCGATTGACATCATCTCGGGCCACGAGGAAGCGCGCCTCATCTATCTCGGTGTGTCGCATGGCCTCGAGGACGAATCGGAGTTGCGCCTGGTGATGGATATCGGTGGTGGCAGCACGGAGTTCATCCTCGGGCGTCATTTCGAAGCGTTGCAGATGGAGAGCCTGCACATGGGCTGCGTGAGCCACTCCAAGCGCTGGTTCAGCGGCGGCCGCATCGATGCGAAGGCAATGCGCTCGGCCGAGATCGCCGCACGCCAGGAACTCGAAGCCATCGAGCTCGCTTACCGCGAGAGTGGTTGGCAGTCGGCCATCGGCGCTTCGGGGACGATTCTCGCCGTGCGCGAGATCGTGCTCGCCGAGGGCTGGAGCCGCGAGGGCATCACGCCGCAGAGCCTGGCCAAGCTCAAACAGGCCATGCTCGACGCCGGTCACGTCGACAAGCTCGAGCTCAACAGCCTGTCCGAAGAGCGCCGGCCGGTGCTGCCCGGCGGGGTCGCCATCCTGTCCGCAGCCTTCGAGGCGCTCGGCATCGAGCGCATGCGGGTCTCGCAGAGTGCCCTGCGTGAAGGGCTGCTCTATGACCAGCTCGGGCGCATCCATCGCGAGGATGTGCGCGAGCGTACCGTCAACGGCCTGGTCGCACGCTACCAGGTCGACTTCGCCCAGAGCGAGCGTGTCCGCGCCACCGCGCTGACGCTGCTCGAGCAGGCCGCGCAGCCGTGGGAACTCGGCGGCGAGGAGTACCGGCGCCTGCTGCGCTGGGCGGCGAGCCTGCACGAGATCGGACTGAGCGTCTCGCACAGCCAGTACCAGAAACACGGCGAGTACCTGCTCAACAACCTCGACATGCCCGGTTTTGCGCGTGGCGAACAGGCGCGCCTCGCCGCGCTCGTGCGCGGGCACCGGCGCAAGCTTCCGCTGACGGTGTTCAGTCGCCTCACTGCCGAGCACGAGAAGGCGACGCTGCGCCTGTGCCTCCTGCTCAGGCTGGCCTGTGTCCTGCACCGTCGACGCAGCGCCGAAGCGATACCCACGCTGCGGCTCACCGCCGACAACAACACCCTGCGCCTCGGCTTCCCTCCGCTGTGGCTCGACGCCCACCCGCTGACCCGTGCCGACCTCGAATCCGAGGCCGCCTACCTGAAGAGCGCTGGCTTCAAGCTGAAGCTCAAGTGAGTGCCGCTCGCGCAAGCGCGGCACTCAGGACAGGGAGTCGAGCAGATGCCCCTGCGCGTCGCGCGGCCGCGCCTGGCCGGGCTTGACGCGTGCGTAGCTACCGTCGCTGCGTAAGATCCACGCCCGGGTGTTGTCAGCGAGGTAGTTGTTGAGACATTCCTTCATGATGCGCTGGTGCAGCCGCTTGTCCTCGATGAGAAACGCGGTTTCGACACGGTTGAAGAAATTCCGCCCCATCCAGTCGGCGCTCGACAGGTAGATCTCGGGCGCGCCGTCGTTGGCGAAATAGAACACGCGGGAATGCTCGAGAAAGCGCCCGACTATCGAGCGCACGCGGATGTTGTCGGAAATGCCTTCGAAGCCGGGGCGCAGGGCGCACACGCCGCGCACGATGAGATCGATCCGAACCCCGGCCATCGAGGCCTCGTAGAGCGCGTCGATGGTCTTGACCTCGGACAGGGCGTTCATCTTCACGATGATGCGCGCGCTCTTACCGGCGCGCGCGAGCGCAGCCTCGCGATTGATCAGCTCGATGACCGTCTTGTGCATCGTGAATGGTGACTGCAGCAGCTTCTTGAGCTTGCCGGCACGGCCGGGCGCGGTGAGCTGGTGGAAAATCTTCTGTACGTCCACACCGGTGGTGTTGTCGCAGGTGAACAGGCCGTAATCGGTGTACTGGCGCGCGGTGCGCGCATGGTAGTTGCCGGTGCCGAGATGCACGTAGCGGCGCAGCTGCTTGCCCTCGCGCCGCACCACCAGGATCATCTTCGCGTGCGTCTTGTGGCCGACGATGCCGTAGACGACGTGCGCGCCGGCCTCCTGCAGGCGCGTCGCCAGCTCGATATTCGCTTCTTCGTCGAAACGCGCCTTGAGCTCGATGACGACAGTGACTTCCTTGCCCTCGCGCGCCGCCTCGACCAGTGCCTGCACGATGGCCGAATCGGGTCCGGTACGGTAGAGCGTCTGCTTGATCACCAGCACTTCCGGGTCGCGCGCTGCCTGGAAGAGGAAATCGGTAATCGGCGAGAAGGACTGGAAAGGGTGATGCAGAAGGACGTCGCCGCGCCGGATCACGTCGAACATGTCGGCATTGCGCTTGAGTCGCAGCGGCCGGCTCGGCGTGAACGGCGGGAACTTGAGGTCGGCCCGCTCGACCATGTCCGGCACCGCCATCAGGCGGGTCAGGTTGACCGGGCCGTTGCAGCTGTAGATGTCCGGTTCGAGCAGATTGAACTCGTGCGAGAGCAGGCTGACCATCTCCATCGGGCACTCGCTGGCAACCTCGAGACGCACCGCGTCGCCGAAGCGGCGCTGCTGCAGCTCGCCCTCCAGCGCCTGCAGGAGGTCCTCGACCTCCTCGTCGTCGACGAACAGGTCGCTGTTGCGCGTGACGCGGAACTGATAGCAGCCGGTCACCTTCATGCCGGGAAAGATGTCGTCGACGTGCGCATGGATCAGAGAAGACAGGAACACGAACTCATGCGGCCCGTTGGCATGCGATTCGGGGATGTTGATGATGCGTGGCAGCGAACGCGGCGCCTGCACGATGGCAATCACCGAGTTGCGCCCGAACGCGTCGGTGCCCTCGAGCGAGACGAGGAAATTCAGGCTCTTGTTCAGGATGCGCGGAAAAGGGTGCGAGGGGTCGAGCCCGATCGGACTCAGCACCGGCAGCAGCTCGCGGTTGAAGAAGCGCCGCACCCAGGCCGCCTGGCGCGAGTGCCACTCGCTGCGCTTGAGAAAATGGATCTCCTCGGCGGCCAGCGCCGGCAGGAGTTCCTCGTTCAGCACACGGTACTGCTCGGCGACGAGCGCGTGTGCGGCCTGGCTGATCGCACGCAGCTGCTCGGCCGGCGACATCTGGTCGGGTCCCGACTGGCCGGCGGCGAAGGCCACCTGCTGCTTGAGCCCGGCGACGCGGATCTCGAAGAATTCGTCGAGGTTGGAGCTCGAAATGCACAGGAAACGCAACCGCTCGAGTAGCGGGTTGCTCCCATCCTTGGCCTGTTCGAGCACACGCCGGTTGAACTCGAGCAGCGACAGCTCGCGGTTGATGTAGAGCTCGGGGTCGCCGATGGCGACGGTCTTTGCGTCCATAGTGCTGTTTCGGGTGATCGTGGCGGCGCCTGAGCCGGGCGCGCCGGCGGGTGCATCGGACCGGGTATACCGTTAACATTGCGCGCTTTTGGCGGGCACCGCAAGCCTTCGGGGAGCGAGTCTGATCATGGTCAAACGAGACAAGCGCGACAAGAACAGCAAGGGCAAATCCGGCGGTAGCCGGCGCGGCAAACGCGGGCCGACGATGGCCGAACAGGCGGACCGCCACGCCCTCTACGAAGCCGCGGTGCAATGCGTCGAAGCCGAGATCGACTTCGTCGACGACGAGTTCATGCGCCTGCGTGGTCGCCGCGCGCGCTACCTGCGCGAGGACTTCTGCGGTACCGGCAACACGTCGTGCGAATGGGTACGCCGCCGCGGCGATAACTACGCGACCGGCGTCGACCTCGACGAAGAGGTGCTCGGCTGGGGCCAGGCACACCATGTCGCCGCACTGACACCGGCACAGCGTAAACGCATCGCGCTGGTCCACGACGACGTCCTCAGGGCGACGACGCCGCTGCAAGACATCGTGCTGGCGATGAACTTCAGCTACTGGCTGCTCAGGGAACGGCGCCTGCTGCGGCGCTACTTCCGTCGCGTGCTCGACGCCCTCAACGACGACGGCATCTTCTTCCTCGACTGCTACGGGGGCTACGACGCCTTCCGCGAGCTCAAGGAAAAGACCGAGCACGACGACTTCACTTACGTGTGGGACCAGGCCTCGTACAATCCCGTCGACGGCACCCTCCTGTGCCACATCCATTTCCAGTTCCCCGACGGTTCCAAGCTCAAGCGCGCCTTCAGCTACGAATGGCGCCTGTGGACGCTGCCGGAGATCCGCGAGATCCTCGTCGAAGCCGGGTTCCGCCGCACGACGGTCTACTGGCAGGGCTGGGACGAGGAAGAAGAGGACGGCAGCGGCGAATTCCTGCCGGTCACCCGGGCCGACGCCGACGCCGGCTGGATCTGCTACATCACGGCCGAAAAATAGCACGGCGGGGCCGCCGCCGGCGCGACTTGATCCTGTAACATAGCGCCGCCAGAATGCCGAATCGGTCGCCCGCGGCGAGGTTCCCGCATGGGCCGGGCCGGTTCTCCCGCACCATCTGCCGCCGCACCCGCAGGGCGCGCGCCGAGCGGATCCAAACGATCATGATGCCTACCACCCCTTCGAGCCATCCAGGTCCGCGACCGTGACCGACAGCGCCATGCGGGAGAGCAGTCCCCGCGAACGGCTGCGGCTGCTCAAGGATCGCGTGTTCGGCCTCGTCATGGGTATCGGCGGGGTCTCGGTGATCATCGCCATCCTGCTGATTTTCTTCTATCTTCTGTACACCGTGCTGCCGCTGTTCGCGGGCGCCTCGGTGGCCTCGGAAGGCCTGCGCGACGCCCCGGCCGCAAGCCCGCCGATGTTCGTTGCGCTGGACGAGTACGCGGAGATCGGCCTGACGGTGGGCGAGGCCGGCGACTACCGCTTCTTCCAACTGGCCGACGGCAGCGAACTCGCCGCGGGCGAGCTCCTCGAGGGGGCGGCTCCGCCCACCCGGGCCAGTGCGGTCAGCGCCGGCGCACCGGCCGAACGCACGGTGCTCGTCGGCACTGCCGACGGCCGGGTCGTAATCGGCCAGGCGAACTACCAGGTCAGCTATCCCGATGATCGGCGCCTGGTGACGCCCCGGCTCGGCTATCCCTACGGCACCGAGCCGCTGGTCGTCAGCAAGCGCGGCGCGCCGCTGCGTCTCATCGCCGGCCAGGCCAACGACGACGAGGCGAGCGTCGCCGCGGCCACCGGCGACGGCCGCCTGCTGCTGCTCAACGTGACCCGCCAGACTTCCTTCCTCGACGACGACGTGACGCTCGAGTCGAACCGCACCGAGCTCGACCTCGACGGCGGCGACGTCGCGCACCTTGCCATGGACATCGAGCAGCGCGAGCTGTTCGTCGTCTCGACCACCGGCGTGCTGACCTACTACGACATCAGCAACAAGGCGCAACCGGTGCTGGTCGACCGCATCAGCGTGGTCGGGGAGGACGTCGCCGTGACCGACATCGCGTTGCTGGCCGGTGGCATCTCGCTGCTCGTCGGCGACGACCAGGGCCGCGTTACCCAGTGGTTCCCGGTGCGCGACGATCACAACAATTACACGCTCGCCGAAGTGCGCAGCTTCGCGCCGCTGCCCGCCGCGATCGCGCGCATTGCACCGGAACACTATCGCAAGGGTTTCGCCGCGCTCGATACCGCCGGCAACCTCGGCCTGTTCCATACCACCGCCGACCGTCGCCTGGTAGTCGAACCGATCGCGGCCCGGTCGGTCACGGCGCTGTCGATGTCGCCGCGCGCTCACGCCGCGATCGCGGTAACCGCGGACGGCCAGTATGAGACGTTCGACATCCACAACGAACACCCCGAAGTCTCCTGGCAGGCACTATGGGGCAAAGTCTGGTACGAGAGCCGCCAGCAGCCGGAGTACATCTGGCAGTCGTCCTCGGCGAGCGCCGATTTCGAGCCGAAGTTCAGTCTCATGCCGCTCACCTTCGGCACTTTCAAGGCGACGTTCTACTCGATGCTGTTCGCCATGCCGCTGGCGGTGCTCGGCGCCATCTACACGGCCTACTTCATGTCGCCGCCGATGCGCTCGGTGGTCAAACCGGCGATCGAGGTCATGGCCGCGCTGCCCACGGTGATCCTGGGTTTTCTCGCCGGGTTGTGGCTCGCACCGCTCATCGAGCGTGAACTGGTCGGCGTGTTTCTCTCGGTCGCGATACTGCCGCTCGCGATCCTCCTCAGCGCGTGGCTCTGGCCGCGCCTCCCGGGCGCCGTACGGCACCGCCTGCCCGACGGCTGGGAGGCGATGCTGCTGGTGCCGGTGGTGTGCGCCGCGGTGTGGCTGAGCCTCGAGATCGGTACCCTGATCGAGGTCGTCTTCCTCGACGGCAGCGCAGCGCACTGGCTGCACTCGGAGTTCGGCATCACTTATGACCAGCGCAACTCGCTGGTCGTCGGCATCGCCATCGGCTTCGCCGTGATCCCCACCATCTTCACGATCAGCGAGGACGCGGTGTTCAGCGTGCCACGTTCGCTCACCATGGGCAGCCTCGCACTCGGCGCGACGCCATGGCAGACCGCCGTGCGGGTCGTACTGCTGACCGCGAGCCCCGGTATCTTCTCGGCGGTGATGATCGGGATGGGGCGCGCGGTCGGCGAGACCATGATCGTACTGATGGCGACCGGCAACACGCCGATCATGGACCTGAACATCTTCCAGGGCTTCCGCGCACTGTCCGCCAACATCGCCGTCGAAATGCCGGAATCCGAAGTCAACAGCACCCACTACCGGGTGCTGTTCCTCGCCGCGCTGGTGCTGTTCATGGTGACTTTCCTGGTCAACACCCTGGCCGAGCTCGTGCGCCAGCGCCTGCGCCGCAAGTACGCGAGCCTGTGAACGAAACGCGATGAAAGACGAGACCCCACAAGACCGCGGCACCGGTGCCTGGCTACGCTCCGGCCTGCCCTGGATCTGGCTCACCGCCGGCACCGTGAGCTTCAGCCTGATCATGGTCTTCGGACTGCTGATCCTGATCACGCTGCGCGGTATGGGCCATTTCTGGCCGCAGGGCGTGGTCGAGCTGACCCTGGACAACGGCGAGCGCGTGCTCGGCGAGCTGAGCGACAGCGAGACGGTCACCGCGGCGCGTGTGCGGTCGCTCGGCATCGAGGTGCCGGAAGGCCAGGAACTCGTCGACCGCTACCTGATCAAGACCGGCAACCGCGACGTCAACGGCACCGACTTCCGCTGGGTCACCGCGGTGCACGTCGCCGGGACCCGCCATCCCGAGCCGGTGTTCGTCGCCGAGCGCGAGGAGTGGGGCAATTTCTACGGTTACGTCGAAGGGCTGGAGGAGAATGGGGAAGCCGTCGCCAGCGGCGACGACCCCTGGCCCGAGATCGCCGCACGCCTCGAGCGTACGCAAGCGCTGCGCGAGCGCATCGAACACATCGAGAAGGATCGCATGGGCTCGGTCAACTACGAGCTCGAGCACCTGCGCCTGCGCACCCGGGAACTGGAGCTGGAAAACGCGCCGGCGGATCATCCGGGCTACGCCGCAATCGCCGCCGATCGTGCCGCGCTGGACGCCCGCTACGAGACGCTCGCGGCCGAACTCGGCGCGCTCTACGAGCAGATCGGCCGCGATACGCTGATCGCGCGCACCACGACCGGCGATGTCCGCAAGCTGCCGTTCGCCAAGCTCGTGCGGGTGTTCCAGCCCAACACCATGGGACTTGGCGCGAAGCTCGTGCATTACGTCGACAAGGCGGCCGAGTTCGTCACCGACGAGCCGCGCGAGGCGAATACCGAGGGCGGCGTGTTCCCGGCCATCTTCGGCACCGTGCTGATGGTCCTGCTGATGTCGGTATTCGTCACCCCGTTCGGCGTGATCGCCGCGGTGTACCTGCGCGAGTACGCCCAGCAGGGCACCGTCACACGCATCATCCGCATCGCGGTCAACAACCTCGCCGGCGTGCCCTCGGTCGTCTACGGCGTGTTCGGCCTCGGCTTCTTCGTCTACTTCATCGGCGGCTCCCTCGACGCGTTGTTCTACCCCGAGGCGCTGCCGGCGCCGACCTTCGGCACGCCCGGACTGCTGTGGTCGTCGCTGACGCTCGCTCTGCTCACGGTGCCGGTCGTCATCGTCGCCACCGAAGAAGGGCTCTCGCGCATCCCGCGCTCGATCCGCGAAGGCAGTCTCGCGCTCGGCGCAACCAAGGCCGAGACGCTGTGGCGCACGGTACTGCCAATGGCGACGCCGGCCATGATGACCGGGCTGATCCTCGCCGTCGCACGCGCCGCGGGCGAAGTCGCGCCGCTGATGATGGTGGGCGTGGTCAAGCTCGCGCCGTCGCTGCCGCTGGACGGCAACTTCCCGTACCTGCATCTCGATCGCAAGTTCATGCACCTCGGCTTCCACATCTATGACGTCGGTTTCCAGAGCCCCAACGTCGAGGCCGCGCGGCCGCTGGTCTACGCCACGTCACTGCTGCTCGTGATCATCATCATCACGCTGAATCTCGCGGCCATCACCATTCGCAACCGCCTGCGGGAAAAGTACAATGCAGCCGAAGCCTGAGCCCGGAACCGCACCGATGACCGCAGACGCAGATGGCGCCGAGAAGCCGGCCGAGGCCGGCCTGACCCACGCCGTCGGCGCGCGGGCACTGCGCGAGGGCGCGGCACCCGCCGAGATGCCCGCCACCTGCCTGGAAGTGCGCAAGCTGAATCTGTACTACGGGGACAAGCGCGCACTCAACGACATCAACATGACCATCCCGGAGAAGCAGGTCACGGCGTTCTTCGGCCCGAGCGGCTGCGGCAAATCGACCCTGCTGCGCTGCTTCAACCGCATGAACGATCTCATCGATGACGTGCACATCGACGGCGAGATCCTGCTCGAAGGTCAGAACATCTACGCGCGCGGCATCAACGTCGCCCAGCTGCGGCGCCGCGTCGGCATGGTCTTTCAGAAGCCCAACCCGTTCCCGAAGTCGGTCTACGAGAACGTCGCCTATGGCCTGCGCATCCAGGGCGTCAACAGCCGCCGCGTACTCGACAAGGCGGTCGAACGCGCGCTGCGTGGCGCGGCGCTGTGGGAGGAAGTGAAAGACCGAGTGCACGACAACGCACTCGGCCTCTCGGGCGGTCAGCAACAACGCCTGGTGATCGCGCGCGCCATCGCCGTCGAGCCGGAAGTGCTGCTCCTCGACGAACCGGCCTCGGCGCTCGATCCGATCTCGACGCTCAAGATCGAAGAACTCATCTACGAGCTCAAGAAGGACTACACGATCGTCATCGTGACCCACAACATGCAGCAGGCGGCGCGCGTGTCGGACTATACTGCGTTCATGTACATGGGCGATTTGATCGAGTTCGGCGAAACGCGGACCTTGTTCACCACGCCACGCCGCAAACAGACCGAAGACTACATCACCGGCCGCTACGGCTGACGCAAGACCTGCGTCGGCAGGCGCGCGAGGCGCGTCAGGAGGGCACACACATGGCCTTGTCCAATCTCCCCCACCACATCTCGCACCAGTTCGACAAGGAGCTCGAGGACATCCGCTCCAAGGTGCTCGCCATGGGCGGGCTGGTCGAAGACCACCTGCAGAAGGTCTTGGACAGCTTCTCCAAGGGCGACTTCGAGATGGCCGAGTACGTCGCCGTCAACGACTACAAGGTCAACGCGCTGGAAGTCGAGATCGACGGCGACTGCACCGAGATCCTGCTCCGCCGCCAGCCGGCCGCGGGCGACCTGCGCCTGGTCGTCGCGGTAAGCAAGACCATCACCGACCTCGAGCGCATCGGCGACGAGGCGGAGAAGATCGCACGCCTCATCCTCAACGTCGGCAACCCGGCGGCGTTGCGCAGTTACTACGTGGGGATGCTGGCCATGGGCCATCACGTGCGGCGCATGCTGCGCGCTGCCCTCGACGCCTTCGCACGCATGGATTCGCAGGCCGCACTGCGCGTGGCGCAGGAAGATCGCGACATCGATTCCGAGACCGATGTCATCATGCGCCACCTCATCACCTACATGATGGAAGACCCGCGCTCGATCACGCCGGTGCTGGACGCCGTGCTGTCGCTGCGCGCGCTCGAGCGCATCGGCGACCACGCACACAACATCTGCGAGAACGTGATCTACCTGGTCGAGGGCAAGGACATCCGCCACGTCGCGCTCGAGCAGGTGAAGCAGGAACTCGAGGCGAGCCACGCCGAGAATTCCTGAGGAACCGCTGAACAAGTCGGGACCGGGCAGTTTGTGTCCACGCTGTTCGCGTTCAAGGCGCGAAGCGCAGCTCGCCGCCGGCAATGGCAGACACTTGCAACGTCGGAACCGGGCAGCGCGCGCGCCGGATGCCGGGTCATGGCCTGCTCAGTGCTTTCCCGGCACGCGTCGCGGCGCGCGCTTGAAGCCGGCGCGCGACCCGACGACTGTGCAAGGCTTCAGCCGGCGTCGCGCGCGCGTCCCTGTGTGCGCGGCATAGTGCGCTCGCGGATCTCGCCGGGCGGAAAATCCGCGCTGAAGGTGCTGCCCTCGCCGGGCTCGCTGCGGATCGACAGCGTCGCGTTGTGCCGCGCCAGGACGTGCTTGGCGATGGCGAGCCCGAGGCCGGTCCCGCCGATGCCGTTGACGCGGGCGCGCGACGGATCGACACGGTAGAAGCGCTCCGTCAGGCGTGGCAGGTGTTCGGGAGCGATGCCGATGCCGTTGTCCTCGACCGAGAAATGGGCGCCGGCATCGTCGCGGTACCAGCGCACACGGATCACCCCGCGCGCCGGGGTGTACTGCACCGCGTTGAACAGCAGGTTCGAGAATGCGCTGTAGAGTTCGTCGCGGGAGCCGCTGACGCACAGGTCGCCGTCGATCTCGAGCGAAAAGAGATGGGCCAGATCGCCGCTCAGCTCGCGCGCACGGTCATGCAACTCGCCGACCAGCGCCGGCACGTCAACGGTCTGCGGCTGCTTGACGCGGTTCTCCGCCTCGAGGCTCGAGAGCAATAGCAGTTCCTGCACCAGGTTCTGCATGCGATCGGCGTGACTGGCCATCTGCTGGAACGCGTTGCGCCAGGCCGGCGGCGCGTCATCGGCCTGCCCAAGCAGCGTCTCGAGGTAGCCGCGGAAAACCGTGATCGGCGTGCGCAGCTCGTGCGAAACGTTGGCCACGAAGTCGGAACGGATCAGGTTGGCGCGATGGAGATCGGTGATGTCGCGCGCGACCAGGATGCGCTGGTCATTACCGTATGGGGCGGTCAGGATGCTGAGGTGCCGTTCGGCATCCATCGGGCACACCACCTCCAGCGAGCGCCCTTCCTCGTCGCGGGTCGTCTCGATGTAGGCACGCAGCTCGGGATTACGCACGATGTTGGTGATGCGTTGCCCGACGTCCTCGGGCCAGCACACGCCGAGATCGCGCCGCGCCGCGCCGTTCGCCCAGCGCACCTCGTCGTCGGTATCGAGCACCACGGTCGCGTCGGGCAGGGCGCGCGTTGCCTGCTGAAACTGCTTGAGATAGTTGCCGAGCTTTTTCTTGCGCTTCTTGTGGCGCTCGCGCAGGTAATCGACTTCGAGCGTAATCTCCTCGAACACGCCGGCGTGCTCCGGCGGCTCGCAGGCCTTGCGGTTGCGCAGCCAGCGCAGCAGGCGCGCCAGCTCGCGCTGGGTCCAGGCGATGTACAGTGCCGCGGCGAGGAACAGTGCCCAGCCGGTGAGACCGGTGATGAGACCGACGACGAGGGCCAGCAGCAACAGGCCGAGCAGACGCCAGACATCCTGATGTTGCATCGACATTCTCAGCGGGAATGGCTGTCGCTGGTGATTATGCGGCCTTTCCGGCCGGCATGGGAACGCCGCCCGTTACCCGCTTGCACGGATCTGACCGGGGTCAGTCGACGATCGTCGAGAAACGATAGCCCATGCCGCGCACGGTCTGGATGTAGACGTCACAGTCGTAGGGTTCGAACATCTTGCGCAGCCGGCGGATGTGCACGTCGACCGTGCGTTCCTCGATGTAGGCATTGGCCCCCCACACGGCATCGAGCAGCTGGCTGCGGCTGTACACGCGCTCGGTGTGGGTGACGAAGAAATGCAGCAGGCGGAACTCGGTCGGGCTGAGGTTGATGGGCGTGCCGGAACAGGTCACGCGGCTGCTCTGCAAATCGACCGTCAGCGGCCCGACGGTGAAGATCTCGGGATCCGGCGGCTGCTGGGTGCGCCGCATCACCGCGCGTACGCGGGCCAGCAGCTCGCGGGTCGAGAACGGCTTGGTAATGTAGTCGTCGGCGCCGCTGTCGAGCCCGCGCACCTTGTCGTTCTCCTCGCCGCGCGCGGTGAGCATGATGATCGGAATATCGGCGGTGTCCGGATCGCGTTTGAGACGCCGGGCGAAATCGATGCCGGACAGGCCGGGCAGCATCCAGTCGAGCAGGATGACGTCCGGCATGAGGTATTTCATCGCGTTCTGCGCCGCTTCGACGTCGCCCGCCTCGAGGAAGTTGTAGCCTTCGGCCGCAAGTGCGAAGCCGAGCATCTGCCGGATGGCAGGCTCGTCCTCGACGATGAGCACTTTGGGGATCATCTCACTCACGCGGCAGGATAGGGAGGGCAATTCACGCCGGGCATTTAATGTCGGCATTGTTACAGGTTAATGAATGGGCGACGAACACCGCATCGCGGTCGGGTCGGGCCGGCAAGGCGGGAAAAAGTCCCAACCCCACCCGCGACGACAGCGCGGATCCGGCTCGCGGCCAGTCAGCGCAAGCGCTAGAGTCAGGTGCAGGTCGGGACACGGCACAGGAGGTGCACCGTCCCGGCCCCGGGGCCGCTCCGCGGCCCCGTCTTGCCAACCCGTAGCAACGGCCCCCCTTGGGGGTGCCCGCCGAAGGAGACAAGGAATGTCCATCATCAAACCCCTGTTCGCCCTCTGCCTGCTCGTCGCCAGCCTGTGCGCCGGCGCCGGGGAGCGCATCGACCTCAACGCCGCGGATGCCGCGGCACTCGCGGCCGGTATCGACGGCATCGGTCCGGCCAAGGCCGCGGCCATCGTCGCCTACCGGGCCGAACACGGCCCGTTCAAGACCGTCGACGACCTGTTGCTGGTCCGCGGCATCGGCCAGGCCACGCTGGATCGCAATCGCGACCGCCTGACCGCCGCCTCGCGCTGACCCGCGCACCGACCCTCCTCGGCCGTCTGGCCCGGCCGGCTCCCCGAGCCGGCTTTCTTTTTGCGCGCGCCGCGCGCGCTACGGTATGCTTCGCGGCGCAGCAGGCACCCTCATCCAGGCCGATTCTTCCACGCGGCCGGCGACAGCGGGCGGCAGGCCGGGTAGAGCCGGCAAGCCGACCGGCCGAAGTCGCGGCGAGGCGCGCGGGCTGTGGCGCGCTCGCGACCGTATCCCGCCTGCCCACCGGTCCAGGGCAGGCGCGCGCCGTACCCGTGAATCCGCCTGACGGCCGCCGCCGACGGCGAAGGACCATCGTGGGGCGCTTCCCGGTGGATCGCCGCCGGGCGAAACGTCGCCAGGCGCTGCCAGCGGGCGGGGCGGCGACCGACACCAGGCCATCTTCAACCGACAAGGGCGCCGACGGCGCAGAATATCCATGCAGGAACCGCTGAGCGAGCGTTACGCGCCGGGCGCGATCGAACCCGTCGTACAGGCGCACTGGGACGACGACAAGGTCTTCAAGGTCCGCGAGGATCCGGAGCGCGAGAAATTCTACTGCCTGTGCATGTTCCCCTACCCGTCGGGGCGGCTGCACATGGGGCACGTCCGCAATTACACCATCGGCGACGTGATCGCACGCTACCAGCGCATGCAGGGTAAGAACGTGCTGCAGCCGATGGGCTGGGACGCCTTCGGCCTGCCCGCCGAGAACGCCGCGATCGAGAACAACGTACCGCCGGCGCAATGGACGCGCTCGAACATCGAGTACATGCGCGGACAGCTCAAGCGGCTCGGCTTCGCCTACGACTGGGATCGCGAGCTCGCCACCTGCGATCCGGACTATTACCGCTGGGAACAGTGGTTCTTCGGCCGCCTTTACGAAAAGGGACTCGTTTACCGGGCCACCGCGGTGGTGAACTGGGACCCGGTCGATCAGACCGTACTGGCCAACGAACAGGTCATCGACGGCTGCGGCTGGCGTTCGGGTGCACCCGTCGAGCGGCGCGAGATCCCACAGTGGTTCCTGCGCATCACCGCCTACGCCGACGAGCTCCTCGACGAGCTCGACCGCATGGACGACTGGCCCGACGCCGTGCGCACCATGCAGCGCAACTGGATCGGTCGCTCCGAAGGCCTGTCCATCCGCTTCGCGCTCAACGGCGACCCGGTCGGCGATCTGACCGAGCTCGACGTCTTCACCACGCGCCCCGACACCCTGCTCGGTGCGACCTACATGGCGGTGGCGCCGGAACACCCGCTCGCGCTCGCCTGTGCCGCGAACGACCCCGCGCTCGCCGCCTTCGTCGAGGAATGCCGTCACCAGTCGACCTCCGAGGCGGTCATCGAAAAGCTCGAGAAACGCGGCATGGCGCTGCCGGTGACGGTACGTCACCCGCTGACCGGCAATGCACTGCCGGTGTGGGTGGCCAACTTCGTGCTCATGAGCTACGGCACCGGCGCGGTCATGTCGGTACCGGCGCACGACCAGCGCGACTGGGAATTCGCGCGCAAGTACGACCTCGCCATCGTGCCGGTCATCGCCGATGCCGACGGCAAGGCACCGGACATCACGAGCGGCGCGCACACCGAGCGCGGCCGGACGATCAACAGCGGGGAGTTCGACGGGCTGGAGTTCGCGGCGGCGTTCGATGCCATCGCCGGCGCACTCGAGCGCGACGGCCGCGCCGAGCGCCGCGTACAGTACCGCCTGCGTGACTGGCTGGTGTCGCGCCAGCGCTACTGGGGCTGCCCGATCCCGGTGGTGTACGACGCCGACGGCAACATGCAACCGGAGGCCGATGAGCGCCTGCCGGTGACGCTGCCCGAGGACGTCGCGTGGGAAGGTGTCGCCTCGCCGCTGCGCAGCATGCCCGGCTTCACCACGACCACGCTAGCCGACGGCAGCCCGGCACGCCGCGAAACCGACACGTTCGACACGTTCTTCGAGTCTTCCTGGTACTTCTCGCGTTTCTGCTGTGCCGATAACGCCGATGGCATGGTCGACGAGCGCGTCGACTACTGGATGCCGGTCGACATCTACATCGGTGGCATCGAGCACGCCGTGCTGCACCTGCTGTATGCGCGTTTTTTCCACAAGGCGATGCGTGACGCCGGCCTGGTCAAATCGGACGAACCGTTCAAGCGTCTGCTGACGCAGGGCATGGTCTGCAAGGAAACCTACTTCCGCGAAACCGCCCATGGCCGCAAGCAGTACTTCAACCCGGCCGAGGTCGACGTCGAGACCGACGACAAGGGTCGCGTCGTCGCGGCGCGCGCGCAGAGCGATGGCCAGCCCGTGACCATCGGGCCGGTCGAGAAGATGTCGAAGTCGAAGAACAACGGCGTCGACCCGCAGGCGCTCATCGATCGCTACGGCGCCGACACGGTGCGTCTGTACACCATGTTCGCCGCGCCGCCCGACCAGAGCCTGGAGTGGTCCGACTCTGCCGTCGAAGGCGCGTTCCGCTTCCTCAAGTCATTGTGGCGCCTGACCCACGAGCACGTCAGCGCGGGGCCGGCAGATGCGCTGGACGCCGCCACGCTCGACGGTGCGCTCAAGGACCTGCGCCGCCACATCCACGAGACCATCGTCAAGGTTTCCGACGACGTCAGCCGGCGCTACAAGTTCAACACCGCCATCGCGGCGGTGATGGAACTGGTCAATCATCTCTCCCGGACCCCGGCCGACAGCGCCACCGCCCGGGCCGTGCGCCAGGAAGGTCTCGATACCGTCGTGCTGCTGCTCGCGCCGATCGTGCCGCACGTCGCACATGTGCTGTGGCAGGCGCTCGGCCACGCCGAAGCACTTACCGATGCGCGCTGGCCGGTCGCCGACGAGAGCGCGCTGGTGCGTGACGCCATCGAGCTGGTCGTGCAGGTCAACGGTCGCAAGCGGGCGGTGGTGCGGGTTGCCGCCGACGCCGACAAGGCGGCGTGCGAGCAGGCCGCGCTGGCCGACGACAACGTCGGCCGCTTCACTGAAGGCAAGACGGTGCGCAAGATCATCGTCGTTCCGGGCAAGCTCGTGAACATCGTCGTGCAGGAGTGACACCGCCGTGCTGACGCGCCTTGCCGGCCTCGCCCTTGCCGCCCTGCTCGCCCTGCTCGCAGGCTGCGGCGGCTGGCACCTGCGCGGCGCCGGGCCGGGCGGTTCGCTCGAGCATACCGTCTTCATATCGACTGGTGGCGCGAACGACGTGGGCGTCGCACTGCGCACCCAGATCTTCAACCGCGGCGGCCGGGTCACCAATCGGCGCAGCGCGGCCGACCTCATTGTCACTCTCGACGGTGAACGCTTCGAGCGCCAGACCCTGTCGGTCGATCCCGATACCGGCAAGGTGCGCGAAGTCCAGCTTCAGCTCACGACCTCGTTCGCGGTGCGGACGCAATCGGGCAAGCTGGTGGTCCCGCGCGAAGACATCTCCTGGCAGCTCGACTACGTGTTCGACGAGGGCGCGGTGCTGGGCACCGTCGAACAGGACCAGGTCATCCGGCGCGATCTCGCCGAGATCGCCGCGACCGCGATCGCATTGCGCCTGCAGGTGCTCGAGCTGCCGGACGAAGAGCCCGTTGCCGCGGTAGGCGCGGCGTCGTCACAGTGACAACCCGGCCATGCAGCTGAGCTGCGAACGCCTGCTCGAGCGACTCGGCCGGGACGGCGCGCTCGACCCGGTCTACTTCCTCCATGGTGAGGAGCCCCTGCAGCTGACCGAGTGCGCCGACGCCCTGCGCGCGCGGGCCCAGGCCGACGGCATCACGGAGCGCTGCGTGTTCGATGCCGACAGCGGCGGCGACTGGGACGCCATCGCCGGCGAAGCCAACGCACTGTCATTATTCGCATCGCGCCGCCTGATCGAGATTCGCCTCGGCACCCGGAGCCCCGACAAGCGCGGCACCGAGGTACTCGAGCGCATCCTGGCCACGCCGGGCAGCGATGATGTCTACCTGGTGCTGGCCGGCGCCCTCGACAGCCGCGCACGGCGCGCGCGCTGGTTCAAACTGCTCGAGGGCGGCGCCGTTACCGGTGCGTCGCGCGACCCGCGCCCAGAGCAGCTGCCGGCCTGGCTCAACCGTCGCGCGGCACGTCACGGCAAACGCCTCTCCGGGGCGGCGGCCGCACTGGTCGCCGAACGCGTCGAAGGCAACCTGCTCGCCGCCGCGCAGGAAGTGGAGAAGCTCTGCCTGCTGGTCGATGCCGAGACCATCGAGGACACCGACGTCATCCACGCGGTCACCGACAGTGCGCGCTTCGACGTCTACCAGCTGGTCGACGCCCTCGTTGCCGGCGAACTCGGTCGCGGCCTGCGCGTGTTGCGCGGCCTGCGCGAGGAGGGCAGCGAACCACCGCTGCTGACCTGGGCTCTCGGTCGCGAACTGCGCCAGCTGACCGGCATGGCGTCCGCCGTGGCGCGCGGCAAACGCGTTGACCAGGTGCTCGACGAATACCGCGTGTGGAGCAATCGCAAGGGCGCGGTGCGACGGCTGCTCGAACGCCTCGACGCGAGCACCCTGCTCGAACTGCTGGTGTGCGCGAACGCCATCGACGCGGCGGCCAAGGGCGCGCGGCGCGGCGCACCCTGGGACGAACTCGAGTTGCTCGCGCTGCGCCTGTGCGGCCGTCGTGACGCCGGCGGGTACCTCGGTCCGCCCTGAACCCGGCCCGAACCCGGTGCGGGCCCGGGGAGCCGCCCAAGTACGGCGCCCAGGGTGTAAACTGCGCGCCACGGCGCCACCCCGACCGTGCGGCCGCGCCACCCGCTACGTCACCAACCCGAGCACCATGCAACAGTCCGTACACGATAACGACGTCGACGACGTCGCCGCCTACGTCGTCGCCACCGCGCGCGCCGCGCGCGAGGCCAGCAGCGCCATGGCCCGCGCCACCACCGCGGCCAAGAACCGGGCCCTGGTCGCGATAGCGGCGCAACTGCGCGAGGCGCGCGCGCGCATCCTCGCCGCCAACGCGGACGATCTCGCCGACGCACGGCGCGCGGGCCTCGACAGCGCGCTGCTCGATCGCCTCGAGCTTACCGACGCGCGCGTGGAGAGCATGGCCGCGGGCGTACTCGAGGTCGCCGACCTGCCCGATCCGATCGGCGCGGTGAGTGACCTCGACTATCGCCCGAGTGGCATCCAGGTCGGGCGCATGCGCGTACCACTCGGCGTCGTCGGCATCATCTACGAGTCGCGCCCCAATGTTACCGCCGACGCCGCGGCGCTATGCCTGAAATCCGGCAATGCCGCGATCCTGCGCGGCGGCTCCGAGGCGCGGCGCTCGAACCAGGCGATCGCCGGCTGCGTTACCGCGGGACTCGAACAGGCCGGACTGCCCGGCACCGGCGTGCAGGTGCTCGCCACCACCGACCGCGCAGCGGTCGGCGTGATGCTCGCGCAGGACGACTGCATCGACGTCATCGTGCCGCGCGGCGGCAAGGGTCTCATCGAGCGCGTCAGCCGCGAGGCGCGCATGCCCGTGATCAAGCACCTCGATGGTGTGTGCCACGTCTTTCTCGACGATTACGCCGATGGCGACAAGGCACATGCCATCGCGCTCAACGCCAAGACCCAGCGCTACGGCACCTGCAACACCATGGAAACGCTGCTGGCCACGCCCGACGCCGCACGGCGCGTGTTTCCCCGCCTGTTCGCCGCCTACCGTGAAGCCGGGGTCGAGCTGCGTGGCTGCGCGCGCACCTGCGCGATGGAAGACGGCGTGATCGCGGCAAGCGAGGACGACTGGTACGCGGAGTACCTGGCCCCGGTGCTCGCCGTGCGCATCGTCGACGACCTCGATGCCGCCATCGCGCATATCCGTCAGTACGGATCACAACACACGGACGCGATCGTGACCGAGGATTACTCCCGCGCGCGGCGCTTTCTCGCCGAGGTCGACTCGAGTTCGGTGATGGTCAACGCCTCGACGCGCTTCGCCGACGGTTTCGAGTACGGTCTCGGCGCCGAAATCGGTATCAGCACCGACAAGTTCCACGCCCGCGGACCGGTCGGGCTCGAAGGTCTGACATCACAGAAATGGATCGTGCTCGGCGACGGGCAAGTCCGCACTTGACCCGGTCATCACCGGCATGAGCGCGGCGAGCGCACGCCCGATCGGCCTGCTCGGCGGCACCTTCGATCCGGTGCACAACGGTCATCTGCGGGTCGCCCTGGAGGCATACGAGCTGCTCGACCTCGCCGAGGTACGGCTGCTGCCGCTCAACGCGCCCGGCCACCGGCCGCCGCCGGTGGCCGACGCGGCACTGCGCGCCGAGATGCTGCGCGCCGCCGCCCGTGCGCCGCTGGTCGTCGACTGCTGCGAACTCGAACGCGGCGGCACCAGCTATACCGTGGAGACCCTCGAGCACCTGCGCGAACGCTTCCCGCGGCGTCCGCTGTGCCTCATCATCGGGCTCGATTCCTACAACACGCTGCCAACCTGGCATCGCTGCGAGGCGCTGCTCACGCTGGCCCACGTGGTCGTCGCGGCGCGCCCCGACGTTGCCCACCCGCCGCTGTCAGGGCTTGACGAACTGGTCGCGAATGCGCAGTCTGAGCGGGTGTCCGATCTGCATGACAACGTGGCCGGCACGGTCCACTTCCTCGACATCCCCCTGTTGCCCATCGCTTCGAGCGATCTGCGCGCGCGCTGCCGCAGCGGGCGCTCGGTGCGTCACCTCGTGCCGGAAGCGGTCGATGCGCTGATCGCGCGTCGCCGGCTCTACCGCGCATGAGCGCGTCTGCCCCGATCGATAGCGCACGGCTTGCCGAACTGGTGCACGCCGCGCTGGACGACGGCAAGGGCGTCGACATCCGGGTGCTCGACGTGGGCGCGTTGACCGTGATCACCGACTACATGATTGTCGTCACCGGACGCTCCGCGAGCCAGGTCAAGGCGCTCGCCGACCGCGTCCGCGAAGCGGTGGTGGCACACAAGCACGAAGGCGCGAGCGTGATGGGCAGCGAAGGCGAGGCCCAGGGCGAATGGGTGCTGCTCGACCTCGGCGACGTCATCGTGCACATCATGCAACCCGAGGCCCGGGAGTTCTATCAGCTGGAGAAGCTGTGGGAAGAGCGCCCGCGGGCCCAGGCAGACGCCCCCTGAGCGAGCGCGGTGGGAACGGCTGCCGGCCACGGCGCTGCGCCGCGCCGCGATGCTGATCGAGGTACTGTGCGTGTGCCGCCGTCCGCCGCGCTGGGTCAGCGAGGTCACGAGCGACTACGCGCGGCGCCTGCCGCGCGACCTGCGTCTCGAGTTCGCCTTCGTCGCGCCCGCCGGGAACAGCCTGTCGAGCGCCGAGCGCAAGCGCGACGAGGCCCGACGGATCGGCAAGCGCGTCACCGCGGACAGTGCCGTGATCGCGCTCGACGGCGGCGGTGACGAGGTCGACAGCGCGGGGCTCGCCGGCTGGCTCGAACAGTGGCGCGCCGAGCACTCGCGCCTCAGCCTCGTCATCGGCGGCGCCGATGGCCTCGACGCGGAACTGCTCGCAACCGCCCACCGACGCTGGTCCCTCTCACGCCTGACGCTGCCGCACCTGCTGGTACAGGTGCTCGTCGCCGAACAACTCTATCGCGCCTGGTCGATCCTCGATGGACATCCCTATCATCGCGCCTGACGGACACAGCACGTGAGCGGCCGACCGACGCTCGCGCTCGCCTCGCGGTCGCCGCGCCGCGCCGCGTTGCTGCGGCTGCTCGGCGTCGAGTTCGACATCATCCCCGCCGATGCGGACGAACGCGTGCTCGCCGGCGAACGACCGGCCGATTACGTGCGCCGCGTGACCCGCCTCAAAGCCGCTGCGGCCCGCGCCGCCGGCGGCGGCGGGCACGTGCTGCTGGCCGCCGATACCTGTGTGAGCATCGACGGCGAGATCTTCGGCAAGCCCGTCGACCGCGCGCACGGCGCGCGCATGCTGCGCAGGCTCGCCGGGCGCTGGCACGATGTTCACACGGCGCTCACCGTGAGCCCGCCGAACGACCGGGCCCACGAGGCCCTGGTCAGCACACGGGTCGAATTCGTCGCCTTCGACGATGCGGTGATCGAGGCCTACTGGGCAAGTGGAGAGCCGGCCGACAAGGCCGGCGCGTATGGCATCCAGGGGCTGGGCGGCACGCTCGTGCGCCGCATCGAGGGCAGCTATTCCGCGGTCGTCGGGCTGCCGCTCGCCGAGAGCGCGGACCTGCTCACGCGCGCCGGCATCGCCCACGCGCTCGCCGGATGAATGCCCGGGCCGACACGAACGCATCGTTTAGGAACCTCTGAAGAAACCTGGTCCGGGAAGTTCGTCTCCGCGCTGTTAGAGTTCACGGCGCGAAGCGCACGTCATAGTGCGCTACGGCGAAGATTCGTCACGACGACGTCGGACGGCGCGGGCGCAAGGCGCCGGGTCACGGCTTGTTCAGAGGTTGCTCGAGACGCCTGGGCACGGCGATATTGCGCAAGGTCACGTACTGCGGCAGGCCGTTGACGTAGGGCGGATAGTCCTCGCCGGCAATCAGCGGGGCGAGATAGCGCCGGCACGCCGGGGTGATGCCGTATCCGTCCTCCGTGATGAACTCGCGCGGCATCTTCTTCTCGACATTCGCCACCTCGGCCAGGCGCGCCTTGCCGATTTCCCAGGTATAGGGGTCGTCCGAGGTGCGCACGATGATCGGCATGACCGCGTTGTCGCCGGCAAGCGCCATCTCGACGGCCGCGCGGCCGAGCGCGTAAGCCTGCTCCACGTCGGTCTTCGAGGCGATGTGGCGAGCCGCGCGCTGGAGATAATCGGCCACTGCCCAGTGGTACTTGTAGCCGAGCTCACGCTTGATCAGGTCCGCGATCACCGGCGCGACGCCGCCCAGCTGGGCGTGGCCGAAGGCATCCCGCGTACCCGCCTCGGCGACGAACTCGCCGGCGGTATTGCGCAACCCTTCGGAGACCACGATGGCGCAGTAGCCGTAGGCCTCGACGCACGCGCGTACGCGCGCGAGGAAATCCGCCTCGTCGAAAGCGATCTCGGGGAACAGGATCAGCTGCGGCGCCTGCCCGGGCGCTTCGCTGGCAAGGCCGCCGGCCGCCGCAATCCAGCCGGCGTGGCGCCCCATGACTTCCATCACGAATACCTTGGTCGACGTCTTGGCCATGGACGCGACATCGAAGCCGGCTTCGCGGATCGATACGGCGACGTACTTGGCGACCGAACCAAAGCCTGGACAGTTGTCGGTCACCGGGAGATCGTTGTCGACCGTCTTGGGGATGCCGATCGCGGTCAGGGGGTAGCCGTGGGCTGCGGCGAACTCGGCGACCTTGTTCGAGGTGTCCTGCGAATCGCCGCCGCCGTTGTAGAAGAAGTAGCCGATGTCGTGGGCGCGGAAGACCTCGACGAGACGTTCGTACTCGGCACGGTTCTCGCTGACACTCTTGAGCTTGTAGCGACACGAACCGAACGCACCCGACGGCGTGTGCCGCAGCGCGGCGATATCGGCATCGGATTCCTGCGAGGTGTCGATGAGATCCTCGGTGAGCGCGCCGATGATGCCATTGCGGCCGGCGAATACCCGGCCGATGCGATCGGGGTGCCGCCGTGCCGTCTCGATGACCCCGCAGGCCGAAGCGTTGATCACAGCCGTGACGCCCCCGGATTGGGCGTAGAAGGCGTTGCGTTTCTCCACAGTCATTGCTCGATTCCGCGTCAGGATGCAAAAAGTCGGCCCAGCGCCGCGAGCGGCCCCGCCGGCATAGAACTCGACGCGGCCGCGCCGGTCTTACTCTACAATACAAAGCCGGCGGGCAGTGCCGCCACGCCCGAAACGAACCATGAGCAGGAATCCCTCGCAGTCCCGCAATCCATGAAGGCCAAGCGCGTCCTCGTCAGCCTCGCCGTCGCCGCGGCGTTCACCGTCCCGCCGCTGCCGGCACAGGAGCGCATCGAGCTGCCCACCTTGGGAGATTCAGCCGGCGCGCTGATCTCACCCGAGCAGGAACGCAAGCTCGGCGAGAACTTCATGCGCGAGATGCGCCGCCAGGCGCCCATCATCTACGACGAAGAGGTCGAGGATTATATCCAGCAGCTCGGCGACAGCCTGGGCGACAACAGTGATTACTACGGGGATTTCAGCTTTTACGTCATCGACAGCCCGGTCATCAACGCCTTCGCGGTGCCCGGCGGATTCATCTTCTTCCACACCGGCCTGATCCTCGAGACACAGACGGAATCCGAGCTCGCCTCGGTGGTCGGCCACGAGATCTCCCACGTCACCCAGCGCCACGGCGCGCGCATGATCGAGGCCGCCTCGCAGATGAACCTGCCGATGATCGCCGCGACCATCGGCGCCCTGCTGCTCGCCGTCGCCAACCCGGAAGCCGGCACCGCCGCGCTGATGGGCACCCAGGCGGCCGCCGCGCAGGCCCAGATCAACTTCACCCGCGCCAACGAGAAGGAAGCCGACTCGCTCGGCCTGCGCCTGATGAGCGAAGCCGGCTTCGATACCGCGGACATGGCGGTCTTCTTCGAGCGCATGCAGCGCGCCAATCGCTACAGCGACCCGGCCTTCATCCCGGAATACCTGCGCACGCACCCGATCAACGTCAACCGCATCGCCGAGGCGCGCTCACGCGCCGAATCGATTCGACCGGCGACGATCCGCGAGGACAGCTACCAGTATCACCTGATCAAGGCCAAGCTGCGCGTACGCGCGGCACAGAATCCCATGGACGCACGCCACCTGTTCGAGACGCGCCTCGAGCAGGGCAGCGGGACCTACGAGGAAGTCGCGCGCTACGGCTACGCGCTCGCTCTGATCGAAACCGGCGATTTCTCCCGGGCACGCATCGAGCTGGCCAAGCTCATCGCCGACTACCCGACGCTGGTTTCGTTCCACATCGCCGCCGGGCAGCTCGAACGCCAGGCGCGCGACTACGCCGCCTCGCTGGACCACTACGAGCGTGCCTTTGCGCTCGAGCCGGAGAACCGCGCCGCGGTGTACGGCTACACCAACGCGCTGCTGCTGGTCGGCCAGAGTGCCGAGGCCAGGCAGGTGTTACGCGATTACGGCCTGTCCGAGCGCCGCGATCCGAAGTTCTACAAGCTGCTGGCGGAATCCGAAACGCAACTCGGCAAGACCGCCGACGCCCACCACTCCCTGGCCGAGTACTATCTCAGCGTCGGCGAGTACCCCCACGCCGCGGAGCAGCTGCGCATCGCGCGCGAAACGCCCGGCCTGTCGAATTACCAGCGGCAGAAGATCGTCGCCCGCCTCGACGAAGTCGAGCAGACGATCATCAACCTCGAACGCGAGCAGCGCCGCCGCCGCTGAGTCCCGCCCCCGCGGCGAAACGTTTACAGAGTGTTAATTCCGTGCCCGACCGGGCACTTTGTCGACTGCTTAACAGATCGGCAACCTATTCTCTCTATAGTAGCGACCCAGGAAAACGGCACAGACCGGTATTCAAACCGGCAAAAGAAACGGATTACACGCCATGAAAAACCGCCCTTGGTATTGCTACGCACTTGATTTCCTTGGCATCGCAGCGCTAGCCGGTGCCGCCGCCAGCATCGCTGGCGCCTACTGGCTGAACGGCACGGCCGGCGAAGCGGGCATGCTCGACGCCTTCCAGTACTGCTTGTCCGGCGCAGTGGCGACGCTGCTCGCGGCGCGTACCTGCGAGATCACGCACGTGCTGCGACACTACCAACCGGCCCCGGCCCCGCTCGGCGCGCCGCTCGACAACGTCGAAGATCTGCCGCGACGCGACGATCTGCCGCGCGCCGCCTGATTCCCGCCGGCCGAGGCGCCCGTTCCGGACGCCCTGGCCGTATCAGCCCACCCCATTTGCGCCCGCCACGGCCGGAGCGACAGCTCCCGGCCCCGCGGCACGTGCAACGTGTGACGTGCAACGCACATAGCGCACCCTCACACCCACCACGCGCTGCGCGCTGACGACACGCGGCTTCGCAGCGTGCCCGCACGGCCGAAGGCCCTGCCCCATGCGCCTTGACACATCCAGCGATGGGGTTCGCATACCCTGACGGTCGCCGGGCGCGACCCGTCGCGACCGCCTGCCCACTGCCATGGGCCATCGCCAACGCATCGGGATAGGGGCGGTCAGGGTATCTGACCGAGCCCCTCCCACACCACCCGGCATGCGGGTCCGCACCGGGCGGTTCGAGAAGGTGAGGTCATGACAGACGGGGCAGGCCAAGCCGGTC
>Ga0180429_10000214_pt1 | contig 52458 bp, 50 predicted proteins | sample SS_ome_FD_132428 | JGI IMG/M metagenome (GOLD analysis project Ga0180429, IMG submission 132428) | Hypersaline lake sediment archaeal communities from the Salton Sea, California, USA - SS_1_S_1 metaG | ecosystem: Environmental > Aquatic > Non-marine Saline and Alkaline > Hypersaline > Sediment ... | reverse complement strand
GGACACAGAAGTGGCGAAGGCGAAGTTCGAGCGGACGAAGCCGCACGTCAACATCGGGACCATCGGTCACGTTGACCACGGCAAAACCACGCTGACCGCGGCTATCACCAAGGTTCTGCACGATAAGTACCCCGAGCTGAACGAGTCGCGTGCATTCGACCAGATCGACAATGCGCCCGAAGAGCGTCAGCGCGGTATCACCATCAACATCTCCCATGTGGAGTACCAGACCGACAAGCGTCACTACGCACACGTCGACGCCCCCGGTCACGCCGACTACATCAAGAACATGATCACCGGTGCCGCCCAGATGGACGGCGCGATCCTGGTGGTCGCCGCCACCGACGGGCCGATGCCGCAGACCCGCGAGCACGTGCTGCTGGCCCGTCAGGTCGGCGTCCCCTACATCCTGGTGGCGCTGAACAAGTCCGATATGGTCGAGGACGAGGAGCTCCTCGAGCTGGTCGAGATGGAGGTCCGCGAACTGCTGGCCGCCCAGGAGTTCGACGAGGAGGCCCCGGTGATCCGGGTGTCGGCGCTGAAGGCTCTCGAGGGCGATCCGAAGTGGGTCAAGAGCGTCGAGGAACTGATGGAAGCGGTCGACGAGTCCATTCCGGACCCGGTCCGCGAGACCGAGAAGCCGTTCCTGATGCCCGTCGAGGACGTCTTCACGATCACCGGTCGCGGCACCGTCGTCACCGGCCGCGTCGAGCGCGGTGTGATCAACGTCAACGAAGAGGTCGAGATCGTCGGCATCCGGCCGACCGTCACCAAGACCACGGTCACCGGTGTCGAGATGTTCCGCAAGCTGCTCGACCAGGGCCAGGCCGGCGATAACGTCGGGCTGCTGGTCCGCGGTATCAAGCGCGAGGACGTCGAGCGCGGTCAGGTCGTCGTCAAGCCCGGCACCACCACCCCGCACACCGAGTTCGAGGGCAGCGTCTACATCCTGTCCAAGGACGAGGGTGGTCGGCACACGCCGTTCTTCAACAACTACCGTCCGCAGTTCTACTTCCGCACCACCGACGTGACCGGTGTGGTCACCCTGCCGGAGGGCACGGAGATGGTCATGCCGGGTGACAACACCGATATCTCGGTGAAGCTGATCCAGCCGGTCGCCATGGATGAGGGCCTTCGGTTCGCCATCCGTGAGGGCGGCCGTACCGTCGGCGCCGGCCGGGTTACCAAGATCGTCAAGTAACCCGTCTGACCTGCACGAAAGCGGCGCCCGTCATAAGGACGGGCGCCGCTTTCGGCTTTGCCCGACCAGGTCCCCGGCGCGTAGACTGGAAACGGCACGCGCCTGGCCGCAGGATGAGAGAGGCTCTTATGGACACCGACGGCACTGATGTGGCCGAACCGGTCGACGAGGAGCCCACGCCCGTACCCGCCCCGTTGCCGTGGTTCCGGCGGCCCGTCGCCAAAGTCGGCGCTATCGCGGCGGCCCTCCTGCTGGCGCTGACCGGCGGAGTGGTCTGGTTGTTCTCCGGTGATAAACCCCCGCCCAACACCGCGCTGAAACCCATTGCGCCGTCGGCGCCGGTCTCCGAGCCGGTGGAACCGCCGTCATCGGATTCCAGCGGCGGTTTGGACTTCCTGGGTGACCTCGGTGGCTCCTCCGGGCTGGCTGGTTCTTCGGGGCTGTCCAGTACCGGCGCAATGTCCTCAACGCCGGCCTCGGATGACACCAGCCTGTTCGCCACCCCGATCGGATCGGGAGCTCCGGGTGCGCTGCCGCCCTTCGAACTGCCCCCGGCGCCCAACTTCGAGGCGCCGCCACCGGAGGACTGGGCCGCGCTGTTGCAGCCCTTCATCGAATCCCAGCAGGAGGCGGTCGCCGCGGGGCTTACCGGTGCCATCACCGGCCCGGTGGTCGGCGGCCTGTGGGGTACCGCCAACTCCGCCGCGATCATCATCGGTGACCTGATCCTGTTCGCTGCGGCGAACAACAACGGCGGTGCGCTGCTGAACCAGCTGCAGTCCGTGCTGCCGGCAGTCGCGGTGCCGGCCGCCGCCTCGACCCTGGGGGCACCGGACTTCTCCGGGCTCACCGCGGCGTTCGCCGCCGCGGCGGCCACCCCGCCGATCGGGGTGCCACCGTTACCGGAACTTCCCCCGCTGCCGCCGCCACCGGCCGGCCTGCCGACTCCGGAGCAGGTGGTCGGGGGACTGGCCGCGCTACCGGCGGCCGGGCTTCCCGCGCTGCCACCGCCTCCCGCGGTCGGCCTGCCCACCCCCGAGCAGGTGGCAGCCGGTCTGTTCGTGCTGCCGGCGGTCGGGCTGCCGGCGCTACCGCCACCGCCGCCGATCGGGCTGCCGGCCCTGCCGCCGCCGCCGCCGATCGGGCTGCCGACGATCGGTCTGCCGACGATCGGCCTGCCCAGCATCACCCGGTTGCTCGGTCTGCCCTTCTGACCCCGAGCCGGCTGTAGGCCGTGTGCCGGTAGCCGGCCGCCGTGATACCGGATGTCCTGCGCTAGCCTGACCCGGGGGTTGGCGGAAGGACGGGTAGATGGCCGAAGGGGCAATGTCGGGGCGGGTCGCCATGGTGACCGGTGCCGCGCGTGGCCAGGGCCGGGCCTATGCGGTGCGGCTGGCCCGAGAGGGTGCCGATGTCGTGATCAGCGATATCTGCGCGGCGGTATCGCCGACCATCCCCTATGTTCCGGCCACCGAGGAGGATCTCGCCGAAACGGTGCGGCTGGTCGAGGCCGAAGGCGGCAAGGTGCTGGCCCGCAGCGTCGACATCCGCGACGACGGCGCGGTTCGGGGGCTGGTCGCCGATGCCGTCGAGCAGTTCGGCCGGTTGGACATTCTGGTGGCCAATGCCGGTGTGCTGAGCTGGGGCCGGTTGTGGGAGCTGTCCGATGAGCAGTGGAACTCTGTCATCGACACCAACCTGACCGGTACCTGGCGGACTCTGCGGGCGGTCATCCCGGCGATGATCGAGGCCGGCAACGGCGGATCGATCATCATCGTCAGCTCCGCGGGCGGGATCAAGGCCACCCCCGGTAACGGCCATTACGCGGCGTCCAAGCACGGGCTGACGGCGCTGACCAACACCCTGGCGCTGGAGCTGGGGGAGTACGGCATCCGGGTGAACTCCATCCACCCGTACTCGATCGCCACCCCGATGATCGAGAACGAGGCCATGCTGGCCGTTCTCGGCGCGCACCCGAGTTTCCTGAACAGCTACCCGCCCATGCCGTATCGGCCGCCGGCTCGGGGCACCAAGGGAAAGCGCAGCGATTTCATGACCGCCGAGGAGGCCGCCGAGGTGGTGCTCTGGCTGGCCGGGGACAACTCCGGGGTCATCTCCGGAGCCCAGATCCCGGTCGACCGCGCTGTCCTGAACTACTGAACCTGCCGAACTACTGAACCTGCCGAACTGCTGGACCCGCCGGAACCCTAACCGGCCCCGCACATCTCGATCGCCTTATCGGTGTAGACCCGGTAGCCGATATCCGGCTGGTAGCCGTGGATCTCCTTGGTATCGAGGTCGCGGACGAACGTCAGGATCTCCTGGCTGAACAGCTGCCCGGGTACCAGCACCGGGAACCCGGGCGGGTACGGGGTGACGAAGGTCGCCGAGACCACCTTGGATCCGGCGGCGAGTTTCTCCTCGATCTCGGTACCGGACAGGTATTCGCAGTTGGTGTCGTCATAGGACAGGTAGAACGCACGCCGAACGTCACCCTCGGGGGTTTCGATGGCCCCGGAATGGTCCCGGAACACCGGATGGAAACCGCTGAAATCCGGTAGCGGCGCGGTGTCGGTGCTCAACCGCTGCACCTTTTTCTCGAACCGCGCCCGTTCGGCGAGGCTGGCCTCGGACAGGCGTTCGTCGAGCTCGGTGGCGATATCGACCAGAACCTCCACCAGGAAGGCGACCGAACTGCGCGTGGTGCCGATATTGGTCATGAACAGCACGGTGTTACGGGAGGTCTTGTTGATCTGCACACCGTGGCGGTCCATCAGCTGTTCGCGTTTGAACTCGTCGCCGTTATAGCCGGTCCGGCCGATCGACAGGGTGATCCGGGAGGGATCCAGGACGAACTCGTCAGACTCCCAGGCTTTGATCATCGCGCGCAGCCCGGTCCGCAGCGGCTGGCCGATATGACTGGCCCGGAAGTCCTCCGGAATGAGATCGGAGGTCCGCAGGCACACCATGTACTTGCTCAACAGCGGATGGTTGTCGATGGCGTCGCGCAGCTGCATGGCGTTCTCGATCTGGCGGGTGACCAACTCCATACCCTCCAGCGCCACCTGCCGTCGGCCCAGGTCCAGCGAGGCCAGAATCTGATAGTTCGGCGATGTCGAGGTGTGCGCCATATAGGCCTCGTGGAACGGCTCGGCGACTTTCTGTTCGAAGTCCTGATCGAAGATGTGGATCATCGAGCCCTGCCGCAGCGAGGTCAGCGTCTTGTGGGTGGACTGGGCGGCATAAACCCGCACCCGCGCCTTGGCCGGGTCGGCGCGCAGCCGGCGGCCGAGAAGTTCGGTGTCATCGGGCGGGTTCTCGGCGTCCAGAGTCAGCTGCCGCTCGTACTCCGCGGCGTAGTCGGCGTCGGCGAGACGGTCGCGGAGTTTGCGCGCGGAGTGCATCGCGGTGCGGGCCCGCAGCACCGGGTGGAACCGGGCGAAGGCGAACCACGCCTCGTCCCACAGGAACACCAGGTCGGGTTTGATCGCCAGGCATTCCTCCATGACCCGCTCGACGTCGTAGACGATCCCGTCGAACGTGCAGTTGGTCAGCGCGATCATCTTGACCCGGTCCAGTTTGCCGGCGCGGCGCAGCTCCAGCAGCTTGGATTTGATCTCCCGCAGCGGCACCGCCCCGTACATGGTGTAGTCGTCGAGTGGGTAGGCCTCCAGGTACACCACGTTGGCCCCGCCCAGCATCATCCCGTAGTGGTGGGATTGGTGGCAGTTGCGGTCCAGCAGCACGATATCGCCGGGTGCCACCAGGGACTGGGTGATGATCTTGTTGGCGGTCGACGTGCCGTTGGTGACGAAATAGGTCTGCCGGGAGCCGAAGGTCTTCGATGCCAGTTGCTGGGCTTCGCGCAGCGGCCCGGTGGGCTCGAGCAGCGAGTCCAGACCGCCGCAGGTGGCCGAGGTCTCCGCCATGAAGACGTCCAGGCCGTAGAACTCGACCATGTCTTTGATCCAGTGCGAGTTGACGATCGACTTTCCCTGGGAGATCGGCAGCGCGTGGAACACCCCGGTCGGGCGCTGGCTGTATTCCTTCAGCGCACTGAAGAACGGGGTCTCGTATCGGTCGGCGATCCCCTCCAGCACACTCAGGTGCAACTCCAGCATGCCGTCGCGCACATGGAACACCCGGCGGAAGTTCGTGCCCAGCCGGCCGGCGACGTTCTCCACCTCGACCTCGGTCATCAGGTAGCGGTCCAGCCCCGGGCGCAGTTCGCGCAACGCGGTGGCCAGAATGGCCGCACGTTCGCCGGAGGGCTTCTCATCCCCGAGTTCCTCGGCGATACCGGAGCCGACGAAGTCCGCCAGCGCCGTCAGATCGCGGCCGCTCTGGGCGGCGAAGCCACGTCCGATGACAACAGCCTGCAGGTTGACGTTGAGCTGGGCGGCGATCAACGCTTCCTCGGCGTTGGAGACGATCACCACCTCGTAGACGAATTCGTCATCGGGGCGGCGCCATTTGCGCACCGCCTTGCGGAGCTGACGCGCCTGCGCCTCGGTCAGGGACTCGACGGCCAGCACTTCGAAGTATTTCGGCTCGTGACCGCCGGAATGCCCCCCATCGATGCCGATGGTGTCGGCGGTGGGGAACTCGTCCTCATCGAGGGCGACCATGTCGGCGTTGCCGAAGCGATAGGTCTCGTGGGCCAGCGCGTGGGTGACGTGGTTGACCGCGAGGGTGAACTTGGCATAGTCGCCGGTGCCGAAAATGCGCTCCAGTCTGGCGAACTGATTCTCACCCGGATAGGCCCAGTAGGGCTCGATCGGGGCGAGCTGGGCCAGCGTCTCGGCGCAGACCGCCGCCGCGGCGTCGGTGGGTTTGCCGGTGGCGGCCAGCCTGGCCAGCCGGCCGGCGGAATCCTCCAGGCGGGACCACGCGTCGGCGCGCATCTGGCCGACGCTGTTGTAGGCGGTCGAGGACATCAACACGCTCCTTCGGGCGGATCAGGCGGGCAGAACCACGATGGGGACGGGACTGTGCCGGACGATCTTGGCGGCCTTCGAGCCCAGGAAGACCCGCGTGACGCCACCGCGCGGCGAGGTGCCCAGCGCGAGGATTTCCCCGTCCACCCAGTCGGCATCATCGAGGGCCTGGTCCCAGCCGTTGCCGCTGACCACATCTAGATCGGTGCTTTCATCGACCACGCCGTCGCGGCGCAACGCGTCCAGCATGGTGCGCGCCTGTTCCTCCCAGGCGGCCAGGATGGAGTCCTCGGCGTGCAGGCCCACCTCCGGCGGGTACATGGTCCGGCCGCGCACGGCGAAGGTGATGACCCGCAGCGGCACAGCGAGGCGGTCGGCCAGCTCAACGACCCGCCGGACCACCTCCACGCCGTCCGCGCTGCCCGGATAGCCGCAGGTGATGCGGGTCAGCATCCCGCCGGGCGGTTCGCGGTAGCCGCGTGGGGCCACCGCCACCGGAACCGGCGAGGAATGCAGCAGCCGGTCGGCGGTGGAACCGATGACCACCTGCCCGAGACCCCCGCTCGCGGCCGAGCCCAGCACCAGCAGCTCGGCCTCCAGTTCGGAGACCACCCCGATCAAGCCGCCGGACACCGACCGGTGCGCGTGGCTGTGATAGTCCACCCGCAGCCCGCCGGACAGGGTCTCCAGGTAGCGCCGGGCCTCCTGTGCCGAGTCGGCCGCCAGTTGGTCGGCCCACGCCGCGTATTCCGCATCGACCCGTGTCGGCGACGGTGTGGTCCACGGTTTGGGGACGACGGTCGCCACGGTCAGCGAGGTCCGGAGCGTCCGGGCCGCCGCGACCGCCAGATGCAGGGGTGCGGTTCCACTCTTGCCGGCCAGATAGCCGACCACGACCGTCATACGGAATCCTGTTCGTCGAGTTCCAGCGTATCGGGGGCGCCGAGGCTGCGCTTGTTGAGGGCACTGTTGTGGCGGCCCCACAGAAAGTAGAAGGACAGCACCACCGCGACCCAGGCAGCGAACGCCACCCAGGTATACCAGTGCAGGCTGGCCAGGATGTAGCCACATGCCAGCACCGACAACACCGGGGTGACGGGATAGCCGGGCACCTTGAAGCCGCGCGGCAGGTCGGGCTCGCGAACCCGCAGGATGATCACGGCGACCGAGACGGTGATGAACGCCACCAGCGTGCCGATCGACACCATGTCGGCCAGCTTGTCCAGCGGCACCAGCCCGGCCAGCAGGCCGATCACCGTCGCGACGATGAAGGTGTTGTTGACCGGCGTCATCGTGCGCGGGTTGACCTTCGCGAACGCCGACGGCAGCAACCCGTCGCGGCCGATGGCGAACAGGATCCGGGTCGATCCGTACAGGGTCACCAGGGTCACCGAGAAGATCGAGATGACAGCACCGGCCGCCAGCACCGTGCCCCAGTACTGGGCTCCGGTGACCTTGTCGAGGATGATGGCCAGACCCGCCGACTGGCCCTCGAAATCGGTCCAGTCCTGGGCGCCGACAGCGGCCAGCGTCACCAGGATGTACACCGAGCTCACGGTTACCAGGGCCGCCAGGATCGCCCGCGGCATGGTCCGCTGCGGATCCTTGACCTCGTCTCCGGCCGTGGACACCGCGTCCAGACCGATATAGGAGAAGAAGATCGTTCCGGCCGCGGCGCCGACGCCGGCGGCGCCGAACGGCGCGAAGCTGGCGAAGCGATCGGAGTCGAAGGCGGTGAACGCGATGACGGCGAACATGATGAGCACGCCCAGCTTGATCACCACCATGACGGCGTTCACCGTGGCCGACTCGCTGGCTCCGCGGATCAGCAGCAGCGCGCACAGCGTCACCAGGATCACCGCCGGAAGATTGATCCAACCGGGTGCGGTGTCCCACGGTGCGGCCGAAAGTTCCTGGGGCAGAGAGTATCCCAGAAAATTGGAGAGCAGCTTGTTGACGTATTGGCTCCACCCCACCGATACCGCCGCGGTCGAGACCGCGTACTCCAGCAGCAGGCAGGCGGCGACGACCATCGCCATGACCTCGCCGAGGGTGGTGTAGGCGTAGGAGTACGTCGACCCGGAGACCGGCACCGCCGACGCCAACTCGGCGTAGCAGATGGCCGCCAGGCCGGCCGCGACGCCGGCGATGATGAAGGACAGGACCACCGCCGGGCCGGACTCCGGCACCGCCTCGGACAGCACGAAGAAAATACCGGTGCCCACCGTCGCACCGACCCCGAACATGGTCAGCTGGAATGTGCCGATCGAGCGTTTGAGGTGCGGTGAGGCGCCGTGGGCGACGGGCGCGTTGATGAGCGGCCGTCGGCGGAGCATCTGCTCGGTCAGGGTTATCGGCGGACCCGTCATTAACCGAGTATGCCGGTACACACCGCCCGTTCGCCTGTTAATCACATCCGATCGTGTAGGAAAAACCCGTGAGCAAAGCCAGCGGAATCGTGATCGCCGGCGGCGGCCTGGCCGCCGCCCGGACTGCCGAACAGTTGCGGAAGGCCGGGTATGACGGCCCGGTCGCGATTGTCAGTGCAGAGCGGCATCTGCCCTATGACCGGCCGCCGCTGTCCAAGAACGTCCTGGTCGACGGCTCCACAACCCTCGACGATGTGGTGCTGCGGTCCGCCGAGTTCTACGCCGACAACGATATTGCGCTGCTGCTCGGAGTGGCCGCGCAGTCAGTGGACACCAGCGCCCAGACCATCACCCTGACCGACGACCGGGTGCTGGACTACGACGATCTGGTCATCGCCACCGGATTGGCGCCGAAACGGATTCCGACCTTCGCCGACCTGGCCGGAATCCGGGTGTTGCGGTCCTTCGACGACGCCCTGGCGCTGCGCGAGCATGCCGGCGCGGCGCGGCGTGCGGTCATCGTCGGGGCGGGTTTCATCGGCTGCGAGGTGGCCGCGAGCCTGCGCACGCTGGGCGTGGAGGTGGTGCTGGTCGAGCCCCAGCCGACACCGCTGGCGGGGGTGCTGGGTATGGAGATCGGCGAACTGGTGGCCCGGCTGCACCGCGCCGAGGGGGTGCAGGTGCGCACCGGCGTCGGGGTGGCCGAGGTTCGGGGTGACACCGAAGTGACTGCCGTGGAACTCACCGACGGCACCGTGCTGGATGCCGATCTGGTGGTGGTGGGTATCGGTTCCAGGCCGGCCACCGACTGGCTGGTGGGCAGCGGGGTCGCGCTCGACAACGGCGTGAGCTGCGATCAGGTGGGCCGCACCAGCGAGCCCCACGTCTGGGCCCTGGGCGATGTCGCGTCGTGGCGGGACGCCGCCGGCCGGCAGGTCCGGGTCGAACACTGGAGCAATGTCGCCGATCAGGCCCGGGTCATGGTGCCGGCCGTTCTCGGCCAGGAGCCGCCCGAGGTGGTGACGGTGCCGTACTTCTGGAGTGATCAGTACGACATCAAGATCCAGTGCCTGGGTGAACCGGCCCCCGGCGATGTCGTGCACCTGGTGCACGATGACGGCCGCAAGTTCCTGGCGTACTACGAACGCGACGGTGTGCTGGTGGGGGTGGTCGGTGGCGGTATGCCGGGCAAGGTGATGAAGGCCCGATCCAAAATCGCCGCCGGGGCACCGATCGCCGACGTGCTTTAGGGCAGTCCGTCGGCGACGGCGTCGAAGGCATCACCCATGGCGCTTCGCAGGGACACCGCCTCGTCGCCGAGCCAGTACTCGTAGGCCGACAGCGCCACCCCCAGCATGGTCCAGGAGATGGTCTGCGGTAGAAGTCCGCCCGGGCTCGCACCGGTGCGCTGCGCCACGAACCGCGCCACCACCTCCCGCCAGCCGGCGTACATGGTCATCGAGTAGGCCTGGAGTTCCGGGGTCTGCAGGATCACCCGCATCCGCTCGCGGTGCCGGGCCACCTCGGAGGTCTCGAAGGTGTTGAACTCCAGCAGCGCGGCCCGCAGAGCCGCGCGCATCGGCACCTTCGGATCGGCGTTGTCGAACAGGAACGCGAAATGCCTGAGGTGGGAGTCGAAGTCGCCCCACGGGATGGCGTTCTTCGACGGGTAGTAGCGGAACAGCGTGCGCCGGGCGATCCCGGCGGCCCGTGCGACGTCATCCACGCTAACCTCGGCAAATCCATGGCTGGCGAACAGGTCCAGGGCGGCGTCGGCGATATCGTCGGGGGTGGTCGAACGGCGGCGGCCCACCCGGGCGGGGTGTGCGGTTGCTGTCATCGGCCAAAACCCTCCCTTTTCGACACCTGATGCCATATTCTGGCCGTCGCGGCGCTCTCGCGTCGGCGAACCGCGGAAAGGATGCCCCAGATGGATAACGAAACCGAGACCGGTCCCGAGTTGGTGACCGAAACCCTGGTCGAAGAGGTGTCCATCGACGGGATGTGCGGGGTCTACTGATCGACATCTCACAGAGGTGGCGGCTGCATCCACAGGTCGCCCTCCGGCCCGAACCGTTCGGCGCGCTGCTCTACCATTTCGGCACACGCCGGTTGTCCTTCCTGAAGAACCGCACCATCGTGGCGGTCATCGAATCGCTGCCGGACCATCCCGATCTGCGTGCGGCGCTCACCGCCTCCGGTGTCGGCGGCGATGACGAAGGCCCCTACTTGCATGCCCTGGGTGTGCTCGCCGAATCCGACATGCTGGTCCCCGCGTGAGCGCGCCGGCCCGGGTGCCCCGCCTGATCGAACAGTTCGAGCGCGGTCTGGACGCCCCGATCTGTCTGACCTGGGAGCTGACCTACGCCTGCAACCTGGCGTGCGTGCACTGTCTGTCCTCCTCCGGTAAGCGGGACCCGCGCGAGCTGTCCACCGACCAGTGCAAGGCCATCATCGACGAGCTGCAGCGTATGCAGGTCTTCTACGTCAACATCGGCGGCGGCGAACCCACGGTGCGCCCGGACTTCTGGGAGCTGGTCGACTACGCCACCGCGCATCAGGTCGGGGTCAAATTCTCCACCAACGGGGTGCGGATCACCCCCGAGGTGGCCGCTCGGCTGGCCGCCAGCGACTACGTCGATGTCCAGATCTCCATCGACGGGGCCACCGCCGACGTCAACGATGCCGTCCGCGGTCCCGGCTCCTTCGATATGGCCGTGCGCGCGCTGGAGAACCTTTCCGCCGCCGGTTTCCGCGACGCCAAGATCTCCGTCGTCGTCACCCGGGAGAACGTCGGCCAGCTCGACGACTTCGCCGCGCTGGCCGACAGATTCGGTGCCACGCTGCGGATCACCCGGCTGCGCCCGTCCGGCCGGGGCGCCGACGTCTGGGACCAGCTGCACCCGACTGCCGAGCAGCAGAAGCAGCTCTACGACTGGCTGGTGGCCAATGGCGAGCGGGTGCTCACCGGCGACTCGTTCTTTCACCTGTCCGGGCTGGGGAAACCCGGCGCGCTGTCCGGGCTGAATATGTGCGGGGCCGGTCGGGTGGTGTGCCTGATCGACCCGGTGGGTGATGTCTACGCCTGCCCGTTCGCCATCCACGACCGGTTCCTGGCCGGAAACGTGCTCACCGACAGCGTCAACGGTGCCGATGGCTTCGAGAACGTGTGGAAGAACTCGGCGCTGTTCACCGAACTGCGCAGCCCTCAGTCGGCCGGTGCATGCGGCAGTTGCGGGCATTACGACAGCTGCCGCGGCGGCTGTATGGCGGCGAAGTTCTTCACCGGCCTGCCTCTTGACGGTCCGGACCCGGAGTGTGTTCAGGGCTACGGTGAGCCCGCGCTGGCCGGCCGGCGTGAGGTGCCGCGGCCCCGCGCCGACCACTCCCGCACCGTGCTGCTGACCCTGGCGCGGCCCCCCGCGAAATCACCTGCCAAGCCCTGCAACGAAAGTCCGATTTAGCCTATGGCCCGTGATCCCTGGTTCGAAACCGTCGCCGTCGCCCAAGAGCGCGCCCGCAAGCGGCTGCCGAAGGCGGTGTACTCCGCCCTTCTGGCCGGGAGCGAGAAGGGTGTCACCTACTCCGATAACGTCGAGGCGTTCGGCGAGTTGGGCTTCGCCCCGCATGTCATCGGTGCCACCGAAAAACGTGATCTGGCGACTACCGTTATGGGCCAGCAGATTTCACTGCCGGTGGTGATCTCGCCGACCGGCGTCCAGGCGGTCGATCCCGACGGTGAGGTCGCGGTCGCCCGCGCCGCCGCCGCCCGGGGCACCGCCATGGGACTGTCATCCTTCGCCAGCAAGCCCATCGAGGATGTCGTCGCGGCCAACCCCAAGACGTTCTTCCAGATCTACTGGCTCGGCGGGCGGGACGCCATCGCCGAGCGGGCCGAACGGGCCCGCGCCGCCGGTGCGGTCGGGCTGATCGCCACCACCGACTGGAGCTTCTCGCACGGCCGGGACTGGGGCAGCCCCAAGATTCCGGAGAAGATGGACATCCCCACCGCGATCAGGATGTCCCCGCAGGGCCTTGTCCGGCCCGGCTGGTTCCTGCAGTGGGCCCGGACCCTGCGGCCACCGACACTGACCGCGCCCAACCAGGGCCGCCGCGGTGAGGACGGCCCGCCGTTCTTCGCCGCCTACGGGGAATGGATGGGCACCCCGCCGCCGACCTGGGAGGACATCGCCTGGCTTCGGGAGTTCTGGGGCGGGCCGTTCATGCTCAAGGGCGTCATGCGGGTCGATGACGCCAAACGCGCCGTCGACGCGGGTGTGTCGGCGATCTCGGTGTCCAACCACGGCGGTAACAACCTGGACGGCACCCCGGGGACCATCCGGGCGTTGCCGGCCATCGCCGAGGCGGTTGGGGATCAGGTGGAGGTGCTGCTCGACGGCGGTATCCGGCGCGGTAGTGATGTGGTCAAGGCGCTGGCACTGGGCGCCCGGGCGGTGATGATCGGCCGCGCCTACCTGTGGGGGCTGGGCGCCGCCGGGCAGGCCGGGGTCGAGAACGTGCTCGACATTCTCTCCGGCGGGATCGACTCCGCACTGCGCGGGCTGGCCAAATCCAGCATCGCTGACCTGAGCCCGGAGGATGTGCTGGTGCCGCCCGGATTCACCCGTGGCCTGGGTGGTGCGGGTACTACCATCGCGGAGTGATCGTCCGGGGTGAATTGGGGGAGTGCACGTCCTGGCAGCTGTCCGGCACCGCCCCGATGGTGCTCGTGCCGGTCGGTTCCACCGAGCAGCACGGGCCGCACCTCCCGCTGGACACCGACACCCGCATCGCCACCGCGGTCGCCCACCGGGTGGCCGCCGATCTGGACTGTCCCACAGCCCCGGCCCTCGGCTATGGCGCCTCCGGTGAACATCGGGGATTCCCGGGCACCGTATCGATCGGAACCACGGCCATGGCCGCTGTGCTCACCGAGTACGGACGCTCGGCCTGCGAGTGGGCCGGCCGGCTGGTGTTCATCAACGGCCATGGCGGTAACGCCGAGGCGCTGTGCGATGCCGTCACCCTGCTGCGCGGGGAGGGCCGCGACGCGGCGTGGGCCGGCTGTTCCGCACCGGGCGGTGACGCCCATGCCGGTCACACCGAAACCTCACTGCTGCTGCACCTTTCGCCGCATCTGGTGTGCACCGGCCGGCTCGCCCCGGGCAATGTTGAACCGCTGTCCGAACTCATGCCCAGGTTGCGTCGAGGGGGTGTCGCTGCGGTGAGCGGCTCCGGAGTGCTGGGCGACCCCAGGACCGCCACGGCGGCGGCCGGCCGCGAGATCCTCGCCGCGATGGTGGCCGACTGCGCCACCCGGGTCCAGCGGTGGACACCGGGTCCCGGCGGGATGCTGATATGAGCCGGCTGCCCAACGGTTTCGCGGTCCAGGTCGACCGGCGGGTCAGGGTCCTCGGGTCCGGCTCCACACTGCTGGGCGGGTCACCGACCCGGATGCTGAAGCTGGCCCCGGCCGCCCGGGGCATGCTGGACGGCCGCCGGCTGGAGGTGCGCGACGCCGGCAGTGCGGAACTGGCCCGCACCCTGCTGGATGCGGGTGTCGCCCATCCGCGCCCGGCCTCCGGCCCGTCCTATCGCGATATCACCGTGGTGATCCCGGTCCGGGACAATCTGGCCGGCGTGCACCGGCTGGTCATGGCTCTTCGCGGTCTGCGGGTCGTCATCGTCGATGACGGGTCGGCCACGCCGCTGCACCCCGACGCCTTCGCCGGTGCGCCGTGCGCGATCGAAATCCTGCGACATGATCGCAGCCTGGGCCCCGCCGCGGCTCGCAACTCCGGTCTGGAGCGGTGCAGCACCGAGTTCGTGGCGTTCCTCGATTCCGATGTGGTGCCCCGGCGGGGGTGGCTGGAGGCCCTGCTCGGCCATTTCTGCGACCCGGCGGTGGCGCTGGTGGCACCGCGGATCGTCGCGCTCCATGTCGGTGACACCGCCGTGGGGCGTTATGAGACGGTGCGTTCCTCACTGGACCTCGGAGCCCGCGAGGCGCCGGTGGTGCCGTACGGGCCGGTGGCCTATGTGCCCAGCGCGGCCATGGTGGTCCGACGCTCGGCCCTGCTCGACGTCGGCGGTTTCGATCCGACCCTGCGGTCCGGGGAGGATGTCGATCTGTGTTGGCGGCTGGTGGAGAGCGGCTCCCGGCTGCGATACGAACCGGTGGCGCTGGTCGCCCATGACCACCGGACCCGGTTGCGGCAGTGGCTGACCCGGCTGGCCTTCTACGGCGGCTCGGCCGCCCCGCTGTCCACCCGGCACCCGGATAACACCGCACCGCTGGTGATCCCGCTGTGGAGCCTGCTGACCTGGGTGTCCTGGGCCACCGGGACGAGGATCGGCCTGGTGGCCGGGGCGGTCTTCGCCGGCCTGTATACCCAGCGGGTGGCCGTCACCCTGCAGAACACCGATGCCTCGGCCGGCGACGTGACTGCGCTCGCCGCCCGTGGCCTCGGCTATGGCGCGCGGCAGCTGTGCGCGGCCGGGTGCCGGCACTACTGGCCGGTGACGCTGATCGCGGCGGTGGTGTCGCGGCGCTGCCGGCGCGCGGTCGCCGCCGCCGCGGTGATCGACGCCGTCCACGATTGGGTCAGCCGCAAGCCGGTGCCGGATGAAGGCGGCAAGCCCCTCGGCCCACTGGGGTACATGTGGCTCAAGCGGGTGGGTGATCTCGCCTATGGCGCCGGCCTGTGGGCGGGTGCATTTCGTGAACGGACACTGCAACCGCTGCGGCCCGATATCAGGCGATGAGCGCGGTCGGCGGCTGCGACATCCTGATTGTCGGCGCCGGTAGTGCCGGATCGGTTCTGGCCGAACGCCTCTCGGAAAATCCGGATCGCCAGGTGCTGGTCGTAGAAGCCGGCCCGGGTTGGGACGACCCCGCGGTGCGCGCTCTGACCGGCGACCCGGCGGTGCTGCCGATCGGAGCCGACAGCCCGGTGGCCCGCCGGTACGCCACCACCTTGACCGCAGACCCGCCGCGGCCGGCGCAGATCGTGCGCGGCGTGGGTGTCGGCGGATCCGGTGCGGTCAACGGCGGATATTTCTGCCCGGCACCGCCGATGGATTTCGATACCCTGCCGGGATGGTCCTGGCCGGTGGTCAGCGAGCACTTCCGCGCGCTGGAGCACCGGATCACAATCGATATCGTCGGCGAATTCGCCATCAGCACAGCGCACTTCGCCGATGCGGCAGCTGCAGCCGGCTATCGGTGGCTGCCTGACCTGAGCCGTGATGAAACCGGGATCGGCGCCGTCCCACTCAATATCGCCGACGGGTTCCGCAGCGATCCCGGAAGCGTCTTCCTGAAACCCGCTGCGGGCCGCGCCAATCTGTCCTTACGGACCCGCACCCGGGTCACCCGAGTGGTCATCAGCGGCGGGCGGGCCGTTGGTGTCGAGGTGCGCGGACCGGCGGGGCCGCACCTCATCGACGCGGACGCGGTGGTGCTGTCGGCCGGGGCCGTCGAGTCCGCCCTTCTGCTGATGCGGTCCGGGATCGGGCCCGCCGGCGCACTGAGCGCACTCGGGATCCCGGTGCTGGCCGATCTGCCGGTCGGGCAGCGGTGTTGGGACCACCCCGAATGGATACTGGCAACCGGCTGGGCCGGTACCCCCGGTCATCCGGTGCTGGAAGCCGTACTCCTCGAGCCCGGCCTGGAGGTGCGCCCGTACACGACCGGTTTCGGATCCCCGACCACCGGGATCGGGGTGGCGCTGATGCGCCCCCGCGCCCGGGGGCGGGTGTCCCTGATTGCCGCCGACCCGGATATCCCGCCGCTGATCGAGCATCGGTACGACAGTGCGCCCGACGATATCGCCGATCTGCGGCACGGATGCGATCTGGTGACCGGGATATGCGGCGGGACAACCGAACTCGGTGACCCGATCTGGTCCACCTCGCAGCACCTGTGCGGTACGGCGCCGATCGGCACCGGAGGGTACGCCGTCGTCGATCCGCGGTGCCGGGTGTACGGGGTCGAGGGCCTGTCGGTGGTGGACGGGTCGGTACTGCCGGCCCCGCTCGGCCGCGGACCGCACGCCACGATCGCGATGCTGGCCCATCGTGCCGCCGAGTTCGTGAGCTGAACCGAACCCCTCCGGGTTCGTGGGGCGCGGGTGGGCCGGGCGCCGGCGGGTAAGCCGCTACGAGGTGAGCTCGACCCGGATCGGCAGGTGTTTGAGCCCGCCGACGAAGGTGGTGGCCATGGCCTCCGGCGGGCCGGCCAGTTCGATGGTCTTGATCCGCGGTACCAGTTCGGTGAAGAAACTGTTGATCTCCATTCGGGCCAGCGCCGCGCCGAGGCAGAAGTGCACACCGTGACCGAAGGACAGGTGCTTGTTGGGGTCGCGGCCGACATCGAAGCGCATCGGGTCCGGGAAGACGTCCTCATCGCGGTTGGCCGAGACGTAGCTCAGCAAGACCGCTTCCCCCTTGGCGATCGGCACCCCGCGGACCTCGGTGTCGGCCTGGGCGGTGCGCATGAACTCCTTGACCGGCACCACCCAGCGGATCATCTCCTCGACCGCGGTGGGCATCAGCGACATATCGGCCTGCAGCCGGGCCAGTTGGTCGGGGTTCTGCAGCAGCGCCAGCAGTCCGCCCGCGGTGGCGGCACTGGTGGTGTCGTGCCCGGCGCTGGCCACGATGACGTAATAGGACAGCGTGTCCATATCCGAAAGCGGTTCGCCGTTGATTCTGGCGTTGGCGATCGCCGAGGCCAGATCCTCGGTGGGATGCTCGCGGCGGGACTTGGTCAGCGCCATGAAGTAGTTGAAGAAGTCCAGCAGCACGGCCAGCATGTCGTCGACACCGCCACCGCGCTGGAACTCCTCGTCGTTGCCGCCGAACATCTCCTGGGTGAGCTTGAGCATCCGCGGGAAGTCCGAGTCCGGCAGGCCCAGCATGGTCAAGATGATGTACAGCGGATAGTTGACGGCGATCTCGGTGGCGAAATCGAGTTCCGGTCCCTGTTCGGCCATCCTGTCCACATAGATCTTGGCCAGTTCGTCGCAGCGCGCCTTCAGCGCCCGCATCGCCTTGGGCCGGAACCAGTCCACGCCGATCTTGCGCATATCCCGGTGATGCGGATCGTCCATGTGGATCAGGGTGCGCAGCCCGGTGCCGGCCTCGATATCGCGACGCAGGGCGTCGTCGGCCTCGGCGATCGCCAACAGCGGGCGCGGATCATTGGTGAACAGATCGTTCTGCCGCTCGATCTCCATGATGTCGGCATGTCTGGTCACCGCCCAGAACGGCCGGTAGCCCGCGACGTCCACCCAGGACACCGGGGCGTATCGGCGGCAGTGGGCCAGCGACTCGTGCAGCAGTTTCTCGTCGGTGTAGGCCTGCGGATCGGCCAGCACCTGTGCGGCGGGATCGGAGATCCGGTGGTCGGTCTGTGCGGTCATGGACCCTCCTGCTGCTACCCGGACCGGTCTGGTACCGGCGAACTTGACGGGTGTCAGGTCACAGTGTGGTGGATGGCGCGGCCCGGGGAAAGTCCCCAAGGTCCCTTTTCCGATACGACGGGTTTCCTGTGCCGTCAATCACCTGTGCCGTCAATCCCCCCGGGCGATTGCCCGGGCGGTGCGTTCGGCGATGAGCATGACCGGGGCGTTGGTGTTACCGGAGGTGATGGTGGGCATGGCCGACGCGTCGACCACGCGCAGGCCGGCCACCCCGAGCACCCGGCAGTCGGTATCGAGGACCGTGCCCGCCGAGCGTGGCCGGCCCCGGCCGTCGACGGATCCCATCGCGCAGGTGCCCACCGGATGAAAAATCGTGGTGCCCAGCTCGGCGGCCGCGGCCAGCAGGTCCTCATCGCTGAGCCGGTGCGGGCCGGGCAGCATCTCCTCGGGGCGGTAACGGGCCAGTGCCGGTGCTGCCATGATTCGCCGGGTCATCCGCAGGCCGCGCACGGCGATCCGGCGGTCGGCCTCGGTGGACAGGTAATTGCAGACGATCCGCGGCCGGGCCAGCGGATCGGCATCGGCCAGCCACACCCGGCCGCGGGAGGTGGGGCGCAGGTTGCACACCGACGGGGTGATGGCCCCGAACGGATGCAGCGGCTCGCCGAATCTCGGTAACGACAACGGCTGGACATGCCATTCCAGATCGGCGCTGACCAGCGTGTCCGAACTCCGGGCGAACGCGCCCAGTGTGGACGGCGGCATGGTCATGGGCCCCGATCTGAACAGCAGGTATTGCAGACCCATCCCCGCGCGGGTAACCCAGTTGCGGTAGAGCGTGTTGACCGTGGCGGCCCCGTGCACCCGGTAGACGGTGCGCAACTGCAGATGATCCTGAAGGTTCTCGCCCACCCCCGGCAGGTCGACGGCAACCGGCACCTGGTGCTCGGCCAGTAAGCCGGCCGGACCCAGCCCCGAGACCTGCATCAGATGCGGCGAGCCGATGGATCCGGCACTGAGGATCACCTCCCGGCGGGTGCCGACCCGGATGATCCGGCCGTCCTTGAGCAGCTGCAGTCCGGTGATTCGGCGCCGTGCGGCGGTCCACGCGCCGCGGCGCTGCCGCGCGCCGACGGCACCGTCCATCAGCAGCCGCAGGGCCCGGGTGCGGGTGTAGACGGTGAGATTGGGCCGGTGCGCGACGGGATGCAGGAACGCGTCGGCCATCGACCAGCGCCGTCCGCGCCGCTGGTTGACATGAAAGTAGGCGCTGCCGGAATTATCGCCCCGGTTGAACTCCTCGATCGGGGCGATACCCACTTCGGTGGCGGCGGCCTGCCAGGCGTCGAGGATCTTCCAGCGCACCCGTGGCCGCTCGACCCGGATCTCACCGCCGGCACCGTGCCATTGGTCGGCGCCGCCGAAATAGTCCTCCAGCGCCTTGTAGACGGCCAGCGTCTGTCCGGGGCCGTCCGCACCGCCCCAGCGCCACCGGTCATCACCGGTGGCGGCGGCCCACCGGTCATAGTCTGCGGCCTGACCGCGCATGTGGATCATGGCGTTGATGGACGAGGAACCGCCGATCACCCGGCCCCGCGCGTAGGGGATGCTGCGGCCGCCCAGCCCGGGATCGGGATCGGTTGTCAGGCACCAGTCGGTCCGGGGGTTGGCGATCGTGTAGAGATAGCCCACCGGCACCTTGATCCAGAACCAGTCGTCAGCACCGCCGGCCTCGATCAGCAGAACGCGGATGCCGGGGTCGGCACTGAGCCGATTGGCGAGCAGACAGCCCGCACTGCCCGCGCCGACGATCACATAGTCGAACTCCGGCCCGTCGGCACCTTCGATACCCTCGGCGGTCGAGTTCACGGCGTTCCTCCCTGGCCCGGGGTGCGTGTCCCAGTGTGGGCGATGAGCTCCACGTAAGCTCCCGTTCTGTGCGAGCTGTCGCGATACTGGCCTGCGCCGCCTTGGTTGCCGGCTGCGGCGGCACACGACCGGCGGCCGCACCGGACGCGGCGGAACCGGACGAGCTGGTGGTGAGCACCGCCGACGGTGCGGTGCGCGGCACCGCGGCCGACGGGGTCCGGGTCTTTCAGGGTATTCCCTACGCCGCCGCGCCCACCGGAGCGCTGCGCTGGCAACCGCCGGTGGATCCGGCACCGTGGCGAACGGTCCGGGAGGCCACCGCACCCGGGTTGCGGTGTATCCAGGATGTCCGGTTGGATCCGGACTACGGACGGCCGACCGGTGAGGACTGCCTGAATCTGACGGTCTGGACGCCCGAGGGCGCGCGGCCGGGCTCGCCGCGGCCGGTGATGGTGTGGATCCACGGCGGTGGGTTCCTCAACGGCAGCGCCGATATCTACGACTCCCGCTGGCTGGCCGCCCGCGGCGATATCGTCGTCGTCACCGTCAACTACCGGCTGGGAGCCCTGGGCTTCCTGGCCCACCCGGCGCTGGCCGAGCGGCCCGGGGCGGCCCCGGACCCCGGTAACTACGGTCTGGCCGACCAGCAGGCCGCCCTGCGCTGGGTTCGTGACAATATCGCCGACTTCGGCGGCGATCCGGCCAAGGTGACCATCGCCGGGGAGTCCGCCGGGGCGATGTCGGTCTGCGATCACCTCATCGCCCCGGAATCCCGGGGCCTGTTCCGCGCGGCCATCATGCAGAGCGGACCGTGTCAGGCCCAGGCGGCGCTGCCTGCGGCCGAACGGATCAGCATTGACTACGCCGCCCGGATCGGATGTCCCGACCGGGCCTCGGCGGCGCGGTGCCTTCTCGAACTGCCGCCCGACCGGCTGCGCGGCGGCCCGCCGTATGTCCGCATCGGTGCCAACACCCTCACCGGCCCGGTCACCGGCACTCAGCGGCTGCCCGGCGCGCCGCCGGCGTTCGCGGCCCGCGGTGCCGCCGCGCGGGTACCGATGCTCATCGGTAGTACCGCCGACGAGTTCACGCTGTCCGTGGCGATGAGCTATCTGCGTACCGGCACCATGGCCTCCTACCGGACGCTGCTGGCCGACACCTTCGGGTATCAGGCTCCGGCGGTGGCTGCCGAGTATCCGCCGAGCCGCTACGGCGGAAGCGTCGGGCTGGCCTATGCGACGGCGGTCGGTGACGGTGTATTCGCCTGCCCGATCGACGGCCTGGCCGCCGATCTGGCTCGCCGGTCACCGGTGTACGCCTACGAGTTCGCCGACCGCACCGCCCCGGTGCCCGAACCCATCCGCCGGGCCCCGTTCGCAGTCGGCGCCGGTCATGCGCTGGAGTTGCGGTATCTGTTCGATATCGGTGGCGCCCCGGCGCTCGACCCGGCCCAGCGGGCGCTGTCGGAGGAGATGATCGCCTATTGGAGCCGGTTCGTGACGGCCGGAACCCCGGACGTGTCCGGCCAGCCCGAGTGGGCACCACTGAATCCCCAACGCCCACAGAGGATGTCCCTGCGAACGGGCGGCTCCGTCATGACCGATGGTTTCGCCGACCGGCATCGGTGCGGGTTCTGGGCGGCGCTCGGCTAGTCGAGGCTGAGCCGCACCAGCGTGCAGTCGTCGTCGAAAAGCCCTGAGATCGAACGGTTCTGCAGTTGTCCGATCAGGGTGTCGAGGTTCCAGTCCGGTGATCCGGCCGACTGTGCGCACAGATCGACGAAACCCTCCAGCGTTCCCTGCCGGCCGTCCGGCATGGTGAGTTCGAACGCCCCGTCGCTGTAGAGAACGATCTCGGCGCCGTCCGGTACCCGGTAGGTCGCGGCCGGGAACTCGGCGTCGGTCGCGATACCGATCGGGATGGAATCCGAGCGCAGCGGCGTGCAACCGGATCCGTCGGCGGCCAGCACGATCGCCGGCGGATGACCGGCGCCGGCGTAGCGCAGGGTGCGGGTGGAGGCCTGGTAGACGCCGTACCAGATGGTGAAGTAGTTGCCATCGTGGTCGTCCATCCGGAACAGCCGGTTGAGGGCGCTGAGCGTCCTGTCGGGGTGCAGCAGGGTTTCGCCGGAGAGGGTCCCGCAGCGCAGGGTGTTCTGCACCGACACCGACACCATCGCCGCTTCGACACCGTGACCGGAGACGTCGACAAGGTAGAAGATCAGGTGATCGTCGTCGACCCAGCGGTAATCGTAGATATCGCCGCCCAGTTCCCGCGAGGGCACATAGCGCGACGATACCCGCACCGGGCCGCCCAGATCCCCGGGCAGGATCGAGGTGACATAGCGCGCCGCACTGTTCATTTCGGCCATCAACCGGTCGCTCTGGTCCTGCAGGCGGCGGGTCAGGTTGCGGTTCTGGGCGTCCCGCAGGGCAATCTGTTCCCGGGCCCGGTGCTCGGCCTCCACCTCCCGGTCGATGACCCGGAAGGACGCCACGATGCCGTCCGGGGTGCCATCAGCCTCGTGGAACAGCTTGACGTGCAGATGAATCCAGTGCGGCAGGCCGTCGGCGGCCAGCACCCGGAAGCGGCCGATGTGGGTTTGACCCCGGGACAGCCCGGAGGCCATCTCCCGGTAATCGGGGAGATCCTCGGGTATGACGAAATCGGCGACCGGTTGGCCGATCCACCGGTACGGCGGAGCACCCAGTGCCGTTTCCACCGAGTTGGAGATCCAGCTGATCCGGCCGTCCCGGATTCGCACCACGACATCGGCCATATTCTCGGCGAGCAGCCGGAACCGTTCCTCCGACAGTGAGATTCGCCGGGTCAACTCGGAACGCTCGGTGACATCGCGCCAGGTGAGGCTGATGAAGTCCCGGCCGGCCCGCGCGGCCCGGATATCGAAGTAGCGCAGGTCGCCGAGTACCTGGTTCTGGTAGGGAAAGCCGTCGAGGACCACCGGCTCGCCGGTGTCCGCGCAATTGGCGTAGATCCTCAGCAATCCCGACTCGTCCAGGTTGGGCAGCGTCTCGGTCAGGCTGTGGTCGACCAACTCCTCGCGGGGCAGCCCGAGGTGCTCACAGGCGGCCCGGTTGACATCCCGGTAGACCAGGTCGGCGATCCGGCCGTCGGTGCGGACCGCCTCGACGAGCACCTGCGGGTCCAGGATCGCATCGGAGCCGGCCCGGATCAGGGCATTGGCCCGGGTGTCCTCCGACGGGTCGCCCGCCGGTGCCGCATTCTCGTAGAACGCCCAGACCCGTCCTGCAGACCAGGGGTGGGGAGCCGGATTGGAGACCACGCCCAACGCTCCGGGTGCATCCGGGAATCGCCAGGTGGTGTTCAGTTCGGTACCGGGCTCGGCGACCACCCGGGTGATGTCGGACAGGGCCTCTGCTGGGTGAACCGCCCGCCCGGCCAGCCTGTCGAGCGCGGCCGCGAATTCGGTGGCCGACGCACTTCCGGGCGGGATGCTCAACAGCTTCGCCGCCGTGTCGTTCACATGGGCGAAGTCATAGGCCCCGGCGACCGAGACCAGCCCGACTCCCAGCCCGTCCAGCAGCACCGCCTGGCGGCCCATCTCATCGTGTTCGTGATGCTGGGCCGACATCAGCTGGGCCAGCCAACCGATCTCGCCCAGTAGGCGGCCTTCGGGGCGGGCCGCACCGGGCTCCGGTGCGCGCCAGACGATCAGCAGCCGCAGCGTCGGGGACAACGTGAAGGCCCGGGCGGCAGCCGGGCCGGCGGGCAGCACGGCACGCAGACTCTCCGTGACTGCGGCCGGGTCGGGATCGTCTGCGGTCCAACTGGTATCCGGTGCCAGCAGCGCGGCCGGGCAGGTCCGGACGACCGTGCCGCATTGTTCGTCGGGGCGGGTGACCCAGACCACCGCGGCATCGGCCGCGCAGTCGCCAAGCAACCGGCGCAGTGCTGCGTCCAGTTCCTCGATCATCGGATACCTCGCCCGTCGAGCCGGCCGGATCGGCCCGCTCTGTTCGTCGTTGGGTGGAATCAGCAAATAGTGAGCAGGGAAAACCCGTCGCAATTTGCTTCTGCCCGGTGGATTCCGCTCGCGGCGAATTCCGGAGCCCGGGAACTCTGCGAGCCCACGGTCTCGGGGCGCCTGTGAAGGCTACCCAGGCGACCACGGAGTTGCCAGTTCCTGCCCGGCGCGTCCGGCGGTCAACGGCAGATCCAGCGGATTTCCGGTCCCGGGTCCGAGCCGGTGCGCGGTGACCGGCACCCGGAACAGGTACTCGTCTCAGCGAGCCGTGAGGCGCACCAGGGTGCAGTCATCGTCGAACTGTCCGCCTCTGGCCCGATTCTGCAGCTGTTCGACGAGCTCGTCCAGGGTCCAGCCCGGCGAGCGTGCGGTGCGGGCGCAGAGGTCGATGAAGTCCTCAAGGGCCCACCGTTCGCCGCCGGGCAGAACTAACTCAAAGGCACCGTCGCTGTAGATGAGGACGGCGGAGTCCGGCTGCAGTTGCCAGTCGTAGGTTTCGTAGGTGGTGTCCGCCAGCACCCCGATCGGGACCGATCCCGAACCCAGCAGCACCGGGTCGGAACCGTCGGCGCTCAGGATGATTGCCGGGGGGTGTCCGGCGCGGGCGTAGCGCAGGGTGCGGGTGGAGGGCTGGTAGACGCCGTACCAGATGGTGAAGTAGTTGCCGTCCTGCTGATCCATCTGGAAGAGCCGGTTCAGTTCGGTGAGGACGCGGCCGGGGTCGCGGAGCGTGTCGTCCTCGAGAGTTCCGGAGCGCAACAGGTTGTGCACCGAAATCGTGAACATGGCGGGGGCGATGCCGTGACCGGAGACGTCGACGAGATAGACGATGAGGTGGTCGTCATCGAGCCAGCGGTGATCGAAACTGTCTCCGCCGAGTTCCTCGGAGGGCACGTAGCGCGAGCTGACGGGTACCGGGGCGTCAAGGTCGGGGGGAAGTATCGATGCCACGTACTTCGCTGCGCCGCTGAGTTCCCGCATCAGCCGGCGGGCCAGCGACTCCATGCCGGAGAGGACCAGCAGGAACGCCTCGAGCAGCAGTGTCACGGTCAGGGCGGCGATCAGCAGGACCGCCATGACACCGGTTCGGTTGTCGGTGAACGCCGCGCTGGTGGGACGCACCGTGAGCTCCCAGGTGCGGCCGTAGACATCGAGCGACGATGTGGTCGCCGGCGGTGGGTCGCTGACCGTGTCGGCCGATAGCGGGTTCGCGGCGGGAAGATCGGCGATGGCCACCGGCGCGGCGGCATCGGTCACGTCGACGAGGGCCACGTTGACGCTTTCCCAGTCCGGGCCGCGGAAGGTCTCCGACAGCAGGTCGCCGAGCCGGTACACGCCGACGGCGAAGCCGGTCAGCGCGGAGCGCCGAGCCGGCTCGTTTCCCGGGTCCGAACCACCCCGGTAGATCGGCAACAGCGCGAGCATGCCCGTCTGCGTGCCGGACTCCTGGACCAGATCGATCGGGCTGGTAGCCGTGGGCAGGCCGGTGTCGCGGGCCCTCTCGATGGCGGCAGCTCGCTGGGGGTTGGAGAAGATGTCGAAGCCGAGGGCGTTGCGATTGTCGGCGATCGGTTCGATATAGGCGACGATGACGTACTCGGGGCGCGGTGAGACCGGTTCCAGCTCGCCGTCGGCGCCGCGCTGGGTGACGGTGAAGTTCTCGAGACCCGGCTGCGCGCGTTGACGCGCCTCGAAGGCGGCCAGGTCCGACTCGCTGACCAACGGGTTCCAGGACAGGGCCTGCATATTGGGCAGGCGGGTCAGTAAGCCCTGGGTGTAGGCGTCGAACTCCCGTGCGGTGACATCCTCGGACGCGTCGAAGAGCCCGCGAAGACCCTCGAGGACTTCCTGGTGAAGGGCGATGTTCCCGGCAAGATCGGCGACGGCTCGCTCGCCCAGCCGCTGCACGGCATTGTCGATTCGCGCGCGTTCCTGGGCGACGTTCTGGGCGATGATCGCGACCAGAATGGCCAGGATCATCAGGGATGGAACGGCGATCCGCCAGCGCCGGCCGGACCAGTACCCGGCCTGGGAGGGCAGGGCCATGAGCATGAGCGGCGCGAAGACGATGACCCCGATGGCGTCACCGACCCACCAGGTCAGCCAGCCGAACCCGATCTGACCGGTGCCGAGGAGCCCGGTGGCGAGTTGGGCGGCGACACCGATGGTGGGTGCGATGGTGCTGGCCAGGAGGCCGCCGAGGGTGAGGGTGAGCAGCACGGCCCGCGGCGTGTCGAGGCGCCGGTCCGGGCCGACGAGGCGGTCGACCAGGGTTGCGCCCACGGCGGCGCCCAGTGCGGCACCCAATCCGATCGCCGCGGCCGCCAGCCAGGTTTGCGGTTCAGGTTCGCCCAGCCGGCTCAGCCAGTACAAATTGACGCCGGCTGACCCGATGAAAACTCCGGGGAGGGCGCGCCAATGCCACCGTAACGCGGCCGCGAGGGCGATACCGGCGGCTGGCCAGACCGGCGAGGCGAGCCCGGTCATCTGGCCCACATTCAGCGTAACCAGGCCGCACAGTAGGTAGAGGACGGCAATAACCACCGAGATACCGAGGGCCGAAGAACGCGACGGAAGGCCATAGCGGCGTCGATCGGCAGTCCGCGCAGAATCGACCCAGTTCGGCCAATCCGAGCCCGTCGCATCGCCCTCGGAATCGGCTGAGGACATGGTCCGACCAAAACGTGTAAGCAAGGGGTGTGGGATGCCTCTCGGGGTGGCCGACGTCCGCCGGTGCGGATGCTGCGATGGTAGCGAATCCGACGCCACCACCAGCGTATGGCGCCAGTGTAGAAGTCACGACGGCCACAAGGCACTCCCGAAAATGGTCGTTCGCCTGCGGCCGAGGATCGGCCGCAGGTGCGGGATTTGGTGAGGTGGCGGTCGTCAGGCATACTGGTCGGGTTGTCTTGAGCCGGGAATGCCCCGCATTGGAGCCTCCGGTCCAAGACTTCCGACCAGCGCCACACCGGCGCGTCCGGTCCCCACCTCGCAGCGGAGATTTTCCCGGTTGCGAGGCTGCGTGCGGGTGTCCCACCCGACCGCGGGGCCCGGTGGACCAGGACAGGTAAACAGCGGCGGCGATAAGCCAGCGCCGGCACCCTCGTGTGCGGGCGCAGCATCAGCAGGAGTGAGGTAGGAGAAGCGTGGCGGGACAGAAGATCCGCATCAGGCTCAAGGCCTACGACCATGAGGCCATTGACGCCTCGGCGCGCAAGATCGTGGAGACGGTTACCCGTACCGGCGCCAGCGTGGTCGGTCCTGTGCCGCTGCCGACGGAGAAAAACGTGTACTGCGTCATCAGGTCCCCGCACAAGTACAAGGACTCGCGGGAGCACTTCGAGATGCGCACGCATAAGCGCCTCATCGACATTCTCGACCCGACGCCGAAGACGGTCGACGCGCTCATGCGTATCGACCTGCCGGCCAGCGTCGACGTGAATATCCAGTAGAGGATCCGGAACTCATGGCACCCTCCAGTAATACCGCCGCGCAGCGTCGCGGCATCCTGGGCACCAAGCTCGGAATGACCCAGGTTTTCGACGAGAACAACCGCGTCGTGCCGGTCACGGTCGTCAAGGCCGGTCCCAATGTCGTCACCCGCATCCGCACCCCGGAACGGGACGGCTACAGCGCGATCCAACTCGCCTACGGCGAGATCAGCCCGCGCAAGGTGAATAAGCCGGTCACCGGCCAGTACGCCGCGGCCGGGGTCAACCCGCGCCGGCACCTGGCCGAGCTGCGTCTCGACGACGAGCCCGCGGCGTCCGGGTACGAGGTGGGCCAGGAACTGACCGCGGAGATCTTCGAGGCCGGCAGCTATGTCGATGTCACCGGGACCTCCAAAGGCAAGGGTTTCGCCGGCACTATGAAGCGGCACGGCTTCGCCGGCCAGGGTGCCGCGCACGGCGCCCAGGCGGTGCACCGCAGGCCCGGTTCGATCGGCGGCTGCTCCACCCCGGGCCGGGTGTTCAAGGGCACCCGGATGTCGGGCCGGATGGGCCACGACCGGGTCACCACCCAGAATCTGATGGTTCACAAAGTCGACGCCGAGAACGGTGTGCTGCTGATCAAGGGTGCGATCCCCGGCCGCACCGGCGGGCTGGTCATGGTGCGCACTTCGGTGAAACGCGGCGACGCCAAACGAGGTGAGAAGTAATGGCATTCAACACCGTCAAGATCGAAGTCCGCACCCCGGACGGTTCGACCAGCGGGCAGGTGGAGCTGCCCGCCGAGCTGTTCGATGTGGAGGCCAATATCGCGCTGATGCATCAGGTGGTGACGGCCCAGCTCGCCGCGGCCCGGCAGGGCACGCATGCGACGAAGACCCGCGCCATGGTCTCCGGCGGCGGACGGAAGCCGTACCGGCAGAAGGGCACCGGCCGGGCCCGCCAGGGTTCAACCCGGGCCCCGCAGTTCAAGGGCGGCGGCACCGTGCACGGGCCGCAGCCGCGGGACTACAGCCAGCGGACCCCGAAGAAGATGATCGCCGCCGCGTTGCGCGGGGCGCTCAGTGACCGGGCCCGGAATGCGCGGATCCACGCGGTCACCGAACTCGTCGCCGGGCAGACCCCGTCGACCAAGAGCGCCAGGTCGTTCCTGGGCACCCTGACCGACCGTCGCCGGGTGCTGGTCGTCATCGGCCGCAGTGATGTGGTCGGTCACAAGAGCGTCCGCAACCTGCCCGGCGTACACGTCATCGCACCGGATCAGCTCAACACCTACGACGTGCTCAAGGCTGATGACGTGGTGTTCAGCGTCGAGGCGCTGAACGCCTATATCGAGCACGCGGGGTCTGATTCGAAGGCCTCCGATCCCCAGGCACAGCAGGAGGTGTCGGCCTGATGGCAACTGTGACCGACCCGCGCGACATCATCATCGCGCCGGTGATCTCGGAGAAGTCCTACGGGCTGATCGAGGACAATGTCTACACGTTCATCGTCCACCCGGATTCCAACAAGACCCAGATCAAGATCGCGATCGAGAAGATCTTCAAGGTCAAGGTGGACTCGGTGAACACCGCCAACCGGCAGGGTAAGCGCAAGCGCACCCGCACCGGCTACGGCAAGCGCAAGGACACCAAGCGCGCCATCGTGACCCTGGCCGCCGGTAGCAAGCCGATCGACATCTTCGGAGCGCCGGCCTAGCCGGGCGGCGCGACTGCAGAAAGAACCAGGACACCAATCATGGGAATTCGCAAGTACAAGCCGACGACCCCCGGTCGCCGCGGTGCCAGCGTCTCCGACTTCGCCGAGATCACCCGGTCGACCCCGGAGAAGTCGCTGATCCGTCCGCTGCACAGCACCGGCGGGCGGAATGCGCACGGCCGTATCACCACCCGGCACAAGGGTGGTGGGCACAAGCGGGCCTACCGGCTGATCGACTTCCGGCGCAACGACAAAGACGGCGTCAACGCCAAGGTCGCGCATATCGAGTACGACCCGAACCGCACCGCCAATATCGCGCTGCTGCACTACCGCGACGGGGAGAAGCGCTACATCATCGCCCCGCAGGGTCTGTCGCAGGGCGATATCGTGGAGTCCGGCCCCAATGCCGATATCAAACCCGGTAACAACCTGCCGCTGCGTAACATCCCGGCCGGCACCGTGGTGCACGCTGTGGAACTGCGTCCCGGGGGCGGTGCCAAGATGGCCCGTTCGGCCGGTTCCAGCATTCAGCTGCTCGGTAAGGAAGGCGCGTACGCATCGCTGCGGATGCCCTCCGGTGAGATCCGCCGCGTGGATGTGCGCTGCCGCGCCACCGTCGGCGAGGTCGGGAATGCCGAACAGGCCAATATCAACTGGGGTAAGGCGGGCCGGATGCGGTGGAAGGGTAAGCGCCCCACCGTGCGCGGTGTCGTCATGAACCCGGTTGATCACCCCCACGGCGGTGGTGAGGGCAAGACCTCCGGCGGCCGGCACCCGGTGAGCCCGTGGGGCAAGGTCGAGGGCCGCACCCGTAAACCCAACAAACCGAGCGACAAGCTCATCGTCCGACGCCGGCGCACCGGCAAGAAGCGTTAGGCAGGGGAGTCAAGCGATGCCACGCAGTCTCAAGAAGGGTCCGTTCGTCGACGAGCATCTGCTCAAGAAGGTCGACGTCGCGAACGAGAAGAACAGCAAGCAGGTCATCAAGACCTGGTCGCGGCGTTCGACCATCATCCCCGATTTCATCGGCCACACCTTCGCCGTCCACGACGGGCGCAAGCATGTGCCGGTGTTCGTCACCGAGTCGATGGTCGGGCACAAACTGGGCGAGTTCGCGCCCACCCGGACGTTCAAGGGTCATATCAAAGATGACCGGAAGGCGAAGCGGCGATGAGTACTGCAACTGAATTTCCCTCCGCCACCGCCGTGGCCCGCTATGTGGGAATCTCGGCGACCAAGGCCCGCCGGGTGATCGATCTGGTGCGCGGTAAGTCCGTCGAGGAGGCACTGGACATCCTGCGCTGGGCGCCGCAGTCCGCCAGCGAGCCGGTCGCCAAGGTGATCGCCAGCGCTGCGGCCAACGCCCAGAACAACAACGGGCTGGATCCGCGCTCGCTTGTGGTCGCCACCGTGTACGCCGACGAGGGCCCGACCGCCAAACGCATCCGTCCCCGCGCGCAGGGGCGCGCCTTCCGGATCCGTAAGCGCACCAGCCACATCACCGTGATCGTGGAAAGTCGTCCGCCGCGCAATGAGCGGGCCGGGCAGTCGACCAGGACCCGTCGCGCCGAAGGCAGTAAGGCCAAGAAGACCGCCACCACGAGCAAAGCTTCCAACGAAGCGAAGGGAGGCTCGCAGTAGTGGGCCAGAAGATCAACCCCCACGGCTTCCGGCTCGGTATCACCACCGACTGGAAGTCCCGGTGGTACGCCGACAAGCAATACGCCGACTACGTCAAGGAGGACGTGGCGATCCGCCGTCTGCTGGCCACGGGCCTGGAACGCGCCGGCATCGCCGACGTGGAGATCGAGCGGACCCGGGACCGGGTTCGGGTCGACATCCACACCGCCCGTCCGGGTATCGTCATTGGCCGGCGCGGCACCGAGGCCGACCGGATCCGGACCGACCTGGAGAAACTCACCGGTAAGCAGGTGCAGCTAAACATCCTCGAGGTCAAGAACCCCGAGTCGCAGGCCCAGCTGGTGGCGCAGGGTGTCGCCGAGCAGCTGAGCAACCGGGTGGCGTTCCGCCGGGCGATGCGCAAGGCCATTCAGTCGGCCATGCGCCAGCCCAACGTCAAGGGCATCCGGGTGCAGTGCTCCGGCCGCCTCGGTGGCGCGGAGATGAGCCGTTCGGAGTTCTATCGCGAGGGTCGGGTTCCGCTGCATACGCTGCGCGCCGATATCGACTACGGGCTGTACGAGGCCAAGACCACCTTCGGTCGGATCGGCGTCAAGGTCTGGATTTACAAGGGCGACGTCGTCGGTGGTAAGCGTGAGCTGACGGTCTCGGCGCCGGCCGGGGATCGTCCGCGCCGCGATCGTCCGAGCTCGGGTGCGCGGCCGCGCCGCAGCGGCTCCTCGGGTACCACCGCGACGAGCACCGAGGCCGGTCGCGCGGCGACCGGAGAGGCTCCGGCTCCCGCGACTGCGGAGACCCCGGTCGTTGAGAACACCACTCCGGATGCAGGGAGCTGAAATATGTTGATTCCCCGTAAGGTCAAACACCGTAAACAGCATCACCCCAGACAGCGGGGGATTGCCAGCGGTGGCACCAGCGTGACATTCGGTGACTACGGTATCCAGGCGCTTGAGCACGCCTATATCACCAACCGGCAGATCGAATCGGCGCGTATCGCGATCAACCGGCACATCAAACGTGGTGGCAAGGTGTGGATCAACATCTTCCCGGACCGCCCGCTGACCAAGAAGCCGGCCGAAACCCGGATGGGATCGGGTAAGGGCTCACCGGAGTGGTGGGTCGCCAACGTCAAGCCCGGCCGGGTGCTCTTCGAGCTGAGCTATCCGAACGAGGAGACCGCGCGCGCCGCACTGACCCGCGCGATCCACAAGTTGCCGATCAAGGCACGCATCGTGACCCGAGAGGAGCAGTTCTGATGGCAGTGGGCGTCAGCGCCGGCGAACTGCGCGAACTGACCGACGACGAGTTGATCACCAAGCTGCGCGAGTCCAAGGAAGAGCTGTTCAACCTGCGCTTCCAGATGGCCACCGGGCAGCTGACCAACAATCATCGGCTGCGTACCGTTCGTCAGGAGATTGCGCGCACCTACACGGTGCTGCGTGAACGTGAGTTGGGCCTGGCCTCCGGCCCGGCGGGTGAGGAGTCCTAATGGCAGCGTCTGACACCGGGAACGGAACCGGCACCAAAGGTGATCGGCACACCCCGGCCACCGAGAAACCCCGCGGCCGCCGGAAGACCGCGATCGGTTACGTCGTCAGCGACAAGATGGACAAGACCATCGTGGTCGAACTCGAGTCGCGGGTCCAGCACCCGAAGTACGGCAAGATCATCCGGACCACCAAGAAGGTCAAGGCACACGATGAGGACGGCTCCGCCGGTATCGGCGACCGGGTCTCATTGATGGAGACCCGGCCGTTGTCGGCCACCAAGCGCTGGCGGCTCGTCCAGATCCTGGAAAAGGCCAAGTAGCCCCGAACGGCTGATCGGAAACCGGCTTCGGCCGGTCCCGACTCAGTCGAACGTCAGCCGGATCAGCGAGCAGTCGTCATCGAAGACGCCGCCTGCGGTGAGGCCGCGCAAACGGTCGAGAAGGCCGTCCAGTGACCAGTCCGGTTCGGCCGCCACCTCGACGCAGAGGTCGATAAAATCTGTCAGCGGCCAGTGGCCGCCGTCGGCCAGTGGCAATTCGAATGCTCCGTCGCTGTACAGCAGAAGCTGGCAGCCCGCAGGCACAACGTATGTTGCCCACGGGAATTCGGTGTCCTCGAACATCCCCACCGGTTGGGCCGCCGTGGACAGCGGGATCGCCTTCGGCTGACCGGCGGTGATGGCCAGGGCCGGCGGGTGGCCCGCGCTCGCGTAGCGAAGGGTGCGACTGGATGCCTGGTAGACGCCGTACCACATGGTGAAGTAGTTTCCGCCGTGCCGGTCCATGTCGAACAATGTGTTCAGCTCAGCCAGCACCGAACCCGGCCTCAACAGCGTCTCGGGCGGCAGGGATTTCGACCGCAACAGGTTGTGCACCGAAATGGACACCATCGACGGTTCGATACCGTGCCCGGAGACGTCGATCACGTAGAAGATCAGGTGGTCCTCATCGATCCAGGAAAAGTCGAAACAGTCTCCGGCGAGTTCACGCGACGGTAGATAGCGTGCCGTCACCGGCACCCGGCCGCCCATATCCCCTGGCAGGATCGATGCCACATACCTTGCGGCACTGTTGATTTCCGACATCAGGCGATCGGTTTGGGCCTGCAGGCGCCTGGCGAGGATGCGGTTCTGCTGCTCGCGCTGGGCGATACGGGCGCGAGTTTCCATTTCGGCGGTGATATCGACGATCTGGGCGATCAGGTTCTCCACATGACCGTTCGGTTTGCGCATCGCGCTTACCGTGAGGTCACCCCAGATCAGTCGGCCGTCGGCATGGATGTACTGCTTTTTCTTCCGATACGCGTCGGTTCGGCCGGCCAGCAGGTTGTCGATCCTGTCCAGATCCGGTTCGAGATCGTCGGCGGCGGTCAGGTCCTGCCAGGTCATCTGCAGCATGGTGTCGGCGTCGTAGCCGAAGAACCGGCACAGAGCCTGGTTGACCACCTCGTAGCGGCCACTGTAGGGATTCAGCAGGCACATACCGACTGCGGAGTTCTCCGTCAGTTTGCGGTACCGCGCATCGGCCTCCGCCTGACGTTCCCGGGCCTGTTCGGCCTGCCGGATGGCCTCCACCTCATCGTCGATCACCCGGAAGGATGCGGTGATGCCATCGGGCCGGCCGGCGGCATCGGTGAACACCTTGGCGTGCAACGCAACCCAGTGCGTGGTGCCGTCCGCGGCGAGAACCCGCGCCCGGGTCAACAGCGGGCCGACCTCGACGATCTCCCGGATTCGGGTCGCCAGCCTCCGCCGGTCCCCGGGTGCAAGCATGTCCTGGACGTCCCGGCCCGCCCAGTATTCGGGCGGCCTGCCCAGGACCTCCTCGACGGACGGGGAAATCCAGACGAACCTGCCATCCCGGACATGCACGACGACGTCACCGGCATTCTCGGCGAGCAGGCGGAATCGTTCCTCCGATTCCGCGATGCGCCGCGTCGCCGTGACGCGATCGCTGACATCGCGCCAGGTGAGGCTGATGGAGTCGGAACCCGCGTAGGCGGCTCGGATGTCGTAGTAGCGCACATCGTCGAGCAGCTCGTTGTCGTAGCAGAACTCGTCGAGGATCAGCGGTTCCCGGGACTCCACGCACCCGGCGTAGTGCGCCAGCAGTCCGGAGGTCTTCAGGTTGGGCAGGGATTCCAGACAGCTGTGCCCGATCAACTGGTCCCGGCCCAGCCCGAGGTGCTTGCAGGCGGCGACGTTGACCTCCCGGTAGATCAGATCGACGACCCGGCCGTCGGCGTCCCGCACCCCCTCGAACAGCACCTGGGGATCCACCAGTGCGTCGGTGCTGGCGCGGGCCAGCGCATGGGCACGTTCGCTGTCGGCGAGGGCCTGAGCGAGATCGCGGGTCAGCGTGGCGCGGTCGGTGACATCGCGCCAGGTGGTGTTGATCGCGTCGGATCCGACCCGAACGGCCCGGATGTCGAAATAGCGCACACCTTCGGGCAGGTCCCGACCATAGGGGACTTCATCGAAGGCGATGGTTTCACCGTTCTCGACGCAGCGGGTGAACAGCGCGGTGAACCCGGAGTTCGCGCCGTCCGGGAAGATTTCCAGCTGTCGGCGCCCCCGCAGATCATCTCGGGTGAGGCCCAGTTCCCAGCAGGCGGCGCGGTTCGCGTCGACGCAGACGAAGTCGATGATCCGCCCGCCGGAATCCCGGATGGGCTCGAGGATGGCCTGGGGATCCATCATCGTGTCGATCTGGGTGCGCAGCCGGGCGCCGAGTTGCTCACTGTTGTCCAGCGCGGCGGCCAGTCGGGCGTTGGCGCGGTCCCGCTCGATCAGCCGGCTGAGTTGGACCCCCGCCCGGGCGAGCAGATCCAGCAGGCCGGTGTCCTTCGGCATCGGGTTCGGCGCGAAGAACTCCAGCGAACCCGCGACTTCGGATCCGATCAGCAGCGGTGTGCTGAGCGCGGCGCGCACACCGGACCGCAGCGCGGCCTCCCGGCGGGTGAAATCGCGACAGTTCGTGATGTCCTCGAGCCAGACCGGCTCGCCGGATGCCCAGACCTGCCCGGGTAAACCCACGCCCTTGGCGAACACCCGCGCTGCCGTGGCGGCCTGAAGATCGCCGATATCGATGGCGGCGCCCGCGTACCAGATATTCGACGGTCGCATACAGCGGCGGGAACCCTCACCGTCCACCACAAAGGCGTGCCCGGCCGGCCAGCCGGTGAAATGGCAGATGTATTCCAGCACCGGCGCCAGGACCTCGGCGGCCGTACCGCCCTGGTTGGCCATCGCAGTGACGGCCGAGAGGAACTCGATTTCCTGCTGCCGCTGATACAGCTCACGCAGCCCGCGCTCGGCGATCTCCTCCGCCTGCAGGCGGACGCGCCGTTCCCGCTCGAGGCGTCGTTTCAGCCGAGCGTTCTCGCTTCGCAGCTCCTCGATCGAACCAGCCGGGTCGGCGGCGGGTTCGGCGCCACCGCCCTGATGCTCTTCGGTGATATCCGGCCTCATGACGGGAGCTCGCCTCCGGTCGATCCGCGCCACCGAGCCGGCGCTGGACCAGCACCCCGGTGCGGATGGGCGATGACGCCTCTCATAGCCCTCCGCTGCCGTCTATGACCCCAGATCTGTTCCACGTCGAGAATAGCGCGCACGCGGGGCCGGACCCGTATTCCCGGACGCCCCGGTGCACGCTGGACGCGGCGGCTATGATCCCGTTGCGGATAGGAAGAATGCCGCGAACAGGAAAGAGGTTTCCGATGGGGGACTGGCCCACGAGACAGACCGCCGCCGGTGTGACGGTGGTCAGCCCCGAAGGCCGGCTCAACATGGTGGCGGCCCCCGATCTTCGTGAGCAGTTGCGCGCCCTCGTCCAGAACGGGTCATCTCGCGTGGTGGTCGACCTGTCCGATGTGGAGTCCATCGACTCCTCCGGTCTGGGGGCCCTGATCTCCGGGTTGAAAGCGGCCCGTAACGCCGGAGGGGATCTGCGGATCGCGGCACCGAATGCTCAGGTGGTCGCGGTACTCGAGTTGACCAACCTGAACCGGGTGCTCAATCCGCAGGAATCGGCCGATCAGGCATTCGATGCCCCGGATTGAAGCCGGGGTCTGCGAAACTCGCACCGGCCCTGGGACTCTCGACGAGATTCACCGGGCCCTCGATGAGTTCTGGCCGCACCACCCACACGTGCCCGAGCGGATACGGATGGGTATCTCCATCGCCGTCGCCGAGGTTGGGGCGAACATCATCGAACATGCCGGCCGCGGGAAAAGCATCGCGTTGCGGATGGAGGCGACAGCTCTCCCCGACGCCGTGCAGGTCACCTTCTGCGACGACGGATGGGAGGCGGAGGTCGACCTGACCGCGGCGCAGCTTCCCGGGGAGATGGCCGAACACAGCCGCGGGCTGGCGTTGGCCCAGTCGGTGCTCGGTGAGCTGACCTACTCCCGCAGCGGCGCGATTAACCGGTGGACGTTGGTCAGCGAGTGCTTCCGCTAGCGGTCGGGCTCTCCGGCAGTTCCGTGGCGACGGGCTTGGCGTAGCGGAGCGCGCGCGATACCGCGACCGCCTCGGCCCGGGTCGCCACGCCCAACTTCCCCAACATGTTGTGCACATGGTTCTTGACGGTGTGCAGGGCCAGCGACAGCCGGGATGCGATCTGCTGATTGGTGAGGCCGAGTTCGATCAGGTCGAGGATCTCCAGTTCCCGGGCCGTCAGCAGGTCTGTCTTGGAGTCGCTGGTCGGCGGCTGGTGGGCCAGAGCGTAGACCCTGCGCAGCAGGATCGCCGAGACCTGCGAGGAGCACTGCGCCCCGCCGGTGCTCGCATTGGCCAGTAGGGCCAGCAGATGTGCAAAGGATTCCGACCGCAGATGCAGCCCGGCCACCCCGGCCTCGGCGCATGCGACGATCTCCGGCTCCCGGTCGACGGACAACCCGTAGACCACCACGGCCGCCGCGGCATCGATGTCCAGACTCACCTGCAGCAGGGTGCCGCTGTCCTCGGTCGCGATATTGAGCAGGATCACCTCCGGCTGGTCTTCGTCGGCCGCGGCGAACAGTGAGGGCAAGTCCCAGGCGGCCCGGACCTCGACGTCATGGGCCTCGAGGCGGGCACTCAGGCATTCCCGGTTCAGCCGACCGTCGTCGATGATCAGGACGCGAGTGCCGGGGGCCGGAACGGAGGCAACCGCGATCGGCGGATCGTGTGCCGACATACCGGTAAGTCCTCACCCCAGTTGGGCGATCCTGTGACCGCCGATGACTTTTCCCGGGCAATGGTACCCGCGAAATCGCTCTGACCACTGCGTGGCCCTGGATGAACCGCCGATCTAGACCGAGATTGAACCCCTGGGTTCATGGGACCGGACGGGATAGTGCCGGAAGATCGATCTCAGACGGAAAGACGGCACTGAGACGGCAAAACCGCTGATCAGATGCCAGCACCAGGAGGTTTCAGAATATGAGCGTCGCATACGATCTCGATCGCAGGACCGGTACCAACACCGACCAGCCCTCCTTCAACGCCTCGGTTCAGCCGTGGGCCATGTGGCTGCTGCTGGCGGTTGTGACCATGGTCATGGTTGCGTACGCCGTGTACGGCTACATGGCGCCGGGTACCTGACCGCCGGAAATTCCACACTAGCTTCCGATCATCGAAGGGGGCGGGGCACAAGCCCCGCCCCCTTCGATGACGCTGTGTGTTCGGTGACGCTGTGTGTTCGGTGACGCTGTGTGAAGATACGAGGTCCGGATGTCGAGGGGGTCGTCGGTCATGTCCAACGGGAGCACGATGTTCTCCGTTTTCCGGCGCCGCGCGGGTGCGATCCTCGGCACCACGGCAGTCCTGCTCACCGGTGTTTTCGTCCCTCCCGTCGCACTGGCGGAACCGGCGGACCCCGCCGCCGAGCCGTCCGGCCCGGTGCTGAGCCTGACCGACCTCGGATCGAGCAGCCCGCTGGCCTTCTACGGCGACCAGGGCACCGCCGAGCTCACCTTCCCGGTTCCTCGGGGTCTGGCACCGGGTGCACTCAACGCCACCGTGGAGATTCCGGTGAACGTCCGGTCCGGGGCGGTGACGGTGATGCAGCGGGAACGCACCATCGCCCGGATACCGCTGCCGGCGACCGATCAGGAGCCGATTGTCATCCCGTTGGCCGGCGTCGCGGTCACCGACAATGCGGCGACCGTTACCATCCGCACCTATCTGGTTCCGGAGGCGGGCTACTGCCTGGATCCCACCAACCCGCTGCGGATGACGGATGCGTCGGTGACGTTCCGCGGGAAAGAGGCGCCGCCCACCACCGTCGCCGAATTCCTGCCCCCGGTCCTGCGCAAGCTGACCATCGCGATCCCCGCGACACCGGCGCGGGCGGAATCCGACGCCGCGGTGCGGCTGGCGTCGTCGGTGATCGCCCGCTACGGTCAACAGCCCACCGACGTCGTGATCACCCGGCTCGGCGCCCGGCTGCCTGCGGCGGCACCCTTCGAACGGCAGATCGTCATCGAGCAGGGTCCGGACACCGGCGTGGCCCTGCAGCCGGTCACCGGTGCGGTTCCCTACCTGCGGATCTCCGGTCCGGAAGGGGAGCTGACCAATCAGACCCGGCTGCTGTCCAGCGATATCTCCAGGATGGCGCTGAGCTCGTCCGCGGTGGTGGGGCCGCTGAAGAACGCCCCGCAGCTGCCCGGTGACATCACCACCCTGCGGGACCTGGGCCAGCCGGTGGTCTCGGCGGTCGCGTTGGCGCCCCAGGTCGCGGTCGGACTCGATCAGACCCGGCTGGGCCGTCCGGTCAAGGCGGTCCGGGTCCGCCTGATCGGCTCCTACACCCCGCCGCCGGACAGCGTCAGCGCCCGCCTCGTCGCGATCGTCGGGGGCGAGACCATCGACACCTGGTCGGTCGACGAGCGCGGGGTGATCGACCGGTGGGTCGACGTGCCCGATCGGCTGTTGCAGCGCTACACCACATTGGGGGTCTCCTTGAACCTCGCCGGCAACACCGGACGCTGTGGTGAATTCCAGCCGCTGACGCTGACCATCGACGGCGACAGCGTGGTGGAAAGCGCCGCCGCCGTGCCGCCGGTGCCGTCCGGACTGCAGTCGCTGCCCCAGGCGCTGATGCCGCGGACCCTGATCGGGATCGGTCCGGATACCTTCGCCGACACCACCCGCGCGGCCGCCATCGCGGTGGCGATGCAGCGGCTCAGCGTGCTGCCGATCGATACGGTCGTGACCGGTATCGAGGAGGCGCTGCGCGCCAGGGGGCCGGCGATCATCATCGACGCCGACGGCTGGGATCATCCGAAGGTCCGCCTGCCGGTGAGCGCGGCCAACGGCACGATCACCCTCGACGGCCTCATCGACCAGGGCCAGCCCACCACGCTGACCCTCGACCCGGAACTCCGGTACGGGACACTGCAGGCGTTCTTCGACGGCCGCCGTTCGCTGCTGGTCGCCACCTCCAACACGGCCCCGGCCCAACTCGACGCGTTGCTGCGGTGGATGAGTGACGATCCACGGCGCTGGTCGCGGGTCGACGGAGCCGCGGTGATCGCCGCACCGGGACAGCAACCCGTCGTCATCGGGCCCCAGCCCGGTGTCATCCGGATGGCCGCCCCCGGTGCCGGTGCTGCGGGGTGGGTGGCCGGGGCGCTGGTGCTGAGCGCGGTGGTGGGCTACGCGCTGATCGTGCTCAGTGCCCGCCGGTCACCATCGGGCGGCTGAGATGACCGCTGATACGGCCGTCCCGGCCGCACCGATCACCCCGGACGCGACGGCCGACCGGCAGCAGCGGGATCGGCGCACGGTGGCCCGGTTGGTGGTGCGGTGGGTATTCCTCGCGGGGGCGACGGGGCTGGCGTTCCACCGGACCATCCTGACCCTCGTCGACAGCACCCGGGCCGGCAGCCTCAACGGTTTCGTCTGGCTGATGCCGATCGCGGCGATCGTCGCGGCGATCGGTGTCTCGCGGCGGGATCGCACCGAGTTGCCCATCCACGACCGGCAGACCGACATCATCGTCGGCGTTCTCGGGCTGGTTTTCGCCTTGATGCTGCAGACCGTCCTACTGGAACGGTATGCGGAGTACTTCTATCTGCTGCGCATCGACCTGATCGCCATGTGGTTCTTCGTCAGCTCGTCCAGTGTGGTGCTGTTCGGCCTGCGTCCGGTGATCCGGTTCGCCTGGGTGTGGGTGCTGCTGCTGATGACCTTCCCGGCCGCTTATCAGCTGGGGGTGATCCTGCTCGGGGGCAACCGGGCGTCCGCCGGACTGGCCGAGCTGGTGGTGGCCGCCGCGGCGACGGCCGTCGCGGTCGGCCGGAACCGGGGTCGCGCCGCACTCGGCGCGCTGGGGGCACTGCTGGTCGGGATGGCCGTGCTCACCGCTATCGCGGTGCTGACGCCGAACGCACCGGTCTTCGTCTTCCAGATGGTGCCGGCGTCGGTGGCGATGATCCTGGTCGGGATGGGGCTGTACTTTTATGCGCGCCGCGGACAGACAAAGCGGTTGCTGGATCGCAAGATCGAGCCGCTCGCCGCCCGCCAGGTCTGGGCCGGTGCGGCGTTGGTGTCGGTGGTGGCGGTCGCGCTGTCGCTGGCGAGCCTGCCGGCGCCGGCGTTGCCGCCCACCAGCGTGCCGGGTATGACCTTTGGGCGCCCACTGGTGGCGCCGGTCGGCTGGCATGAAACGGAGCAGAGCGCCTACCGCTGGGTCAAGAGGATTTACGGGCGGGACGCCAACCTGATCCGCCAGGAGTTCGTCGCCGACACCGGTAACCCGGAGTGGGACAAGTTCGCCCGGCCGCGGACGGTGATGGTCGACAGCATCAGTACCGAGAACCCGTTTTCGCTGAAGTCCTATCCGGCGACGGTGCTCTACGACCAGGGCCGAAGCCGGATCAGCGACCCGACGTTGATCGACCTCGGCGGCGGAGTCACCGGATCGGCGGTGACCGTCGTCGACGATGTCCGGTTGTTGACCTATAACGTGCTGACCTGGACGTGGCGCAACGGCTCGGCGGCACAGCGGGTCACGGTCGCCGCCGTCGACGACCACGAGGCCGAGGTGGTCTATCCCGAACCCGACGGCGGGTTGGGCCCGACCCTGCGCACCATGGTCGCGGTGTTCTTCCGTGGTAACCAGGCGACCTGGGACAGCGACCCCACCTTCAAGGACCTCGACATGCTCACCGAGTTCGGCCGGGGCCTGGTCCACGCCCAACTGCGTCAGGTGGATGAACGGTCATGACCGCCGTCATCAGCGATGAGCAACAGCAGCGGGCGCTGTATCGGGCCGTCAACCGGCTCCGGGAAGAGGATCCGATCCGCTCGGCTTCGGTGGCGGTGGTGGGCTGGCAGCGGGCCCTGCTGTGGGTGTTGCTGATCCTCACCGCCGGTTTCGCGATCTGGAATCCGCTCCAGACCGCTGTCGTCCTGATCGCGTTGTCCACCCTCGGTTATGTCCTCACCATGATCGACCGGGTGCTGATCTTCCGGCAGGGGCTGGCCTACCGGGCGATCGTCATCTCCGATGAACAGGCCCGGTCGATCCCGGACTCCCGCCTGCCCCGATACACCATCCTGGTGCCGGCCTACGGGGAACCGGAAGTGGTCGGTGATCTGCTCGCCGCGATGGGCCGGATGGAATATCCCGCCGACAAGATGGAGGTGCTGCTCCTGCTCGAGGCCGACGACGAGCCGACGATCGCCGCGGCGGCGGGCTGCGACGAGTCGGAGGCCATCACCATCGTGCTGGTGCCACCGGCGGATCCGCGGACCAAACCCAAAGCCTGCAACTACGGTCTGGAGTTCGCCACCGGCGAGTTCGTCACCATCTACGACGCCGAGGACCTGCCGGAGCCGCTGCAGCTGCGGCGCACGGTGGCCGCATTCGCCCAATCCCCGCCCGAGGTGGTCTGCATCCAGTCCAAACTGGCCTACCACAATTCCCACCAGAACATCCTGACCGGCTGGTTCACCGCCGAGTACAACCTGTGGTTCGGTTATCTGCTGCCCGGGCTCATGCGCAGCCGATCGCCCATCCCGCTGGGCGGTACGTCGAACCATCTCCGCCGCGGGGTGCTGGATGAGATCGGTGCGTGGGATCCGTTCAACGTGACCGAGGACGCCGACCTGGGCCTGCGGATCCACGCCCTGGGCTACCGGACGGCAGTACTGGACTCGGTGACGCTGGAGGAGGCCAACAGCGACCCGATCAACTGGATCCGGCAACGATCCCGCTGGTACAAGGGCTACTTGCAGACCTGGCTGGTGCACATCCGCCGGCCCCGGCAGATGTGGCGCTCGGTCGGTCCGCGGTCATTCCTGCGGCTTACCCTGATTCTGGCCGGCACCCCGATCATCGCGGTGCTGAACCTGCTGTTCTGGTTCATCACCGTCCTGTGGTTCCTGGGTCAGCCCGCGGTCGTCGGCTCGGTGTTCCCGTGGTTCGTGTACTTCCCGGCGCTGGTCGCCCTGATCGTGGGCAACGGTGTCACCTTGTACATGAATCTGCTCGCACTCCGCGAGGACGACCGGGGGGATCTCATCGTGGCGGCACTCACCGTGCCGGCCTTCTTCGTGATGATGAGCGTGGCCGCCGCCAAAGGGGTCTATCAACTGGCCCGCAATCCCTCGTACTGGGAGAAGACCTTCCACGGACTTGCGCGCCCACCGGAGGCGGATCCGGCAACCGGGCCATGAGGCCACCGTCGCCGCGGCGGCCGAAGGTTCTCATCTTCGTGCTGTGCTTCGCGGTCTACGCGGCGGTCGGCTATTGGCTTCAGGTGCGTAACGGATTCATCCTGGGTGACTCCCTGGCCCGGGTTGCCGCTTCCCAGAGCGCGCTGTTCAGCCGCGAACCGCACCTGGCCGCCATCGGTTTCATCTTCACCCCGCTGACCGCACTGGTGCAGTTGCCACTCATCGCCATCGACCCGCTCTGGCCGGTGCTGACCGAACGGGCGTTTTCCGCGTCCATCATGTCGGCAGCCTTCATGGCCGGTGCCGTCGTGCAGATCCTCTCAATGGGCGTCGACCGCGGCCTGCCCCGCCGGTATTCGATGACGATCGCCGTGCTGTTCGCCGCGCATCCGATGATCGTGTTCTACGGCTCCAACGGGATGAGCGAGGCGCCCTTCGTCTTCTTCATGACCTGGGCGGTGCGCCGCCTGCTGCTGTGGATGGTCGACGATGACGTGCACCACCTGATCATCGCCGGCGGTATCGCCATGGGGCTGGCCTATCTGACCCGGTATGACGCGCTGGCCTGCATCGCCGCATCCGGCGCGGTCGTGGCCACCACCACCTATCTGCGGGCGCGGCAGCCACCGCGAATCCGGCGAGCGCTGCTGGACCTGATCATCATCAGCGGTCCCGGTCTGGTGGCGTTCGTGGGCTGGGCCATCGCCAGTTGGCTGATCACCGGGGAGGGGTTCGCGCAATTCACCTCCGAATACGGCAACAAGGCGATCCTTGAGCAATCCGGGGCGACCGGGCCCGGTTTCCTGCCCGGTCTGGGGTTCGCCGCCATCTGCACGTTGCTGCTGGCGCCCACCCTGATCCCGATCGGGGTGTGGGCCGGTTTCCTGCGCTGGCGCCGGCCCACGTGGTCCATGCTGGTTCCGCCGGTGGTCATCTTCGGCTCGGCGCTGTTGTTCCAGGCCGGCACCTTCGCCGTCGGGGGCACCTTTGCGTTTCTGCGCTTCTACATCATCGCGATCCCGTTTGCCGCCACCCTGGCCCTGCTGGCCGTCCCGGACGGGGTGTTCGTTCCGCCGATCCGCCGTGGCCGGCACGCGCCGGCACCATCCGCGATCCCCTCGACCCGGGTCCGGGGCGGATACGCCGCGGTGGCCGCGGCATTCGGAGTCAGCGCCGTCGTGGCGGCCTGGGGGATGAGCCTGCCCCGCTATGCCCCGCAGGAGTACGCGCTGGGCGCGGTGGTGAACCCGGACCCGGACAGTGTGAGCCCGAAGAAGGCCGACGAACACCGGATCGCGCGAACCTTCTCCACCGAACGGGAACTCGCCCGCTACCTCGACGATTTGAACCTGCCCCCAAGCTCGGTCATCGCCGACACCGTCTACGGGTTCGCCGTCATTGCCGCCTCCGACAAACCGAAGATGTTCGTACTGCCGTCCGATCCGGACTTCGTCCGCATCCTCAACGACCCGTCGGCGCGTGGTGCCAAATATCTGCTGGCCGTCCCGCCGACCGGACGGGGTAAGTCCGACACCCTGAACAAGCGGTACCCGACGCTCTATGACAACGGCGCCGATGTCGCCACGCTGGAACTGGAGATCCCCAACGACGGCGACGGTCAGCCGAACTGGCGGCTCTACCGGGTCAACGAGCCGGTCCCAGTCGCCTAAAGCGTGTCGCCTAGGGGTCGCCTAGGGTGACCCGTTCGGAGACCTGCCGGGGCGGTCACGGCCCCCAGATCAGCAGATCCTCCATACCGTTGTTCATGGTGACGGTGGTGGGAGCCGGTCCGGTGACATCGAAGTGGATCTTGCCGGTGGACGTCGCACCGGGCGGGATGGTGGCCCCGCTGATGTTCACCGGGCTGGCGACCTGCCACAGCACCCGATAGGCCGCTTTATTGGGTGCGACCGCGTTGAACTGCGAAATAGCGGGTGTCACGCTGCCCTGGATGGCCTTCACGGTGGCGGTGGCCTCCCAGAGCTTTCCCGCCACCTGGTAGCCCGGCATGGTGTCGGAACTGGGTTTGAGACCGCTGACCGTCCAACTCAGCTGCACCTGTCCGACCGAGTCGGTCATGGTCAGTGCCTGACCCAACGTGCCGACTATCGGAAAGGCCGCCGTAGCGGCTGGCGCGCTCGCGAATCCCAGAGCCACGGTCATCGCGGTCGCCGCAGCGGCCCTGAGGGCGCGCTTCTTGCCGGTTGCGGTCTTGACGGTGGTTGTCACAGTTCCTCCCGATCGGTGTAGGGGGTGAGGGTGCAATCATGTTTTCATTCAGTAGCCGTTCGTGCCGGCTTTCAAACCCGGCGGCTCTGCGAGCGGGTAGCGTCGGGCAGCGTGGCAGCTGAGTTCAACGGCACGATCGCACTGGATATCCGTGATTCCGAACCGGACTGGGGCCCGTTCGTCGCTCCGGCCGCGCCCCCGGACGCTCCCAATGTTCTCTACCTGGTCTGGGACGATGTGGGTATCGCAACATGGGACTGTTTCGGCGGCCTGGTCGATATGCCCGCCATGAGCCGCATCGCCGAGCGGGGTGTCCGGCTCTCCCAGTTCCACACCACCGCGCTGTGCTCGCCGACCAGGGCGTCACTGCTGACCGGTCGCAATGCGACATCGGTGGGCATGGCCATCGTCGAGGAGTTCACCGAGGGCTTCCCCGGTATCAGCGGCCGGATCCCCGACGACAGCGCGCTGATCTCCGAGGTGCTCGCCGAGCGCGGCTACAACACCTACTGCATCGGCAAGTGGCATATGACCCCGATCGAGGAGGCCAACCTAGCCGCCACCCGGCGGCACTGGCCGCTGTCGCGGGGGTTCGAGCGGTTCTACGGATTCATGGGCGGCGAGACCGACCAGTGGTACCCGGAACTCGTCTATGACGGACACCCCGTGGAGGCCCCCGCCACCCCGGAGCAGGGTTATCACCTGTCAAAAGACCTCGCGGACAAAACCATCGAGTTCATTCGCGATTCCAAGGTGATCGCACCGGACAAGCCGTGGTTCTCCTATGTCTGCCCGGGCGCCGGGCACGCCCCGCACCACGTTTTCCCGGAGTGGGCCGACCGCTACGCCGGCCGTTTCGATATGGGTTACGAGCGCTATCGCGAGATCGTGCTGGAAAACCAGCGCAAGCTCGGGGTTGTGCCCCCCGACACCGAACTGTCGCCGATCAACCCCTACGCGGGGGTCACCGGGCCCGACGGCCAGCCGTGGCCCGACCAGGACACCGTGCGGCCCTGGGATGAGCTCTCCGAACAGGAGCAGCGGCTGTTCGCCCGGATGGCCGAGGTATTCGCCGGTTTTCTGTCCTACACCGATGCGCAGATCGGCCGGATACTGGACTATCTCGAGGAATCCGGTCAGCTGGACAACACCATCATCGTGGTCATCTCCGATAACGGCGCCAGCGGGGAGGGCGGTCCGAACGGCTCGGTCAACGAGGCGAAGTTCTTCAACGGCTACATCGACACCGCCGAAGAGAGTATGCGGTTCTACGACGAGCTCGGCGGGCCGCAGACCTACAACCACTACCCGATCGGCTGGGCGATGGCGTTCAATACGCCCTACAAGCTCTACAAGCGCTACGCCTCCCACGAGGGCGGCATTGCCGATACGGCAATCATCTCCTGGCCCAAAGGAATTCAGGCTCACGGTGAGTTCCGGGACAACTACGTCAACGTCTGCGATATCACCCCGACCGTCTACGATCTGCTGGGGATCACGGAGCCGGAGACCGTCAAGGCGGTGCCCCAGAGGCCTCTCGAGGGAGTGAGTTTCAAAGCGGCCCTTGATGATCCAGCCGCCGAGACCGGTAAAGAGACGCAGTTCTACACGATGCTGGGAACCCGTGGTATCTGGCACAGGGGCTGGTTCGCCAACACCGTTCACGCCGCCGCGCCGTCGGGGTGGTCGCACTTCGACGACGATCGCTGGGAGCTGTTCCACATCGACGCCGATCGGAGCCAATGTCACGACCTGGCCGCCGAAAATCCGGCGAAGCTGGCCGAACTGCAGGCGCTGTGGTTCTCGGAGGCGGGTAAATACAACGGGCTGCCGCTGAGTGATCTGGGCATCATGGAGCTCCTCGGCCGGCAGCGCCCCACACTGGCCGGTGATCGGAGCAGTTACGTGTACTACCCGCACACCGCCGCAGTCCCGGTCGGGGCGTGTGTGAACATCCTGGGCCGCTCCTTCTCGGTGCTTGCGGAGGTAACCGTCGACACCCCGGAGGTCGGGGGTGTGCTGCTCAAACAGGGCGCCGGACACGGCGGTTATGTGCTGTTCATCGCCGATGGGCGACTGCACTTCGTCTACAACTTCTTCGGCGAAGTGGAACAGAAGGTGTCCTCGCCCGATCCGGTCCCGCTGGGGACGCACACCCTCGGGGTCGGCTGGGCGCGGTCCGGGACGGTGGAGGGCAGCCACACCCCGGTCGGTGACGCGACCCTCTACATCGACGGCGCGGCGGTGGCCACCCTGGCCGGGGTGCAGGCCCACCCGACGATCTTCGGGTTGGCCGGCGGCGGGGTCAGCGTCGGCCGCAATGTCGGACAGCCGGTGTCGCAGTCGTACCGGGCGCCGTTCGCGTTCTCCGGCGGCACCATCGCCCGGGTCGTGGTGGACGTCTCGGGGGCGCCCTATCTGGATGCCGAGCGGCAGCTGGCTGTGGCATTCGCCAAAGACTGACCGTGCTGACCGGGGGACCGGCGCTGACAGAGCTGGTCGAACTGCCCGGCGGATCGTTCCGGATGGGTTCGACGAGCTTCTACCCCGAGGAGGCGCCGCGCCACACCGCGACGGTCGGGCCGTTCGCCATCGAACGTCATCCGGTGACCAACGCCCAATTTGCCGCATTCGTCGCGACCACCGGGTACCGCACCGTCGCCGAGCGCCCGCTGGACCCGGCGCTGTACCCCGGCGTCGCCGAAGCCGACCTGATTCCCGGGGCGTTGGCGTTCCGGCCGACACCGGGCCCGGTGAACCTCAGCGATTGGCGGCAGTGGTGGGACTGGGCGCCGGGTGCGCACTGGCGGCAGCCCTTCGGGGCCGGCAGCGATATCGTCGGCCGCGACGAGCACCCGGTGGTGCAGATCGCCTACCCCGACGCTGCGGCGTACGCGGCCTGGGCGGGCCGGCGGCTGCCGACCGAGGCGGAGTTCGAGTACGCGGCGAGCGGTGGTACCGACACCACCTACCCGTGGGGGGAGCAACCGAAGGTGGCGGGCGACCTGATGGCCAACACCTGGCAGGGCCGCTTCCCGTACCGCAACGACGGCGCGCTCGGCTGGGTGGGCACCTCGCCGGTCGGCACCTTCCCGCCCAACGGTTTCGGGCTGTCCGACATGATCGGCAACGTCTGGGAGTGGACGAGCAGCCGGTTCTCCTCGCACCACCGGCCCGGACAACCGCCCGCACCGGGCAATTCCTGCTGCCCGGTGCCGGTCGAACCCGATCCGGGTGCCATCCAGGCGATCAAGGGTGGATCGCACCTGTGCGCCCCGGAGTACTGCCATCGTTTCCGTCCCTCGGCCCGCTCCCCGCAGTCCCAGGACAGTTCCACCACCCATATCGGGTTCCGCTGCGTCATCGGCCGCTGAACCCGCGCCCCGCCCCCCGCGCCCGCGCCCGTCCCGCCCCGTCCGTCCCGCCCCCCGCCCCCGCGAGCAGACACAAACTCGCACCCCGAGGGCGATGCGGGTGCGAGTTTGTGTCTGCTCGCGGGTGAGACAGGGCTGCTCGCGCGTGGACGATGCCCGGATTTGGCCGCAGCGGGCTTCTCGCCTAGTATCGAACGGTTGCCTCGGGCAGACCTTGGCCGTCGTGTGAACACCTCGCGTCGGCCCCGCGTGCCCTGCGGCGACCAAGACCATGCACGACGGGTTTGTTTCTGCTTGCGCAGGCACATTTCGCGTGCTCAACCGTAGGGAGATCTGGTGATTCAGCAGGAATCGCGGCTCAAGGTTGCCGACAACACCGGGGCCAAGGAGATCTTGTGCATCCGGGTGCTCGGCGGCTCGTCGCGGCGCTATGCCGGCATCGGCGACGTCATCGTGGCGACGGTCAAAGACGCGATCCCGGGCGGGAACGTCAAACGCGGCGATGTGGTCAAGGCCGTCGTGGTGCGCACGGTCAAGGAGCGCCGCCGCGCCGATGGCAGCTACATCAAGTTCGACGAGAACGCCGCCGTCATCATCAAGCCCGACAACGATCCGCGCGGAACCCGCATCTTCGGGCCGGTCGGCCGCGAACTGCGCGACAAGCGCTTCATGAAAATCGTCTCGCTGGCCCCGGAGGTGCTGTAGATGAAGGTCCACAAGGGCGACACCGTGCTGGTCATCGCCGGTAAGGACAAGGGTGCCAAGGGCAAGGTTCTCAAGTCGTACCCGGATCGCGGCCGAGTTCTCGTCGAGGGCGTGAACCGGATCAAGAAGCACACCGCGCAATCGGCCAACGAACGGGGCGCCTCCTCCGGCGGCATCGTCACCCAGGAGGCACCGATCCACGTCTCCAATGTGATGGTCGTCGACTCCGATGGCACGCCGACCCGGATCGGGTACCGCCTCGACGAGGAGACCGGCAGGCGGGTTCGTATTTCCAAGCGCAACGGCAAGGACATCAGTAAGCCATGACAACAGCAGAGAAGGTGCAGCCCCGGCTCAAACAGCGCTACCGCGGCGAGATCCGCGATGCGCTGAACAACGAGTTCAACTACGCCAACGTGATGCAGATCCCGGGCGTGGTCAAGGTCGTGGTCAACATGGGCGTCGGCGATGCCGCTCGGGACGCCAAGCTGATCAACGGCGCCGTCAGGGATCTGTCGCTGATCACCGGGCAGAAGCCGGAGATCCGCAAAGCCACCAAATCCATCGCCCAGTTCAAGCTGCGCGAGGGTATGCCGATCGGGGCGCGGGTCACCCTGCGCGGCGATCGGATGTGGGAGTTCCTGGACCGGCTGGTCTCGATCGCGCTGCCCCGTATCCGCGACTTCCGGGGTCTGAGCCCCAAACAGTTCGACGGCCACGGCAACTACACCTTCGGCCTGGCCGAGCAGTCGGTGTTCCACGAGATCGACGTGGATTCCATCGACCGGCCGCGCGGTATGGATATCACCGTCGTGACCTCGGCGACCAACGACGACGAGGGGCGTGCGCTGTTGCGGGCCCTCGGCTTCCCATTCAAGGAGAAGTGAGAGATGGCAAAGAAGGCACTGGTCAACAAGGCCAAGAAGAAGCCCAAGTTCGCGGTGCGGGCCTACACCCGCTGCAACCGGTGCGGGCGGCCGCATGCGGTCTACCGCAAGTTCGGCCTGTGCCGGATCTGCCTGCGCGAGATGGCGCACGCCGGCGAACTGCCGGGTGTGCAGAAGTCCAGCTGGTAACCGGATTCTTGAGGAACAGGTGCGCAGCAGGCCCGTCCGGGAACCGCTGCGAGGAAGGTAGACAGGCACCAGTCATGACCGCGATGACGACGATGCAGAGCGCAGCGATGAAGAGGAGCAGCGCCCAATGACCATGACGGACCCGATCGCGGACTTTTTGACCCGTCTGCGCAACGCCAACTCGGCGTATCACGATGAGGTGACCCTGCCGCACTCGAAGGTCAAGGCGAATATGGCCGAGATCCTCAAGCGCGAGGGATACATCACCGACTACCGCACCGAAGAGGCGCGGGTGGGCAAGGCCCTCGTGGTCAAGCTCAAGTACGGCCCCAACCGGGAGCGCAGCCTCGCCGGTCTGCGCCGGGTGTCCAAGCCGGGCCTGCGGGTCTACGCCAAATCCACGAATCTGCCCCGGGTGCTCGGTGGGCTGGGCGTGGCGATCATCTCCACATCCTCCGGTCTGAGGACCGACCGCCAGGCCGCCCATGAGGGCGTCGGCGGCGAAGTCCTCGCCTACGTCTGGTAGCGGGATAGGAGGAGCAGAACTATGTCTCGTATTGGTAAGCAACCGGTGCCGGTGCCCAGCGGTGTGGACGTGAACATCGACGGCCAGAACATCTCGGTCAAGGGCCCCAAAGGCACCCTCGAACTGGCGGTTTCCGAGCCGATCACGGTGGCCCGCGATGATGCCGGCGCAATCGTGATCGCCCGGCCCGACGACGAGCGGCGCAGCCGTTCGCTGCACGGGCTGTCCCGGACCCTGGTGGCCAACCTCATCACCGGTGTCACCCAGGGGTACACCACGAAGATGGAAATCTTCGGGGTCGGCTACCGCGTGCAACAGAAGGGGTCCAACCTCGAGTTCGCGCTCGGCTACAGCCACCCGATCGTCATCGAGCCACCGGACGGCATCACCTTCGCGGTGGAGAGCCCGACGAAGTTCTCGGTATCGGGTATCGACAAGCAGAAAGTCGGCCAGATCTCGGCGGTCATCCGCCGCCTGCGCCGTCCCGATCCCTATAAGGGCAAGGGCGTGCGGTTCGAAGGCGAGCAGATCCGTCGCAAGGTCGGAAAGACAGGTAAGTAGCCATGGCGCAGACACAGACCGTCGACCGCACCCCGGTCGGCACCACACCATCGGCCGGTCGCCGGGCCGCGCGGCTGCGCCGGCATGCCCGGTTGCGCAAGAAGGTGGTGGGCACCGCAACGCGTCCCCGCCTGGTGGTCAACCGGTCGTCGCGGCACATTCATGTGCAGCTGGTGGACGACTCCACCGGCACGACCCTCGCGGCGGCCTCCTCCATCGAGGCCGATGTCCGAGCGGTGGAGGGCGACAAGAAGGCCCGCAGCGTGCGGGTCGGCCAGCTGATCGCCGCGCGCGCCAAGGCCGCCGGTATCGACGCCATCGTCTTCGACCGCGGCGGCAACACCTACGGCGGGCGGATTGCGGCCCTGGCCGACGCCGCCCGCGAGAACGGACTCACTTTCTGATGACGGTGGGCAGGAGCGAAGCGACCCGGGAAATGATGAAGACCAACGGAAGGACCGCATAATGGCGGACCAGACCTCTCCCACCGGTGCCCCGGCGACGGAAACGGCCCCCGCTGCCGGTGGGGCATCTGCGGGCACCCGCAGCAACGACCAGCGTGGCGGCGACCGCGGTGGCCGGGGCCGGCGCGATGACCGCGGCGGCCGCGGCGGCCGCGACGGCGGCGAGAAGAGCCAGTATCTCGAGCGGGTCGTCACCATCAACCGCGTCTCCAAGGTGGTCAAGGGCGGTCGCCGGTTCAGCTTCACCGCACTGGTCATCGTCGGCGACGGGCATGGCATGGTCGGGGTCGGCTACGGCAAGGCCAAAGAGGTGCCGGCGGCGATCGCCAAGGGTGTCGAGGAGGCGCGCAAGAACTTCTTCCGCGTCCCGATGATCGGCTCGACCGTTACCCATCCGGTCCAGGGGGAGGCCTCTGCCGGGGTGGTCATGCTGCGTCCGGCCAGCCCCGGCACCGGTGTGATCGCCGGCGGTGCGGTCCGGGCGGTGCTGGAATGCGCCGGTGTGCATGATGTGCTGGCCAAATCGTTGGGCAGCGATAACGCGATCAACGTGGTGCACGCCACAGTTGCCGCGCTGAAGATGTTGCAGCGCCCCGAGGAAGTGGCCGCGCGGCGCGGGCTGCCGATTGAGGATGTCGCACCGGCCGGCATGCTCCGGGCGCGCCGGGAGAGTGAAGCGGCCGTGGCGGCCGCCGCGCGTGAAGGAAACGCATAGACATGGCTCAGAACGAACCGACACAGCTCAAGATCACCCAGGTGCGCGGCACCGTCG